>TARA_R110000824_G_scaffold401791_1_pt1 | contig 62174 bp, 59 predicted proteins | sample TARA_R110000824 | Tara Oceans TARA_R110000824 (sample SAMEA4397747) | marine metagenome | biome: Polar Biome; feature: [MES] marine water layer (ENVO:01000295) within the mesopelagic zone...; material: water (ENVO:00002006), including particulate matter (ENVO:01000060) such...
CGGCGATAGGCGCTGACCAACAGCAGATGCCAACATAGCCATGAATAAACAGTTTTTATGCTAAGGTTTACTTAACCTCTAATGGTGGGCGCGCTTGAGTCTCTCTTTTAGTATGGAAAGATGAGTACTGCTGGATTGAGCACTGCTTGCTTGGGAGGTGCTTGTTTTGAAAACGTAAAGCGCTTTATGTAAACCTGGGGGCAACACTCATGAATGATCAGCAAATACAGATATTCACCAGCGAAGATGGGCAATCACATCTAGAAGTAACGCTGGAACAAGAGACCGTTTGGTTGAGTTTAGAACAGATGACGAATCTATACGGTAGAGATAAGTCTGTGATATCTCGCCACATTCGCAATATCTTTATTGAGGGTGAGCTTGAAAGGGAGCCAGTTGTTGCAAAAAATGCAACAACTGCCGCTGACGGTAAGATCTATCAGGTTGAGTACTACAATTTAGATGCCATTATTTCAGTTGGCTACCGAGTGAAATCTCAGCGTGGTGTGCAATTTCGTAAGTGGGCAACGCAAGTATTAAAAGACCACTTGGTGCAAGGTTATACCTTAAACCAACGCCGCCTAACCGAGCGTGGAATAGAGTTTGAGCAGGCGGTGAGTTTGCTCAGCCGAACCCTGACCAATCAAGGCTTGGTTTCAACCGAAGGCGAAGCGGTTGCCCGTGTGATTAGCGATTACGCTCGCTCCTGGAGCCTGCTGCAAGGTTACGACGAGCAACAATTGACCGAGATAAACATTAAGCAGCCCGGTATGCATTCACTTGAGTTGGAAGAAGCCTTGAAAGCTATTGGCGAGTTAAAACAGACCTTAATTGCTAAAGGCGAAGCAACTGAACTGTTTGGGCAGGTACGGGGTGATGGTTTGACATCAGCCTTGGCCACCATTGAACAGGGCTTTGGCGACGAACTGTTTTATCCCAATGTGGCAACCCGGGCAGCGCACCTGCTTTACTTTGTGATTAAAAACCATCCATTGGCCGATGGAAATAAGCGCTGTGGGTCGTTTCTGTTTCTATGGTACTTGCGTCGCAACGCAGCTTTGCTAGCCCGGCCCGTTGAGCAACTGATCAACGACAATACGCTTGTCGCATTAGCGCTGTTAGTGGCTGAAAGCCTACCTGATCAGAAAACGTTGATGATTCGGCTGATCGAACATTTCATACTGCTGAAAGAAGAATGAAACTATTGATACTGAGACGCTGAGATCTAATGCGATGCCACGCATAAACTGCATGGAAGATAAGCGTGAAGGCCAACTGGCTTATGAGCCGAATATAAACTGTATTCGGCTCATAAAGTGAGCTGATTAGTTGGTGTGCTGGCGCTTGGAGATGACGCTGCAGCAAGAGATTGTTGAGCTAAGCCCAGCGCCGAATCACTGCCTCTTCTAATAGGCAGAGTCCTCCGCCTGCTAAGAAACTTGCTCCCACAGCGCTGTTATTGACCCGCCTACCGGGGAATCCTCGGGTAAGGCCACGGCAGCGACTCGCGATTGTGCTGCCGCAAGCTGTACGGAGTCGCCGCGCTCTATGTCAGCCTCTTGGCCTGGTGGGTAGGCGCCGACCATGCAGAAATCCTCGTCTGCTTCTACGCAGGCATGACCAACCCCCGCAGGTAACACCAGCACATCGCCAGCATAAAGCATCAGCTCTCTGCCGTTAGGGCCACCCAGGCGTGCCTTGGCCTGCCCACGGAAAATGCCTAGTGCTTCGTGGGCAGTGGAGTGAAAGTGGTCAAAGTCATACAGGTGGTAGCGCCACGCCGGCGGCCAGCCGTGGCGTTTGAACATGGCTTCGAACGACTCGGCTCGTTCTTCTGCGCTGCCAGTGTCGAGCACCTGACGGTAGATCAGTACCGGCAGTGGTGAATTGGGATAGCCGGTCGTTTCATCGCTGTCCAAATGGAGCGTTTCAGGTGGCGGAATTTGCACTATGACCTCCTTGTGCTGATGTTAGCGGCTAAGTGAAGAAACACATGGTTTAGCCTAGCAGCGCTTTTGCCATATTGCCGCTTGTGGCAGCGTGATCACCGTATCCATGACTGAGTATGGTTGGATAGGCTAAACACTAATCGAACGGGATACCCCGCCGCGCAGGCATTTACCCTGGCATGTGAAGGTTGAGCTATCTTGATTAGACGCTTGAAGGGGGGAGCAACAAGCCCGTTTATCGGTTAATGCCGACGTCTATTGTGCCCCGCGCCTATGGTGAATAGTGGTATTCCGATTGGGAGGTCCAATGTCTGAGCAAAACATACTCATCCTGTCTGGCGGGAATGCGCTGGGTGCTTATCAGGGCGGTGCTTATGAAGCACTACACGAACAAGGCCTTAATCCTGACCAAATCTTCGCCGTCTCCGTTGGTGCGGTTAATGCTGCGCTGATCGCTGGCAATCCTCCAGAAAAACGTATTGATGCTCTGCGTAGCTTTTGGAATACCGCTGAACAAGAGGGGATCTGGGTTTTTAGGCCTGCCTGGATAACTACATGGGACAGTAAGCGCAGGCGTGCACTACAAAGCATGCTGCTTGGCAGTCCTGCTGTCTATTTCGCCCGTTTTCCAGGCGCTTTATCCATGCTACCGGCCATGCCTACCGATACGAGCCTCTTTGATCTTGCTCCCTTGCGTGAAAGTTTAGATCGGCTGGTTGATTGGGATCGGTTGAATAACAGTGATATCCGGCTGGTCATCGTCGCCGTGGATGCCAACAGCGGAGAGGAAATACGTTTCGATACCGCCTCCTCATCTATCAACGTCGACCATCTGCTGGCGAGTTGCGGTTTTATTCCCTTTTTCCCGCCAACGCCGATTGATGGCCAGTTAGTGGTGGATGGGGGAATGACTTCAAACCTCCCTTTAGAGGCGGCCTTGGAGGAAGCGGGTACAGAAGATCGGCTATGTATTGCTCTGGATTTATTCCGCCGCAGTGGACCTGATTTCAAAACGGTAGGGCAGGCGATGGATCGTCAGTTGGAGCTGCTTCTTTCGTCCCAAAGCTGGCGGGCGCTGCGCGCCCTGCGTCAACGTCATGAGCTACGCCGTCAACTACGCCTACTGGCGGAGCAGATCCCCGAACAACAGCGCAAAGACCCCGCTTTGGCGTCAGCCTTGGCAGAAGGGACTCACACTGATAGAGCCACTACGCTACTTATGCTCAGCCACGCGGGCGTGCCCCAAGATACCGAGATGAGAGCCTTCGATTTTTCACGCCCTTCACTTACCGAACGATGGGAGGCGGGCCGTTTAAATATGCGTCACGCTTTGGAGAGTATAGGTGCCCAACGTGCCGCCCCTGGTGAGTTTGTTGTGCACGGGTTTAATGGGGGCGAGCCTAGCGCACTCGTATAGGCATTCGGGCGATTGGCAGTAGTTGTCAGCGTCTAAAACTGATGCGTAACGCTGAAGAAGGTTGCTGTTATTTATAATTCACAAACTGCTGAGCCGCCCGAGCGGAATCATCATCGGTTTCCTTGCCGTTGGCCAAAGCGACCAGTAGCGGGCGGCCAAGTTGAGTTCGTGGAGTACCGAAATCAGGCCTTGGCCGCTTAGTTGTTCACTGTCCAAGTTTATGGGGTCAGTTCATTTTTAGGCGAGGGTTTTGGCGCTTTACGCTTCTTGAACACCATCAACGATAAAGACGCGGTAGTCGGCACCCTGGAAGCGGTGCTTGCGGGCTTCCTGATAGGCGGGGCTTTCATACCAGGCGCGGGCGGCGGCCATATCGGGGAAGCGCAGAATTACGGCCCCTTCCATGGCGCTGCCTTCCAGCACTTCAAAATCACCGTAGAAGGCTAACGGCTGCGGGTCGTGGCCTTCACGAGCGGCTTTTGCCTTCTCGCCGTAGCGCTCCATTTCCTTGGCGTCGTGGGTGTGTTCGCGAGTCAGTACGACATAAGCGGGCATTCAGTTCTCCTGATGTCATCGTTTATCGATCCGCTAGAGCATATCACCGCCTAATAGCGGAGCCACATTAGAAAGATCGTTATTCAGCTTTACTGGAAATATCGGCTGTTAGGGGCGGCACCGGTTCAGGCGCTGACTCTATCAACGCCACAGGCTCCAGTTGCTCGTTTTCCAGCGTTGCCAGGACAATCTCGTAACAATCGTCGATATGGCTGTTGCCCATGTATTTCATGGTGGCAAAGCTGATGCCGCCCGCAACGGCGCTGCCCAGGAAGGGCACATATTTCGACGCACTTTTTGCCGAGATCCTGCCAGCCATTTTTTTGAACATCATCGTGATCAATTTACGGGTGATATATTTACCCGCCATTTTGCTTCCAGTCGTTGAGATGGAGCTCATTACAAATAGCCGGGTCTCTGTATCCAGACTCTCGATTTGTTCCGGCGATAAGCCAAATTGCTCGTTAATCTTCGGGATCAACCGCAGCAATATAGCGACGTCAGAACCGATGTTCACACCGGGAATGGGGATAATGGCGGTGCCAGCAGAAAGACTTGAGCTCTTCGTTACCATCGAGCGACACGACTGTTTAACGGCTTCGAGCTCTTCCAGTGATCTGATCATATAAATCCCTTTTAAAACAAACGGAAAAAGCGGCAGCCTAAGTGGCTACCGCCTTCTTCACGCTATTGAATAACACAGAGTGCGGTTAATCATTGCCGTCATAGGTGACGCGCCACACGGCATTGGTCAGGTCATCGGCGATGATGAGGGCGCCGTCTGGGTCGATAGTGACACCGACGGGTCGACCGCGCGTTTGGTCGTCGCCGTTGAGAAACCCGGTAACGAAGTCAATCGGGTCGCCATTGGGTTCGCCGTTGCTGAAGGGCACGAAAACGACTTTATAACCAACAGGGTCATTGCGGTTCCAGCTACCGTGCTCACCGATAAATACGCCTTCCGCGAACTCATCGCCCATCTCGGGTATGGAGAAGGCGAGGCCAAGCGGCGCTATGTGTGAACCCAGGCTGTAATCGGGCACTACGGCTGATTCTACCTTTTCAGGCGCTTGTGGGCGGACGCGTGAGTCGACATGCTGCCCCCAATAGCTATAGGGCCAGCCATAGAAGCCACCTTCCTGCACGGTGGTGAGGTAGTCAGGAACGAGGTTGGGACCAAGCTCATCCCGCTCGTTGACCACGGCCCATAGCTGATCAGTCTCTGGCTGAATGGTTAGCGCGGTGGGGTTGCGTAGGCCAGTGGCATAAGGCCGATGCATGCCCGTTTCGGTATCAATTTCCCACACCTCGGCGCGGTTAACCTCCGCTGCCATGCCGCGTTCGGTGATGTTGCTGTTGGAGCCAATACCCACGTACAAGTAGTCACCGTCGGCGCTGGCGGTCATCGCTTTCGTCCAGTGGTGATTGATTTCAGCGGGTAGCTTGGTGAGTTCCTCTGGCGGCCCGCTGGCTTCGGTTTGGCCCTCTTCGTAGTCAAAGCGGACTACCGCATCCTGATTAGCCACATAAAGGTTGTTATCTACTAACGCCAGACCGTAAGGGGCGTTGAGATCTTCGGCAAACACCGACTGTTCGTAGTTGCCGTCGCCATTTTCATCACGTAACAGGGTTAAGCGATTGCCGCTCTCAACAGTGGTGGTGCCCTGGCTTTTGATATATCCGGCAATGAAATCTTTCGGCTTCAACTGAGGCGCGTTGCCGCCGCTACCTTCGGCCACCAGAATATCGCCGTTAGGCAGCACCAACGTTTGACGCGGTATCTGAAGATCAGTCGCAATGGCGGTAATGGTGTAGCCGTCGGGAACGGTGGGTGACTGGCCCCCCCATTCAGCGGGCTCGGGAATTGTCATGTCGGGCAAAAGCCCGCGTTGCGGTTCAGCAAGATCTGGGTTTGGGCCGTACTGTTGTGCGTCTTGGGCGCTGGCGCTACCTGCCATCAAAAGCACCGAGAGAGGTGCAGCATAGAGGCTGGGAAGCTTCATGACTTACCTCCGGTGCCTAGGCGAGAAAAACCGACCCACGTGGCTGTGCCGGCCAATAAAACAACAACGATGGAGAGGGCAAAGCCAGCAGGCATCATGGCCCAGGCATCCCGCGCATGCGCCAGCGCATTAACAAAGGCCAATATCCCGGTCAGCAGTAGTAGTGCTGGGTAAATCATGAGCGCCAAGCCGCGGTGCGAAGAGCGAAAGAAGCCAATAATGGCACATAAGAATGCAAGCCCTGTGAATACAAGCCCACCTACGTTTAGCCAGGAAGCAAAGGTAGCCCATTGAATATGGTAGGTCGTTGAGTAGGCGTAATCACTTAGTGTGGCGCCCAGAAAGAGAGGGATAGTGCCAGCAAGCAGTGTGGCGTGAAGCGGATTCAGCCCGCTTCGATAAGTGCGATTGTCAGTGGCTGTCACGGCAAACTCCTTATGCTGTTCAAGCTAACTAATTTACCTAGATTGACCGACGCTAAACGCCAAGCCATCCCAGGCAACGACATCATGTTCGTTGTGGCGCAGTATAGTTGACGATTTGGAACTTGCCCAAAGCGAAACGGGCAGGTGGTTAGCCGCACGTGATGCTCATGAATGCTTACCATAAGAACTCTTTAATGCTGCCACGAGACCGCTTTTTGTGAGGAGATGCGGGGGAAGTCACATCTTACTGAGCATCTCGACCGCTTGATTGAAGTGTCCATCCCGCTCTGCCCAGCGCAGGAACTTCACTTTCTCGACCAAAATTTCCTTGGGTGTCGGTTGCTGGCTAAACAGCGTCATGACTTCTTCGATGTAGTCGTTGAGCGGCATATAGCCTTCACGGGTCGACTGGCCTGGGGTCAGCTCTGTTTGAACGGCAGGGGGCGCAAGCTCGATGATCTCGACCTTGCCCTTGAGCTGTTCGCGAAGCGAAATCGTGTAGGAATGGATGGCCGCCTTGGTGGCGTTATAGGTGGGCGTTCCGCTCAATGGCACAAACGCCAGTCCTGAAGAGACGTTGACGACCACCGCATCGGGTTGGTTGACGAGGTGATCGGTCAGCGCGTTCGTTAGCCGGATTGGCCCCAGCAGGTTAGTAACGATGGTCTGCTCGGCATCGCGCAGATCTCGATGGCTGGACAGGTCTTCCCGCCGCATGATACCTGCATTGTTGATCAGCATATTGAGGTTGGGGTACTCAGCGATAACCCGCTCAGCGAAAGCTTCGATGGACGTTGGGTCTTCGACATCGACGACCATCGCATGCATGTTTTGCTGACCCGCAATGGTTTCCTCTAGCGTTTTCATGTGCCGTCCGGCGACGATAACGGTGTTGCCAAGCGCATTGAAGCGTAAGGCAAGTTCACGGCCAATCCCGGAGCCGCCACCGGTGATAAGAATCGTATTTCCTGATGTTTTCACTGTGTCACCTTCCCTTTAACGTGATGATGATATCTGTATGCCCACGGCCATTAGGCGTTGGCATTAACGGTTGAACCACTATCATGTTAATCAATCGTTAATGACTGAGGCTTGCCCTGCTTTGTACAAAACTTGCCTGATTCAGCAGGCATGAGGCTCAGTGCGTTTCACAAGCACTTCAAATACATGAACTCGCTTATGTCGGGGCAGTGCCAGCAGCGGCTGCGCTTGTTTACTCGGGTACCCTAGCAATGACTTTGATTTCAAAGTCGAATCCCGCTAGCCATGTCACGCCGACCGCCGTCCAGTTGGGGTAGGGTTTTTCCCGAAACGCGCGCGCCTTGGCTTCCAACCAGATAGGGAACTGGGCTTCTGGGTCGGTATGGAAGCTCGTCACGTCGACGATATCGTCGAAGCTTGCGCCTGCTGCTTCCAGTACTCTCTGTAGGTTGTCGAAAGCAAGCTGCACCTGAGCGGCAAAATCTGGCTCGGGCGAGCCGTCTTCACGGCTGCCAACCTGGCCCGATACAAACAGAAAGTCGCCTGAGCGGACGGCGGCGGAATAGGTGTTCTGCTCATAAAGCGCCTGGCGGCCCTTGGGAAAAACAACGTTACGTTTAGCCATGGTGTACCTCCATCATTAGGTCGAAAGCGACCCCTTGTTGTCGATGAAGTCACTTTAAGCCTGCCTGAGTGGTGGATAAACGGTGAATTCTGTTCAACATTGTTTGTATATCTCAAACAATCAAAAGGTGCTTGGCATAGTCATGGATCGTTTTAACGCAATGCAGGCCTTTGCTCGGGTCGTGGAAACAGGCAGCTTTACCAAGGCCGCTGAAACACTACATATGAGCAAAACCAGTGTGACGCAGATGGTGCAACAGCTAGAGGCCCGGCTGCGTGTCAAACTGCTCAACCGGACCACGCGTCAGGTGAACGTCACGGCGGACGGAGCGGCATATTATGAGCGTGTGATAAAGCTTTTAGCCGATATGGATGATGCCGAAACCAGCTTGTCCAACGCCTCGGTGCAGCCGCGCGGACGACTGAGAGTGGATGTGCCCAGCCCGTTTGCGCGAATGATCTTAATCCCCGCTTTCCCCGCGTTTCATGCTCGCTATCCCGATATTCAACTCGACATGGGGGTGAGTGATCGCATTGTGGATCTGATCGGCGAAAGCGTGGATTGCGTGGTGCGCGGCGGGGAGCTTACCGATCTATCGCTGGTGGCACGACGCGTGGGGGATCTAACGCTGGGTGTTTACGCCGCACCAAGCTATCTGGAAAGGAGCGGTCACCCAACGCACCCGCAAGCGCTGTCGCTCCCGCCTCATTACATTGTCGGATTCAGATGGGCACGCGATGGCTTGGCTTTTCCTTATGCTCTGTGCCGCAATGGAGAGCGTGTTGCCGTGCAAGGGCGCCACGTAATCTCCGTCGACGATGGGAATGCTGGGCTTGCCGCGGGTCTGGCGGGACTCGGTGTGCTTTGGCTACCTGATTACATGGCTAGAGAGCATGTGTCTCGCGGCGAACTGGTGCGCTTGTTTGACGACTGGTACATCGAACCGATGCCAATGTACATCGCCTTTCCGCCGAATCGGCACGTTAGCGCCAAGTTGCGCGTGTTCATTGATTGGGTCGTGGCGTTGATGGAACAGCATGCGCCTCGGCTAGATCGAAAAAGTAAACCCGCTAACGAATGAGGGAGCGGGGCTGCTTCGTTTGTTCTGCCATGATGCGCGCCAGGCGCTCCAGGGACAGTTCGAGCCGCTCGATCAAGCCTTCCAACAATACCCGGCGGTCGGCGGGCACGTTGCCGTAATGAAGTCGAACAGGGTTAGCGACGTTATAAGCCCTTTATCCTTGCAAATACTTCCCTGGTAGCCGTTCAGCCAGATACTCCATAAATAAGCGTGTGCGCTGAGAAAGCGTGGCTTGGCGGTAGTAAACGGCGTTCACGGCTTGAGTCTGCAGCTCTGTATGGTCGGGCAATACGTCGACCAGTAACCCCTTCTGGCGGGGAGCGATGGTCATAAAGTCGGCCAGGCAAACAATACCTTCACCGGCGATGGCCAGCTCTATTAGCGTGCTGCCGCTGGAGGCCGACAGGGTAGGTGAGATGTGTAAACGCCTGCCGTTGGCGCCGGTAAGCGGCCACTGATTAAGGTGTTCTAATTGACTAAAGCCCATCAGGCTGTGTTGCGTTAATTCATCAATGTTTTGCGGAGCACCGTGGCGTTCAATATAGGTGGGGCTGGCGAGAAGTCGCAGCGGACTATGGCCCAGCAGGCGGGCGTGAAGGGAGGAGTCTTCCAAATCGCCGATGCGAATGGCTAAATCGACCCGCTGTTCCAGCAGGTCGACAAACCGGTCGTGGGTATCCAGTTCGAGCGTAATACCGGGGTAGCGGGCGCGGAACTCGCCAATCACCGGCACGATCACAAACTGCATAAAGCTAGGGGCGGCGTTGACCCGCAGCCGACCTTGAGGCTGGTTGTGGCGATCCAGCATGGCTTCTTCGGCTTCGTCCACGGCGGCCAGAATACGGCGGCAGTGGTTCAGAAATGTTTCGCCTTCTTCCGTCAGTTCCAAACGGCGCGTGGTACGACGCAGTAGTGTGGCACCGAGTTTCTGCTCTAGACGATTGAGTGAGCGGCTCACGCCGGAAACGGTGATGCCCAGCCGCTCGGCGGCGCCGGTGATTGAGCCGCTATCCACTACTGTCACAAAGGCTTGCTGCTCTTCAAGGGTACTTTTCATGATGTGCTTCTCTTAACGTGCTTTTCACAACGTTCTCAAACGCCTTAATGATCAGCTAATAGTATTATTGATTTAAAATCAAAAGTGTCTTGCCGCAGCATCGCTTCTTTTTTTTCGCCATAACTCCCACAATACGCGCCATTAACATCATGTCTACTTTCGTTAGCGATGATGAACCTCTTTGGGAGAAAGTACTAAATGAAGATCCTGCTGATTAATGGTGGTAAAGCCTTTGCGCACTCTGGCGGTGAACTCAACAATACGCTACACGGCGTGGCGGTGAGTACGCTGACGGAGATGGGCTACGAAATTCGGGAGACGGTGATTGATCAAGGCTACGATCTTGAAACCGAGGTGCAAAACTACCTATGGGCAGACACGATTGTGTACCAGATGCCTGGCTGGTGGATGGGCGCGCCCTGGATCGTGAAGCGTTACATTGATGAAGTGTTCACCGAAGGCCACGGTTCGCTTTACGCCAGTGATGGCCGCAGCCGCCAAGACCCAACCAAGCAGTATGGCAGCGGTGGTTTGCTACAGGGCCGTCGCTATATGTTGTCGCTGACCTGGAACGCCCCCTTGGAAGCGTTCGAGGAGCCGGATAACTTCTTTGAAGGGCGTGGCGTGGACGGTGTTTATTTTCCGTTCCATAAATCTCAGGAATTTATCGGCCTAGAGGCGCTGCCGACGTTTATTGCCAACGATGTGATGAAAGTACCGCAGGTAGACCGCAACCAAGCCGATTACCGCGACCATCTGCGTAAAGTGCTTGGCTAAGCTTTGCACGTCATATATCCCTAAGCACTACTAAACCGATAACGTAGTTTAGGTAGCGCGCGGGCTACTGGGGGCAAGCGGGTGACCATCACCAGCGCCGCGATAGCGGCATACATCGCCCACTCCTGCATATCCGCGCGCACCACCCAGAAGAAGTGGAGCAGTACCAGACCCAAAATGGCGTAGGAGAATTTGTGCAACGGCTTCCAGCGCTTGCCCAGTCGCTTCATCGCCCAGCGGTTGGACGTGGCGCCCAGTACGGCAAGGCCGATCAGCGCGATCATGCCGATAATAATGTAGGGGCGTTTGACGATTTCGCTGCCTAGCAGCGCCCAGTTAAGCCCCAGAATAAACAGGGCGTAGCTGAGCAAGTGCAGGGTAGCGTAGGCGAGAGTCCAGAGGCCCAGTTGGCGCCGGATCAGCGCAAAGCCTTTCCAGCGGGTGAGTTTGGTTAACGGCGTAAGGCTGAGGGTGAGCAGCAGCATCCACAGCCCACCGATGCCGAGATTCAGCAGCAGGTAGCGCCCCGGTTCTGGGCCGGCGGCGTTATTCGCTATCTGCCAGCTCCAGAACAGCAGGGGTGCTAGCGCGGCCAGAAACACGCCCACGCGCCATGCTAACCATATACGTGGGCTGGCCATTAGTAATTTTCCTTCAAATTCATACCCGCATAGAGCTCGGCGACTTCGTCGGCATAGCCATTAAACATTAGGGTATCGATGGTGTTGGGGTTGAAGAGGCTGTTGGGCAAACGACGCTCGGTGGCTTGGCTCCAGCGGGGGTGGTCGACGTTGGGATTCACATTGGCGTAAAAACCGTACTCGTCGGCGGCGATCTTCTGCCAGGAATTCACCGGCTGTTCTTCCGTCAGCGAGATTCGCACAATCGACTTAATGCTCTTGAAGCCATACTTCCAGGGCACTACCAAGCGCAGGGGCGCGCCGTTTTGGTTGGGCAGTTCGCGGCCGTACATACCCATGGCCAGTAGCGTGAGCGGGTTCATGGCTTCGTCCAGGCGCAGGCCTTCCACGTAGGGCCAATCAATGATCGCAAACGAGGAGCGCTGCCCGCGCATTTGCTCTGGATCCACCAGGGTTTCAAAGCGTACGTATTTGGCTTTGCTGGTGGGGTCGGCGCGTTTGATGATATCGGCCAGCGGAATACCCAGCCAGGGAATCACCATCGACCATGCCTCCACACAACGCAGGCGGTAAATACGCTCTTCAAACTGTGACGGTTTGGCGAAGTCCTCTAGGGCAAAGCGACCGCCGTTGTTAACTTCGCCATCGACCACCACGCTCCAAGGTTCCGTCTTCAGACTGCTCGCATGGCGGGCAGGGTCGCCCTTGTCGGTGCCAAATTCGAAAAAGTTATTGTAGCCGCTGGCATCATCAAAGGGGGCGATCTTGTCTTTTTTGGGGTCGCTGGGCGTAATCGCTTCCCACTGAGTCTCGCTGATTTTTTCCTTCAACCACGCTGGCGCATTGCCATCAGGAACATCCGAATAATCGGCATTAGCTTGGGCGTGGCCGGAAAGGGCCAACCCCGCACCTAAGCCCGCCATACCCCCCATGAAGCGTCGGCGGGAGAGGTAAATAGATTCCGGCGTGACATCGGATTCGTGTAAGTCACTCGGTTTGGCAATCTTTATTAGCATGGGGTGTCTCCTAAGGGGTTAGGCCGGGCGGGCTGTAACACGTGCTATAACAACGTTTTCGATGAGTCTCAATTCGATACTGGAACAAGTAAAAGGTTCTACATAACTTGTAAGAAATAGTCTCTAAAAACAAGTAATGGTGAATCTATTTTACTTGCCGTAGGCGCTGGCTCTACGAATGATAGGAAGGCCTGGTTTAATCCCTTCTACCAAAGACACATTATTAGGCTTGATGTCTCTCCTCTATCGACAAGGAATCCCCATGGCATCTACCCGCCGTGAACTGATATCACTGATAGAGCAGGGCGTGATACCACCTGAACAGGTGACACGCGCGGTGCAAGCCTCTGGGCTGTACCCATCAAATCGCGCCTGGGCCGTGTTTGTTGATCGATTGCTACTGTGGCTAGGCGGGCTGGCGTTGGCCTTCGCGGTGCTGTTTTTCGTAGCTTATAACTGGGCCGAGATGGGCCGTTGGCTGCGCTTTGGCGTGGTACAGGCAGCGTTGGTGCTGGCGGTAGTTGTCGCCATTTGGCCCAAGGACAGCCTCATGGTTCAGCGTGTGGCGCTAACATCGGCCACTTTATTGGTGGGCGTGCTGTTGGCGATGTTCGGGCAGGTGTACCAGACCGGTGCCGACCCGTGGCAGCTATTTTTTACCTGGGCAGTGCTGACGCTGCCCTGGGTATGGGTGGCACGTTTTGAGCTGCTGTGGGTGCTTTGGCTAGGGTTAATGAATTTGGCTATCGGGCTCTATTTCCGCACCTGGGGCGGGCCGTTTGGCGTTTTGGCCAGTAGCGATGCCGCGCTTTGGGGGCTGTTTGGGCTTAACACCCTGGTATTAATCATCTGGGAGTGGGGCGCCCGTTACCGGGGCTGGCCACGGCAGTGGGCACCACGCTTGCTCGCGGTGGGCAGTGGGGTGCCCATGACGCTGTTAGCAGTAACGTTGATCGCTGATGTCGGCCTCGTGTGGTCGCCAGTGCTGGTGATTTATCCGCTCTGGTTGGCGGCGCTGTATAGCATTTACCGCTATTGGCGGCCTGAGCTGTTTATAATCGCGGGCGGCTGTGTCTCGGCGTTAACGGTGATCACGCTATTACTTGCCAGGCTTTTGCTATGGGAAGGTGAGTGGCAGGAGGGAAGTCTGCTGTTGATCACCATAGCGGTACTGGCGATGGGCGCCGGGGCCGTGGTATGGCTGAAGCGGCTACATCGGGAGCTTTCCCAGTGACGAACAACGTTAATGATTTAAGCGTTAGGCTCAGCCAAGCGGGTATTCCGTTGAACGAGCCCACTTCCCCAGCGCAGCTGCAAACGCCTTGGTTCGTACGGGCGTTGCAGGCCTTTTCAGGCTGGTTGGCAGCGCTGTTTCTGCTCGGCTTTATCGCCATGGGCGTGGTGTTTGTAGTGGAGAGCCCAGCGGCGTCCATGGGCTTGGGTCTTGCGATGATCGGTACGGCTTATGGGCTGTTTCGCCGGGCTCGCAGCGATGTACTGGAACACTTGGCGCTGGCCATTAGCTTGGCTGGGCAGCTGCTGGTCGCCTGGGCAGTGGTGGAGTGGTGGGAAGCCTCTCCTGACTCGCTTTGGGCGCTGCTGGGGTGGTCTCTCTTTGGTTTACAGTGTGTACTGGCACTGATAATGCCAAGCCAAGTGCATCGCGGTTTTTCTGCCTTTGCCGCCAGCATGGCTCTCTATATGGCGTTAGCAACAAGTGCTATGGCGGTGGTGACGAGCGGGCTTGTGCTGTTGGCAATGACGCTACTCTGGCTGAATGAGTTTCGTTGGCCTGGGCGTTTTAAGGATGTGCAAGCGTGGGGGTACGGTTTGCTGTTGGGCCTGTTGGCCATTCAATGGTTGGCTCATAGCGGGCAAGCGTTACCGCTTCTAAATGACATGACGGATAGCGCTTGGGCGGGGTTAACGCCGTGGTTAAGTGTTGCATTGTTAGCGCTGGCGTTACTGCTGGTTTTTCTTAGCGTGTTTCAGCGCTTTTCTTCATCCAGGGGGCGCTGGGCGGCCTACCCTTGCGCGGTCGCACTGCTCATCGTGTCATTTTATATGCCGAGTGTCGGGCAGGGCGTGGTGGTGATGTCATTAGGCTTTGCCATTGGTCATCGTGTGCTGGTGGGCGCTGGTGTGCTGTCGCTACTGTTGGGGATTGGCAGTTATTACTACTGGCTGGAGTCCACGCTGTTGCTGAAGTCACTCACGCTATTGGTAATAGGAGGACTGCTACTGTTATTGCGCTGGGCATTACGCCAGTGGTTAAGCACACCGGTTGCCACGCCAGACGATGGGAGCTTAGACCATGATGCTTAGCGTTAAGTGGTCCCGGGCTGTTGTCATTGCGACTACATTGCTGATCCTGGCAGTGGTGAACGGGTCAATCTGGCAGAAAGAGCGCCACTTAGCAGAAGGCGAAGTCGTTTATCTGGAGCTGGCGCCAGTTGACCCGCGTTCGTTAATGCAGGGCGACTACATGGCCCTCAACTTTGCACTTAGCAACGATATTCAACGTGCGCTTCAAAGTCGACATGGCAGCGACACTCCAAAAGCGCATGATGGCTACGCTATCGTGCGCTTGGACGAACAGCGCATTGGCCATTTTCAGCGATTGGCAGACGGCGAAGGCACGCTGGGTAACGACGAACGGCAACTACAGTATCGGCTGCGCAATGGTCAGGTGCGCTTCGCCACCGATGCGTTCTTTTTTCAGGAAGGCGATGCTGAACACTATGAGCTGGCTCGCTATGGTCGGTTTCGTATCAACGATGATGGCGAACCCTTGCTGGTTTCTCTTCACGATGAAGCTCTTGTGCATCTCAGCCCTTGAAAACCTCAGTCCTTGAAAACCTCATCCCTTGAAAACTTCAGCCCTTTAGCCCTCCACCCTATCAATGAAGGGCGGGTACTGCCGCTTACGTTGTTGGGTAGCACCCGCCTTCGCGTTTTAGGCGATCTGTTGCTCCGTGACGACCGGGGCGGTGGCCCGGCGCAGGAAGTCGCGGTTGATGGGGCTATGTGGCTTTAGCGCCAAGCGTTCGTTGGCCATTCCTTCAGCCAGTTCGCGATTTCCGCCACGTAAGGCGGCTTCGGTCAGCGTCCAGTCTATGATATCGCGCTGGGCGTGACTGCCGCCGAAAACGTTGGCGATAAAGCGCACCGGGTGCAGGCGCTCGGCTGCGGTGTCGTAGTGGCCGCGCCAGAAGGCTACAAACCCCTCGGCTAAAGGCAGGCCGATATGTCGGGCCCAATTCGCAGTCTCGGAGCTGCGGCCGGGAGTGCGAAGCGTTGCCAGCAGCGCTTCCACCCGATCCTCGCGTCCGGCGCCCAGATAGGCCATCACGGCATGCCAGTCGTTGAAGGGATAAAGCGTGCCGTCTGCGTGCTGATCCCAGGCTGCTGCCAGCTCCTGCCAGCGTGAGCCCACGTCCTGACCGGTAAGAGTTAGCCGCCATAGCAACGCTGAGGCATCAATCATATCTAACACAACGTTGCTGCGCGCCTGACGAATCGGGCCGTCATAGAGGGTTAGCACATCTTGGGTGTTGCCGAGGTCGAGATGGCAGAGGGCGAGATGCCACCAGTTGTGAACCTTGAACAGGTTATCGTCACCGGACCAGTAAGGCTCACGCGCGGTCATCCAGCCGATGCCGTCCTGTGCTCGGCCCTGCATTTCCATCACGTGGGCCACGGCGTGATGCGCCCAGCAGTCGAGCGGCTGCACATCCAGCGCCTGCCGACCAATCTCTTCTGCACGAGCGTAGTCGCCTGTCTCCTCCAGCCCGAAGGCGTAAAAACCCATGGCGATTGAATGCCCAGGAATGTCCGGCGACCACCGGGGCAGCACACGGGCGAGCCGGTCGCGTAGATTGCGGGCGTTAGCGCGATAGAAGTCGATCAGGTGGCCAGCCTGCAGAGCGAGTAGGTCGTGTGGATAGCGTAGATTGTGGTAATCCAGGGCGAGCCCCGCGGCGGTCCACTCGCCTGCAAGTAACTGCTCGAGGGCGGCGGCATGGGAGGCTTCTCGGTCATTCAATCGGGATTGTTTGACAGCGATCAGGTCGGTCTTGGCGGCGTCTGCAGCGGAGGGCTCTGTGGCCAGGGTAAATAGATAGGCTCTGGCAATGCGTGCCATGGTGAATTTGGGGGCGGCTTCGATGGCCTGATTCAGCGGGGTAACAGGGTCGCCGCGATAGAGATTGAAGGCATCGATAGCGCGATGGTAAAGCTCCCGTGTTTCGGTAGTGGCGCCGGGCAGAGCGTTGCCTTGGCGGTCAGTTAACATCTGTATGGCTCCTTTGTTGATTGTCATTATTGGTGGCGGCTTGTCCGTTCACCAGTCTGCTAGACTACGTTGAGGCACGGAAAACCATAATGGCCGAGGCGCCGGTGTTGTTGTTCGATCCGCCGTGATGGGGACACAAACCCATGGATGCTGCCCTTGATGTGCTGCGCATGATTCGCTTTACCGGTGGCATCTTTCTTGACGCCGAGTTCTCTGCGCCCTGGTGTGTGGTGGCGCAGGTTACTCCAGAGGATTGTCGCCCGTTCACGCCGGTACCTGTCGGTATTATGGCCTACCACTACGTCAGTGCCGGACGGCTCCTATTACAGGTAGGCCAGGGTTTGCCGGTAGCCGTGTCGGCCGGGCATATCGTGCTTCTACCACGCAACGATCCGCATCTGCTCGGCAGCGAGTTAGGCGGCCAATCCATTAGCGTCGACCATCTGCTAAAACCTATGACCGGAGGCGGACTGGCTCGGATCGTCCACGGGGGCGGCGGTGAAAGTACCCGTCTGTTATGCGGTTTTTTGCTCAGCGAAACGCCCTGTGAAGCACTGATCAGTGTGCTGCCTAGCGTCATGACATTGGACGTGGCCGAAGGGGCGGCTAGGGCTTGGATCGAAAGCTCCTTGCGTTTTGCCGCCACGGAACTGGCTGCTGGTACTGTACGTTCGCCAACGTTGCTTGCCCGGCTCGCCGAGCTGCTTTTTATCGAGGCGGCGCAGCTCTATCTCACCCGTTTGCCGCCCGAGCAGCGTGCCTGGGTTGGCGGATTGCGCGACCCCTTCGTCAGCCGAGCGCTGACCCAACTGCATGATTTCCCCGAGCGACACTGGACAACGCAAGACCTCGCTCGCCAGGTCGGGCTCTCACGCTCTGCCTTTGCCGAGCATTTCACTGAGTTGGTGGGTGTGCCGCCGATGCGTTATCTGGCGAGACTGCGTATGCAGACCGCCGCACGCCGCTTGCGCGAGACACTGACTCCCATCTCGCTTATCGCGTTAGAAGCGGGGTACGAGTCAGAAGCAGCTTTCAGCAAGGCGTTTAAGCGTGCATTAGGGGCACCGCCAGCGACATGGAGAAAACGGCATCGCGCTCTGGAGGAGCCATGAATACAGTTAATTCCCATGAATACAGTTAACGCTCACAAAGACAGTTAATGCTCACAAATACAGTTGATGCTCAGCGTCGTCCTACTACGCCTTGCACCATGCATAAAGGTAGGCTGTAATTCGTCCTCCCGCTGACAAGGATGGCCCTGTGATGAAGGTTGGGCTGGCTAGTCATTAGCCTGTCGGCGGTCGGCAACGTGGCCCACCTACTTCACTAAGGTATTTATGAAAGTAAAAAGCTCGTGGTTCGCATGGTGTTTGCTGGTAGTAGCACTAACCTTTTCCAGCCTATGCGCAGCGCAAACTCAAGGAGGAGAGAGCGAGAACAGCCGATGGTTTACCGTCGATGCCTTGAACCCAGGGCTCGGCGAGCCGCCCGAAGAAGTGAATCGGGTGACGCCCCGTGAGTCAATCAGAAGTTTCCTGGAACTGACGGATCAGGAAGAGTATGAAGCCGCTGCCCATATACTCAATCTCGCTGAATTCCCGGAAGCGGAGCAGCCAGAGAAGGGGCGTGAACTGGCCCGGCAATTGGCCGAGATTTTCCAACGCGGTGAATGGCTGAGTGTGTCTGACCTACCGGGGCGGGAAGATGCTGTTATTGAAGACTCTTCGGGCCAAAACCCGCGTGTCGGTGAGGCGCGCCGCAATATCGAAGTCTCCTCTATGCAGGCCAATGGAGAAACTTACGATATTCGTCTGGGTAGGTATCGGGTCGGTGAGCAGGAGCCCGTCTGGCTGATCATGCCCGTTAGCGTGTCATATATTCCGGTGCTGTATGAGCAGTACGGTCCGTCAATGCTAGAAGGCTACATCCCCGAGCGCTTCCAGGCGTCGTTTGGCCTTCTGCGGATTTGGGAATGGATCGCTATTCCGCTCTTTTTGCTGGTCGTCGGCATGGTGGGGTGGGGAGTCCATCATCTGATCGGGTTGATGTCGAAATGGTTGCCTTCCGGTGTGTCGAGCATTTTTGCTAGTCAAATTGGCATACCTGCGGCGCTGATTGCGATGTCATTAGTTACCCAGGGATTGCTGGATTATGTGGTGTCATTTTCGGCGGTCGCCACGACTACCTTTCGAGTGCTGTTAATCAGTATTTTAGCCTGGGGAGCAGGGACGATAGCGCTGCGCTTAGTGGACACCATTATGCTGCGGATGACGCGGCGCTTAGTGGGCGAGATTGATGACACGAAACCGCGAGACGAGCGCAGACTGCTAACCTCTCTCTACGCGCTGCGCCGTATTATTATTCTGATCACCGTGACCGGTGTATCGATTTATATACTGGGGCAGATCCAGCTCTTTGAATCCCTCGGCCTTTCTATCCTAGCCTCTGCCAGTGTGTTAGCGGTACTGGTGGGTGTCGCGGGTCAAACGGTGCTGGGTAATATCCTGTCGTCGTTTCAACTGTCGTTTGCCAAGCCTATTCGTATTGGCGATCTGGTGATTTTTGAAGGCCAGTGGTGTTATGTAGAAGGCATTTTTTACACTTTCATTCGCTTAAGGTCATGGGACGAGCGGCGTTTGATTGTGCCCGTCACCTATTTTACGTCTAAGCCTTTCGATAATTTGTCGGTGAAGAGCACCAAGATGTATCGGACGCTAGAGCTGACACTCCACCTCAGTGCCGATATAGGGTTGTTAAGAGATAAATTCCTCGAAGTAGCCAAAGAGGAAAATAGCGTTATCGAACACCATAAGCTGCTGTGTTACGTGACCGCTCAAACAGGAACGGCGCAAACCGTCACCTGTTACCTTATGACGTCAGACCCGCTAGCGGGCTGGACGGCAGAGATGAACGTTCGAGAGAAACTGTTGGCGTATATCCGTGATAACTATCCCGAGTGGTGGCCAAGAGATATCGTGGTGATCAGCCACAACGATATCGCACGCGGCGAGCAGGGCACACGCTCGTCGGGAACGGGTAGTTCCGAAAAAAACAGTTCTGAGGAAAATAGCCCTGAAGTAGATAATCCTTAGGCGGACTCATCAGCAGGCAAGTAGGCAGCTCAAAACGCTGCCTTACTATTACCTATGAGGGGAGAGTTTCTCCCCTTTAAATTTAAAGCTGAGCATCACCATTGTCTGCGTTGGCTGGGTGATCATAACGGTCAATCAGCGTCAAAAAACCGTCTTCGTCAATGAACCCTTTGTCCCCCGTGATATACCAACGTTGGCCATCCATTTCATGGATAGCCTGGGCGGTGCGCTGTGGTTCGTTGAGGTAGCCCTGCATTATCTGGGGGCCGCTAATTAACACCATGCCTGCTTCCCCGGTAGGAAGTTCCTCAAAGCTATCTGGCTTGACGATTTTGAAACTGGTACCGGGCAGCGGCATACCCACGGTACCTGGTTTGCTGCCGCGCTGTACCTGCTGGTAATTAACGCCCAGAGCGTCGGGTAGATTCACGGAGGCCACGGGGGCAACTTCGGTGGCGCCGTAGCCTTCATAAACGGGTTTGTGAAACTTCAGCTCGAAACGGATGCGCGCATCCTCGTCGAGCTTTTCGGCTCCGGCAACTACCACCCGTAGGCTTTCCAGCATCATCGGATGCACGGCTGAATTGCTGACAAACATCGATAGGAAGCTGGACATGCTGAACAAGAGGGTGGCTTTGTGCTTGGCAACGGCGCCAGCAATGCCGGGAGCATCGGCGGGGTTGGCATGGCAGACCAGCGGCAATCCTTCGATTAACGGCAGCAACTGGGTCACCGTGAAGCCAAAGACGTGAAACAGGGGCAGCGACCCCATAACCACATCGTCGCTCTGGGTATTGAGCACGTCAGAGGTCTGTTTGATATTGGCCATCAGGTTGCGATGGCTCAACATTACCCCCTTGGGGGAGCCCTCGCTGCCGCTTGTGAACACAATGGCCGCGGTGGCATCAGCATCGTGACTATGGCAGAAACCATGCTGTATCAGCCATGTAGGGAATAGGCGAACGGCTAGCCAGGTACCCAAGCGCTCGGTGGTGCCAATGTCGCTTTGCAGGTGCTCCAGATAGATCACCTGCTTTCCGGTTAGTAATTGGCTGATGTTTAGCCCGCTCTTTTCCAGTTTCTTCACAAACCGTTGTGAGGTGAAGACGACTGCAATTTCCGCCTGGGAAAGCGCAGACGCGAGCACTTCCTGGGGGGCGGTGTAGTTGAGGTTTACTACCGTTTTGCCGGCCAGCAGTGTGGCCATGTTGGCAATGACGCCGGTGCTGCTGGTAGGAAGCAGCAGGCCGACGTTTTGGCCGGGATTGAGTTTGCGAAGACGTTTCGCCAGTAACAGACTGGCGCTTAACGCCTGGCTGGCATTAAGCGGGCTGCCCAGGGTATCCGCTAAGGCAAGGTCGCTAGGCCGTCGTTTGACGGTCTGAATCCAGGCGTTCGGTAGCGTCGGCAGTTCGTCCATGGCTCGCTGCCAGGAGCGGGTTGCCTGTTCAAAAATACGCCGTTTAAGCACATCGGCAGGGGTATCTTTGGGTAGCGGCTTGCCAAACGCGACGATTACCGAACGGTGCAGTGGTGCGTTACGCATCTCTTTTAATTTGCTGGATGAGCGGGAGAACTGGCTGCCCCATAGGCCACGCAGGTAGAACGGTACGATTTTGACGTCTGGATTTGCCATGTCACAGGCGCGCTCGTAACCACGACGGAATTCGCCCAGTTGACCAGTGCGGCTGATGGCCCCTTCAGGAAACAGACACACCACTTCTCCCGCATTGAGCTGTGAGGCCACATCGGCGAGCGCCTGTTCGGCACCACTGCCACGCTCGATGGGAATACAGCCTAGGGCTTTGAAGAACCAGCGGAGGTACCAGCGCTGGTAAACCGATTTCAGCATAACAAAGCGCACTGGGCGAGGGCTGGCGATCTGCACCATGGCCCAGTCCACCCAACTGATATGATTGCCCAGTAGCAGTACGCCACCCTGGGCGGGCAGGTTCTCCAGGCCATGCACATCGACGCGATAGCGTCGGGTCAGCAGGAAGCTCAACAGAAAGCGCACCAGACTTTGCGGCAGTTTGAAGATCGTATAACCGCCGCCCACCATCGCCACGGTAGCGATCAGTAGCAGCAGATAGTGGCTATCCACTCCCGCCAGCGCGAACAGCGCCGTGAGTACCAAAAAGCTCAGCATGGCGATGTTCTGGAACCAGTTGTTGGCGGCCAGTACGGTGCCTAACTCTTTGTCGGCTGCGTGAAACTGAATCAGCGCATTGAGGGGGACGATAAACAGACCGCCCATGATGCCAATAAAAACAAAATTCACTGCCTGGCTAGCGGGCGTAGTTAACAGCGGCAGGCACCATAAGCCGACGGCCACGCCGATAGCGCCCACGGGGATTAGACCGGTTTCAATGCGGTTGTGAGATAACTTGCTGGCCAACAGTGAGCCTAGCGCAATGCCGATACCGCTGGCGGCTAGAATGCCTTGTAGCACCAGTGTGTTATCGACGTTGAGGGCATCTTTGGCATAGGCGGGGAAGGCCGCGAGTAGCACTTGGCCCACTGACCAAAAGGTGGCAAGGCCGATAATGGAGAGCCTGAGGACTGGCTGACGGGCGATAATCCTCAGGTTATCTTTAAGCGCCGTGCCCTTGAGGTAGCGTTGCCAGGTTAGCGGCGTACCGGAGCGGGTGGTTTCATCCAATGGCAGGCGATATAGCGTGATGATTTGGATAACGCTATTGAGCACTAATAGCCAACCCAGTGGGGCTATTTGGCGTAACAGCTGCGCTGGCGTTTGCTTATCAGACGAGACCCAGGTTTCAAACAGTGCCGTAAAAACCACTGTTCCTGCCAGGATGGCAGCAATGGTGATGGCCTGAATGAGTCCGTTGGCTTCCGCTAGGCGAGGTTTGCCGAACAATCCTTTCACCAAGCCATATTTGGCCGGAGAGTAGAACGCCGACTGGATGGCGAGAAGTAGCGTCATGGCAAACGCCAACCAAAACCAACCCTGATAGTAAGCAGCGGTAATGCCCAGCGATACCGTTACTGCGATCCAGGCAGAGACCCGTAGAATACGCACTTTGGGATAGCTATCGGCTACGTGGCCAGCCGGGCTGAACAGCAAGATGAACGGCAGTAGAATCAGCCCATTCACCAGCGCGGTGAGTACTACCTGAGTTTCGCCATCGTAACTTTTGAAGATCGTGTTCTGGATCACGATCTTGTGCCCTAGATCCACAAATGCATTGAGAAAGATAGCGATCAGGTAGGGCCAGGCGCCTGTTACGCGCAGCAGTCGATACATGGTGTGTTAGCCTTTACCGTATTTTTGCGTTATCGCACTCTCAATGACGTACTTTCTTAACCACATTTTCATACACTATCTCTTAATTTAAGATGAAACACCTATGAGCATGAGCCCTTTTCAGGCACTGGCTTGCCCGCTGGATGGTGAACCGCTACAGCTTGCGGGCAATGTATGGCGTTGTGCGGCTGGGCACAGCTTTGATATTGCCAAGCAGGGGTACGTGAACCTTCTGCCTGTGCAGCAGAAGCGCTCCCATGACCCTGGTGATAGTAAAACCATGGTGGCAGCCCGGCAGCGCTTTTTAAACGCGGGGCACTATCAGCCCATTGCAGAGGCGATCAGTAGCGCTGTACTGCGCCATATAGAGGAGCCGCCTACGTCAGGCAGCTCGCCGCTAAGTTGTTTAGACGCGGGCTGTGGGGAAGGCTATTACCTGCGTCAACTGGCCCGCGCCGCACCAGCCCAGCAATCACTTGCGCTGATGGGGTTGGATATCTCTAAATGGGCAGTGCTCGCCGCGGCGAAGCAGGATAATAAGCAGACGCCGACAAGTCGTTGGGTGGTGGGTAGCAATGCGCACTTACCCGTAGAGGCGGGAACACTGGATAGCGTTTTGTGTATGTTTGGCTTTCCTGTGTATAGCGAATTTTCCAGGGTGTTAAAAGCCGGTGGAGTGCTGCTCCAAGTGGAGGCGGGGCCAGATCATCTGCGAGAGCTACGGGAAATTATCTACCCCACATTAAAGCCTGAGCGTTCAAATGAGGCGGGAGTGCCGGAAGGTTTTGCCCACCATAGCAGCGAGAACGTGCGTTACACGATAGCGCTAAAGGGAGCTGAGGAGATCGCCGATTTATTGGCGATGACACCGCATCTTTATCGGGCCAGTGCGGAAGGGCGTGCGCGGGCAGCGGCGCTGGAGGAATTGGTCACAACGGTGGAAGTGCGAGTAGTACAGTGGCTTCGAGTTTAGCCGTTGCCTAAAGTAGGGTTTTTTGGTGAGCATGCTTGTCACGTTAACAGTGCCCAAACGCAACAAGGCCCGCATAAGCGGGCCTTGTCGTTCGAACCTCGGAAGGTTCGAGCAAATTCTAAAGCGCTATGTCTTAATAGACTTAGGAAATTTGCTTGATGTTTGAAGCTTGAAGGCCTTTCTTACCCTGGGTAACGTCAAAAGAAACGTTAGCGCCTTCTTGCAGGGTTTTGAAGCCGTCTGCTTGAATTTCAGAGAAATGGGCAAACAGGTCATCGCCGCCGTCAGAAGGAGCAATAAAACCGAAGCCTTTAGTATCGTTGAACCACTTAACTGTGCCAGTAGACATAGTAAAAATCCTTTCGCGCAATGCGCTTTGTAAAGTTCCTGGTATCACCCAGATTAATAGCGGATAAAACAAGGAATACAATTACAGTCTTGCCGAAAGATTTTGTACTCGTCTATCTCGTACATTTCTAAATCTTTTTCGTACACTTCTGAAACCATGCTTGCTTGCTAACCAACTGGCGCTACAGTGTCATGAAATGTAGCTCGTGTCAAACCCTTTGTTGATTATCTTACCTTTGCGCTCACTGAGTAGCCTCTATCGCCAGCCCACTTTCCACACGCTGTCATCTTTTAAGCTTTGCCACGGCAAAATGAGTTCGCGATGAGAGTACACAGCCTCAATCACGACCTCTACTACGTTCTCTTCTTCATCGCGCAGCAACTGGGTAACCATAAAGTGCTTCTCTTTATTGCTTGGCTGGGCAGCCGTCCATTTGCTGTGGTGTAGCTTGCTCGGATTGATCGTATGCATTGACGCTCCTTGGCAAAGATATCGCTTGTTAGCTGCCATCAGTGATTATGCACTGACTATTGCGCTTACTGTTGTACCCAGTTTTCAATGCCAAGTTCTGCATTGAGGCCTCTTAGGGTCTCGGTGCGTTCGCGACCGTTTGCAGAGTGACAGCCTGTATCGTGTTCAAGCACTGCTTGTTCGCCATCCTGGTTAACCCACGTCACTGTGTAATGTGGCAGGTCGGTGGCACGGGGTTCGCAATCAAGGGTTTGCTGCGTTGTGCCCATGTCGGGTTGCATCGCAGCTAGCCGCTCTTGCAGCGAACGAAAGACAGTCGCATTGCCTGCCTGAGTGCGCTCACCTTCAACGGCCGTGTGACGTTCACCTATGTAGCGGGTTGTACCATCCGCCTCAACCGCAACGCTATAGACAGGGCAGGTACCGTAGCAAGGGCCTACTTCATAACGGATTTCAGCCAGGCTATTTTCGCTGGGCGTGGCGGAATGCTGCGCGCAGCCCGCTGTCATTAGCGCCAATGTGGATACCATTAAACAGGTAATAGAAAAACGCATGCGAAAACTCCTTTTCTTGTAAAGATAATCTGACTTGATACGTTATTTGCAGAGGACTTCATTCGTGCCAGCAATACCTTAATGCTTGAATGAGGGGATTCGGCTTTGCAGTGTACGTTAACGCCAACAGTTTCCATAAAGTAATCGCTAAATTAACAAACATGCACAAGGCTGTGCATGTTTGAGGCGTCTGTGCTCTATAAAAGCCAACGGGCCTGCGATAGTGGTGAGCTGTTTCTCCGGCTGTCTGCAGAGAAAGTGCGTACCGCCTTGATTTATTGTCGCCTTCCTATCTTGTCGATATCGCTGTGCCACACTAATAGAATGAGATGTATAAGTGGGGCACATGCTTCTCACATTAGACCTGCTCACACATGTAAACCTATAGGGACTTAAATGACTCGCATATGGAAAGCCTATTCACAGGCGTCGTTGATTTTACGCGTCACCATCGCACTGGTGCTGGGCGTTTTGGTCGGGTTGGTGGGTGGTGAGCCGGTAGCGGTCTGGCTGGCGCCGTTAGGCGATTTGCTCCTCCGGCTGCTTACTTTTCTGATTGTTCCGATTGTGCTGTTTACGCTGATGGTGGGTGTGAACCAGTCACGAGAGGGCAGTGCAGGACGTATTGGCGGCAAGGTATTTGGTTACTATTTAGCGTCATCGGCATTAGCGATCACCGTGGGTTTAACTATCGCTTCCCTGTTCAATCCGGGTAGCGGAATGAGGCTGGAGGAGGAAGCCAGCTTCTCGGTGCCGGATAACCCTGGCGTTGTGGATGCCCTGCTTAATATCGTGCCCAGTAATATTATCGGTGCATTCGCCGAGCTCAATATGCTGGGTATTATTTTTACAGCGCTGGTGTTTGGCATCGCCTTGTTAAAAATGCGGCAGTCTGAACGTCAGCAGGCGATGGGCGAGCGTCTGTATGAGGTGATTGAAGCGCTCAATGAGGTCACCTTAAAAGTGATGTCGGGCGTCTTGCACTACGTGCCCATCGGCGTGTTTGCGATTGTCGCCGAAACGGTAAGCCAGCAGGGGATGGAAACGCTGCTATCGCTGGGCGACATGGTGGTGGTGCTGTATATCGCACTCGCCACTCATTTGCTGATTTATTGCGGCATCATGCGGCTGTTTGGTGTGAAGTTACGCACTTTCTTTCGTGAGGCCCGCACGCCGATGGCGACGGCGTTTGCGACCCAAAGTAGCTCGGGAACATTGCCACTCACCATTAATGCGGCCCACCGGTTAGGGATTTCCAAAAGTATCTATGGCTTCAGTCTGCCATTAGGCGCTACGTTAAATATGGATGGCGCGGCGATTCGTATCGCCATTTCGGCGGTCTTTGCGGCCAATGTGATTGGTGCGCCGCTGGATTTCATTAGCATGGTGCAGATAGTGCTGATTGGCACGTTGGTGTCGGTGGGCACCGCAGGCGTGCCAGGCGCTGGGATCATTATGATCGCCACCGTGTTTGCTCAAGTGGGGCTGCCAATAGAGACGGTTGCGCTGCTCACCGCCATTGATGCATTGGTAGGTATGGGGGCTACGGCGCTTAACGTGACAGGCGATTTAGTGGGCACCTCCGTTATTGCCCGCAGCGAAGGCGAAGAGTTGAAAGAGACGGTCCTGGAAGATACGCCCGGCACGGCAAAGGTGTAGTAAGAAAGGGATAGTAAGAAAGGGATAGTGGGTCAGCGCCGTTGATTTAAAGGAGAACTCACAATGAATGATCGAGAACTCACCTATCTGAGGCGTGCCATTGAACTGGCTGAAGAGGCCCTTGAGGCGGGCGATGAGCCCTTTGGGAGTGTGCTAGTAAGTGCTGACGGTGACGTGTTGGCAGAGGACCGTAACCGCATTGCCTGTGGTGATTCCACCCAACACCCTGAGTTTGCTCTGGCACGCTGGGCAGCACAGCATATGACGCCAGAAGCGCGAGCAGCGGCGACTGTCTATACTTCAGGCGAACATTGCCCCATGTGTGCTGCTGCTCATGGCTGGGTAGGGCTGGGGCGCATTGTTTATGCGAGCTCATCAGAGCAGCTAAGTGACTGGCTAGCGGATTTAGGGGTTGGGCCGCCGCCTGTTGCCACTTTGCCTATTCAAAAGGTGGTACCCGGGCTGAAGGTAGAAGGCCCTATTCCAGAGCTTGATGAGAGCGTGCGTGCATTGCATCAGCGTCGACACGGACGCCTTAGTTAATGCTACAAAAAAGCCGCCTAAGCGTTAGCTTAGGCGGCGTCACATACTCAACAAACAGCTTCATTAAATGCTAGTGCTTCAATATCACATAAAACGCATGAATGATGCCCGGAATGAAGCCAAATAGCGTTAGGATAATGTTCAGCCAGAAATGCCCTTTAAAACCGACCTCAAAAAATACGCCGAGTGGGGGAAGTATAACGGCAAAAATCATCTTAATCGGATCAGTCGCTGTAAACGCCATGAAGCCTCCTTTGCTTTCAGGGGTGTAACTTGTACAAGTGTAGGCACTGTCGGAAGTTTTATCCAGGCCTTGGTGAATAAGCTGAGACTGACCCAATAGAAAATCGTTCATTTACACTTTCAATTTCCACTAACACTATCTGGGAGGGACCCCATGCCCAACATAACATTAAAAGTCACCACCGCGTCTTTAGGGGTGTTGAGTTGCTTTGTAGCAAGTCAAAGCTTGGCTCAAGAGGGCCCAACGAATAACACTAACCTGGCCACCGTAGAGGTAACCGCGCCCCGTTTGGCGCGTGAGCTATATGATACGCCTGCGGCGGTTTCCACCATTGACCGCGAAGCCATTGCGCAAGGCCAGCAGCGCGCGCGATTGGATGAGTCGCTGGTGCGCGTGCCAGGGGTGTTCCTGCAGAACCGCGATAACTTCGCCCAGGGCCAGCGCATTTCCATCCGCGGTTTTGGTGCTCGCGCGCCGTTTGGCGTGCGCGGTATTACCGTGATGGTCGATGGTATTCCCTACACGCTGCCAGACGGTCAGGCGCAGTTAGATGCCATTGACCTGGACAGCGCTGAGCGTATTGAAGTCATCCGTGGGCCTTCTTCGGTGCTTTATGGCAATGCGGCGGGCGGGGTGATTGATATCACCACAGCGGATGGGCGCGATAACCCTGGTTCAAGCGTGCGTACCGAGGTGGGGAGCGATGGCTACCGTAAGGCGGTCGTGCAAACCGGTGGCGCTCAAGGGGATTGGTCGCACCATGTGAGCTTTTCAGCGCTTAATGTCGATGGCTATCGAGAGCAGAGCTCCACGGAAAAGTACCTGCTGAATGCCAAACTCCGCCGCGAGTTAGGCAGCGACCGTGCGTTAACCGCGATTATCAATTTGCTCGATAACCCCCGCTCTGAAGATCCTGGTGCTTTAAACGCTAGAGAAGTAGCCGCAGGGCGTGATCAAGCCGCGCCTAACTCGCTCGCCCTAGACGCTGGGCAGAATGTCGATCAACAGCTCCTCGGCTTACAGTACGAAGATTTGTCCGCAGGCCCTGGCGAGTTCTACTTAAAAGGCTTTGTTGCACAGCGCGATTTTGAGCAGCAGTTGCCTTACGTGGGTGACAGTCGCATCGGCTACCAGCGTGATTACCTGGGCGCGAGCGCCGAGTATCACCATGAGGTCAGCCTGGGCAGCTTACCGCTGAGCTATATCACCGGTGTGGATGTGGCGCGTCAAGACGACGAACGCTTTAGAAACGATGTCAATCCGCAGGGTGTTGTTGGTGAGCAGCTGGCGGAAGAGACCCAAACGGCAACCTCGGCTGGGGTGTTTGCTCAAGGTGATTTGGCTTTAACCGAGCAGGTCACGCTTTCGCTGGGTGCGCGCTTTGATCGGGTGGAGTTGGAAGTGGATGATCGCTATCAAAGCGATGGTGATCAAAGCGGCGAGCAAACCTTTAATGAGTGGAGCGGCTCGGCGGGGCTGAGCTACCGCTATCGCCCACAGCATCAGGCGTATATCAACACCGGCACCGCCTTTGAAACCCCAACGTTCTCAGAGTTTGCAAACCCAGCGGGCGGCGGTTTTAACCCGGCGGTGTCGCCGCAAAAAGCCTGGAATCGTGAAGTGGGGCTGCGGGGCTACGTTGAACCGCTGGCCATGGATTACGATCTGGCGCTATTTTCGGTGCGCGTGCGTGACGAGCTCGTGCCGTATGATGACGGCGGCCGCACCTTCTACCAAAACGCAGGCGACACCGACCGCGATGGCATCGAACTGGCGCTCGGTTGGCAGTTGGCCGACCAGTGGCGGTTGGATAGTGCTCTGACGCTAGCGCGCTATGAGTTTGATCAATTTGCCACACCAACGGAAAGCTTTGGTGGCAACCGCATCCCCGGCTTACCTGAACAGACCTGGGTCAACCAGCTAACCTGGGAAGGAATTGATGAGCGCTTTGCGACCCTGGAAACCCAATACGTGGGTGACTTGGTGGCGGACAACGCCAATGAAACCGAGGTCGATAGCTACTGGCTGGTCAATCTGCGTGTAGGAGATGGCTGGCAGTTGGGCAGCGATACGCGGCTAAATGCCTATGTGGGCGTGCGCAATCTATTGGATGAAGAGCACTACGCCAATGTTCGCTTGAACGGCACCTTTGGCCGCTTTTACGAGCCTGCTCCCGGGCGCAGTGTTTATGGCGGCTTAGAAGTACGTTTCTAAGCCTTCAGCCATAAAAAAAACGGGCGGCCCATTGGGTCGCCCGTTCTCGTTGGTGGGTCATTAGCTCAACCGGTTACTCAGGTAGCGCGTAGCCAATCACATAGTCACCCATCTTGGTGCCAAAGGTGCCGTGACCACCCGCCGTGACCACCACGTACTGACGACCATCTTCGCCGGTGTAGGTCATGGGGGTGGCTTGGCCACCTGCTGGCAGGCGCGCTTTATACAGCTCTTCGCCAGTGGTGATGTCGTAACCGCGCAGGTACTGATCCAGCGTGCCGCTCAGAAACGATACACCGCCCGCAGTAGTGATCGGGCCGCCGAGTGCGGGAACACCGACATTCAGCCCAATTGGCAGGTCGAAAGGCATGCTGTCGCGTGTCGTACCATTACGGTGTTTCCATACCACTTCTGCGCTTTGTAGATCAATACCGGCCACATCACCCCAGGAGGGCGCTTGGCAGGGCAGGCCTAGCACGGAAAGCAGTGGGCCAAGCTCAACGGCATAGGGGGCGCCTGCATTAGGCTGCAAACCCTGTTCGCTAGCCGAACCTTGTCCTTCTTCTACCTCTTCGCGAGGTACCAACTTGGAAACAAATGCCAAGTATTTAGCGCCGGTGAATAGTGCTTGGCGTTCAGGGTCAACGGCGACGCCACCCCAGTTCATTACCCCGACATTACCCGGATAAACAATACTGCCTTCCAACGAAGGCGGTGTGTACTGTCCTTCATAACGCAACGAGTTGAACTGAATGCGGCACAGCATCTGGTCAAACGGTGACGCCCCCCACATGTCGCGCTCGGTGAGCGGGGGTGGCAGTAGGTTAAGCGCTGAGCGTGGCTGTGTTTCCGCTGTCCAGTCGCCTTCAACAGCGCCTTGCGGCGCAGGCACTTCTTCGATGGGCACGATTGGCTCACCGGTTTCACGGTTCAAGACGTAAAGGCTGCCTTGCTTGGTCGGTTGAACCACCGCGGGCTGGGTACCTTCATTAGTGGCCAGGTCAATCAGCACCGGTTGCGCAGGTGTGTCCATATCCCACAGGTCGTGGTGAACAAACTGGTAAACCCATTCAACCTGGCCATCTTCCAGGTTAAGGGCTACCAGACCTGCACTATAGGTTTCATCGTTTTCGCTACGGTTAGCGCCATACTGGTCAGGCGTCGCGTTGCCCATGGGCAGGTAAACCATGCCGAGTTCTTCATCGACGCTAATCGGTGCCCATACGTTAGGCGAGTTACGTGTGTAGGTTTCGCCTTCAGCTAGTGGTTCGGTGTCATCGGGGTTACCGCTATCCCAGTTCCACACCAACTCGCCGGTATGCACGTCGAAGGCACGGATGACACCAGAAGGCTCATCAGTGGAACTGTTGTCGGTAACGTGTCCGCCAAGAATAACCAGGTTTTCCGTTACCGTTGCAGGCGAGGTGGAGTAGTAACCACCAGGGTCGAAGTCGCCAATATTGTTGGTCAAGTCGACTTCACCATTCTCGCCGAAGTTGGCGCACCGCTCACCGGTATCGGCATTCAGCGCAATTAAACGTGCATCAGCGGTGGGCAGGTAAAGCCTGCGTGGACACATGACATCCGTTTCGCTGAGCATGGGTTGCGCGTTACCTGCGCCTTCAGCACCAAACATCAAAGACAGGAACGAGAGGTCCAGGCTGAATATATCGCTGTTATCGAAAATGTCGAATGAGAGCGTGGTATCACTCGTCGCGGCACTATTGTTGCCGGTCTCGTTGCCGGCCTCGCTGCCGTCTGCTGCTTCGCTAGTGTCTGAGCCAGCCGCGTAATTAGCTGCATCGTAGTAGGCGAGGCCGCGGCAGGTCATATGGGCCCAGAGCGAGAAATCCTCGGCACCCAGCGTGCTAACCTCTGGGTCAAACTCCCACAATGTTTCCCCTGTTTCCGGGGAGAGCGCCATCGCGCGGCTGTGCGAGGTACAAATATATAGGCTGTCGTTTACTTTAAGCGGGGTGTTCTGGTTGGTGATTTCGGGCGGCGCGCTGGGCCCCGCCACATCGCCGGTTTGAATGCGCCATACCTCTTCCAGTTCACCGATGTTGTCAGGCGTAATCTGTTCAAGCGATGAGTAGTGAGTGCCTGCATTGGTGCCGCCATAGGCAGGCCAGTCGTCTCCCGCTACTTGCGCAGGGTTAACGGTGCTAGCCGCTTCTTTGGGGTTGGAAATCGTCCCTTCGATTTTGTCTGGGTCGTTTAACTGGCTCGCAATAGCCACCAAGATGGCAGCAACAATGCTACCTGCCAATGCCAAGCTGCCGCCCCGTGAATGTAACGGTTTACGCCACCAGGGAAGCAGTAGAATAATCCCGATTAGACAGAGAATCGCAACGCGTGGCACCAACTGCCACCAGTCTAAGCCGACTTCCCATAACGCCCATACGAGCGTCGCAAACAAGATAAGCGCATACAGCCAGAGCGCTGCGCCCCGGCGCATGGCCAGTAAAACACCGCTGGCGATAACGCCTATGCCGGTAATTAAATAATAAGCACTGCCGCCTACGCTTAGCAGCTTGCCGCCGCCAATGGCCAAGGCAAGTCCCGCCGCAACTAGCAAAAGGCCAAGCAGTAATAGCGGCCATCTGCTGTGCGTACGTGAGTGTTCATCCATGAGGTACCCCCTATTTAACAACGAGTGAATGCCACTTGGCAGTGGCTGCTAAGCGGCGATTCCGCAAAGTGCCCTAACCCATCAGCAAGGCCGATGGGTTAAAACACATCTCAATAGCTAATCGATTTTAATAATCAATTCGCTTTTGGTCTAATGATTTCTGGTAGGCCAGTGCGAACAATGATCAATAAAAAAGCCGCACTATCAACGTAGCGCGGCTTTTGGGGGGTGGGGTAGGGAGCACCTGTAAGTTTAATCTAACGCAACGATTAGCTGTCTAGTTTGACCAGCATCTTACCGGTATTGCCGCCCTCAAACAGGGCTAAGAAAGCCTCTGGGGTGCTCTCTAAACCCTCTTTCACGGTTTCTTTATAAGCCAGTTTGCCAGCGGTGACTTGCGGGGCCACTTCGTTTAGGAAGTAGGGATAGCTTGACCAGTGATCCGCCACGATAAAGCCCTGCATTTTAGCTTTACGGGTGACCAGTTGCGACAGGTTGCTGGGGCCTGGAGTGGGCTCTGCGGCGTTGTAATCGTCGATCATACCGCACACTGCGATTCTGGCGCCTTCGTTTAACTGGCTGAGGGCAGCTTCCAGGCAAATGCCACCCACATTTTCATAATACACATCAATACCGTTGGGGCTTGCGAGCTTAATGGCGTCGCTTAATTCATGCGCATTGCGATCGCGATAGCTGACCGGTTCGACACCCAGTGACTCAAGCCAAGCGAGCTTATGGGCAGCGCCTGCAATGCCCACAACATGGCAGCCTTTTGCTTTGGCTAACTGAACCGCCAGCGAACCAACCGCACCGCTGGCCGCACTGACCAGGACGTTATCGCCCGGTTTGCACTCTGCAATCAAATTAAGACCGGTCCAGGCGGTCATGCCGGGCATGCCTAACACACCCAGGTAAGCCTGCTCAGGAACATCAAGGTCGGGTAGTGGCGTCACCCCTTGGGCAGGCAGTTGGGCAATATCACGCCAGCCGCCCATATGGCTGACACGATCGCCCACCTTGAGGTTTGCGTCATTGGATTCGATCACTTCGCCAATGGCGCCGCCTTCCATGGGTTGGCCGAGTTCAAATGGGTCTACATACGTGCGAACGCCATTCATGCGGCCCCGCATATAAGGGTCTACAGAGAGCCAGCGATTACGAATTCGCACTTCGCCGTCGGCTAGCTCAGGCAGCGTTTGCGTCTCCAGTTTAAACAGAGAGCGATCGGGTAAGCCCTTGGGGTAATCAGTAAGCGTATAAAACTGTGACTGCATAAATGCCTCCTGCGAATAAATGGCGCTTTGAGCTATCTGTTTCAGCTAAGCGCGTTGAACTCCTTGCAGCATAGAGACCATTAGCTTGCTTGCAAGTTCGCCATGCATGAGAAAGCGGTAGGAGATAAAGCGCCTCAAAAGAAACAGGGCGACCATTGCTGGTCGCCCTGTATTTATAGAGTGGCACTATTTTGACTGGTTTACTGTCGCATTAATTAGGCTAAGGGGTATCACACACCAACCAAGAATGTGTTATCCGTTAATCCAACAGCGTTACCATAACCGGTGCTGTACCGCGGCGTAGCATGCCAAGCTTCACTGCCGCGCGTTTGGATAAATCAATAATGCGCCCTTTAACGAAGGGGCCGCGGTCATTGATCATTACTTCTACCTCTTGCCCCGTGTCCGGGCGCGTCACCAACACCTTCGTGCCAAACGGCAAACTCGGGTGGGCGGCTGTCAGTGCCTGCTGGTCAAAGGGCTCTCCACTTGCTGTGGTGGCTCCTTGAAAGCGGTCACTGTAAAAGGAGGCAACGCCTTCCTGTGTATCTGTTTCGTGTGCGAAAGCACTATTAGCAGCGCTACCAACTATTACCGCTGCCAAACAAATCGTTCGGATCAGTCGTTTTTGGGCTCCCATAGGAGTACCTCAGTTTTGCGTATTACGGATCCCGCATTCTTTGATGAGGTGCCGAGTAGGCCTTGCGATAGTACCCTTGTCGTTGCGGGTCAGCAAGCTTTGAGAAGATCGACGCAATTAGGTTCAATTTCAAGATTTTTTAATCGCAATGTTCGTGCCCTTGAGTTTCAGTGACTTATCAACCCAGGGGTTAAGTTAGTAAAAAATCAGATTTGTGCAATGCAGTATTTTTTATCAAACGCTCACTTGATTTCGTTAAGCATCTTATAATCACGGTTGCTTAATTTATTAATGATTGTCATTACAACTTAACAAGGGATCGTTCATGGCTAAATCGGCTTCGCTAGCATTTGTATTGGTGGCGTTGGGCGGCGCTGCCGTCGGTTTTCTGGCTGCTCAGGTTATTCCCTTGCAGCTGCAAACTGCTGAGGATAAGCCCACCAAGAGGCTCATTCTTGCAGAGCCTTTACGCGGGGAAATAACCTTGGCTAGCGAGCTTAACGGGAACGATGGCAGCCGCTTTGTGCGCTATGCAATCTCCCTAGAAGAAGATGAAATTGTTGAAATCTCTCTTGATGGTGCCTTGGAAGGCGTTGTGGCCCTTTACGATGATCAGCTTCAGCTACTCGATAATGCGCCTGTTGTTCGCCACCGTATCGAAGAAAGCGGTGACTATGTCGTGGTGGTAAGCGGGGCCGATGCCTATAGCTATGGCCCATTTACCATTGATAGCCGCAGCGTAGAGCTCACCGATGCCGACACGGTAATAATAGGCGAATCATTTGACAGCTGGTTGCAGGGCGATGCCGATGAAATAGCGCTGAACATAGAAGAGGCGGGCCTTTACCAGCTTGAAATGCGCTCTGATGATTTTGACCCCTACTTAGCCATAGAAGGACCCAACGGCTATACCCGTGAAGATGATGACAGTGCCGGTGATTTAGACGCCCGCATTGCCGATTTCTTTGAGGCCGGTGAATACACGCTGACCGCGCGCAGTGCTTATGACGATGGCAATGGGGTTTATACCCTTTTAGTGGCGCCTCACGAACTACCGGGCGATGGCGAGCTGCGCAACGATGGGTCACTCACTGCCGATGGATCGCTAAGTGGTTGGTACAGCGGTGAACCACTGATCTATCAGTTGGAGCTGGCAGAGAGCTCGTTGGTTACCATAGAAATGCGCTCCGCTGATTTCGATACGTTGATTGAAATTAGTGGACAAGGCGTTGCAGCCAGCGACGACGACGGCGCAGGGGGCACCGATTCCCGTCTTCAAGAGCAGTTGCTGCCTGGTACTTATACGGTAAGCGCAAGCGGTTTTAGCGCTACCGGTAGTGGTTTGTTCGAATTAAATATTGAAATGGAACCGACGGAAATTCCTCCTCAACTTTAATTACTACCTCACTTATCCCGGTAAATTTATTTAAACCAGCTAGGCTGAAAAGGCATTGCCAAAAGCACGCATTGTGTCTGCTTTAGCACTGTTTACTGTCATTCAATAATAGGCATGGATCGCTTATGAACCAACAAATCAAAACACGCCGTTCAGCACATTTAATGGTGGTTGACCCGCAAGGTCAGCTACTGCTTTTTCGCCATCATGATGAGCATCAAGCGCCTTTTTGGACCACTGTAGGCGGCGAATTGCTTGAGGGAGAGGATTACCCCAGCACGGCAATGCGCGAGCTGAAGGAAAAAACGGGGTTGACCTGCCCACTCGGCCCGCTATTGCGCGAACGAGATAATATTGACGCCGTGGCAGGCTCTCCGCCAGCCCGCTGGCTTGAACGCTACTTTCTGGTGCGCTGCCCGCCAATGGCTGAAATTACCACTGCCCATTGGAGCGATGAAGAACCTTCTACTATTCAGGCCAGTCACTGGTGGGCTCGGGAAGAGATGCGCGAGGCCGACCCCGCGCTTTTTAAACCCAGGTGGATACCTGAATTGCTGGATGACATTCTATCTAGCGAGCCAGCGATTAAAGTAGCCGAGGTGAATCTGTTTAAGTAAGCCTAGCGGCCAGCTTTAAGGCAGCCAACCACCACCAGCACTGCCGCTGTGGGTAAGCGCCAGTCGAGCACACTCATGCCTGCTAGAACCAGTAGCAGGGCGGCCAGAATCGGCACGCCATACGCTAAGCTGCCCACTAGGCTGGCGTGCCCCCAGCGCAGTGCTTTGTCCCAAGCCACCATGGCCACGCCGTAAGGGCCTAACCCCAGTGCAATGCCTGCTAGCAACGCTTCCCCGCTGGGTAAAGGGAGTTGTCCTTCAAGTAGCAGGCTAGCGGCCACGGCAATAGCACAAGCGATCAGCAGCAGTCGTGGCAGTAGCGGTGTCAACGCCACTGGGGCTGCCTGGCTGAGCCATGAATAAAACGCCCAACAGCAGGCAGCCAGCAGTGCTAATGCGTAGCCAGTGGTAGCGCCCCCTAATCCGCCGCTGATGGCTTGAGGAACCAGCAGTAACGCTGCGCCTGAAAACGCAATCAGCGCACCGACAACGCCTGCGATGCGCAGACGGCCAAAGCGGCTCCACTGACTAAGCAGCACAAAGAGCACGGGCCAGGTATAAGTAATCAGCGCCGCTTCAGCGGCGGGCGCTAGCCGCATACCTATAAAGTAAGTACTCACCGCGCCAAAAATAAGTAACGGAATGCCCACCCAGACACTTAACTGCCAAACCGCGCCGCTGGCAGCAACATTAACCCGGCGGCTCAGCGGCAGCGTTGCCATCGCCCCCGCAAGCAGTGTTACGGCGGTTAGCTGTAAAGGCGGTGTCGACTTGGCAAACTCTGACAGCAGCGGCGCGGCGCTCCAAAGCATCACGGCCACCAGTGCCGCACCAACACTGTACCAACGTGGAAAAAGGGCGGGGGAGTGAACGCGATGCATCGGAGGTCTCCTTGATTTGAGCATGTGCTGAGCAGCATACTCATCATCAATGCATCACAATATCGATCTTTTATGATCGTTTTGATCAAGAATGGTGATATATGCGCGCGCCCACCCTAGACCTAACCCTGCTTCGTACTCTGGTGGCAATTTCGGATACCGGTAGTGTGACCGCCGCCGCCAAACGCTTGGCTTACACGCAGTCTACGGTAAGTATGCAGCTGCAGAGGCTGGAGGCGCAGTTATCGCTAATACTGCACGAGCGGGAAGGACGGCGAATACGCTTTACTTCAGAAGGCGAGCGCCTACTTAACCATGCCCGGCGGCTGCTGGCGCTTAATGATGAAGCATGGAGTGATATGCAGGCGCGCCAAGTTACCGGTGACCTCACGTTAGGCATACCGGAAGATTACGCCTCACTGCTGCCCTCGGTGTTTGCTTACTTTAATCAGCTCTACCCGGCGGTGGGGCTCAAGGTGATCTGCGGTACCAGCGCCCATCTCGTAGAGCAGGTAAAAGCCAAAGAGCTTGATCTGGCACTGGTGACACGCCAACGCAACTCGCCAGGGGGCGATGTAATCCGTCGAGAGCCTTTGCTGTGGGCCGTTGGAATGCACCAGCAGCCGCTGCTAAGCGATCCACTGCCGTTAGCGCTTTATTCGCCGGGGGCTGACGTGTTTCGTGAAGTCGCCGAGCAGGCGCTGCAGTCGGCAGGGCGCAGTTGGCGTGTTGCCTATACCAGCCAATCCATGGCCGGGCTGGCGCCGATTGTGACCGCGGGGCTCGCGATAGTGGTGGTGACGCGCAGCATGCTGACGCCGGCGCTAAGGCCACTAGATGAGAGCAGTGGCCTGCCTGCGCTGCCAATGATTGAGCTGGCGCTTCACCGCGCACCCCACCGGCCCTCAGAGCCAGCGCGGCGCTTGGGTGAGTTAATACGTGAGCAATTAGCCGTGCCGGACTAGGCTATATAAACACCGATCGTAGCGATTCAACCGTTCCCAGCAGGCAGTAGAGGAGAAGCATTGGGTAAAAGTAACACTTAACGTTGAGGGCAGCGAAGTGCTTTAATCAGCGAAAGGGAACGTTACTGACTAGACTAAAAAGCAAATAAATTTGCTGTTAGGAGCACTACATGCACGAACTGGATCGTTATATCTACCCGCACCGGGTGCTGCACTGGCTAGTGGCGGGTGCCGTGTTACTCTCGTTGGCTAGCGGTTTGACGCTAGGCTTTCTGGGGTTTGAGCGCACCGTTGCGTTGGTAGGCAATACGCTCACGAACTTGCTTTATACCAGCCACAAAACGCTCGGCGTATTGATATTATTGCTGATGACGCTGCGCATTATTACTCGGCTGGCGTTTGTGGTCCCAGATCATGAACCACCTTTAAATGCGTTCGAGCGGATTGTTAGCTCCAGTGTGCACCACTTGCTCTATTTAGCGCTCATAATTATGCCTTTACTGGGCTGGGCCGCCACTGCTAGCGGCGGCTTTCCAGTAGAGTTTTTCCACTGGCATTTGCCCGGTTTACTTGCTGAGCGTGAGCAGCTCTCTGAACAACTTTTCATGTGGCATGGGCGGTTAGGTTGGATCATTTTAGGCTTAGTGGTACTACACGTTGCTGGCGCGATATTCCATTGGAAAATCAAGCGTGACAACGTTATGAAGCGCATGAGCCTGTTTGACTAGAATTAAGAACTCGCCGAGCCGTAGCGATAGTAAGCGGCGGCTTGGCTTGATTTAACTGCATACATATTGCTATCAGCTTCACTCAGCAAGCTTTCAAGCGTGGCTTCATCTGCGCCGTGACAGGTGCTTACCCCAATACTGACGCTAACGCTGACTTGCTCACCGCCGGGAAGGTTGATCGGTAAACGGATGGCTTGGTCAATACGCGCCAGAATAGGCGTTAGCGTATCGCCGGTGCCTATATTCTCCATGATAATAATGAACTCATCGCCTCCAAACCGGGCACAGTGATCATTAGTGCGCGCTAAATGGATGATGCGTTTGGCTATTTGCTGTAAAACAAAGTCGCCTGCTTCATGACCATAATTATCGTTAATAGGCTTAAAGCGATCCAGGTCGAGCATTAATAGCGCCAAACGATGACCATGCTGACGATTACGCTGTAGAGCTCCCTCGGCAGAACGCATCAGTCCATGGCGATTCAGCAGGCTAGTGAGTACATCATGATTGGCCAAATGCTCCAATGCTATGGTGCGGGCAGCGACTTTTCGTTCCAATAGGGCTTCCTGTTTCTTGAGTGCTGCTAACATCGCGCTTTGAGTTCTTTCCTTTTGCCGCTTAAGTTTATTGAAGCGCGATGCTAAGGCAAACGAGAGCAATAACATTTCCAGTGCTGAGCCAATTTGAATACCGTGCAGAGTAATAAAGTTGGCTGGAAGTAGGCTCAGGTTACGCAGCGCAAAGACACCAGCACCTAGTAAAAAAAGCGACCAAGCAAATACGAACAGCCGAGCACTGGGTACGCGTTGCAAACTACAGTAGCTACCGCATAGCAGGAGCAGTAAAGCGGCCATAAAGCCCGTCACATCCATGAGGTGAAGCGCCGAGGGAATGGGTAATAACAGTGTGGCAATCACTGTCAACCAGCAGTAACTGCGAAAGGTACTCAATACGTTGTGCCAGCGGGGACAATAGACTTTCGTGTTAAGAAAACTTTGCGCAAACAGTGTTGCCATGGTGGAAGCGAAGGTAAAACCGAGTGCCACGAGACGAGCCGTGTTATCACCCAGAAAGCTCCAAAACATCAGTGTTCCGATGCCGTTAAAGGTCAGAATAGCGAGAGCAAAACCGCCGACAAAGAGCGAATAGTGAAGAAAAACCCGTTCCTTTAAGCCAAAAAATAGCAGTAAGTTATATAAACCCATTGCCAGCAGCATGCCGAAGTAGGTAGCCAGCCAAAAATTATGGCGATCGTTTTGGGTATAAAACGCCTCGGGCGTTATTAGCTTGTAGTTGAGCATTTTGCTGCCTGAGGCAGCCACATGGGTATACAGCGTTACGCGTTCATGGGCAGCAAGCTCTAGTGAAAAAACCGCCTGACGATGGGCTAGCGCACGCTGTTCAACCGGGACTGCACTACCGCTGCGCTGCGCCTCAATGCCCTGCTGGCGCAGTGTGTAAAGTGTGACGTAATCCAAGAATGGGTACTCAAATTGTACCATCCAGCGCTGGGTTTCTGGCGATTCATTACGCACTTGTGTTCTAAGCCACACATCATGACGGGTATAGCCGAAGTTTAAATCCTCTTCGTGATGGGAGTGCTTAAAATCAGGCGGGTGAGAGAGTAAGTTATTAAGCGTGATTGATCTATCAGTTGCATGCCAAAATTCACTGTAAGGGGCAAGCGAGTAGCTCGCCTGGTTTGGCGCTACTGTTAAGAGAGTATTTGCATGTGCCCAAGGTACCCAACATCCAGCCAACAGCAGCAATAGGCCGTTGTAAATACTCGCCGTTAAACGTCGAACATGCATATCACATCGCTTTTTTTAGTTTTTATTCCGCTCTTTGTTCCCTGGGTTCCCTTACCCCTACCAGGGGCCGCCCATCGTTATATTATAGCGCTTAGGTAAACGTGCAATTTACTCGCCGTTTGGCACTAATGCAGCAGGAGAAAATATCATCACCAAATTTTTCTGTGCTGCTTGATGGGCACTTTCAGTGTAGACAAGTTTGTAAAATTAACTGTTTAAAACTTCCATACTTAATAAAAGATATGACCTAAATGTTGCGTAAGTCGTTGAATTAATTCTCCGCTGTGACGCCAAAAATGCCAGTAGAGCGGCACCGATAAAGAGTAACCTGGCGCCACGCTGACCAGTTGGCCGCTTTGCATGAGTTCCTTTGTCTGCAGCTGCGGCATCATGCCGTAACCAATCCCCGCCGAGGCTAAACGAACAAAACCTTCTGAAGAGGGGCATAGGTGATAAGGAAAGTGGCTATGGAAACCAAACAGCGCCATAAACCGATGCTGTAACTGGTCGTGGGGGCCGAAAACGATGGCTGGTGCACGCTGAAAGTTCTCTGTTGTCGGGCCATCTGAAAAATAGCGCTCAACGTATTCAGGGGTTGCCAGGGGATGGTAGCGCATTTCCCCTAACGCTACGCAGCGCGCCCCGGCAATCGGTTGCGGTGTGGCGCATAGGCAGGCCGCTACATCTCCATCGCGCAACCGCTTGAGTCCGACATCTTGATCTTCAATCACAAGGTCCAGTAATAAACCTTCCTGCTGACAAATAGTGGCAACAGCCTCGGCCCACCAGGTGACTAGGCTGTCCGCATTAATTGCAATACGCAGGCGCGTCGCCTGATCATCTAAGGTGGGTAGTGAGCCACGCAGGTCACGTTCTAATAGCCGTACCTGCTGATAATGGGTTAACAGCCGCTGGCCAGCAGGGGTTGGAGCTAAATGCGGGTGCCGAACCAACACTGGCTGACCAAGGCGAATTTCCAGTGCTTTTATACGTTGGGACACGGCAGATTGTGACAGCCCCAATTCATCCCCCGCGCGCTCAAAGCCGCCGCACTCCACCACGGTCGCCAAAGCATGAAGTAATTTGTAATCGAGCATGACGGTTTCCCACGGTAGCACTAAGTGACATAAGGCAAAAAATGGCGATATAACGGTGTAGCGCTTTTTATTTAGATACAAATAGGATTGAATCTCATAGGCTAATGAATTACATTTCAGGCAGAGCTAGAGCACCAGAGTCCTCACGGGTTGCCTAGCACTTTATGTGAGTAGTTTCTGTAATGCCACAGCCTAAAGGACACCGTAATGCCCGCCATCATGCTCCGTCGCCCTCTTGCTGGCATCGTTGCGCTTAGCGCGCTGATGCCTTTTGCCCCAGTTGCTATCGACACCGCTGCTGCCGACACCGTTAGCGCTGACGCCGTGGTTGAACACTACGCCGATCTGGCGCATGCCAATTACGCCGATGCACTGAAGGCTGCCCAAGCATTGAACGAGCGTATCGACGAATTGCTCGCCAATCCCACGGCTGAAGCACTGAGTGCAGCCAAGCAAGCCTGGCTGCAGGCGCGGGTGCCTTATCAGCAGAGCGAAGTGTTTCGTTTCGGTAATGCGGTGGTGGACGACTGGGAAGGGCAGCTCAACGCCTGGCCTCTGGACGAAGGCATGATCGATTATGTCGAAGGCGACGACTATCAGCATGAGCTGGGTAACGAAGGCGCCACCGCTAACATCATTGCCAATGAGCAAATCACTGTCGGCGGTGAAACTCTGGACGTCAGCGAGATTACCCCGGAATTACTCGCTGACCTGAATGAAATCGGTGGTTCGGAGGCCAACGTCGCCAGCGGCTATCACGCCATCGAGTTTCTGCTCTGGGGGCAGGATCTGCATGGCTTTGAGGCAGGCAACGGCGAACGACCGGTCAGTGATTACCAAACCGGTGACGACTGCACCCATGGCCACTGCGATCGCCGCGGTAGCTACCTGGATGCGGTGTCCGACCTGCTCGTTGACGACCTTGAGTGGATGGTGGCCCAGTGGGCACCAGAAACCGAGGGTAACTACCGCCAGGAACTGCTCGCCGAAAGCGATCAGGAGGGCCTACGCCGTATGCTGTTCGGTATGGGCTCGCTCTCTTTGGGTGAACTGGCAGGGGAACGCTTAAAGGTCGCCCTTGAAGCCAACTCTTTTGAGGATGAGCACGACTGCTTTAGCGACAATACCCACAACTCCCACTACTATAACGGCCAGGGTATTCAGAATATCTACACCGGCAGATATCAACGCCTTGATGGCAGTGTGGTAGAGGGGCCTGCGCTGCAAGAATTACTGTCTCAGGCAGATAGCGAGCTAGCCAGCACCCTTGGTGAGCAGCTTGAGGCGACGATGGCGCGGCTTGATGCTATCAAGCAGGCTGCTGAAGCGGAAAGCTCGCCGATGGCCTTCGATATGATGATTGCGCCGGGTAACGAGCAGGGCAGTGAACTGATCAACGAGGCGATTCTTACCCTGGTGGCGCAAACAGGGTCTATTGAACAGGCCGCAGGCGAGCTGGGCGTGACCTCCCTGCAGCCTGATGATGCCGGTCACCGGTTCTAGACTGGACTAGCGTCTACCATGAGCCGCCGATAGTGTTGCTATCGCGCGGCTCTGTTGGTTCTTATTGAATGGCTCGTATTCAGTATCATCCCTTGTAAGGTATCACCATGTACCGCCTACCCCGTGTCTCGCTAAGCAGTTTTTCTCAAAGCGGCCTTCTGCTATTCCTGCTGGCAATCCCCGTGCTGGCAGCCGAACCACCTGTCCAGGATTATCCTATTCAGTTGCCGTCTATACAGACCTCGCCCATGAGTGGTGGCGATGGCTCGGTTGAGCAGTTTGACCATAACGCCTATTCGCTGCCGTTGGGTAATATGTCGATGACCAAGCGGCTGGATTTCAGCGTTGGCAACAGCTTCTTTCGCAACCCTTGGGTGGCGGCGCCCGCCAGCACCGAGGCCCGGGATGGTCTGGGGCCACTCCTGAATACCAATAGCTGCCAGGGCTGCCACCTTAAGGATGGTCGGGGGCACCCACCCACCGGCGACGAAAACCCCATCGCGCTGTTTCTGCGCCTCTCGCTACCCGCTAGCCAAGCGGGCCCAGAGACACTGGAGCAGCGGGGCGCGCTTCCGGTACCTAATTACGGTTTGCAGCTACAAACCGCGGCGATTAGCGATGCCAAGCCCGAGGCCAAGCTGGTGATTGAGTATCGCCCTCGGGAAGTGAGCTTCGCCGATGGTACTAGCGTCACCTTGCAGGCGCCGATCTACTCGATTGCCGAACCCGCCTACGGAGAGCTGCCGGAGTCACTGCAAACCTCGCCGCGGTTGGCGCCGCCAATGATTGGCCTGGGCCTGCTAGAAGCGATTCCTGAAGCTGACCTTATCGCTGCCGCAGACCCTGATGATGCTGATAAAGACGGGATTTCCGGCCGCTACAACCAAGTATGGGATGTGCGCAGTGGTACCACGGTGCTAGGGCGTTTCGGCTGGAAAGCCGGTGAGCCCAGCATTGAGCAGCAGGGCCTGCACGCCTTTGCCGGCGATATGGGGCTGACGTCCAGTCTGGTGCCACAAACCGACTGCATGGAGAGCCAGGGGTGCGATGAGTTTCCTAACGGTGGCACGCCCGAAGTCAGCGATGACGTGGCCGACTTCGTGACCTTCTACGCCTCCAGCCTGGCGGTGCCGATGCGCCGTGATATGAATGACCCCGCGGTAAAACAGGGCGCTGAGCGTTTTAACGCGCTTGGCTGCGCGAGCTGCCATACACCGCGCCATCGCACCGCTGCGGATGCTGCCCGTCCGGCGCTAGCCAATCAGGAAATATGGCCCTATAGCGACCTGCTGCTCCACGATCTGGGCGATGCCCTGGCGGATCATCGCAGTGAGTTCCAGGCCGATGGCCGCGAATGGCGCACCCCGCCGCTGTGGGGCATCGGCTTGACGCAAACGGTGAATCCTCGCGCTGGTTTTCTCCACGATGGTCGCGCCCGCACCTTGGAAGAGGCGATACTCTGGCACGGTGGCGAGGCAGAAAGCGCCACCCAGGGCTATCGGGCACTTCCCGTCGACCAGCGGGCGGAACTCATACGTTTCCTTGAATCCCTGTAAGTCATGACTGTTAAGGAGTTAACGTGATCGCATCTCTTCGCCGCCTGAGTTTGCTGGCCTGCGCGCTACTTGCGACGCCGCTCTCTTTCGCGACAGACACCCCTACGCCGCGGGACATGTGGCACGGCGCGGTGGAGCTTCAGTATGCCGAACTGAGTGCCGCCTCCGAGCGTCTGGAAGCCAGCGCCGCACGCTTTTGCCAGAGCCCAGACGAAGCTCTCAGGCAGCGCCTGGAAAATGACTGGCTGAGCGCCTATCAAGCCTGGCAGGCGGTGCGTTTTATCCAGTTCGGCCCGGCCGAGCAGAATAGCCGAGGCTGGCAGCTGCAGTTCTGGCCAGACCGTAAAAACCTGGTAGGCAGTAAGGTGCGCGGCTGGCTGAAGGCAGCCGAAGCCCCAGATGCCCAAGATATCGCCAGTGACAGCGTAGCGATCCAAGGCTTCCCCGCCCTTGAATACTTGCTTTATGACGACGCCATGGATGAACAGGCCCTGAGCGATCCTGCAGCCTGCGACTTGATGCAGGCCATCACCACTCATCTTGCGGATACCACGAGCGCGCTACATCGCGACTGGCAAGCCTTTGGCGAGCATTATCTGGAGACTGCCGACTATACCGAAACCACACTGGCCAGCGCTATCCAGACCCTCGAGCTACTCGAAGATAAACGGCTCGGTGAGCCCATGGGCCTTAAAGGCGCGCCCGCCAACGGCTACTTGGCGGAAGCGTGGCGTAGCGGGCAAACGGTTCGATTGGTAGAGAGCAGCCTGGAGGGCCTGCGTACCGGCTTTTTGCCGGGGCTCACCGCGCTGTTGCGCGAGGCCAATGCGCTGCCGCTCGCCGAGGCGTTCCGTGATCAGTTGGATAAAACACTCGTTCAGGCCAGCAACTTGCCACCGGGCTTGGTGCCTTCCCTTAAAAACGAAGAGGCGTTTCGCGGCCTGCAGTCGCTCTACCTCGACATCAGCCAGCTACGCCATCTACTGGGTAACGAGATTACTGGTGAACTGGGGCTGGTGCGCGGCTTTAACTCCAGCGATGGGGATTGAGCCATGCAGCGACGACAAATACTCAAAGCAGGACTGGGCAGCGTCGCCATGGCGCTGACTCCGCTGAGCTGGGCGCTGCCAGCACGGGAGGAAGCCGCTTGGCTGTTCAGCGCGGTAGACGACCCTAGCGGGGCGCATTACATCGCCGGGGTGGCATTGGATGGTCAGACCCGCTTTATGATCGAAGTACCCGAGCGCTGCCATGGAGGCTGTCTGCGGCCAGACTCCCGCCAGGCAGTATTGTTTGCTCGCCGCCCTGGCACGCGGATGTATGTGATCGATGGCGACAGCCGTCAATTAGCCCACACCATTGCGGCCGGAAAGGGCTACCACTTCTACGGGCATGGCGTTTTCGACCTGAGTGGGCGATACCTGTATGTCACCGCCAACCGTTTGGAGGACAGCGCCGGGCTAGTGCGCGTTTACGACGCTGCCAACGGCTACGCCCATGTGCGTGATATGCCGCTGGACGGTATTGGCCCCCATGAGCTCAAACTGATGCCGGATGGAGATACCCTGGTGATTGGCTTGGGGGGTATCCAGACTCATCCTGACTACGGCCGGGTCAAACTCAATCTCGATACCATGGCCCCGGCGCTGATGCTGCTGGATCGCCACAGCGGTGAGATACTGGCACGTCACGAACCTTCGCACCATCAGCTCAGCTGCCGTCATCTGGATGTGGCGGCGGACGGTGCCGTGATCGCTGGCTACCAGTTTGAAGGCCCCGAGTGGGAAATCCATCCGCTGATCTGCCGACTTGACAGTGATGGTCATTTCTCTGAGCTGACACTTGACGATGAGCTGACGGCCAGCTTGAACCATTACACTGCCAGCGTGGCGTTTAGCCGTGTTTCTGGCAATGTCCTGGTGACCGCCCCCCGCGGCAACCGGGTACTACTGCTGGATGCTGCGCAAGGCACGCTTGTTGCCAGCCTGGCGCTGCCCGACGCCGCCGGTGCCCGCTGCGACGGTAACGGTGGCTTTCTGGTCTCCTCCGGCCAGGGCGGGCTCTACCGTGTTACGCCTGACTTAGCGATGCCCGAGCTTCTCGCCAGCCTGGAACTGCGCTGGGATAACCATCTAACATGATTTTCAGAAAAGCGGCTTGGAATAGTATGCCGTATCAGTGACTAGGTGGCCGCATAATCATCCCATGATAATGACACCTTCTTGGTAAGAGGCACTGCTGTTAAACTTCAGCGCTCTTTTCAGGAAGGCAAGGAGACCCATGGAACTGCTTCACTTAGTATTTCGCCACTACCGCTGGCCTTTTATGGGCGCCATTGCGTTGAGCCTATTGAGCGCTGGACTAGGGGTTGCGGTGATTGCCTTCATCAATCAGCGCTTAATCGAGGTCGGCAGTTTGGCGGCATTGCCACAGTTTCTAGGCCTGTTAGCGGTATTGCTGGCGGTGACGCTGGGTACGCAGTTGGCGCTTACGTTGCTGGGTCATCACTTTGTATTCGATCTACGCTCCCGCTTGGTGAAGCGAATTCTCGATACGGATATTGAGCGTTTAGAGCAGTTGGGTAATTCCACCTTGTTGGCCAGCCTTTCCAGTGATGTGCGCAACATCACCATTGGGTTTGTGCGCCTGCCGGAACTGATTCAAGGCGTCGTGCTGACACTGGCTTCGGTCGCCTATTTGGCGTGGCTCTCGCCCCAAATGGTGGTTATCACCGTGCTATGGATCGCCTTCACGATGGGGGTGGGTTGGTGGCTGGTCTCGAAGGTGTACCGCCACTTTCACCTCGTGCGAGAGAGCGAGGATCGCCTTTACAAGGATTACCAATCAGCAATAGAAGGGCGCAAGGAGTTGGCGCTCAACCGTGACCGCGCCCGACATTTTTTTGACGAGCGTTACACACTCAATGCCCGGGACTACCGTTACCACATCATCCGTGCCGATACCTACCACCTCAGTGCCAATAACTGGTCTAACATCATGATGTTGGGCGCTATCGGCGTGGTGTTTTTCCTCTCTAATGGGTTGGGCTGGGCCAACACCACGGTGGCTTCCACTTTTGCGCTGACGCTTTTATTTCTGCGCACGCCGTTAATTCAAGCAGTAGGCGCTTGGCCCACACTGATTAGTGCCCAGGTCGCCTTCGATAAGTTGAGCAGCCTGGAGCTAGCCGAATACCAGCCAAGTTTTGCGGTGGACGATACGCTGACCGACTGGCAGCGCATTGAACTTGAAGCGGTCACCTACCACTACCCCGCGACTGCCCAGGGCGAAGGGTTCCAGGTGGGGCCTTTAAATATGACCCTTGAGCGTGGTGAGCAGGTATTTCTGATCGGCGGCAACGGCAGTGGTAAGTCGACCCTGGCCAGGTTGCTTTCTGGGCTATACCGCCCGCAAAGCGGCGCCATCAAAGTCGATGGCCAAGTGCTCAACGCCGATCAGTGGGAGGCCTTTCGTGCCCGCTTCGCCAGTGTGTTTACTGATTTTCATCAATTCGACCAAACCATGGGCCCCGAAGGGCAGCCTGCCGACCCTCAGGTCGTTGATACCTGGCTTGAGCGACTGCAGATGCAGCACAAATTGCAGTGGGAGGGCGATCGGGTCATCAACACTCAGCTCTCCCAAGGGCAACGCAAGCGCCTGGCGCTTTTGCTGGCGATTGCTGAAAAACGCGATATCTTACTGCTGGATGAGTGGGCGGCGGATCAAGACCCGCAGTTCCGACGCCTATTTTACCGCGAGCTGTTACCGCACTTAAAAGCAATGGGGAAAACCGTGTTTGCCATCAGTCATGACGACAGCTACTTCGTCCACGCTGATCGCTTGCTGGAGATGGCGAAAGGGCAACTTAGCGAGCTGAAAGGCGAGCAGCGTGCGCGAGCAAGCGAGGACGCGGTTGCACAAATCAATAGCTAACAGCGCAGAAGGCGGGGGTTTTAGCCGGTGGTCTGCTTGGCGCGCTTACGCGCTTGTAGGTCGCAGCCCTCGAGCGGGCAGGTGCCGCAGACATCAAATTCATCCAGTAAATAGCGCAGGCAGCAGAGCTTGCGCACCCGCTTAACTTCCTCACTACCCTTGGGCGTAAAGTAACGCACCGGCTGAAACAGCGGGTTGCGCTTACCGTTAGGGAGCGTACGCGTTTCTAACAGCGCTTTAGCTGCTTCAAGCGCTGCTTCATTTGCGAGCGGGTGCTCGGCCAGCGCGTTGATGTAAAAGTCCAGGTAGCCACCGGCATTGCTCCAAAATACTCGCTGTGCCGCGCCGGAGATAGCCGCTAATTGCTCAATCAACGGTGCCCAGTGCTGCTCAATCAGCGTAGCGAAGCGCTCAAACGGGTCATTGGTGGTTAATGGCGAGCCTTCATGAGGTAGCCAAAGCCGTGCCGTCGCGCCGTTTTCGTTGAAGATCACCTGTACATCATCCAATCCCACCGGCAGGTCTCGGTTGAGCAACAGGTTGGCCGTGAGCGTAGGGACGGTCAGCGCGCTGAAGTGCCACTTGGACCATAGGGAGACGACTGCCCGCGAGTCACCGTTTGGATATTGAGACGAGAAGCGTGCCAAGTCCTGTTTGAGCCAATTGATATCCCGCCAGCGAGTGGCTTTGAACGCTTCCAGCAGTGGCATTCCACCCACTAAGGGGGGCGAAAAGTTGGCCAGCGGCCCGGTATAGCAGGCGGCCAACGAAGGCTCGAACAGTGGCGGCTGACGCAGGGCAAGGGGCATAACCGAACTCCAACACTAGGCGCTGGGAAATAAACAGTGGCTTAGGTTAAACGGTAATGACTATCAATTAAAGGTGTTTGTTGAGAATGACTATCTTTAAAGGACTATGTTTTAAATGACTACGTTTTAAATGACTACGTTTTAAATGACGGCTTAAACGGTAACGTCATTGCGCAACGGCGATATTGTGCTCTCCGTTGGGATGTTTCATCACCTGCATTGGCAGGCCATAAATCGCCTCTAAGGTACTACAGCTCATCAAATCACTGGGGCTGCCATGCGCCAATAAGCGGCCGCTATGCAGCGCCATCAGCTCGTCGCAGTAGCGTGAGGCCATATTGATATCGTGCAGCACGATAATCACGCCCAGGTTCAACTCATCACACAGCTTACGGATCAGCGCCAGCACTTCCATTTGGTGCGCGATATCCAGCGCTGCCAGTGGTTCATCCAACAGCAGGAAGCGGCTGCCCTGGGCAAGTAGCATCGCCAGCCACACCCGCTGGCGTTCCCCTCCGGAGAGCGTATCCACCAGACGGTCTGCAAATGCTTCAGTGTGCGTGAGGGCAATAGCGCGCTCTACGGCGTCTTTATCTTTTTGCGTATGACGCCCCAAGAGCCCATGCCAAGGATAGCGGCCAAAGCCCACCAGCTCACGCCCGGTCAAGTTTTCGGCACTCGGCAAATGCTGTGGCAAATACGCCACTTGGCGTGCGAACTCGCGGTTTCCCCACTCATTGAGCGGGCGTTGGTCAAAGTGGATATTGCCCTGGGAGGTAGGCTGCTGCTGGGCCATCAGCTTAATTAACGTCGATTTTCCCGAGCCGTTATGGCCAATCAGACCGTATACCTTGCCCTCATGAAAGGTGTGTTCAATGGGCGCTAAAAGCGGCTTGCCATTGATTTCAAAGGTGGCGCCTTTGACCTCGAACATGAATGACTCCTGGCGGAAGGGTAAAGAGTAGTAGGTACATTCTAGTGCTAATAGTTCTCATTTGTAACCTGGTGGCAATAATAAAATGTCTATCAACCTCGGCTCCTTTAACCCATCAAACGCGCCCATATTGAATCCCTGAGCCATAAGCGACGAACCAGGGCAATAACGATATGGCCGATGATGAGTCCAAAGAGCAGCCAGGAGAGTGGACTATGCAGCACGCCGGCAGGAGCCATCATCCAGGTGATGTTACGCTCTGCTTCGGGCAGTAAATCAAGGCCGTAGAATTGGAGTGCTCCACCACGGCCGTACTGGCGCAATAGACCAAAAGCGGGCAGCCACAGCAGCAGTCCATAAAAGGTGATATGGACGATACGTGCCATTTGACCACTAATTCCCGGTGGAGCCAGTGGGCGATGCTGACGATTACTCAATGCCCAGCCAAGGCGGGCCAGGGTCACGAGTAAGATTAGCAAGCCCAGGGAACCGTGCGGGCCAATGCTTGATAGGAAGACTGTGAGTGAGTTTTCGCCCATGGCTCGCCAAGCCAGTACGACGATAAATTGAAATAAAACCAGCGCCGCCGTAAGCCAGTGTAAAGCCCGACTAATACGCCCAAAGTGATGCGGGCTGTCTCGCCAGCCAAGAGGCGTGTGAGCGGGCTTGCTTGTGTGGCTACTGTTTAGCGCCGTGTTGTTTGCTGTTCCCTTAACCATTGGCCTTGCCCAGGCGCCAGTAGCCCATGCTGGTAACGTACTGTTTTGGTAGCCCGCACTCGTTAATCAAATAGCGGCGCAGCTGCATGGCGACCTTGGTTTCAGCGGCGATCCAGGCGTAGAAGGGTGCGCTGTCATCCAGGGTGGCGGGTTCCCAGAGTGGTCCCTCCTCATCGTCGCTTTTGTCCTGGGGAGTGGGTGACGTAGGTGTGCCGCCTAGCGCTTGAATTTCTTTTTGTAAATCGATATCACGCAGCGCTCGCATTAGCAGTTCACCGTGTTGGCAGCCCGGTTCAGCGTCGCGGGCCAGCCAGCGCAGCTTGGCGGCCTGGGGCAGCGGCTGAACGTCGTCGCCACGAGGCACTTCGAACAGCGCTTCGACTTTGGGTTTGAGCGGCAAATCATCAAGGGTTTCCAGAATGCCGGCAGCAGCGGGTAGGGCGGTTTCATCGGCGATGATCAGAATACGGCGTACGCCTTGGGGCGGCTTCCACTCGTAGCCTAGCGTTGGGCCATCCGCATTGGCGGTAGGAGCTGTCATGGCCAAGCGGTCGCCGGGGCGGGCCTGCATTGCCCAGCGTGAAGCGGGCCCCGTGTCACCGTGGAGCACGAACTCCACGTCAACCTCGGCTTTTTCCGGGCGCAGAGCGCGGATAGTGTAAGTGCGCGCGGAAGGACGCTGGGCATCCGGCAGGGCACGGTAGGCGCTATACCAGTCGTGCTCATCCAGTTTGGCGATTTCAAATAAAGGGTCGAGAGTACCGCCTCCTTCCGGGAAGAACAGTTTGACGCGCTGATCCGGTGCGTAAGTGGCCATTTGGCTAACGGCAGGGCCGCTGAATGTAAATCGAACTAATGAGGCACTGACCTGGGTGCGCCGGGCGAGGGTGATATCGAATAGCTGGTAGCTCGGTTTGGCTGCCATAGAATTGCCTCCCTTGATAAAGGTGTCAATTGTAGTGCTAATCGTTATCATTTAGAATCGATAGTTATCATTCAATGACTGACTTCCAAACACGATTAAGGCTAACCAATGACGCTGCTGCCTACCGCCGCCCCTTCGGCAAGTGCCTCGTTTATGAAAGGGGATTGCTCGCTATGTTAGGCACTGCTCAATTCGCCCAGCGAATGGGAGGGATGTCGCCAGCGAAAGCCTGCCTGTTGCTTAGCCTGCCGATGGTGGTGCTGTTTTGGCTGGGGCTGCAGGGCCAAGGCGGTTTTGCGCTGGGACTACACGCCCTTGTAGCGCCCTCTTTTGAGAACGTTGACGAGCTGCTGCTTTATTACGCTTGGTGGCCGCGCCTCTCGATTGCTTTGCTCGCCGGTGGCGGCTTGGGACTGGCCGGGGTGCTGATGCAGCAGGTGCTGCGCAATCCGCTGGCTTCACCCACCACACTCGGGGTGGCATCGGGCGCTAACCTGGCGCTGATGACGGCCACCTTGCTGGCACCGGGGCTGCTGGTGGCCGGGCGAGAATGGGTAGCTTTGCTGGGCGGTGCGCTGGCGGTAGGGCTAGTGTTCCTGCTTTCGTGGCGTCGCGGGCTGGCGCCCATCGTGGTGGTGTTGGCGGGCCTGGTGGTGAATCTCTATTTAGGAGCGCTCTCCACAGCGCTCCTGCTGTTCAACCACGAAGCGCTCTCGGGGCTGTTGATTTGGGGCGCTGGTTCGCTGGCGCAAAATGGTTGGGACGGCGTTGCGATACTTTGGCCCCGGCTGGCGATTAGCTGCGTGGCCGCGTGGTTTTTGCTGCGCCCCTTGGCGGTGCTGGAGCTGGATGATGCCAGTGCCAAGAGCCTCGGTGTATCGCTTGCCTATCTACGTTTTGGGGGCATGGGACTGGCGGTGTTTATTACCGGCAGCATTGTTAGCGTGGTGGGTATTATTGGTTTTATCGGTTTGGCCGCACCCAATATCGTGCGCATGGCGGGTGCGCGCCGGTTAGGGCCACGGCTACTCTGGTCGACCCTTTTGGGGGCCGTACTGCTTGCCACGACGGATCTATTGCTACAGCAGTTTTCGGGCATGGCGGCCGCCTTTATTCCTACCGGGGCGATCACCGGTGCGCTAGGGGCGCCACTATTAATGTGGCTTATTCCGCGCTTAAAACTGCAGGGCGATCGGCCGCCAAAAAGCGCGGGAGTATTCACGCATCGCCACCCTGCACCCTCGCGGTTAGCTGCTGGGTTACTGCTCGCGTTACTGGGGGCTACGGTTCTGGGTTTGATGTTTGGCCAGGGCGTCGATGGGTGGTATTGGCTAGCGCCCGATAACTGGAATGTTATGCAATGGCGCATGCCCCGGGTGATGGCAGCGGCGGCCAGCGGGTTGATGCTGGCGATTGCGGGCACTATTCTTCAGCGCCTTTCCGCCAACCCCATGGCCAGCCCTGAAGTGTTAGGCATTAGTGGTGGCTGCGCCATTGCGCTGATTTTAGGGATTTTCCTGCTACCTGAGCCCACCAATATGATGCTGATTGGTGTAGGCACCTTAGGGGCGTTTGCGACCCTGCTGGTGCTGGTCGGCATCAACCGCAAAAGTGGTTTTCTCCCTGAACGCTTACTGCTCACCGGGGTAGCGATCAGTGCGCTGTTTGATGCGGTTCGCAGCGTAATGCTGGCAGGTGGCGATCCTCGTGGCCAGCAGGTGATTGCTTGGCTGGCGGGATCCACCTACTACGTGGATATCACCAATGCGGTGGTGGTAGGGGGCATTGCCGCCGCGCTGGCGCTGATCACGCTACCCTTCACCCGCTGGCTGGATATCTTGCCCTTAGGCGCGCCGACGGCCAAGGCGCTTGGGGTAACCCTCAACCGCGCTCGTTTGGTGTTGCTGCTACTGGTGGCCTTGCTAACCGCCTGCGCTACCCTGGTGGTAGGGCCGCTTTCGTTTATCGGCCTGCTGGCGCCGCATATGGCGCGGTTGGTGGGTTTCTCCCGAGCGGGACAGCATCTGCTGGGGGCGGCGCTGATTGGTATGCTGCTGATGGTGCTAGCGGATTGGGTCGGGCGTCAGGTTATCTTCCCCTATGAGATGCCAGCGGGTTTGGTCGCCTCCTTAATTGGCGGTGCTTACTTTATGTGGGGGCTGCGGCGGCTTTAACCATATAAGAAAAACTAATACCCCATTAGCAAGATGATTTTTAGTTATCATGGCTGCCCGGTACCTTAGTGCCATCTTTTAAACGTAGCGCACTTATTTTGACACTGGGGATTGGGCAATGTGGGAAAGTTACCTCACCGGGCTGCTGGTATGCGGCGGTATTATCATGGCGATTGGCGCGCAGAACGCCTACATCCTAGGGTTGGCTATTCGCCGTGAGTACCACTGGTGGTCGGCAGGCCTCTGCATGAGCGCGGATATTATCCTGCTTACGGCGGGCATGTTTGGGGTGAGCGCCTTCCTGCTGACGATGCCCAGTGCGCTGGAGGCAATGCGCTGGGTTGGGGTCGTATTTTTAAGCTGGTTGGCGGCCCAAGCGTTATTTAGAGCCGTTAGTGGACGGCAAGGGTTGAGCGCCGAAGCGGGCAAAGCGCCCAGCTTAACGAAAGTGATTTTCGCGACCCTGGCCGTCACCGTGCTCAATCCCCAAGTGTACTTGGACACGCTGCTGCTGATACCGGCCATCGGTGCCCAGCAGGAGAGCGCTGGTGTTTTTGTGGCGGGCGCCTCCACGGCTTCCATACTCTGGTTTAGCTTGCTGGCTTGGGGTGGCGCCGCGCTTTCTCCCTGGCTATCAAAGCCTATTGCATGGCGCATTATCGATGGCCTGATAGGATTAGTGATGGCGGGTATCGCCGTTCATCTCGTCCTGGATGCTTCCTCTTTTCACTAGGCCGATTAGCCATTAATGGCGGCTGAAATAGGCCTCCATCACTGCGACTACTTTTTCAATATCCGCATCGTTGATATCGCGATGGACGACAAAACGGGTGGCGTAAAGTAACTCAATGAGTATGCCATGCTCCTTAAGCCATGCGGCGAGTGGCTGCACATGAGCGTCGGGAAAACGAGCAAATACCATGTTGGTAGCTTGTGAGGTGATCTCGACGCCTGGCAGCTTGGCTAAGTTTTTGGCCAATAGGGCTGCACGGCGGTGATCTTCGCTTAGATCGGTAACGTGGTGATCCAGGGCGTACTGACAGGCCGCAGCGATAATACCCACTTGACGCATACCACCGCCCACCATCTTGCGTAAACGGCGGGCCTTATCAATCAGCGCTTGCGAACCCACCAACGCCGATCCCATCGGTGTCCCCAGGCCTTTTGAAAAACACAGGGAAACGCTATCGAAGGGCAGGCAAAGCTGCTTGAGCGATGTGTCGGTTGCGATGGCGGCATTAAACAAACGTGCGCCGTCTAGGTGCGTGGCCAATCCGCGATCCCGCGCTAGGTCGGTCGCTTTTTGCACATAGTCGGCCGAGAGCACCTTGCCGCCAATGGTGTTTTCCAGTGCCAGCAGCTTGCTGCGTGCAAAGTGGAAATCGTCGGTTTTAATGGCATCGCTGATTTTTTCCAATGGCAATGCGCCATCGTCCGCATTCTCGATGGGCTGAGGTTGGATACTGCCCAAGACCGCAGCGCCACCGCCTTCATAGCGGTAGGTATGCGCTGACTGACCAACGATGTATTCATCGCCGCGTTCGCAGTGGGCCATCAGCGCCACCAAGTTACTTTGTGTACCGCTGGGGAAAAGTAGCGCCGCCTCTTTTCCGGCTAGCTCCGCTAGATTGGCTTGAAATGCATTCACCGTTGGGTCATCGCCCCACACATCATCACCGACCGGCGCGGCCATCATGGCTTCCAGCATGGCGGGCGTGGAGCGAGTCACCGTATCGCTGCGCAAATCAATCATGCAGAACTCCTTTTGTGTGTAAAGGCAACAACTTAGATTAAATTTTTTGAGCAAGATCATAAGAACCATCTATGGTTAACAGCATACTGCATGTCACTCACACATAGGCACCCCATGGATTTAAAAAGTGGCTACCCCTTTTGGGCCGTCAAGAATGGCCTGCTGAAAGCATACCCCCCGCTTGCGCGCGATCATCAATGCGATGTGGTCGTGATTGGTGGTGGTATTACGGGGGCGTTGATTGCAGATGAGTTAAGCCGCCATGGCCATTATGTCGTGGTGCTTGAGCGTCGCGATGTGGGGTGGGGCAGTTCCGCCGCCAGCACGGCTTTATTGCAATATGAAATCGATACGCATATGACTGAGCTGGCGAAGCTTTATGGCGAAGCAAATGCTCTACTCGCTTACCGCGCCTGTGCCGACGCGATCAGAGAACTCGAATCATTAGCGGCAGGGCTGGGTGATGTGGATTTTGCGCATCAACAAAGCCTTTATTATGCCAGTAGTGAAGAGGATGTTGCGCCACTCAAAGAAGAGCTAGCGCTGCGTCAGAAGCATGGTTTTGATGCTTCCTGGCTTGATAAAGAAACAATTTTAGCGGAGTACGATTTTGCAGCACCGGGCGCTATTCTTACCCAATTAGCCGCCAGTATTGATCCCTATCGTATGGCTTATCAGCTGTTTGCCAGGCTGGTGGAGCGTGGTGGTGAGGTCTATGACCGCACAAAAATGGAGACAATGGCGCCGGATGAAGAGGGTGTCACGCTGACACTGACCAATGGCACCACTCTGCGCTGCCAGCATGTGGTGATGGCGGCAGGCTACGAGTCTCAATCCTGGTTGCCAGAGAGCGTGGCGATCAACCGCAGTAGCTACGCGCTTATCACCGATCCCCTCTCACCCAAAGCACTGGGTAAATTACGCCATACCATGGTGTGGGAGTCTGCGCGGCCCTATCTCTATCTACGAACTACCTGCGATGGCCGCTTGCTTGTAGGTGGCGACGATGATGATGAAGATATCCCCCAGCGTCGCGACGCGCGGGTCGAAGAGAAAGCCCAGGGGCTGGCGAGCAAAGTAGAGGCGTTGTGGCCTAAGCTGGATATTAATCCAACGTTCTCGTGGGGCGGTACGTTTGCCGAAACCAAAGACGGATTGCCATTTTTTGGCCCCCATGAGGCCCATGGGCCCCGCGTACACTTCGCCATGGCATATGGTGGCAATGGCATTAGCTACAGCATGATCGGTGCAAAATTACTGCGCGCGCTGATCGAAGGAGAAGAGCATCCGCTGGCTGAGCTGTTTTCTTTCAAGCGACTAGCCAAAATGAACTGACTATCGGAACCTCTCTATCATCGAAAAACGAAGGCCTTACCGAAGACGTTAAACGCGCCTTAAAATTTCGCAGCGAGCTGATGAGAAGCGGGTATCCTTAAGGGATACCCATCAGAGTAGAGGACAATGAGTCACACACTTTTTTTAAGGGCCCTGGAGCGCAACGATTTGCGCTTTGTCCACGAGCTCAATAATAACCAGAGCATAATGTCGTACTGGTTCGAGGAGCCTTACGAGTCATTTGACGAACTGGAAGAGCTGTATAACAAACACATACATGATAACGCCGAACGACGCTTTGTCGCCGAAGATAGCCATGGTAACGCGATTGGTTTAGTGGAACTGATTGAGATCGATTACATCCACCGCAGTGCCGAGTTTCAAATCATCATTGCTCCCGATCATCAGGGCAAAGGTTTTGCTCGCTCGTTGATCCACCAAGCGTTGCACTACTCATTCACGATCTTAAACCTGCACAAGGTGTATCTCATTGTGGCGGTGGAAAACGTCAAAGCGATCCATCTTTACGAGGAGAGCGGTTTTATTGAGGAAGGGCACCTAGTGCAGGAGTTCTTTATCAATGGCAAATATAGGGATGTGAAGCGTATGTATATCCTGCAGGACGCCTATCTCGGCCAGATAGATAGCGTCGATGCGCCAGAATCTAACTGGCTGTAAGCGTTACAGCAAAACGCCCTAATAAAACTACACAATAAAACGCCTCGCGGAGACGAGGCGTATGAATAGTGTTAACTACTTATCCCTTTAGCCTAAGTAGGCCTTGATCGCGTCAAAGGCCGCGCGCTGTTGCCGTGCGCGGTGTGCCCATACTTCCATAATATCGGCATCCCTTGTCTGTCCTTGATTCACTGAGTGTTGCATAGCGTCCACTCCTTTTCAGAGGTTAAGTGAAAGGCCTTATTTATAGCCTTTTTTGTACACAAATTAATTTGTGCGAAGCAGCATTTTAGTTCTGGGTAGAATAATAAGGGCTTTTTCGAGCTTCGGGTAGTCCAAATGATGTAGGTAATTTGCCATTTTGTGTAAGCATATGCTTACAATTAGCCTACTAATACCTCTATCCATTTGAATGAAAAAGTTTTTCATAGTCATAAAAAAGCCGGGAATGACCCCCGGCTTCGGTGATTATCTTTTAGTCTTAAAGAGTCAAAAGCACCTGAATTAACCTAAATAGGCTTTCAGCGCCTCGGCTGCGGCACGATGCCACTGGGCATTCAAGCCCCAAAACTCCAGAACTTCATTGTCGCGTGCACGGGAGGGTATGAGAAACGTCATAATATGGTCCTCCTAATGGGACTACATATGAAGTATAGCCTCTTTATGCTGCGATGCAGCATAAAAGGTTGTTATAAAACCTCTGGGTAAAGGGGAACAGGCTTAAAATAAAATATGTTATTGTTAATAAAAGACTAAAAATAACGATAGTATCTTCTAATGACTTATCTCTCTTCCGCCTCGGTTGTACACCATGACAGCATGATAGATGCCCCAGAGGGGCGACTATTTACACGTGTCTGGCAACCAGCCAGTGCCGCGTCCCTTGAACAAAGCCCTATCGTACTGCTGCACGACTCACTAGGTTGCGTTGAGCTATGGCGTAGCTTTCCTACGGCGCTGTGTGCAGCCACCCAGCGCACCGTAGTCGCCTATGATCGCCTTGGTTTCGGCCGTTCTGATGCCCGCCACGACACGTTGTCATTGTGTTTTATCGATGATGAACCGGCTCAAGGTTTCTCTGCCCTTCGTGATGCATTGGGTATTAAGCGCTTTATTGCCATTGGGCATAGTGTAGGCGGCTGTATGGCTGTTCACTGCGCGGGGGTATATGCCGATGAGTGCGATGGTTTGATTACCATCTCTGCCCAGGCGTTTAACGAAGCACGAACGCGAAACGGTATTGTGGAAGCCAAAGGGGTATTTCAGGCGCCAGAACAGCTTGCCAAGCTGGAAAAATATCATGGTGATAAAGCCCGTTGGGTACTCAATGCCTGGACAGAAACCTGGTTAAATCCAGCGTTTGAAAACTGGTCATTAACGCCAGCATTGGCGCAGGTGACGTGTCCCAGCTTAGTTATTCATGGTGAGAAAGATGAGTATGGCTCGCACCGTCAGCCGGAGCGTATGGTTCGCTATATCAAAGGCCCTGCACACGGCGAAATGCTGGCCAATATTCACCATGTCCCTCATCGTGAATGTGAAGCCGATGTAGTGAGTTTGGTCCACCAGTTTGTTGAACGCTAGCTATAGTGATGAAAGCCACAAGGAGCCTTATGCGCCTGCGTATTTTGTCTGATCTACACTTGGAGTTTTTCGACGGCAGCCGTGAATTGCCAGAAGTGGACGCCGACGTGGTGATTCTAGCTGGCGATATCCATCGCAAGAGCGAAGGGCTTGCCTGGGCGCGTCACCGATTCCCGGACAGGCCCATTATTTATGTACCTGGCAACCATGAGTTCTACGGAACATGCATGCCGCAGCTGCGTGAAGAGTTGGCGAGCGAAGCCGAACGCCTCAATATCGAGCTTTTGGATAATCGCGCGGTAACCCTCGACGGCGTGCGCTTTTACGGCACAACACTGTGGACGGACTTCGCGCTCTATGCCAATGACCCGACCCAAAACCCTGCCCATACCGAGTCAAAAGCACTGCGTTATATGCCCGATTTTAAGATTGTCCAATCATCGCCAGGCGTGACCTTGACGCCTCAAATGAGTCAGGAATTGCATAGCGAGGCGCTTGGCTGGCTAGAAAATGCTCTTGCTCAGCCGTTTAACGGGCCAAAAGTGGTCATTAGCCACCACGCGCCGCTGCACGACTGTATTCCCGGTCAATATTTGGGCGACGCTCTTTCCCCGGCGTTTGCCTCACACCTGCCTCAGCTCATGGGCAAAATGGACATATGGGTGCATGGGCATGTTCATGAGCCTGTCGATATATTGCGTAACGGTACTCGTATCATCGCCAACCCTGGTGGTTACCCCTATGAGTTCACTCCTGAGTTGTTTAAGCCTGATTGGGTGATTGACGTATAAAAATATGATTATTTCAATTATTTATGACTAACTCATGGCAATTTCGGTTAGCTGCTTAGTGATTCGAAGGAGTTCTACTTTGGTTTAAATTTGACTACTTCCGCTTGCGCCATGTCGACTTGATACTTATCTTCCTAGTTGTATGATGTATTACATAAGATGTTGGCCAGATGATGGCGCCTGCGCATTCAATGGTCAGCGCATTTAAAAAGAGGGCGCAACGTGACGTTTTCAAGAGAAGCAGTAACCAATGCCATCGGTGATGGCTTGCTATCGTTCCCCATCACGGACTTCGATAGCCAGGGCCGTTTTGATGAAGCGAGTTATCGTAAACGGCTCGAATGGTTTATTAGCCATGAAATTTCAGCAGTCTTCGTTGCAGGTGGCACTGGCGAGTTTTTCAGTCTATCGCTGGATGAGTATCGTGACATTGTGCGGGTCGCTGTCGAGGTGATCGACGGGCGTTTGCCAGTCATTGCCAGTGCGGGCTTGAGCGTAGAGACCGGCAAAGCTTTTGCAAAAGCAGCGGAAGAGGCGGGTGCAGACGGCATCCTCTTAATGCCTCCCTACCTTACCGAGTGTCCACAAGACGGTTTGGTTGAGTATGCTCGTCAGATTTGTGATGCCACCGCTATCAACGTGATTTATTACAACCGCGGCAATGGCATTTTGAACGCTTCCTCTGTTCAGCAACTCGCCGATCATTGCCCTAATTTGGTGGGGCTGAAAGATGGCAAAGGCGATATTCAGGCGCTCAACAAAATCGTCAAAATCGTGGGCGACCGGCTGGTATATATCGGCGGCGTGCCTACGGCAGAAATCTTTGCTGAAGCCTATGTGTCCATTGGTGTGAATACCTATTCGTCAGCCGTTTTCAACTTTGTACCGGAAATGGCCGTCAAGTTTTACAAGGAGTTGCGTAAAGGCAATAAAGAGGTTGTGAAGCAGATTACCAACGACTTTTTTATTCCTTTCGTTGATCTCAGGGATCGAAAAGCAGGCTATGCCGTTAGCCTCATCAAAGCAGGTGCTGCCATTGTCGGTAGACCAGCGGGTAGTGTTCGCGCACCGCTGGCAATGCCAGCCAACGAGGAATGCCTGACGCTTGAAGCCCTTATCGATGTAGCAAAAAAGTACTAATACGTCATTGACGCTATAAAACAGTATTAACCAGTAAATAACTATTAATAATAAGAGGATGTTACCTGAATCCGTGAGACCGGCCCCCAGGAATGCTTCTAACCTACTGAA
>TARA_R110000824_G_scaffold246390_1_pt1 | contig 61808 bp, 54 predicted proteins | sample TARA_R110000824 | Tara Oceans TARA_R110000824 (sample SAMEA4397747) | marine metagenome | biome: Polar Biome; feature: [MES] marine water layer (ENVO:01000295) within the mesopelagic zone...; material: water (ENVO:00002006), including particulate matter (ENVO:01000060) such...
CACGTTCAAACGGAATGGGCGGTCACGATAGGGCGGAATACGCAGCTTGGGCTTCTTTGGCTGGGTTCCAGTGCCGTTCCAAATGAATCACGTTGTTGGCGCCAACTACTGTTAAGCCAACTCCTGCTGCCACAGGGGACATAATAATGATATTAAACCCCTCTTTACTTTCGAAGGCTTCAATTAAGCTTTTACGTGTCGCTCCGCTTTTTCTTTTCGAAACAGCTTTGGTATCACCGTTGATAATTGTAATTGGTGGTAGTTCAAAGCAGCGCGCCAAAGCGATGGAAAGGAATGATTGAAGACGCTTGTTAATACAAAAAACAATCACCTTTTCATGGCGGGATTGAATATCACGTAGAAGAGATAGGAGGCTTTTAAGCTTGCCAGACTCTGCCATAAACTCATCTAGATCTCGCTTTTTAGCAGGCAGATCCAGTCGCCCTCCCAGCAGGAGCTGATGGTGTAATGAGACATCACGCAATTGATGTAATCCTGCAAGAACAGTATTTTCTTCTGACGCATTGACTCCGGATAACACAGAGTCATAACTCTTCAGCTGCTCTCCCTTCATAAGGGAAGAAAGTACCGGCATATACTCCCAGTCAGAATTCTGCAAGCCAACGTAAAGGTGCTTGCCGGGAAGTCCATCCAGATTGTCTTCTTTCATGCGTCTTAGCATCAATGCGCCAACGGTATCCCTGAGTTGGCGACCTATGAGAGCACGAACATCTTCCAGTTCATCACCTGCTGCTTGAACAATTGGCTTTACATAAGTTTCTCTGAAAGATTGATAGCTACCCAAATAGCCAGGGCAAGCCGTATCCATAATGCACCAGAAGTCCGCCAGACTGTTTTCTACGGGCGTACCGGTTGCCAACAAACGGAATTGTGCTTTGAGGCCTTTTGCTGCCCGGGTCTGTAAAGCATTAGGATTCTTGATATTCTGCGCCTCATCGAACGTGATCACGCCCCAATCAATAGCACAAAGTGAAAACTGGTAATCTCTTAGTGTTTGGTAAGTGGTGATTACTAATCTTCTAGGCATATCGAGGCGTTCATGCCCAAAGTCAGCGCCAATCTTGAGCGAATAACGAATCACCGCTTCATCGCCATCGATCATTTGGTTTTTGGTTTCCACACCTGCCAGACGGTATTTGCTCAACTCTCCATCTGACTGCAAAATCACAACGTCTCGAAACGGGGGGGTCACAAAGGTTTTCTCAACCTCATCTTTCCAGTTCTGCAACAAACTCAGTGGTGCAACGATCAGACATGGTCTTACTGTATCCGCTGCCTGTTCCCACCTTCTGTAAAGATGCTCAATCGCTGCCAATGACATAAAGGTTTTACCAAGGCCCATATCATCAGCCAGCAGACCACCGCTAAGTCCTTTTTTTGTACTGGCAAGACCTAACAGCCAGCGCACTCCATAAATTTGATGAGGGAAGGGACTTCTAAGGTAGTTGTCCCAACAGAGAGCCTCCTCTGGAGCGAGCACATCATCTAGTAAGCGATCAACTGTCTCGGATGGCGTTTCAAGATCATCATCATTGAGCGAAATATCAACAACAATCGGTGTTGAGTCATCATCAGCGTCACAGGCCACCTGTGACGTCAAAACTTCATTATCCTCTTGCACAGAATCAAGCCAAGACTTCCGAATAGTTTGCGTAGCTAATTCAACCTGTTCTGCGTTAGAAATATCAAATACTTTGCCAGCAAATTCAATTTCTTGTGCACCTGCCGAAAGGGCTTGCCCTACAACGGCCTCGAACTCATTGAGTTGTTCTTCATCTTTTACAGTGTCTTTTAGTTTGCTGACGGGATAAACATTGACTGGAGCAAACTTTTTACCAAACCAATCAACACCAGATTCATCCGTTTCGCCAAAGTAAGCATGCCGGAAACGTACAGCACCTTTCACCCGAGCAGAGAAACCCAACGCCAGATTAACCAGCGAGCCATCAATAAAAGCAGTTGGGTTACGGTAAAAATCATCCAGCTTTTCTTTACTGACAATACGGTTCCGTAAGACCTCCTGGATACCCGCCATCTTTATCTCATTAATGAGAATAATTTCATCATTGACACGCAGCGACGCAGTATCAGCGTTTCGTAGCTGACCCAGTACCCTTTGCATTTCTTCATGACTAGCATTCTGACCTAGCTGAGGTGTCAGGATAAGATTTCCCTTTTCGTCCAGCTCGGCCTCAACAGATATAAATTCAGGTGTATGAATCCTCAGCTTTTCGAAATGCCCCAGCTCAATTACCACTCCCTGGCGTTGAGCCAGTTGAAGTGCAGCAATAACAGACAGGTTGTCAAATTCGGAATGTTCAGATTCCTGATGCTTTTTTAGGGATTCAAAAACAAGCAGTTGATCTGCTGACAGCAAGAACTGACTTTCTTCTGAAAAGTGAATCACAGGGCCATTGATCCGAAAGCTACTGGTGAAACGCCCCGTTGGATACTGGGCTTGTACATTAACCTCAAATGATGGCTGCCCTGTTTGTCCCTGAATATCGGTTTTTATAGCACCTTCCCAGAGTGTAGGAAGCTCAAGTAAGTCGCGGGAAAATTCGTCCAGATTGACAATTGAAAGAGAAGGTATCAAAAAGCCGTTTGGCAACTCATCTCCCAGTCCTTCTTCGACCAGCATACGCAAGATAACGTGCTGCTGAGTAATCAGGTCATCCGCTTTTCCCTGATTGATAATAGCAAGCTGGTTTTCTGAGCAAAGAAAATTGATACCTTCAAAGTCGATTACCTGACGATATCTGAGAGATTGCTTGTTGCCTATCAGGTTATTGATCCACTCCTTGAGTATCATTAGAGATGGCCTGCAAATTTGTAGCGTTGGTAATCAGCTTTGGTCAAAAGCATAGAAGCATCAATATTTACTCCGAGTTCTTTTAACGCAATGGCTGCTTTCATTTGCCAGTTCCCATTGTGTTGTATTGCTGTATAACAACCTTCATGCTGCTCTCGAAGCATTCTTTCATTTAGCCCAACAGTAAGTTCACGATATGTAAATTTACGTTTGTTATAGTTGAAAACCACCGCTGATTCAGCCAACCGTTCGTATACCCAAAAATAACAGCTATGAGTTCCCTCTACTACATGTGCATCATTTAGAGATATATACACTAAAGGCTTAGGACTACCTCCATCCACAATCGAATACGAGGGTAAGTGTTCCGTTTTATAGTGCTTTTTTATATAACGCTCTGCTTCATACGTTAAAAACAAACGTGTCCCCGTTACTAATTCCTGCTTCAGCAAACCTTCCAAAAACTGTTTGCGAGATGGGTACATTCGTTTCAGTTCTTCTTTACCTGGCTGGGTAGAAAAATCCTTCAGAGCTTCCAAAAAAAGCCTTAAATCTAACTTAGACAGCCAGCCACGAACCTTGGCTATAAGCCTTTGAGGAATTTGTGACCACCAGCGAATATACCGTTCGTTGTGAATTGAAACACGGGGGTCACCGGCTATCGCTATAATCACGTTCATCCAGTGATCGGGTATCTGTCTCGCATCAGCTCTGGATATTAGAATCTTTAGCACTTCGTGACCTAACAAAGACTCTTCAGCATAGCGAGATTCAAACACCTCTTTTTTCTGAACCTCTATTAGCATTTCATGTTTTTCACCTGGATCAAGCTGTCGGAGGGTTTCTAGATAATAGATATTTTTAGCACTTTCCAAAAAACGACCCGATATATAATTATTAAGCCCAACTTGGTCAACACACGCATTAAAATCAATCTGTTGTATGTGGCAAGTCTCAGCCAGCCATTTCGGCCCTTCGCCACCAAGAATCTGAGCGGTGTATTGATCCAATTCTCCTCGAGCTGCTTTTGATTTACGCAACCATGCTTCAACAGATCTCAGGTCTCCCAGCTTGTCATACTGTTTAAGGTAGTAGCTGTAGACTGCTTCAAGCAATAAGCTGCTTGGACGAGATCTTATATCATCAATCTTACGAAAGAGTTTTTCACACAACTTTATATTCATTGCATTATTAGTTTTCAGAGCAACAGCTAAAGCTCTGAGATCTACTGGCTCATTCAGGGCCTGCTCAATATCCCCACGCTGGCGAAGTACGCCTATAAATCGCTGATATGCCTGCTTGAATTTATCGCTACCGGTGCCAGATCTTTGCGCTAATTTCAAAACTTGCTCGGTATTTGTCTGCATCACCTGACAATACGAAGTCATTATATCCTCAGGCAAATCAAATTGTAATTGATTGACTCTAAGCTTAGCTGTCATCAATTAGCTCTCCTAGAGACTTCTTCAAAATCAGCTAACTCAGGCCGTTTGACAGTAAACCGAATATCTATTCTTCGATTAGATCGTCTATCTACACTCGTTACTTCTTTTTCATTCACTCGCCGAGTAGCTGCGTAGCCACTGACAGAGAAAAGAGTACTATCATAGCCATTCTTCAAATCACCCAAGGGCGGGTACACATCTAAAGACTCGTTCCAGAACTCCCACAAGCTAATGGCTCGAAAAGTTGAAAGTCCCCAGTTACCCTTAGCACGATTACTAAGAAGGCTGTCCGTATGCCCTTCGATAAATACTGTATCTAGATACTCAAACCGCTTTAGCTGTTGATCAGATCTATTAAATGGTTGATGTATTGCTTCGTGCAAGACCTCTCCAATCAACCTAACTGCATTGACCACCTCTGGATCATTAGGAATTTCATCCATATTGGAATCAAATGACAAAGTACTCTCAGGAATGCGAAGAATCGTATCATTATCAACAATAAAGACAGTTACATTTTGCTTGGCAAGCTCATCCCGAATCTCATACAAAATATCTCGTCGTGCTTGTTCAGCATTCCTTAACGTCTGAATATCCTGATCAAATTGCTCTTGCTTCTGGGTCAACTCTATGATTAGAGCGACAGCTGCCAAGATGAAAACAACAAGAAGCGCCGACATCAGGTCAGAGAAGGAGATCCAATAAGGGTTTTCCTCATCGACGTTACGAGATTTAGAACGAGAAAAAGCCCTCATCAGTTTCCTACCTTAGTCTCAATCTCATCTACAACGCTGGATAGTGCATTTGCAGCATTGTTCATTTGAGCGGCATAGTCATTTGCACTTTGAGCCCAGATTTTAAGATGGTCTCTAGTTTGTCCATTAGCTTGCTCAGCATAATCGCTCAACAACCTCGTACCTTGCTCAGCTAACTCCTCGATATTTTCTTTTAGAGTTTCTAGGTAGCTATTCTGGTGTTGCTCTAGTGCTTTGAACGAACCATCAGCCAGTTGAACCATCTGATCCAGATTGCCAATCGTTCGCTCCATAGTTGTAATAGCAGTCTGTATTTGATCCCGAACCGTACTTACAGACTCCGCAGCTTTGTGGTTTTCACTGGCCAGATATTCCGTCGATTCGGATGCTGACAAAATTGAAGTGCTTAGTTTGGCTGAAGCCTGTTGCAGCGTAGCCCCATATTCCTTCAGATAGGTCGTTGAACGCGCTAGTTCAGTTGCACCCTCGTGAATGCTGAATGCCAACCTTTGAAGGCTCTGGCTGTTATGAGCCATATCTTCTTGCTGCTGCCTGCTGTCTGATAACAGGTTTTGAGTGGCTTCGATCTGGTTTTGCATTGTTGTTTTGATCTCAGCAATGGTGCTCTCAAACTGAAGTCCAAGTGTACTGTCTCGCTCTGATTGCTTCTGTTGAGCTTGTTGAAAAAGCTCACTAATATTGCCAAGTTGATCACCGGTAACACGCGTTATATTCTCAGCCTGCTGTTGGGCATGAGAAACCAGTTTATCCACCTGCCTAGAAATATGCTCTACCAACTCCTGTTCTCTTTGACCAGCAGCTGTTTGGTGTTGGCTCAACACATCCTGAACAGCTTTAATCTGAGCTTGGGTTGAAGCTACAAACTCTTGCTGTTGCTGGCGGTTATGATTAGCCATGCCATCAATCTGCTCCCTAACGTTCTGCGTTAGACTCTCTTGCAATGACACTGATGTTCTGGCCTGCTTTTCAAACAACTCACCAAGGTTTTGGATTTGCTCCTCCGCAGCCTGGCTAGACTGCTTTTGGTACTCAGAGGTTCTAGCAACCAACTCATCAACTTGCTCAGAGATATGGCGCATTAGCCCTTGCTCACGCTCAGATGCCGCCTGCTGATTTTGATTCAAATTACTGATAAAGCCATTCAGCGCCTGATTCATGGAGTCAACAGCGTCACTAACGCCTTTAGAAGCCTGATCCATAGAATGCCTCTGCTCAGCCCCTTGCTGGCCAAATTTATCCATAAAGGATTCAATTAACTGCTCCATGGCCCGCTGACTTCCATCAGATGCGTCGTTAATTAGCCTATCCATCGCTGGGCCCATAACATTTTGTAGGCTTTTCTCGAGCCCCTGTTGAATTCCAGCAGTTGCTTCCAGCAAGGATTCCTGCATTTTATCGCCAATTTTTTCAGCCAAACCCTGCAAGGCTTCTCGCGATTCGCCACCATCATCAGCAATACGCTTCAGCTGCATCTCAGCGGTCAAACGTGGGAAAATTGTATCAATTCTGACCTGAAGCCTTCTTATATGTTTACGCAGTTTGCCCTCAAGCCATTTTTCAATAAAATTGAAAAGAACACTGAGAAAAACTCCCCAAACTGAAGTCATGAAAGCGAATTTAGCTCCACTAATAACATGAGCTAACCCGTCTTTCATCTCATCAACAGCTACGTCGTTTCCTATATTGAGTTGAGATAAACCCAGTTGAAGCCCAATAAAAGTTCCAATCACACCAATAGCTGTTAGAAAACCAGGTACAGCTGCAATTAAACGGCTTTCAGTAATACCAGGGGCAAGGCTTGTAGCATTGAAAAAGTAATCTGCATCATAAACGTTATATAATTTATATTGCCCCGCGTCTTTACCCTCTATCAAAGTTTCATCAAACTCCTTCCAAAGATGAGCTTCTGCTCCCTTACGATCATCTGCTTTATTCTTTAAATCATGACGACTTTGAAATACGGTATCTTCATTTTCTTCACTCACAAACCTGATCAACCACTTGATACGAGCATTGGCCTCCCAGAATCGAAAAGCACCAACACCCAGAAAAACTAAAAATAGAGCAATTAATAAAATAACAAATATCGTGCTCAAATCTGCTACAGTTTCAAGGCCGGAAAATGAATAAAAATCTGGCCACAGGCCAGACATATCAAGCCTCTGTTCGTTGTTTTCCATATAACAGCCCAACTCCTAAAACATTAACCAACTGATTACATTGATAATAATTTTTGGTATCTATTTACTGTCATGTACTAGTACATTCAAACCTATGTACCTATCACTTCACCCTAGCTAATTCTATTTAAAAAACTCCATACAAACCACCTCCCCCTCAAACCACTGCTGCTTCAACCCCCGCTGCTTTTCCAGCAACAGTGTCAGGTACTCACACAATGGGTGTGCAGATGGCAGCGAAGCAAGGTATTTGCGCAGCCTGCGCTGATAAGGAAACTGTTCCGCAGGCACATGCAGCGGCGTGGCGTTTTGGGTGAGCCATTTGATGTCGGGCAGGAGTAAGTGGGTGGCGTTGCTGTCGAGCGCTAGCGTGATGCCTTTTACATCGAAGTCACCGGCATAGATGTGTGTTCGGCGGGTCTTGTGCCACGCCTCTGCCAGTAATACAAAGCCGCCACCGTAGTGGCTGTCACCGCGGTAGACGACCAGCGGGTTTACGTAGCTATTTAGCGCGGGTAGTTCCGGCGAGAACTCATAGAAGCTGTCCAGGTTTTCGACCTGGATTAGTGCACTAAACGCGCTCAGCTTTAGCCCCAGCACATCTACATCACGAATAGCCCTTGGTTCGTTGACTAGCCCTGCTATTGGCTGCGGCGGAAAGCTGACGAGAACCCGCCGCGCACGGGGACTTTCGCGGGTGGCTTTGTCTTCCTCTACGCCCTCCTTCGCCTGGGCGCTGCTGGTCAGGCCGCTGAGTGAGCGGCCTAGTGGTGCCAGGCGGGCGCTTTCGAGTACGTCATTAATCTGAGCCAGCAATGTGGCGTCAAAGCGCAGCGCTTTACTGTTGATTCGCGAGGCCAGGTCAATGTCGTGCTGGTGGCACCAGGCCACTACGTCGTCTACCCACTGGCGGCGGGGCTTCTCCACCGTGGGCTGACGGAGCAGTTCGCGGGCGACGCCGTTAAGGCCATTACGTGCGCGGCTAGGTAGGTTCATACGGCCAGCTGCAGTTCTACATCGTGGATCAGGCGCAGGTGGTTGAATTGGCTCGCCTGGCTCTCTTGCTGTTTGAGTCGAAACGCCTTCTGGTCGCTGCGAGGCAGGCCCTGGTATTCGGAAATTACCTGGAAGAGCCATATCTCATCCGGCCACTCCAGCGGGCTTTCACGCAGATACTCAAGGGCGCTGACCGGCTCCGCCTGGGGCTGGTCGATCACGCTCAAATAGAAGTGCTCCACATCCTGCTTGAGCGCCTGCTGGCGGGCGGCGGCTAGGCTGCTCTCTTGGGCTTGGGCAGGGGCCGCCGCTTCAACGGTTTGCGTGGTGTGGCGCGGCTGGGGTAGCTGGTGCAACAGCTCGGCGAGCAACCGGCACTCCAGGTTGCGATCCAGCGCCGGGGCAGCCGCCGCGCTTAGCGGGGCGGCTTGATTGACCAGCCCTGGCACCTCGCTGCGCCGGGCGTAGTTGCCGGGTACAAAGCCGGGGTGTTCGCGCATAAAGGCGACCATGCCGCTGATCAGGCGGCTGCGCGCCTGCTGCTTGCGAAAGCGCGCCATCAGTTCGATCAACCGCCGCTGCACTTCACGCAGGCCGGTGTAGTGATGGCTTAGCTGCTGCTGGAGCTGGCTGATCAACAGTTTGCGCAGGCCGCCGTCGCTGCCCACCAGCTCGATCAGCTCGTCGAAGTCGATCAGCGCCAGGCCATCCAGCAGCCTCGCGATCTGCTTCTGGGCGCGGTCGTTTTCGCGGATTTTGTCGTTGAGCTGGCTGACAAAACCAAAATCGCTATTCAGCCGCTGCCATAAGCTGTCGATGGCATCGGCAAAGCGCCCGTTCAGGTCGTCGACTTCCTGGCGCAGGCGCATCAACTGCTGCTCCAGCCGCCAGTGTTCGCCGCGGCTGCGCGCCTCTCGGTAGCTGTGTACCAGGGCGCGAATCAGCTCCAGGGTTTCCGCTACATCCGCATTTACATGGCGGCGGGTCTCGTCGGCGAGCATCTCGGCGATCAGTTCGCGTACCTTGGGCGCCAGCTTCACGCCGCTCTGCTCATCCGGCCGCCATAGAATGCGCGCCGCCAGCAGCTTACGCAGCGCGCTGTCGCTGAGCGATTCCAGCGGCACTTCATCGCGGGTGTAGGCTTGCATCAACACATCGGCGTGCTTACCCAGCAGCGCTAGCCGTTCGCTGCCGGTTTTCAGCAGGCGGCTTTCCAGGGCGTGTTCGCTGTTTGCACTTACACCAGAACTCACAACAGGGCCTCCTGGGAACCGGAGCCCTCCTCGCTACCCTCTTCAATGGGCAGGTTCTCTTCATCGCGAATAAAGCGCACCAAATCCACCAGGTAGTCGATCTTGCCGGTGACCACGAATACCTGCCGCTCTGAATGGGGCTGGAGCAGGTAGCCGTGCTCTTTCAGGCGCTTGAAGACCTGCTTTACCTGGGCATCGAGCTGGTCACTTTGTGAACCAAAAAAGCCGTCGGTGGCCAGGCGTTCCAGGCGTTCGCGCAGGCTTTGGTTGTCTTCGCACTTGGCGCTGAACTCGGCGGGTTTGAGCACGTCGCCGGGGGCAGCCAGGGTATCGCGGCCCAGCGCCTCCTGAACCAGCTGCAGCCACTCCAGCAGCGGCAGCAGGCTATTGAGCGTATCGCCGAGCTGGCGTGACAGTTGATCCCGGGCGTTGTCGTTGAGCTGACGCCAGGCCAGAAAATAGACGCTGCCATCCTCATTGCTAGCCAGCCGCCGGTTAAGCGGCCGCAGGTAGGTATCGATCTCTTCCCGGGTCTCTTCATTGGTGAGATGACGATAGCCGCTCTCATCGCTGATCGGGCAGACAAACTCCCCGGCCAGCAGGCGCTCTAGCAGTGGGCCATGTTCGATCATACCGTCACCTCCTGCTGACGTTCCTGGAGCCGTTCGGCCAGGCGGCTTAGCCGTGGCTCGATGCGTTTTAACACCCGCTTGTTGGGGTTGGCCTCATCGCGATCAATCAGGTAGCGGTTGGCGAACAGCAGCAGCACATCGGACTCGGGGTTGGGAAACGCACCGACGATATGAATGCGATTGCTGTCGCAGGCGTCGAAGAGTTTTTCGACGTTATGATACGCCAGGGTGCCGATCTCATCGATGGGCCAGTGAATGGCGATTTCCGCATCGCCGCGCAGCAGGCGGGTAAACGCCAGCAGGAACTTGCACAGAATCAAATACGCCATGCCGTGGCTGGAGGACTCCAGCAGCTGGCGGTCGTTTTTGATTACCAGATCGGTGCCGCCTTCGTTCAGGTGCAGCTCCAGGCGCAGCAGGCTTTCGAAGCTGTACTGCTGGTCGCTGCGTAGCAAATCGACCACGTCCGCCAGGGCGTTGAGGTAGTCATCGCTGGGCAGCGTCTGGCCCGATTCCCGCCACTCTTTATAGCGCTGGGCAAACAGCTTTAGTGGCTCCCAGAAGCCCAGTTCATCGATGGTGGACTGGATGCGCACTTCGGCCTTGGTGATGCCTTCCAGCCGCAGGTCGTCGGCGACCTCTTCAGAGAGCCTACGGCTCTGGGCGCTGATACGCCGATTCAAATCGCGGAACACGGTGAAGAACTTATCCAGGTCGTCGCTTAGGTTGCGCCCTTCCTGAATCAGCTGCTGCTGTTGATCTTCCAGCAGTTTGAGCATGTCGCGCAGTAGCGGCAGCTGTAGGCGCGGGTTGTCGCTTTGCAGTTTGCTGCGCTCGCTCTCCAGCGCTTCGGCGAAGCCGCTGCTGGCGTCCTTGATCAGTTGGCTTTCGACTTCCAGGCAGCCACGGCGCAGCTGCTCGATTTGCTGGTGGCGATTGCCCAGGGCCTGGCGGGCGCGCTCGATGCGCTCATCCACATCGCCCAGTGGCGTGCCGGGCGCCTGGCCGTCGGGCTCGATGGCCAAGCTTTCCAGTTGCGTGAGTAGCGGCTTCAAGGCTTCCAGGCAGGCGTATTCGCTCTCCCGCTGGGTTTTCAGCGTGCTGACCGTGCTTTGGTGGGTTTTGCGCGCGACCTGAAAGTCGTTTTTCAGGTGCTCTTTATCCCGCTGCAGCTTTTGCTCCGCCTGCTCCAGCTCTGCCTCTTGAGCGACCAGCTGCGGCTTGTGCTGGCCCCACTCGACGCGCATAAAGCGGGTGTATTCGGTGAGTTCATCCTGACGGGCGGCGGTGACGCGGATGCGTTCATCCTGGCTTGCCAGCCGCTCCTTGGTATCTTTTAGCTTGGCGGGGTCGACGCCCTGCTCGGCCAGTTCCTGGCTAAAGGCTTCTTCCAGCTCAGCGCGCTGGCGCTGGTGTTCGGTGTTAGCGTCGCTCAACTGCTGCTTATATTGGCGCAGCTGGGCATCCAGGCTATCCACCTGGCTCTGGCCGTCGGCTTTTAGCTCCAGCAGTTGGCTTTGGTGGGTCTCGCTAAGGGCGGCGAGCGCCTGCTGCTTCTCTTCCCGCAGCTCCTTTTGCGCCTGCTCCTGGCTGGCTAGCGCGGTTTGATGAGCAGTGCGTCGCTCCTGCTGGCGCTTGGTGTGGCGCTCCTGCTGCTGGCGGCGGGCCTCTATCGCAAACTCGACTTCCTGCTCGGCGCGCTTGTGGGCCATGCGGCCCTGATCCTGAGATTCATCGGCCTGCTGCACCTGCTCGTTATGCTGCTTGAGCGATTTCTCGGCGGCCTGGCACTCTGACTGAACGCGGCGCTTGGCGGTGTCCGCTTCTTCGATGGCGGCCAGCAGGCTAGCTTCATCCTGGGCGTAATCGGGCAAAGCAATGGCGGAAAGATCCAGTGCCAGCCCGAATAGGTCATCGCTTGCGCCTTCTGCCAGCTGCGGGGCGAGATCACGCCGCTCCAGCAGCTCCGGGGCAATCACCTTGCCTAGCTGCTGCTCCCAGCCGGGGCGATGGTAGCGCAGGAAGTGGCGCAGGCTACCCTGCTCCGGGTCGCGCTGCTGATAGAGCGCAAAGCAGCGCTGCTCGGCGCGCTCAAGCTGTTGGCGAAGCTGCACCAGCTGCTGTTCGGCACTGTCGCGCTCGCGTTTGCGGCTTTCAAACTCCCGGCGCAGGCCATCCAGAGTAGCGGCCGATGCGTTGCGCTCCTGCTGGGCCTGATCCAGGCGCGCCTGGGCAAGCTCTGCCTCGGATGCCTCTTCAGCAGTCTGGGTCGAGAGCGAGAGTTGCGCTTTCAGTTCGGCTAGCTGTTCGACACCGAGTTCCAGCTGCGCCTGATACTCGCCCTCCAGGCGTTGGCGCTCCTGTTGATAGCGTTCGTTGAGCTGCTGTTCGGACTCCCACTGCTGCTCCCGGCGCAGGGCTTTCTCTTCGACCAGGGCGTCGATTAGTTCCTGGGATTCACGGGTCTGGCGGGCCAGCGCCTCAGACAATTCCCGCAGCCGCCCGTCCAGGCGCGCCTGGCTCTCTTTTACCGCGTCCTGCATCACGTTCAAGTGGGTGCGCAGTTGATCGCGCTGCTCCCGCCACTGGGGCAGCGCGTTGATGTCGCGCTCCAGGGCGGGCATATCCGCATCGGCGTAGTGCTCATACTGGGTTTGCAGGTCGTTGAGGCGGCGCTGGGTCTGCTGCAAATCGCTGACCACTTCGCTGTGGCGGTCGTTCAGCTTATCCCGCGCCTCACTATAATCGCTCTCCCGCTGCTGGAATTCGCGCTGGTGGCGGGCAAGCTCAGCATCCACATCGGCCATTTTGCGTTCGGCCCGCTGGCGGTCATCTTCCAGCTGGGGCTTCAGTTGCCAGAGAGTGGCATCCAGGTCGGCAAGTTCACGGTCGATACCGGCGAGCCGGGCGAGGGAGGCCTGCAGCGGTTCCAGGCGCATGGATTGGCGCATCTGGGCAATCCACTCCCGCGCCTTGGTGTTGCGAATCCGGGTCACCGGGAGTTCAACGCCATCCTCTTCGAAAATCGCCGCCAGCATGGTTTTGAGGGTGTCCATCTTGCCCTCTTTGGCATGCACAGCCGAGACCAGCTTTTCGATATGGCGGATGCGCCGCTCGGGTTTCACCAGGCTGAACTGCGCGGCGATCTGGCGCAGCTTGAGGCCGTCGCGGCTGTTGCCGTGCAGTTGGGTAAAGTCGTTTTGGATCACAGAGCGAAATTCAGAGGTCGCGCCCAGCTTGGGCGAGACCGGCGTACCGTTACGCCGCAAGCCGCTGGCCCACTGGGTGTAGTCTAACGCTGCCACGCCCGCGTCGCTCTCGACCAGATAGTCTTCCGGCTGGTAGGGCGCGCCGACGAAGCGGTACTCCACCCCGCCTTCGGCTTTGCGGGTCAGCACCGCTTGGCAGATATTGCCCGCTTCGCGGCGGTATTCGTACACCAGGTAGCTGTTGCGGTGGGGCAGGTAAAACGCATCAAACTTCATGCGCGTTTTGGGCACGACCTTGTTGGGTAATTCGCCGTAGAACACCGGCACCAACCGCTGTAGCGTGGTTTTACCGGAGGCGTTGGTGCCGCAAATATTGGTGTGGCCATCCACACTCAGTTCCACCACCCCTTCCAGGTGGCCGTGAATCATCACGATGCGTAGCAGGTGGGCCATGCCGTGTCCTTTGGTTGCTAATCGGATCGTTTTGCTGATCGCAGAATGCAACTATTTTGCCAGACACCTGGATGGCTTGTCCTACTCATTACGCCTTGCCCAACAACCCCTCAAAGAAACTCACCGCATTGGTTTCCAGCCCTTCCAGGTAATAGCCGCCTTCTTGTACCACCAGCGTGGGTACACTCAGGCTCGCCACCTTGCGGCCCAGTTCACCAAACCCCGCTGTAGAAACGGCAACCTTGGATTGCGGGTCGAGTTCGTAGATATCGAACCCCAGCGCCAGCACGATGGCGTCAGGCTCGAACAGGCGGATGACCTGGCAGGCTTCTTCCAGGCGGTCAAAAAATACTGACTCATCTGAGCCATGAGGCATCGGTAGGTTGAGGTTGTAGCCCAGCCCGACCCCCTGTCCGCGCTCGTCTTCAAAGCCGGTCACCGCTGGATAAAAGTTCGTAGTATCGCCGTGGATCGAGATATACAGCACGTCGTCGCGCTGGTAGAAAATTTCCTGAATGCCCTGCCCGTGATGCATGTCGGGGTCTAGCACGACGATGCGCGGGTAGCGCGTTTTAAGATGCTGCGCGGCAATGGCAGCGTTGTTGAGAAAGCAGAAGCCGCCAGCGGAATCGATGCCCGCGTGATGGCCCGGCGGGCGGGATAACGCATAGGCAAACCGATCACCGGCTAACAAGGCCTCCGCACCAGCGACCGCGCTCTGCGCGGACCAGTAAGCCGACTGCCAAGTGTGCTGCCCTACTGGCGCGCTGCCATCGGCCAGATAACGCCCGGCTTCTGCCAATATACCGCGCAGGGCGTTGGGCGAACGCACGAAGATGTTGGAGATAACCTCTTCACCCCAATCTTCGCCAAGGGCATGCCAGCGCCGATGGGCACTTTCGAGAAAGCGCAGATAGGGCAGTGAATGCACCGCTCTCAATGGGCCCACGCCATAATCGCCGGGTGCTTGAACATCGAAGTTCAGCCGCTTGGCCGCTGCCAGCAGTTGTGTGGCGCGCTCAGGCACTTCCTGGGGCGTACGCATTTTCCCTCGGGAGAAGTAGGTTTGCGGCCGATGCAGACACTGGTCAGCGTGGAAGAAGGTCTTCATCGGCATTCTCTTCATCAGAACTATCCTTCATCAGAACTATCTCCGGTTTCGCCCACACCCTTCACCACGAATTTGCGGGCAACGCCTATGTGGTAATCAATCGCCTCACGGCAGGCGGCTGGGCTGCCACTATCCAGCGCGTCGAGCAGCTTATAGTGGCTGGTGGCGATCGTGTCGGGGGCTTCATGGGTTTTGGTAATTAGCGTGATGCAGAGGCGCAGCTCATGAGTGAGGTCGTCAAACGCTCGCAGCAGTCGCTCGTTGCCTGCGTAATGCAGCATCAGGCGGTGAAACTGCAGATCCTCTTCAATTCGGCGGGTGCCTTCGTTACCGGCGGCCGCTTCACAGAGCACCTCTACCTGCTGCTTGAGCGCGCGCTGGACTTCCGGCGTGTAGCGCTCTGCCAAGCGGTGAATCGCGTGCCTCTCAAGGCATAGCCGCAAATCGAAGACATCTTCGAGTTCAACGGCATTCAACGCGCGAACAAAGAAGCCGCGGCGGGGTTTTGATATTAATAAGCCGCGGCTTTCCAGCAAGCGCGCGGCCTCACGCACCGGCGCGCGGCTAACGCCCAAGTCACGGGAAAGCTGTACTTCCGAGAGCCGTTCGCCGGGTAAAAAGTGTTGCTGAATAATCGCTTGGGTCAAATAGTCAGCCACCTGTTCGACGAGGTTTTGCTGCTGGATAAAGGGCCTGGGAGCCGCCGTTGGTAAGGCCATAAAATTTACTCGTGGGGTGTGGCGCGTTTCCTTAAGTATGACGAAAAAAAACCACTTGTCGACGAACGATTGCCGACTGTCGACAGTTTTGCCACATGCTGCTAAGTTCAAAGTGCAAGGTTCAAAAAGGCCCCCAATAACCCACACAACTGGGCCTAACACGCCACGCCTCGCTCGCCTAACGACTACGTAAACCCATTACGTGCTAATAACCGAGGAGCAGGAAACATGAAAAAACCTTTAGCTTTGGCTATTTCCGCTGCAGCACTCGCTTTTACCTCCGCCGCCCTGGCCGATGACCCCAAAGAGGGCGGTGTGGTGAACACTATTATCCAGCCGGAGCCACCGGGCTTGGTGTTGGGCATGGTTCAGAACGCGCCCACGCGTACCGTGTCGGGCAATATCTACGAAGGCCTGCTGCGCTACTCCACCGACCTTGAACCCATGCCGCAGTTGGCGGAGTCGTGGGAGGTCAGCGACGATGGCCGCACCTACACCTTTCACCTGCGTGAAGGCGTTACCTGGCACGATGGTAAAGCCTTTACCGCCGATGACGTGGTGTTCTCCGCCGATGTCTTCCACCGCGAGTTGAACCCCAGCGCCCGCGCCGTGCTACAGCACGTGGAGAGCATCGAAGCTACTGACGATCACACCGTGGTGTTTACCCTGAAGCAGCCTTTTGGTCCTTTCCTGCTCTCGTTTGAAGCAGGCACCTTTACCATGGTGCCCGAACACCTTTACGCGGGTACCGATTTCCGCAATAACGAACATAACGACCACCCCATTGGCACCGGCCCGTTCAAGTTCGACAACTGGGAACGCGGCACCGTCATCGAGCTGGTCAAGAACGAAGAGTATTACGAAGAGGGCTTGCCCTATCTGGACGGCGTGAATTGGCACGTTATTCCTGATGGCGCTTCCCGTGCGGTGGCGTTCGAGAACGAAACCATTGACGTGTTGCCCAGCGGCACCGTCGAAAACTTCGATATTCCCCGCTTGGCTGAAATGGATAACGTCTGCATGACCGAAGAGGGCCACGAATACTTCAGCCCCTTTGCCATGCTGTGGATGAACAATCGCGAAGGGCCCACCGCGGATAAACGCTTCCGCCAGGCGGTGATGTACGCCATGGATCGCGAGTTCGCCAAAAATGTGCTGTGGAACGGCCTGGGCAATGTCCCGCTCTCCGCCTTTGGTTCCAATGCGCGCTTCCAGAACGATGACCTGGAACCCTACGACTACAACCCAGACCGCGCCCGCGAGTTGCTGGATGAAATGGGCTACGACGGCGAAGAGATCACCATCCTGCCCCTGCCCTACGGCGAAACCTGGACCCGCTGGGCCGAAGCCGTGCAGCAGAACCTGCGCGAAGTGGGTATTAACGTTGAAACCCAAGCCACCGACGTAGGGGGCTGGAACCAGCGCCTGGGCGATTGGGATTACGATCTGGCCTTTACCTATCTCTACCAGTACGGCGATCCGGCGCTGGGTATTTCACGCACCTACCTTTCCGACAATATTGCCAAGGGCTCGCCCTGGAATAACGTGGAAGGCTATGAAAACGAGCGTGTGGACGAGCTCTTCAACGAGGCCGCCACGGCTTATCCTGACGAAGAGCGCGAAAAACTTTACCTCGAAGTACAGGAAATCCTCCATGAAGACGTGCCGGTTGGCTGGCTGATGGAGCTGGGTTTCCCGACCCTGTACCGCTGTGATGTTAAAAACCTGGTCACTTCCGGCGTGGGTGTTAACGACGGCTTTAAAGATGCTTGGCTAGACCGCTAAACCCAAGCCACCCAGGTAGCGCGAGCTACCTGGGTTTTCCAGCCATGTCTTGAAGGTATTAGCCAGGAAACGACTTATGGTTTACGCGCGCCTAATCCTAATGCGGCTGTTCAAAGCCGTCATTGTGCTGTTTTTAATCGTTATTTTTAACTTTCTGCTGATTCAGCTGGCTCCCGGCGACCCGGCTGCCATTTTGGCCGGTGAAGCGGGTGCCGCGGATCAGGAGTTCCTCAACCAACTGCGCGAGCGCTTTGGGCTCGATCAGCCGATGTACGTGCAGCTGTGGCGCTATATATCAGGTATCGCCGTACTCGATTTTGGCTACTCCTACCGACTGGGCGTTCCTGTCTTTGACCTGATTATGGATCGCTTGCCCGCCACCCTGCTGCTGACTGGCACCGCTTTCGTGCTTTCGCTGGTACTCGGTATCGTGGCGGGCTCCATGGCCGCCGCACGGGTTAAGAAGCCTTCCGGCTCGATCATTATGGCGTTGGCGCTGGTGTTCTACGCCACGCCGCTGTTCTGGGTCGCGCTCATGTCGGTGGTGGTGTTTTCCGTCTACTTGGGCTGGCTGCCCGCCTACGGGCTTTACACCGTGGGCGCAGGCCATACGGGGTTTGCGCTGGTGCTCGATGTCGCCCAGCACTTGGTGCTCCCGGCGACCACCTTAGCGCTATTTTTTATGGCGATTTATACCCGCATGACGCGCACATCAATGCTGGATGCCGCTCAGCAGGATTACGTCAAAACCGCCCGCGCCAAGGGCTTGAAGCCCAGCATTATCCAGCGCCGTCATGTGTTGCGTAACGCCCTGCTGCCGATCATCACCTTAGCGGGCCTACAGGCGGGGCAAATGGTCGGCGGGGCGATCCTTACTGAAACCGTGTTTGCCTGGCCCGGCATCGGGCGGCTGATGTTCGAAGCGCTACAGCAGCGTGACTACAACCTGCTGCTGGGTATTTTCTTCTTCTCGGCGGCGCTAGTCATCGTCTTCAATATCATCACCGATTTGGTGTACAGCCTGGCTGATCCACGCATCAAGAAGGGGGCCGCATGAGCTTTTTCGCACGCTTCGCGCAAAACCGTGGCGCCCTGGTGGGGCTGATCATCCTGTTGCTGATTATCGCCATGGCGATACTGGCACCGCTGCTGTTTCCTGAATCGCCCTGGCGCATGGTTCAGCGACCGTTTTTACCGCCGCTCTCGCAAGATGGCTTTCCGCTTGGCACCGACACCATGGGCCGCAATGTGGCATCAGGCTTGATGCACGGCGCCTGGGTCTCGCTGCTGATTGGCTTGGTCTCTACCTGCGTGGCGCTCTTGATCGGCGTGCCGCTGGGCGCCATTGCCGGTTACTACGGTGGCTTGGTGGATGACATCCTGATGCGCTTTACCGAGTTCTTTCAGACCATTCCCAACTTCGCGCTGGCGATCGTGCTGGTAGCCATCATGCAGCCCAGCATTACCTCGATTGTGCTGGCGATTGCGATTGTTAGCTGGCCGCCGGTCGCTCGTTTGGTACGCGCTGAGTTTATGTCGCTGCGCAACCGCGAGTATGTCGAAGCCGCGCGTCTGGTCGGCCAGTCCAACACCACGATCATTCTGCGCCAGATTCTGCCCAATACGCTTTCGCCGATTATCGTGCTGGCATCACTCATGGTCGCCACCGCGATTTTGCTGGAGTCAGCGCTGTCGTTTCTCGGCTTGGGCGATCCTAATGTGATGTCCTGGGGCTACATGATTGGTGCTGCGCGCACGGTGATTCGTCAGGCGTGGTGGCTAAGTTTCTTCCCTGGCGTGGCGATTCTGCTCACCGTACTGGCGTTAAACCTGGTAGGTGAAGGGCTAGACGACGCACTGAACCCCAAACTATCCCGCGAGCGCTAAGGACTTTATATGCCTATTACAGAGAATCCATCGGCTGACACCGTCCTCAGCATTCGCGATCTGAACATTGCGCTTCCCAAAGGCGCGGATCGCGCCCTGGCGGTGGAGGACGTCAGTTACGACGTGAAGCGCGGGGAGATCATGTGCGTGGTGGGCGAGTCCGGTTCCGGCAAATCGATGGCCGCCAACGCCGTGATGGGGCTGCTGCCCAAGGGCGTGAACGCCACCCATGGCGAGATACTCTTTGAAGGGCAGGATCTCCTCGCCCTATCGGAAAAGCAGCACCGCGCCCTGCGTGGGCTAAAGATCGGCATGATCTTCCAGGAGCCGATGACCGCCCTGAACCCGCTGATGCGGGTAGGCGCGCAAATTGCCGAAGTGTTCGAGGCCCACGGCCAGCTCACTCCCAAGGAGCGCCAGGCCCGCGCATTAGAACTATTGATCGAAGTGGGCATTCCACAGCCGGAGAAGGCGATTCGCGCCTACCCGTTTGAGCTTTCCGGCGGCCAGCGTCAGCGGGTCATGATCGCCATGGCGCTGGCGCTGGAGCCCATTCTGCTGATTGCCGACGAACCCACCACTGCGCTGGATGTCACCACGCAAGCTCAGATTCTGGAGCTGATTCGCGATCTTCAGCAGCGGCGCGGCATGTCGGTGATGTTTATCACCCACGACTTTGGCGTGGTGGCCGAAATTGCCAATCGCGTTTGCGTCATGCGTCACGGCAAGATCGTCGAACTGGGTGACGCCAAGTCGGTGCTTGAGAATCCTCAAGACGCCTATACCCAAGCGTTGATTGCCGCGATTCCCAGCAATGCAGTGCCGCCCCACCGCGAAACCAGCCAAGTCGCTCCGCTGCTGGAGATTAAGCAGCTCAATAAGGTCTTTCGCTCCCGGGGCGGGTTCCTTAAACCTTCCCGCGAAGTGCGTGCCCTAGAGGATGTATCGCTCACCTTGGCGCGGGGTGAAACGGTGGGGATTGTAGGCGAATCCGGTTCAGGCAAATCCACTCTTGGGCGCTGCGTGGTGCGTCTTGAGCACCCCGATAGCGGCGAGCTGCTGCTGGATGGGGTGAATCTTTCCCAGCTCAAAGGCGATGCGCTACGCCGGGAACGCCACCGGGTGCAGATGATCTTCCAAGATCCCTACGCCTCGCTCAACCCCCGCACCAAAGTGGGCATGGCGATTGCCCAGGGGCCGATTGCCAACGGCACGCCCAAAGCTGCAGCGCTCAAGCAGGCGGGCGAGCTGCTGGATATGGTGGGCTTGGGCGCCAGCGCCGTGGAGCGCTTTCCCCATGAGTTTTCCGGCGGCCAGCGCCAGCGTATCGGCATTGCCCGAGCACTAGCGCTCAACCCCGAGCTGATCGTCGCGGACGAAGCGGTCTCAGCGCTGGATGTATCGATTCAAGCCCAGGTCTTAGAGCTGCTGGAAGAGTTGAAACAGCGGCTCTCCCTGTCGCTGCTATTTATCACCCACGACCTGCGCGTTGCCGCGCAAATTTGCGACCGTATCGTGGTCATGCAGCACGGCCGCATCGTCGAGCAAGGCAGCGCCGAGCAGATTTTCCTCGCCCCGCGTGAGGCGTATACCCAGGATCTGCTAAGGGCGATTCCCGGCCGCGAAGCCCCCGTGGCGGCCACTGCGTAAATTCTTAATGGTAAAAAAGGATACCCAATGCAGATAACCCTGGAAGCGCTGCGCGCCATTGTAGGCCCGGCCCACGTATTGACCGGCGATGATGTGCACAGCCGACGCGTGGATTGGATGACCGGCGCCCCCTGCCAGGCCGGGGCAATTGTTCGCCCGGCGGATACCGAACAAGTCGCCGCGGTGATGCGTGCCTGCCACGCCGTGCAGCAGCCGGTAGTGACGCACGGCGGCCTCACCGGTCTGGTTCATGGTGCAGAAGCGAACCCGGATGAGCTAGTGATTTCCCTGGAGCGCATGAGCGCCATCGAAGAGATCGATCAAGTAGGTGGCACCCTCACCGTGCAGGCAGGCGCGCCGTTACAACGAGTTCAGGAAGCCGCGAAAGAGGTCGGCCTGCAGTTCCCGCTGGATCTGGGTGCTCGGGGCAGTTGCACGATTGGCGGCAATATCGCCACCAACGCCGGTGGCGTTCGGGTGATCCGCTACGGCATGATGCGCCAGCAGGTACTTGGCCTGGAGGCCGTGATGGCGGATGGCCGGGTGGTCAGTTCCCTGAACCGCATGCTGAAAAACAACGCTGGTTTCGATTTAAAACAGCTGTTTATCGGGAGCGAAGGCACCCTGGGTATTGTGACCCGCGCGGTGCTACGCCTGCAGCCGCCGACGCCCAGCGAGCAAACGGCGATGGTAGCCTGCCCTTCGTTTGAGGCACTCACCAGGCTACTCAGCCATATGGGCAAAGCGCTCGGCGGCAGCCTGGGTGCTTTTGAGGTAATGTGGCAAAACCACTACCGGCTACTCACCGAAACCCTGGGCCGCCACACCCCACCGATTGCCACTGAACATCCATTTTATGTGATCATTGACTCTCTGGGCAGCGATGCCGAGCGCAATGCCACTCAGTTCAGCGAAGCATTAGAAAGTGCATTAGAGAACGAGCTGATTGTCGATGCGGTGATTGCGCAGTCGACTACCCAACGCGATGGGCTATGGGCCATTCGTGAAGATATTGAGGGGCTGATCAAGGGGCTCGCACCAGTGCTTACTTTCGATGTCAGCCTGCCGATTGCTGATATGCAGCGCTACACCGATGCCTTGGAAGCGCAGCTAACCCAGCGCTGGCCCGAGGCACGCCTGGTAGTGTTTGGCCATCTGGGCGATGGCAACCTGCATATCTCCGTTAGCGTGGGGAGCGCTGAAGTCGAGGTGCGCCGTGAAGTGGAAGCGATGGTCTATCAACCGCTGGCCGCACTGGGCGGCTCGGTCTCTGCCGAGCACGGCATTGGCCTGGAGAAACGCCCCTGGCTGAGCACCTGTCGCTCCAGCGCCGAGATCGCACTGATGCAGTCGCTCAAGCAGGCGCTCGATCCGCTTAATCTGTTAAATCCCGGTAAAGTACTTTAAATAAGAGTGCTTTAAATAAACGCGCTACGTTAATCGTTACTACTGATTTGAAAATCGTTTTTAGGAATCGTTATGCCTTCTCAAAGCACGCCCCCTTATCCCAACCACTTACTGAGTGAAGGCCCTGTTAATCCGTTTCCGGGCATTAAAGTGCTGGAGCGCAGACTTGGCCGAGAGATCCCCCATCGGCTGGGCTCAAACGAAGGCCTGGATATGCCCCACCGTGCCCTGCGCGAACACTTTGGCGATGCCCTGGCCGAACACGTTTACTGCTACGGCGATTCCGAAGCGCTAGGGGTGCGCCAACGCTTGAGCGCGCAGCAGGGGATTGCGCTGGAAACGATGCTGGTAGACGCCGGTGCCGATAGCTTGATTGCCCTGGCCCTGCGCACCACCTGCGAACCGGGCGACACCGTGGTGAGCACCGCAGGCACCTACCCCACCTTGGGCTATTTTGCCAAAGGCCAGGGTTGCCGCTTGATTGAGCCCAGCTATTTTGAGGCGCCCGGCGTGCTGGCTCCCGATCTGGAAGCCCTTATCTCAGCGGCACATCAGGAGAACGCGCGGCTGGTGTATCTGGCCAATCCGGACAACCCCAGCGGCCATTTGCACAGCGACAGCGCCATCCTCAAGCTGCGCGAGGCGCTGCCCGACACCTGCTGGCTATTGTTAGACGAAGCCTATGGGGATTTCCGTGATGACGCGGGCAGCGAGTTCGCTGCCAAAGCCATACCGGGGGTGATTCGCCTGCGCACGCTCTCTAAAGCCCACGGCCTGGCGGGCCTGCGCATTGGCTACGCCATCGCCGACCCTGAAGTCCTGGCGATGATGATGAAGGTGCGCATTCACTATGCGGTCTCGTCGCTGACCCTAGCCGCTGCGGAAGTGGTGCTCGACCACCCTGACGAAGTTCACCAACATGTCACCGACGTAAAAGCCCGCCGTGAGCAGTTGGCTGAGCATTTTCGCGCACTGGGTGCCGACGTGCTCCCCAGCGCCACCAACTTCATCGGCATTCGCCTGCCCAGCGCCGAACTCGCCGCCGAGGTACATCAGCAGTTGCTTGACGAAGGCGTATTAGTCACCCGCCTGACACACCCAGAACTTGCCAATGTGATCCGTATTACGGCGGTACAAGCAGCGCTGACGCCGGGAAGACTGGCAGCTCTCGAGCAGGCGATTAAAGAGCACGCCTGATTCAGTTGGTAAAATTGAGCAAGCGGATGGCAAAGTGCATCGAGGACAGGTTTCCGCGAGGGCGCTGTGAACCCATCCCTGGGCGCTACTTTTGTCATCCATGACAAAAGACCCTCGCTTCAACCTGCCCTCGCAGCAGGTGACAGGGGTTGCATAGTTCTTACTGCCAACCCCAATGGATCTAAGGCGTTAACCAATGCCTGAAATCATCCAGCTCACCGCGTACCGCCTGGCGATATAAACCCTGCAATTGCGCCGTCACGCTTTCGGGGCTGATGGGTTCGTTGACGGGTGGTGCGCCAGCACGTCCACCAATGCAGCGGCTATCCAGCTCGCGAAGCGGGAGTATTTCGGCGGCGGTGCCGGTTAAGAACGCCTCATCAGCGGTGTAGAGTTCATCACGGGTAATCCGCCGCTCGCGCACTTCGATACCCAGCACTTTTTGCGCCAGTTGAATCACGCTATCCCGGGTGATGCCTTGCAGGCAGGAGGTTACTTCCGGGGTATGCAGCACGCCATCGCGCAGCAAGAAGACATTGGCCGCTGATGCCTCAGCCACATAGCCCTCCGGGTCGAGCATGATGGTTTCATCGAACCCGGCCTTGATCGCCGTATTCAGTGCCAGTATCGAGTTGACGTAGTGGCCATTGGTTTTCGCCCGACACAGGCTGATATTGACGTGATGGCGCGCCCAGGAAGAGGTTAGCGCGCGCAAACCGTGGGTGGCGGCCTGGGGAGAAATGTAGGGGCCTAGATCCCACGCGGCGACCATTACATGAGTCGTTAGCCCCTGAGCACGCAGCCCCATGCCTTCCGCACCAAAAAACACGGTAGGTTTCAGGTAGGCATTGCTCAGGCCGTTTTTGGTCAGGCACTGGCGCTGGGCATCGATCAGCTCCGCTTCGCTAAACGGCAGCGGCATATCCAGCGAATGGGCGCTTTCTGCCAAGCGGCGGGTATGTTCAGCAGCACGAAATAGATGCGTGCCGCTAGGGCCAGCGTAGGCGCGCACGCCCTCAAAACAGCCCATGCCATAGTGTAACGTATGGGTGAAGACATGCACCTTGGCCTCGCGCCACTCCAGCCATTCACCGTCGTGCCAAATCCAGCCATCGCGGTCATAAAGCGGTGTCATTGTTTGCGTTGCTCCCACTGTTGGCACCAGTCATCTATCAATGACTGCTGGTGCGGTTGCAGGGCCTGATAGCCCCAGGCGGCAATTTCATCATTTTGCGGGTCGGGCACGGCAATCTGGCTATCTGCCAACGTCTGGATCACCGCGTGGCCACAGAGCGGCACATAGCCCTCGGAATAACCGCCTTCATGGACGAACACCAGCTTGCCCTCGCAGCAGCGCTCGGCCAGGGCTTTTAGCTCGGCGGTCATGGTGGCGAACGCTTGGCTATTGAGCAACATCTTGCCTAATGGATCTTTGGCGCAGGCATCGTAACCGCAGGCCACCACGATCAAATCAGGTTTGAACGCCTCTAGCGCGGGCAACACCAGTTTTTCCATTGCATACGCGTAGGCACCCAGGCCGCAGCCCGGTGGAAGCGGCAGGTTGAGATTGGCACCCAGGCCCGCGCCTTCGCCCTGCTCGTCAAAGCCGCCGGTTTCCAGCGGGTAGTTGGCCGCTTGATGCATCGAGACAGTAAAGACTTCAGGCTCGGTATAAAACGCTGCCTGCTGACCGTTGCCGTGGTGAACATCCCAATCGAGTATCGCCACGCGGTTAGCCTGCCCCAAGGCACGGGCGCGCATCACCGCCACGGGGATATTGCCCAGCAGGCAGAACCCACGGCCTTGATCGGCTTCGGCATGATGCCCCGGCGGGCGGCACAGTGCATAAGCATTGCTCACCTCGCCCAACGCCACGGCTTCAACGGCGGCAATGGCCAACCCTGCGGACTGCGTGGCCGCTGCCCAACTGCCGGGCATGTAAGGTGCGCAGTCGCCGCCGTTGCCGCCGCCTGCCTTATCCCCCGCCTGCAGTTCATCCAGGTAACGCGGAGTGTGAAAACGCAGCAGGTCAGTAAGTGAAGCGGCGGCTGGCTTCACCACGTGAAGCTCATCGATCAGCCCGCTGACTTCGAGAATGTTTTTCAGACGTCGTTTGCTTTCTGGGCTTTCCGAAGCGGCCTGGGGCTGTAGGAATTCGCCCGGTGCGGAGAACACCCCAATTGCACCCTGGTCGTGCCAAAAGCAGCGCTCGTGCCAGTAGAAACCAGTTTTGCTCATGCCGTAAAACCCTGCATAAAGGCGGTCAGGTTGGCGCTTAGGTGTTCAGTGGGGTAACCGCCTTCTTGGACAATCACCATGGGCAGCGAAAGCGCCGCCAGGCGTTTACCTACTTCAATGAACGCCTCGGTTTCCACCTTGAGACCCGCCAACGGATCATCCTTATGGGCATCCAGCCCTAACGCCACCACCACGGCACCCGGCTCATAACGTTGCAGGTGATCAATCAGGATCGCCAGGGCATCGAGATAAACGTCGCCATCACTGCCCACCGGCAGGGGCAGATTGACATTGGTTCCAACGCCTTCATCGCTGCCCTCTTCCTCTGCACCACCCCAGAAAAACGGATAAAAGTCGCTAGGATCAGCATGCAGTGAGCCGGTCCACACATCGCTACGATAATAAAAAATATCCTGGGTGCCGTTGCCGTGATGCAGATCCACATCGATGATCGCAACTTTGCCGTAGCGCTCACGCAGCACGGTGGCTGCCAGTGCGGAATTGTTCAGCAGGCAAAAACCGCCGGCGCGTTCCGGCCCGGCATGGTGACCCGGCGGGCGACACAGCGCGTAGGCTGTAGGGGCGCCATTAAGCACTTCTTCTGCGGCCGCTTCCGCCGTTGCCGCCGAGGCCAGCGCGCCTTGAAAGCTCGTCGCACTCAGCGGGCAGGCCATATCGTGCAGGTGCCAGCCCGCTTGCCCAATGGGATGGCGCGGATAGTGGTGGCCACCGCCACAGGGGTGAATATTGGGCGCGACAAATTCGGCCGCATTAGGCAGCGCCTGCCAGCGGGCGTAAATAGTGTCCAAAAACGTGAGGTAGCGCGGCGTATGGATCTGTTCCAGGCGCTTGCGCAGCGTAGGCGAGTCGGCGTCGTTCGGCGCGGTCAGAGTCAGCCCTGAACGGGCAAGCCCCTGAGTAAGCAGCTCAGCGCGCACCGGGCCTTCCGGCGATGGCACGGGCTGACCGCGCAGCAGGAAGGTCGGCGGCGCGTGGTACGCTTGGTCGGGATGGTAAAAGCATTTCATGGGACGCATTCCTTAGCGAAGCTATGATGCAGTAGATTCAGGCAATGACTCCCACACTTCAATGGCAGCGGCTAAATCTTCAAGCGAAGCGCCTACCGATTTGAAGAGCGTGATGGCCTCCGGCCCAGAGCGCCCCGATTTCGTCCCTGCTAGCACCTCTGCAAGCTCCGCCTGAATCTGGTCGAACTGAAATTCTCCCTCTTCAATGGCTTGCAGAATATCGCCCGCTTCGCCTTTGGCACCGGCGTAGGTATCTACAAATACCTCTGAGCGGCGCAGGCACAGCGCATCGGTTTCGCGCATCTGTGGCCGAAACGCGCCGATCAAATCCAGGTGAGTGCCAGGCGTTAGCCACTCGCCCTTGATCAGCGGCTGGGTAGAGAGCGTCACGCAACTGACGATATCCGCGTCTGCCACGGCAACCGCCAAGTCTTCCACCACGTGGGTCTCAAAGCGTTCGGCGTATTCATCGGCGATGGCGGCTGCTTTACCGGGATTGCGCCCCCAGATCAGCACGCGCTTGATGGGGCGCACACTGGCGTGAGCCTCGATCACCATGGGCGCCAACTTGCCGGTGCCCACCACCAGCAGCGTTTCTGCGTTTTCATTGGCCAACGCTTGGGCAGCCAGCGCGGAGGCGGCCGCGGTGCGGCGCCGGGTTAGCTCGCTGCCATCGATACAGGCCAACGGCTGACCGTGCTTACCTTCGCTGAGCAAATAAAGCCCAGAGATCGCCGGGATACCGTGGTCGGCGTTTTGTGGAAACACGTTGACCATCTTCACGCCGATATAGCCCGCCGCTTCCCAGGCGGGCATTAGCAGCATGGTGGCTTCGCCATCGGGCCGGTGCATCGCATGGTGATGGCGGGGAGGAGACTCCACGCCGTTCACGAACGTTGCATGCAGCCGCTGGATCAAGCCGCCCCAGCTCAGGTAACGAGTGACCTCTTCGGCAGAAACAACCCGCATATCAGGCCTCCGGCAACGCGGCGATCACCATGATTTCCACCTTCCACTCGGGCTTGGCTAGCTGGGCTTCAAGCGCTGCACGCACCGGCGGGCGACCGGGCACGACCCAGGCATCCCAGGCAGCGTTCATTTGATCGAATTCCGCCATACTGGTGACCCAGATTTGCGCTGAAATCAGGTGCTCTTTCGAGGTGCCCGCTTGAGCTAGCAGTTGATCGATACGCGCCAGCACCTGCTCGGTTTGGCCGCGCATATCCGCTGTGGCATCAGGTGGAACCTGGCCTGCGAGGTAAACGGTGCCATTGTGAATCGCCACTTGGCTCATACGTGCATTGCTGTCTTGATAGGTAACGCCCATGGGGTTGCTCCTTGAAAGCGGTGCTGCTGATATAAAGGGTGCTGAGATAAATGGATTACTCAAAGACTAAAGCGCTAGCAGACAAATTACTTGCCCGAAGCTGAGGTAGATTTGCCCGCAAGTCATGCAGGCCAGGAAATTTTATCACTAACGGTCAGACGAGGGACTAGCGATCTGAAGAAGGGGAAAGCTCAAAATAACGCCGATAGGCGCGGGAAAAACTGCCTTGATCGCGAAAGCCGACCAGCATGGCGATATGCCCCAGGCTGAGTGTGCTGTGGCGAACCAAGGTGCGGGCATGCTCTAAGCGCCTGCGCTGCACATAGGCCAGCGGCGTTACGCCGGTCAGCTCGCGAAAGCAGCTGTGAAAGTGCCCGGGGCTCAAAGCACACAAAGCAGCTAACTGCTCCACACGAATCTCATCGGCAAGATGCTGATCCAACCAGGCATCCAAACGAGCAAGATCCAGGCGTTCGCTAATACAGTGTTGGCCCAACTGCCCGACCGCCGTGGGAGAGGCATCATGCAGGTACATGGTCAGCGCCCGTAACAACAGAATCGCGATTTCATTCTGCAGCGCGGGACACTGCTCAAGCTGATTCGCCAGGGCGTGGGTCAGTTGGTTTAACGCGGGCGGCACACTGAAAAAGCGTGGCTTATCAAACAGGCGCTCGATCTCACTGCCCTTTTCAAGCGACGCCAAATGCGCAACGGGAATATCCAACACCAAGGTGCGGTTACTGCCATCGCCCTTGTACTCGTGATGGCGCGACGAAGGAATCAAACACCCACGGCGAGCGGTAACCCGCTCCCCCTGGCCTTCCATCGAAAGCTCCGTTACGCCACACGTGGCCAGAATCAGTTGATGGAAGTCGTGGGTATGGGCCACCTGCTCATGGGCTAAATTGCGGCTATGTAGCTCAAAAAGGGCCATGGAGGGGTACCGTCTGTACGTCGAATGCTATTTCAGCACTATAAAACGGCCCTGCAACAAAAAGCGAGGAAGCGGCCAACTGTGCGTTAACGCTCTTCCGGCAAGGTGGACGAGCAGGTGCTAAGGCGCTGGCTGTCATCCGCCAGTCATGGACTCAAGATAGCGTGTTCGTAAGCTGCTATAAGAGTCTAAACAACATGTCACAGCGCAGACGCTATCCTCTTAACGAATCAGAAATCGCGACGCTCACACAGCTAGCCCATGGCAACGCCATAATCCAGCAGCGCGAAGCAGAGCGTGAAGCGCGACTGGCATCAGCATTAACGCTGTTCCACTCAACGGCATCCGCAACTGCGATGCCGCTGGGAGGCATCAAAGTGCTCATGATTTCGGATGTTTACTTTCCCCGCGTCAACGGCGTGTCCACTTCCATCGCCAGTTTTCGCGGTGCACTTGAGCGTTTGGGTCACTCAGTCACGCTGATCTGCCCTGACTACCCGGTGGGCCAAGTGGATGAGCCCGGCGTGCTGCGTATTCCGTCCCGCGGCGTACCCGGCGACCCTGAAGACCGCATGATGCGCTACCGTGATCTGCTCGCCCTGGCACCTTCGCTGGCAGGTGAAGACTTTGATCTCATCCATGTGCACACGCCTTTTACCGCTCACTATGCCGGTGTAGCGCTGGGGCGTCGGCTTAGGCTACCGGTGGTGGCGACCTATCACACGCTTTTTGAAGAGTATATTCATCATTATATTCGCTGGCTTCCGCGGCGCTGGCTGCGCTTTGCGGCACGCCGGCTCTCGGTGCACCAGTGTCAGCAGCTCGACGCCTTGGTCGCTCCTTCACGGGCAATGCAGCAGGCACTCACCCACTACGGCGTGACGACGCCCATTACGGTCATAGCCACAGGTTTAGCGCTTGAGGCGTTTTGCCAACCTCAAGATCAGCGCGACTTTCGCGCTTACTACGACCTGCCACAAGAAGCGCGGCTGCTGCTTTATGTCGGCCGCGCCGCCTTTGAGAAGAACATCGATTTTCTGATCGATATGCTGCCCCAGGTATTAGCCGAACACCCAACCGCCCGGCTCATCATTACCGGCGAAGGCCCGGCCCACGAAACACTCGTCAAACGCGCCCAAGAAATGGGCGTGGCAGACGCCGTACTGTTCCTCGGCTATCTCGACCGCAACGGCCCACTGCAAGCCGCCTACCGCGCCGCCGACGTATTCGTGTTTGCATCACGCACGGAAACCCAGGGGCTAGTCCTACTGGAAGCGATGGCCCTGGGCACACCGGTGGTTTCCACCGCCATGATGGGCACGCTTGATGTATTGAAAGAGGGAGAAGGCTGTCTGATCGCCGAAGATAACCATGACGACTTTGCCGCCAAGGTCAACCGCTTGCTAAGCGATGAAGCCCTGCGCCAACAGCTCGCCGAACGCGCCAAAACCTACGCCGCTAGCTGGCATGAGGATGCCAAGTGTGTGGAGCTGGTGAGTCTTTATCGAAAGCTTGTGGCGGAGCGTTTGGTGATGGCGAGAAAGTAAGCGCCGAACTCTCCGTCGATACTTTGTGGACACATTCATGCATTTATGGGGAGGAAAAACACAAATCACAGACACAAAAAAAGGCACCTAAGTGCCTGATTTTAAAGATGGTGCCGGTAGCCAGACTCGAACTGGCACACCCGTAAAGGCGGCGGATTTTGAATCCGCTGCGTCTACCAATTCCGCCATACCGGCAATGCGTGCGTAGTATACGTAAATTTCTAGGTAGGTCAATCACATTGACTGACTTTATGCAGCCAAAGCGCTATCCTATGCCGCCTGTTTGATCAACGTTAAGAGTTATACGCCATGCAGCGCGCGGATTTTCATTACGAGCTACCCGACGAATTAATTGCTCGCTACCCTTCTGAACAGCGTAGCGACTGCCGTTTGCTGTGCGTGGATGGCCAGAGCGGCACGTTGGAACATCGCCGCTTTCCTGATTTGCTTGAGCTTCTGGAGCCCGGCGACCTGTTGGTGTTTAACGACACCCGCGTAATACCGGCGCGCCTGCACGGCCACAAGGCCAGCGGCGGCAAAGTGGAGATGCTGCTAGAGCGGCCGCTGGATGCCCACCGCGGCTTGGCGCATATTCGGTCAAGTAAATCGCCAAAGCCCGGCACGGAGCTGATTTTCGAGGGTGACGTTCACGCCATTGTGGAAGGTCGCCGTGATGCGCTCTTCGAACTGCGCTTTTTAGGCGATACGCCGATGATTGCGCTGCTTGAAAAGCACGGCCATATGCCGCTGCCGCCCTACATTACACGCGAAGATGAGCTGAGCGATCGTGAGCGCTATCAGACCGTTTATGCCCGGCGTGACGGCGCCGTCGCGGCGCCAACCGCTGGGCTGCATTTTGATCAGCCGCTGCTGGATGCGCTGGCGGATAAAGGTATTAACCGTGCCTTTGTCACCCTGCACGTAGGCGCGGGCACCTTTCAGCCGGTGCGCGTCGACAACATCCTTGAACACCACATGCACAGCGAATGGATTGAGGTCACGGAAGCCACCTGCCAGCAAGTGCGCGACACCCTGGCAGTCGGCAAGCGAGTGGTCGCGGTGGGCACCACCAGCGTGCGCTGCCTGGAAAGCGCCTGCATGAAAAGTAGCGACGGGCAGATCGCACCTTATAGTGGCGATACCGATATTTTTATCTATCCCGGTTACCAGTGGCGCTGCGTGGATGCTTTAATTACCAACTTCCATCTGCCTGAATCGACCCTGTTGATGCTGGTGTCCTCCTTTGTGGGCTACGACACCACCATGCACGCCTACCAACGGGCAGTGGCCGAGCGCTATACGTTTTTTAGCTATGGCGACGCCATGCTGCTGACCCGCTAGTTACTGACTGCTGATTGTTGCCCCGCTTGCCCTGCTCCAGTCGCGCCAAACGAACGAGATTAACGAGTTACCTTTATGCGAAACGAATGCTTTATGCGCTTTGAGCGCTTGGCCGACGATGGCCGCGCCCGCCGTGGCCGCCTCCACTTTCCCCGTGGCACGGTCGAAACCCCAGCCTTTATGCCAGTGGGCACGTACGGCACGGTAAAAGGCATGACGCCGGACTCTGTCAAAGAGATCGGCGCCGAAATCATCCTGGGCAACACCTTTCACCTCTGGCTGCGCCCCGGCACCGAGGTAATTGAAGCCCACGGCGACCTGCACGACTTCGCCCAGTGGGATAAACCGATTCTGACCGACTCCGGCGGCTTCCAGGTATTTTCTCTGGGAGAGACGCGCAAGATCACCGAGCAGGGCGTGCACTTCCGCTCGCCGGTGGATGGCAGCAAAGTCTTTATGGGCCCGGAAGAGTCCATGGCGGTTCAACGTTCGCTGGGCTCCGATGTGGTCATGATCTTTGATGAGTGCACGCCCTACCCGGCCACCTTTGAGGAAGCCGAGAAATCCATGGAGCTGTCGCTGCGCTGGGCCAAACGCTCGCGGGATGCCCACGGCGACTCCCCTTCCGCGCTGTTCGGTATTATTCAGGGCGGCATGCACCCTGAGCTGCGCGAACGCTCGCTCAAAGGGCTGCTGGAGATCGGCTTTGATGGTTTGGCGATTGGCGGGCTTTCTGTCGGCGAACCGAAAGAAGAGATGATCAAGGTGCTCGACTACCTGCCCACCTGGATGCCGGATGAGATGCCGCGCTACCTAATGGGTGTCGGCAAACCCGAAGACCTGGTGGAAGGCGTTCGTCGCGGTGTGGACATGTTCGATTGCGTGATGCCCACCCGCAACGCGCGTAACGGCCACCTGTTCACCTCGGAAGGCACGGTCAAGATTCGTAACGCCAAGCACCGTTTTGACACCCGCCCGCTTGACGAAGAGTGCGATTGCCATACCTGCAAGCGTTTCTCGCGGGGCTACCTGCACCACTTAGACCGCTGCAATGAAATGCTTGGCTCAATGCTCAACACCATCCACAACTTACGTTACTACCAGCGTGTGATGGCTGATTTGCGCGCGGCAATTGAAGCGGGTACATTGACGACCTTTGTGGAAGGCTTCTATGCACGGCGCGGCCTGCCGGTGCCTCCCCTTGCTACCTAAAACCTAGCGAATTAATCGCCACGCGCCATGGCGGGTGGTTTAAACTGTTTGGTCATATTTAAAAACCAAGCTTTTAAAAACTAAGCCTTTCAAAACCAGGCATCTAAAAACCTAAGCTTTTTCTAACTCAGGAGCTCTCTACAATGCTGGATTTCTTCATCTCACCAGCCCATGCCCAAGAAGCCGCCGCTGGCGGTGGTATTGCGCAAATCGTCATGCTGGTCGGCTTCGTGCTGATTTTCTACTTCCTGTTGTGGCGCCCGCAAGCCAAGCGCGCTAAGCAGCACAAGCAACTGGTCAGCAACCTGGACAAAGGCGATGAGATCGTCATTGGCGGCGGTTTGGTGGGTCGTATCACTAAAGTGAGCGACGAATTCCTGACCATCGAGATCTCTGAAGGCACCGAAGTTAACGTGCAGAAGAACGCCGTTGCCGCCGTACTGCCTAAAGGCACCATCAAGTCCATCTAAACCTTGTAGTACCCCTGCCGAGCCAGTGCCAGCCACCCCGGCAGGGGTGACATGGTATAAATGATGGTGAACTTTGCTGTGCACGGCGAGTCCGTGCACAGCATTCCGTTTGTAATTGAAGGCAGGGCTTGCATGCTCAACCGTTACCCCCTGTGGAAGTATCTGCTGATACTGGTCGTCCTGGTGGTTGGCCTTATCTACTCGCTTCCCAATCTGTTCCCCGAAGATCCCGCTATTCAAATCAGCAGCGCCCAAGGCGATTCGCTGAATGAGCAACAGATAGACCGTGTTGAAACCGCGCTCAGCGAAAACGGTATTGCGATCAAAGCACTCGAAGAAGAGAACGGTCAGTGGCTCATTCGTTTGCGCCAAGACGATGATCAACTCCCCGCACGCGACATTGCCGCCGACCTATTGGGCGATGAGGCAACGGTAGCGCTAAACCTTGCTGAAGCAACGCCGGAGTGGCTACAGGCATTCTCTGCCTCCCCCATGACGCTAGGCCTTGATTTGCGCGGTGGCGTGCACTTCCTGCTGGAAGTGGACATGGATGCCGCGTTAACCCAGCGCCTTGAAGTCAATGGCAGTGCCATGCGTGAGCTGCTGCGCGATGAGCGTATCCGCTACCGCAATACTGAAGTCGAAGAGCGTTCGCTTTCGATCGATTTCGCCAGTGCAGAAGATCGTGATACGGCACGTAGCCTGATTAGCCGTGACTTCCCTGAGTTTGAGTACAGCAGCGAAGGCGATGGCCGCGCTTCCACGCTGGTCATGACGCTTAGCGATCAGTCGGTGAACGAAATCCAGGACTACGCGATCAACCAGAACTTGACCACCTTACGCAACCGGGTCAATGAACTGGGTGTGGCAGAGCCCATGGTGCAGCGTCAGGGGCCCAACCAAATCGTGGTTGAACTGCCCGGCATTCAAGACACCGTGGCCGCCAAGCGGATCGTGGGTGCCACCGCCAACCTGGAATTCCGCCTGGAAGCCCGCCCTGACACCCCGGAAAACGAAACAGAAACCCTGACGTTTCGTAACGAGCCTGGGCGCACCGCTGAGCTAATGCGCGATGTGATCATTACCGGTGATAGCGTTTCCAGTGCCAGCAATAGCTTCGATGAAAATGGCCGCCCTCAGGTCAATATTGACCTGGATGGCACCGGCGGCACGCTGATGAACCGCGCCACGCGCACCAACATTGGTCGCAACATGGCGGTGCTGTTCATTGAGCACAAGAGCGAAGATACCGTGGTGACCGACCCGGAAACGGGTGAAGAAACCATTGAGCGCGAGCCCTATGTTGAGCGCGGCCTGATTAGCTTGGCAACGATTCAAAGCGCTTTGGGTAACAGCTTCCGGATCACCGGGCTGGACTCGCCGACGGAAGCCGCCGAGCTTGCCTTGCTGCTGCGCTCCGGCTCGCTTGCTGCGCCCATCTACTTCGTACAAGAACGCACCATTGGGCCAAGCCTGGGCGCCGAGAACATCGAGCGCGGGTTGCTATCCGTGCAAATCGGCCTGCTGCTGGTCGTGCTGTTCATGCTGGTGCGTTACAAAGTATTTGGGGTGTTTGCCAACATTGCCCTGGCGCTGAACTTAACGCTGCTGGTCGCGGTGATGTCGATGCTGGGCGCCACGCTGACGCTGCCGGGTATTGCCGGTATCGTGTTGACGCTGGGTATGGCGGTCGATGCCAACGTGCTGATCTTTGAGCGAATACGCGAAGAGCTGCGCAACGGCATGTCGGTGCAACAGGCGATTCAAGCCGGTTATGAGCGCGCCTTTACCTCCATCGTCGACGCCAATATCACCACGCTGCTGGTGGCCGTTATCCTGTTCTCGATTGGCTCCGGCCCGGTGAAAGGGTTTGCCGTCACGCTTTCTATCGGCATTTTGACGTCGCTGTTCACCGCTCTGATGGTGACTCGCGCCATGGTCAATCTGGCCTATGGCAGCAAACCCGTCAAAAAGCTGTGGATCTAATCCGCGTGCTTAGCCCAGAACTTAAGAGGTGGTAATGAAACCCCTATCACACCTGCGAATCGACTTTATGGGACGGCGCAAAATCGCGTTTGCCGTCTCCGCCTTGCTATTGATCGTGTCGATTGGCGCCATCCTGTTCCAGCAGCTCAACCTGGGCCTGGATTTCACCGGCGGCACGCTAATTGAGGTGCGCTACGGCGCAGCGCCCTCACTTGATGCTATTCGTGTGCTGCTTGAAGAGAGCGGCTTCCAAGATGTCTCCGTGCAAACTTTCGGCGCATCAACAGAAGTATTGATCCGCTTACAGCAAGCATTTGATGCCGATGTTGGTGGCGAAGTCGTCAATTTGCTGCGCGCTGATGGCGATACGGTCAACCTGGTACGCTCTGAGTTCGTTGGTTCCCAAGTCGGTGACCAGCTGCGCGATCAAAGCGGCCTGGGCCTGCTGGTGGCCCTTGGCGTGGTGATGCTCTACGTGGCCTTTCGCTTTCAGTACAAGTTTGCGATTGGCGCACTGCTGGCGTTGCTGCACGACGTCGTGATCGTGGTCGGCGTTTTCGCGCTGTTTCAGCTCGATTTCGACCTCACCGTGCTCGCAGCAATCCTAGCGGTTATCGGCTACTCGTTGAACGATACCATCGTGGTTTACGACCGTGTCCGCGAAGCCATCCGTACCTCGCGAATCGATGATATGCCGCAGATCTTCAACGAAGCGATCAACGCTACGCTCTCGCGTACATTGGCAACCTCGGGCACGACCGTGCTGGTGCTGCTCGCGCTGCTGCTGTTGGGCGGGGATATGATTGAGAACTTTGCCATTGCGCTGCTGGTCGGCATCGTCGTGGGTACGTTCTCTTCTATCTATATTGCCGCGGCGCTGCTGCTACCGCTGAAGCTGTCGCGGGAAGATTTGATTCCCACCAAGAAAGAGCTTGATGAAGAAGAGGAGGAGTTGCCTTAACGGCTCCTCCATTTAGATGGCTTCTTTAGCCAGCAAAAAAGCCCCTGCTGGTAACCCAGCAGGGGCTTTTTCTTTATAAAGCTTAGCGGCGCGGTTTAGAAGTGCGGCGTTAGCTGCTTGATCAGCGCTTTATAGAGACGCGGTCCGGCGGCCATTAGCTGTCCTTCCACTTTCACCGTGGGCTGGCCGTCTGGCGTTCCCATCAAGGCGCCCGACTCTTTCAGGAACAGCGTACCTACTAGCATGTCCTGCTCTTCCAAGCCGAGTACAAAAGCGCTGTCTACTCGCCCAGTGGCCAACTCACACAAATCCAGCAGCCCACAGCCTGTTGCCAACAGGTTTTCTACCTGTGGGGCAAGCTGCTGTGAAACGGTTAGATAGGCAGGCAAATTGCGGGGGCGCAGCCAAACTTCCGGCAGGCTCATGGCCATGCGCGTGCCGCTAATGGCGGTAGGCTTGCTCACACGCATGCGCTTGTCATTGTGCTGGGCGCCGCGACCGCGGCTGGCGATATATTCGTCGTCGGCGAACGGGCAGATAATCACTGCGTGCTCGGGACGACCTTTGATAAGACACACCACTGAGAGTGCAAAGCCCTTACCGGCAACGGCTAAATTGGAGTAGCCGTGCATCGGTTCAATTTTCCAGACGGTATCCGCGCCTTCGCCTTCACCCGCGCGGTGCGGCGTAAAGCGACCGGTAACACCGTGCTGGGGATAACCGCGTTCCAACTGCTGAACAATCGTCGCTTCGGCCTTGCGCGCTGTCTCGTCGAGCAGGCGGTCAAGGTTAAATTCATCGTGAGCGTTTTCAATACGTTCGCGTACGCGCAGGAAGTGTTCAACAGCGCCACGCGCAGCGCGCAGCGTAAATTGGACCATCGGATTCATGGTTGGGCCTTGTGACAGTGATGTTAAAGAACGTGATGCTAACAATAGAGCATTAAGTAGGCGCAGGTGCCGCCTTTGGCGCGCAATTCTATCAGACCACTCTCGGGCAAGCCATCGACTCATGCTAGACTGCGCGTTTTACGCGATAATCATCACCCTCTTTATTCACCGAGCCTTATTCATGCTTGAGCGCATCCGCATTATTTTAATCGGCACTAGCCATCCTGGTAACATCGGCGGCGTGGCACGCGCCATGCACAATATGGGCTTGGCAGATTTAGCCCTTGTTGCCCCCCGCTGCGAAGTCATTACCCAGGACAGTATTTCCCGCGCCTCCGGCGCTGACCACCTGCTTCATCAAGCCAGTGTGCACGCTACTCTTGAAGACGCAGTGGCTGATTGCACCCTGGCCGTGGGTGCCAGTGCGCGCTCACGCACTCTGCCCTGGCCAATGCTCTCGCCCAGGGAACTAGCCGACCGGCTGCCCGCCGAGTGCCAAGCGGCTGAGTCACGCGTGGCGTTGGTGTTTGGCCGCGAGGACAGCGGCCTGACCAATGCTGAGCTACAGCGCTGCCATGCCCACGTGCATATTCCGACTAATGCCGATTTCAGCTCGCTCAATTTGGCCGCAGCAGTGCAGGTGCTAGCCTATGAGTGTCGGATGGCTTGGCTAAGCCAGGCAGATGCGCCTTCAGCGACGCCGAGCGATGACGCTGAACTGGCTACCCACGCGGAGCTTGAGCGTTACTTCGAGCACCTTGAGCGTACGCTGATCGGTATTGATTTTCACGACCCTGACCAGCCGCGGCAACTGATGGCGAGACTGCGCCGGCTCTATCTGCGCGCCCGCCCGGAGCGAATGGAAATGAATATATTGCGTGGCATACTGTCGGCCACCGAGAAGGCCGCCAACACCAAGCAAACCAAGTCATAACTTATTAGGCTTGAAGATGCTGACTTGAAGACGTTACCTAACGCCCCCACGTTGAAGGTCTGTTTAGTTATCTTCATGCGATGCACTTTCAGTTGAGTGACTGCACCTCTACCGCCCAAGGATCACCTCATGTTTCAACGTCTACGTGAAGACATCAACAGCGTATTTGACCGCGACCCAGCCGCACGTAACTTTCTTGAGGTGCTGACCAACTACCCCGGCCTGCACGCTCTACTACTGCATCGCTGCGGCCACTGGCTATGGAAAAAAAACCTCAAATGGCTAGCGCGGACGCTATCGACGTTTTCACGCTGGCTGACGGGTATTGAGATCCACCCGGGCGCCACCATCGGACGGCGCTTTTTCATCGACCACGGCATGGGCGTGGTGATTGGTGAAACGGCTCAGGTCGGCGATAACGTCACGCTGTACCAGGGAGTTACGCTGGGCGGCACCAGCTGGAACAAAGGCAAGCGCCACCCAACGTTGGGCGATGGGGTGATTGTCGGCGCGGGCGCCAAGATACTGGGCCCCTTCACCGTGGGCGCCGGAGCCAAAATTGGCTCTAACGCGGTGGTCACGAAAGAAGTACCGCCGGGCGCCACAGTGGTCGGTATTCCCGGCAAAATTGTCAAACGCACCGACCCTGATGTGGAAGAGGCGCTGGATGTCGACCCCGCCCGTCGCGAGGCTATCTGCCAGAAATTTGGCTTTGATGCTTATGGTGTCAGCCAGGATATGCCCGACCCCGTAGCCCGCTCGATGCAGGCCATGCTCGACCATATGCACGCCGTGGATGAACGAATTGAGCGCATGTGTTCGACCCTGCGCAAGCTTGATGACAACTACCGTGACGGCCAGCTACCGGCGCTACGCGAAGAAGATTTTGCCGGCATTCTGGATGAGCATGACACCGGCTGCCCAGGCGTTGGCAAACGTTCGGCCACACCGGCATCAGCTAAGCAAGAGGCTGGGCAAGAGACCGAGCAAGAAACACTGCCGCCGCGTAATGGTTGACCAAAGCACTCAGGTTTTCCCATAATGGCAACACATTTGCCGTCAGTGCGCTGAGCGTTCAGCGTCGAGGGGCTTGCCATGCGCTTGACCACCAAAGGCCGTTACGCCGTTACCGCCATGCTCGATTTAGCCTTGCATGCCCACAACGGCCCGACCAGCCTAAGCGATATCTCCCAGCGCCAAGAGATATCGCTCTCCTATTTAGAGCAGCTTTTTGCTCGCCTGCGCCGTGCAGGCTTGGTCAACAGCGTACGCGGCCCAGGCGGCGGGTATCTGCTGTCACAACCTGCGGAAGAGATTAGCGTTTCCAAGGTGATTGACGCGGTGAATGAAAGCGTTGATGCCACGCGCTGCCAGGGGCTTTCCGATTGCCAGCAGGGCGACACCTGCCTGACACACCACTTGTGGTGCGAGCTTTCCGTTCAGATACGCCATTTCTTTGACGAGATGACGCTGGCACAACTGATGCTGCGCCCTGATGTCATACGTATTGCATCGCGACAGAAACAGCGTGCCGAGGCGGGTATTCTTGCCTCCTCACCCTGACCCAACGCTCCCTGACCGACAAACTGCTGGAACATAACGATGACCACACCCACGCTGCCCATTTACCTAGATTACGCCGCCACTGCGCCGGCGGATGCCCGCGTGGTTGAGGTTATGCAGCGCTACCTAACGGTTGACCAACTGTTCGCCAACCCGGCTTCGCGCAGCCATATGTTAGGTTGGCAGGCAGAACAGGTGGTTGAGCAGGCCCGCCGCCAAGTGGCCGACGCGATTGGCGCTGACCCACGAGAAATTGTCTGGACCAGCGGTGCCACCGAAGCGGACAACCTGGCGCTGATCGGCTTTATGCGCGCTAACCGCGAGCGTGGCCTACACTTGGTGACCTCGACGATTGAGCATAAAGCCATCGTAGACACGGCCCATGCGCTGGAGAAAGAGGGGTTTGAGGTAACGTGGCTCACGCCTGGGCGTGACGGCTGTATTCAGCCTGAAAAGCTGCGCGAAGCCATGCGCGACGATACTGCACTGGTCTCACTCATGGCGGTTAATAATGAGCTGGGCAGCATCAACGATATTGCCGCTTTGGCGGCCGTTGCTCATGAGTTTGGGGCGGCCTTTCATACCGATGCTGCCCAGGCGGTGGGGCGTATTCCCTTAGACGTAGCGGCCCAGCAGATCGACCTGATGTCGCTGTCCGGCCATAAAACCTACGGCCCTAAAGGCGTCGGCGCGCTATATGTGAAGCGCCACCCGGATATCCGCGTAGAGGCGTTAATTCATGGCGGCGGTCACGAACGTGGCATGCGTTCCGGCACGCTACCAACGCACCAAATTGCAGGCATGGGCGAAGCTTTCGCGCTAATGCAACAGCAGTACGATGACGACAACGCTCACATTAGCCGTTTGCAGCAGCGTTTTTTGCGCGGACTTGAAGGCGTTGAAGGTGTTTTTGCTAACACACCGCTAGATAATGCGGTTCCCAATATTCTCAACCTGGCGTTTGAAGGCGTCGACGGTGAGTCATTACTGATGGCGCTGCGCGATGTAGCGGTCTCTACTGGCTCCGCGTGCAACTCGGCAAGCGTTGACCCTTCTTATGTACTGCTTGGCATCGGCACGCCCCGCTCGCTGGCGCTCTCGTCGCTGCGCTTTAGCTTCGGGCGTTTTACTACCGAAGCAGAAATCGATCATGCGCTAACGCTCATACGCCACGCGGTGAGCGGTTTACGTACACCGCCCGGTTAAGCGGCTGACTATTTTTAAGGAGAACGCCTCATGGCAACACTCAACATTACCCCGGCTGCCGCACAACAGATTCGTCACGTGCTTGATGAGCGTGGACAAGGCCTAGGCCTGCGCGTTTCGGTCAAGCCAAGCGGCTGCTCCGGCTACAGCTACGTACTCGATTTCGCCGACACCGTTAGCGAAGAAGAGGTGCATTTTGAAGAGCACGGGGCTAGCGTTTATGTCTCCCCCGATGCGGTCGAGATGCTCAATGGCAGCGAAGTGGATTATGTCAGCGAAGGTTTAAACCGCTTTTTCCGCTTCAACAACCCTAACGTCAAAGACGAATGCGGTTGCGGCGAAAGCTTTACTGTTTAGCCTTTGCGCGGACAGCTCTCATCGCCGGTATTCATCCCCCGGCTTAAGCGTTATAATCGCGCCCCTGAATACCTAACATCAGGCAGCCGGGTACTCCCGTGCGCTTGTAAAACGCTAGCTGCTGAAACGCTATTAGCCGAATTATTTTCTAGGCCGCCCCGGCTTTACTGGGGCGGCAATTTTGCTTAGCCCCCATTTATGGAGACCATTTACATGGCTACTGAACGCACTCTTTCTATTATCAAGCCTGATGCCGTTGCTAAAAATGCGATCGGTGAAATCATCGCCCGCTTTGAAAAAGCCGGCCTGAACGTTGTTGCCGCGAAGATGGTTCACCTCTCTGAAGAGAAGGCTGGCGGTTTCTACGCAGAGCACAAAGAGCGTCCTTTCTTTAAAGACCTGGTCGGTTTCATGACCTCTGGCCCGGTCGTTGTACAAGTGCTTGAAGGTGAAGGCGCCATCGCTAAAAACCGTGATCTGATGGGCGCAACCAACCCGAAAGAAGCCGCACCTGGCACTATTCGCGCTGATTTCGCGGAAACAATCGATGCGAACGCTGTCCATGGTTCTGATTCTCCGGAAAGCGCTGAGCGCGAAATTAGCTACTTCTTTGGCAACGACGAAATCTGCCCGCGCTAAGCCTTTCAGGTAGCGCCGCCGCATCTACTTCCGTTGCCGGCCATTTTGCGGGGGCCTCGCCCCCGCCCCTTTCTAAAACGCTGACCGCCATGACCACCACTGTAGCCCAACATACGCCCGCCCCCCGTACTGACGCTGATAGCTCAGACGCCGCCAGCACGCCTGCTGCCAAAGCGACGCCTGAACGTCACAACCTGCTTGGCATGTCCCGCGAGCAGATGGAAGACTTCTTTTTGTCCATCGGCGAAAAGAAATTCCGTGCTGCGCAGCTGATGAAGTGGATTCACCAGGAAGGCAGTGATGACTTTGCTGCCATGACGAATCTCTCCAAGCCGCTGCGTGAAAAACTGGCGCGGGTAGCTGAAATTCGTGGCCCAGCGGTGATCTACGAAGGCACCTCTAGCGATGGCACGCGTAAGTGGGTGCTCGAAGTAGAAGATGGCAGCTACGTCGAAACGGTGTTGATTCCGGCCGAAAATGGTAAACGCCGTACGCTGTGTGTCTCTTCACAGGTGGGCTGCTCGCTTGATTGCAGTTTTTGCTCGACCGGCAAGCAAGGGTTTCAGCGCAATTTGACCGCCGCTGAAATTATCGGCCAGGTGTGGGTCGCCCAGCGTAGCGTTGGCCCGCGTCGCGATACGGCCAACCGCCCGGTCACCAACGTGGTAATGATGGGAATGGGTGAACCGTTGCTCAACTTCGACAACGTCGTCCCCGCCATGAAGCTGATGCTTGACGACAACGGCTATGGTTTGTCCAAGCGCCGCGTGACGCTGTCGACCTCCGGTGTGGTGCCGATGATCGACAAGCTTGGCGATGAAATGGACGTTAGCTTGGCGATTTCGCTGCACGCCTCCACTGACGAGTTGCGTAATACGCTGGTGCCCATCAACCGCAAATATAATATCCGTGCGCTGCTGGATGCGTGCCACCGCTACCTTGCCAAGTGCCCGGACAATCGTCAGGTCACGATCGAATATACGCTGATCAAAGACATCAATGATCAGCAGGAACACGCCGAGCAGCTCGCGGCACTGCTTAAAGAGCTGCCGTGCAAGATTAACTTGATCCCGTTTAATCCGTTCCCCAACTCAGGGTACGAAAAGCCATCGCGCAACCAAGTCATGCGTTTTCAGCAGTGGTTGTATGACTTGAATTACAACGCTACGGTCAGAACGACCCGCGGTGAAGATATCGACGCCGCCTGTGGTCAACTCGTTGGTCGCGTGAAAGACCGTACCAAGCGCAGCGAACGCTATATTCAGTCGGTACAGCTTGATGCTGACTAAACGTAAACAGGGCTTATCTTGACTTCCGCCTAGCACGGCGCTTTGATGGTCACGGTTTTTATGTAGCATCAGGTTAGTTGTTGGACGTTCACCACAAGAGGATTTACATGATCGCTCACCGCAGGCGCCTACACCCATCACGGGTGCCCATGCTAGCCGTTCTTATCGGCAGCTTGTGGCTAGCCGGCTGTGCTTCGTCCAGTACTCAGACACCTCAAGCCAATCCAGAAGCGGCTGACGCCTACACGCAGTTAGGCGTTGCTTACCTGGAACGTAATAACCTTCCTCGCGCACTCAATGCACTGGACCGGGCACTAGAGATTGCCCCACGCCATGCAGAAGCACTGCAAGCACTAGCGCTGGTTTACCAACGCCAGGGCGAGCGCGCGCTTGCCAACGACTATTTTCAACAGGCGGTTAACGCTGAGCCGGATTACACACGCGCCCGCAACAACTATGCGGCGTTTTTATACGGGCAGGGCCAGTTCAACGCTGCCTGTGAACAGTTAGAGACCGCATCCGAGGATGCCCAGTACGCCAACCGTGCCCAGCTATTTACCAATTTAGGGCAGTGTTATCTGGCACTGGAAGAATTTGATAAAGCACGTGCTCGGTTGGAGCGCGCGCAGAGTATTGATCCGCGTAATTCACGCGGTTATTTAATGTTAGCTGAACTCGAATATTCGCAGGGCCATTACACTCAGGCCTGGGCGCCGCTGCAAACCTATTTACAGCTCGCCGAGCCCAACCAAGCAGCGCTAAGAATGGCGGTTGATATCGCCCACGCACGCGGCGAGCATGATGTTGCCGCCGAATACCAGCGCTTGCTAGGCAACGACTGATTGACGCCCGGATCACCGCTTATTTAATGAAGGATGCTCAGCCATGAGCGATACACAGTCACAAGAAAACATTATCGATAGTCCTAACACTACGGGTAGCGCCTCGCCTGGCGAACTTCTTGCTCGCCAGCGCGAGCAGCTCGGCATTCCACTCACCGATGCGGCCCGGGCACTGAATCTGCGCCCCGCCGTGGTGGAAGGGCTTGAGCAGGATGATTATCAGGAAATCCCCGTCGCCGCTTATCGGCGCGGCTATCTGCGTTCTTACGCCAAATACCTGGGAATGGATGACCGGCTGGTGCTTGAGGCATACCAAGCCCGTAGTGGCGGCACCGACACCGAACACAAAGTGACGCCGGTCTCCACCGCCAGGCCGCCCTCCCGCATTGGCGCTTGGCTATTTAAGCTGGTTACTTTACTAGTAATCGCTGGCCTTATTGCCGTGACCGTGATGTGGTGGCAAAGCCGAGGCGGCAACGAGCCGCCGAGCTTTGGCTCAACTTCCACGGAAGAAACCGCCAACGCCTCGGCGGAGCCAGCTAATGAGCCAGTTGAAGCAGAAAACTCCACGGCTGGCTCAAGCTTCACCAGTGGCGATGAGAACGCAACGCTGCCGAGCAATGCCACTAACGTGTCGTCTTCGTCGTCAGTTGCCCAGGATCAAGCCCCCAGCGCGCAGGATGACGCTGACGCCGTTGCGGGTCTTAACGAATCAATCCTGGATAGCGATAGCGTCACGTCCAGCACTGCCGCAGAAAGCGATGAAGCGAACAGTACTGAGCAGAATGACAGTGAACAGCTCGCTACCGAACAAGAGAGTAACGCTGACAGCGAGCAAACCGCCGCTGCAGAGCCAGCCACCAATGCCAATGTGCTTGAGCTGACGTTTAACGAGCAGTCGTGGACTGAAATTTTTGATGCCACCAACCAGCGCATTTTCGTTGGCTTACAAACGCCCGGCACCTCGACAAGTGTCGAAGGTGAACCCCCTTTTCGTTTAACCGTGGGTAATGCCACCGGCGTTGAACTGCGCTACCAAGGCGAGGTAGTTGATCTTCCCGCCCGCGCAGGCGCCAACAATGTTGCCCGATTCACCTTGGGAGAGTGACCCGTCCTATGCACGCCCCTTCTCCGATAAAACGCCGCCATTCCCGTCAGATTCAGGTTGGAAATGTAGCTGTGGGCGGTGATGCGCCCATTGCCGTACAAAGCATGACCAACACCAACACCCTGGACGTGGCCGCGACCGTAGCGCAAATTCAGCAGCTGGAAAAAGCTGGCGCAGATATCGTGCGCGTCTCCGTGCCGGATATGGACGCCGCCGATACCTTTGGCCAGATCAAAAAGCTGGTCAATGTCCCACTGGTTGCCGACATCCATTTTGATTACAAAATTGCCCTGCGCGTTGCCGAGTTAGGCGTCGACTGCCTGCGTATCAACCCAGGCAACATCGGCCGCGAAGACCGAGTACGCGCGGTGGTAAGTGCGGCCCGTGACCATGGGATTCCGATTCGCATCGGCGTCAACGCTGGGTCGCTTGAAAAAGACCTGCAAAAGAAATACGGCGAGCCAACGCCTGCCGCGCTGGTGGAATCTGCCATGCGCCATATTGACTACCTTGATCGCCTCGATTTCCAAGACTTTAAGGTCAGCGTAAAAGCCTCAGATGTGTTTATGGCGGTCGCCGCCTACCGCGACCTTGCCGAGCGCATTGAACAGCCGCTGCACCTGGGCATCACCGAAGCCGGCGGACTGCGATCAGGCACGGTGAAATCATCGATTGGCCTGGGCATGCTGTTGATGGACGGGATCGGCGACACGATCCGTGTGTCGCTTGCCGCTGACCCAGTGGAAGAGATTAAAGTCGGCTTCGATATGCTGCGAAGCCTCAAGCTGCGCTCTAAAGGGATTAACTTTATTGCCTGCCCCAGCTGCTCACGCCAGAACTTTGATGTTATCAGCACCATGAACCAGCTCGAAGAGCGGTTAGAAGACGTGATGACGCCGCTGAACGTCTCGGTAATTGGCTGCGTGGTTAATGGCCCCGGCGAAGCCAAAGAGACCGATATCGGCTTAACCGGCGGCAGCCCCGCCAACCTGGTCTATATCGATGGCAAACCGGCCAGCAAGCTACGTAACGACCACTTGGTCGACGACCTGGAGCAGCTGATTCGTGAGAAAGTGCGCGAAAAACAGCAGCAGCAAGACGCTATGATCGCCCGCAGCGTTTAACCGCTGGGGTTAGCTGCCAGCCTGGGCAACCAGCGCTAAACGGCAGAATAAGGAGTTTTCATTGAGCAAGTCCGCCGTTAAAAAGATTCAAGCCATCCGTGGTATGAACGACTTATTGCCCAGCGACAGCCCGCGCTGGCAATTTTTTGAAGCCAAAGTACGCCAGCTCATGCTGCGCTACGGTTTCAATGAAATTCGCACGCCGATTGTTGAGCAAACCGCGCTGTTTGCGCGCTCTATCGGTGAAGTGACCGATATCGTCGAAAAAGAGATGTACACCTTCGACGATCGCAACAGCGAAAGTTTGACGCTGCGCCCTGAGGGCACCGCCAGCTGCGTGCGCGCGGCAATGGAACACGGCCTGCTGTACAACCAAACCCAGCGGTTGTGGTACCAGGGCCCCATGTTCCGTTATGAGCGCCCGCAAAAAGGCCGCTACCGCCAGTTTCATCAAATTGGTGTCGAGGCCTTCGGTTTTGATGGCCCGGATATCGACGCTGAGGTGATTCTGCTTTCAGCGCGGCTTTGGAAAGAGCTGGGGCTAATGGAGCACGTTACCCTTGAGCTTAATTCGCTGGGCTCATCTGAAGCGCGTGCGGCCTATCGCGACACGCTGGTGGCCTATTTTGAGCAGCATCATGACGTGCTTGATGAAGACTCCAAACGCCGTTTGACCAGTAACCCGCTGCGCATTCTTGACTCCAAAAATTCGGCCATGGCCGAGATGCTGGATGCCGCGCCGCAGTTGATGGATCACTTGGACGTGGAATCCCGCGAACACTTCGAGCAGCTCACTAAGATGCTTGAAGCGGCAGGTATAGATTATGTAATCAATCCCCGCCTAGTGCGTGGGCTCGACTACTACTGCCGCACCGTGTTCGAGTGGACCACCACCGCACTGGGCAGCCAAGGCACTGTTTGCGCCGGTGGCCGCTACGACGGTTTGGTCGAACAGCTGGGCGGCAAGCATACCCCGGCGGTTGGCTTTGCCATGGGCATTGAGCGGCTAATTCTGCTGCTCGACACCCTGGAACTGATTCCTCAGGATGCGCTCGGCGGCTGCGATGTGTATGTGCTCCCGATGGACGATAACGCTACCACGGCGGCAATCACGCTGGCTGAGAATTTGCGCGGTGAATTGCCTGAACTGCAACTGCAACTTCACTGCGGGGGCGGCAGCTTTAAAAGCCGGATCAAAAAAGCCGATAAGAGTACCGCCTCCATGGCGATCCTACTCGGCGAAGATGAGATTGCACAGCAGTCGGCAACGCTCAAGTTTTTACGTGACGACCGCGAACAGCAGCGTGTGCCGTTAGCCCAACTAGGGTCCACGCTGCGTGAGCTATTAGCCCCTGACGCTTAAGCCCACGTCTCGCGTAACCCCTACAGGCGCCGTGCCTGCTACATACGACTGTTTTTGCCTACTGTTTGTGCCTACGACAATTGAGAAATAGGAGCCCGCCCGTGGTGGAGCTGAGAAGCGAAGAAGAGCAGCTAGACGCGGTAAAGCGCTGGTGGAAAGAGAACGGCATGTCGTTGATTGCAGGCGCTGTCCTGGCGGCGGCGGGGGTATTCGGCTGGAATGCTTGGCAGAACTATCAGCAGGGTCAAGCTGAAGCCGCCTCCATGCGTTATCATCAGTTGGTCAACATGACCGCTGGTAACGAGCTTGAAGACGACCAACTGGCAAGCGCACGTGAAATGGTCGTCGAACTGACCGAAGAGCATGGCGACACGCTGTATGCCGAACTCGCCCTGCTGCTTGATGCGCGCCTGGCGGTACAGCAAGGCGACCTGGAAGGTGCGCGTACTGCGCTGGAAAGCGCTGCTGATTCATCGCGTCGTTATGTGCAGAGCCTGGCGTGGCTGCGCCTAGCTCGGGTCGAACTCGCTGACGGCAACCCCACCCAGGCGCATGCGCTGCTGGACGAACCGATCAGCGATGCCCTGGCGGCCCAACGGGCGAACGTGCGGGGCGATGCCTTTGCTGCCCAAGGCGATACTGAGGCGGCTCGAGAGGCATGGGAAACCGCTTTAGAAGTGTCTCAAACCCAAGACCAGCCGCTTTACGGCGTGCAGTTCAAGCTTGATGATCTCGGCGCTGAGGAGGCGACACAATGACTATTAGCACTGTAATTAATCGGGGTATTTCCAAACAGCTGGCACGAGTAAGCGTGGGTGCACTAACGCTGGCACTGTTGGCCGGTTGCGCCAGCAAAGGCGACCCCGCTTTTACGCCCAAAGAGCTGCGTAGCTTCGACGAGACCTCCTCGCTAAACACCCAATGGAAACGTACTGTAGGCGATGGCTTAGGCCACGCTCGCTACCCCATTGCACCCTCCCGTGAAGGCGACACCGTATTTGCCGCCGACGTTGAAGGCGTGGTGATGGCCATGAATGCCAACAGTGGCGATGTTGAGTGGGAAACCGATCTCAATACCACCATCTCCAGCGCGTTAACGGCGATTGCCGGTCAGGTTTACCTGGCGACTGGTAACGGCGAGGTCATTGCGCTGGATCAAAATGATGGCAGCGAAAGCTGGCGGTCACGGGTCTCTAGTGAAGTGCTTGCCGCGCCCCAGGCCAACCAGCAACTGCTGGTCGTGCAAAGTGTCGATGGCCGTGTCACTGCCTTGGATCGCGCCACTGGTGAAGAGCGCTGGGTATACACCAGCTCACAGCCTTCACTCACCCTGCGCGGTACAGGCACGCCGATGGTAATTGACCCGGTTAGTTTTGTTGGCCTGGCCAATGGCCGTCTCGCCACGCTGGATAACCGCAGTGGCCAACCGCTATGGGATATGCAGATTGCCACGCCGCAGGGGCGTAGCGAAGTTGAGCGTCTGGTTGATCTTTCCGGCCAGCCGATCATCAGCCCCGATGGCCGCCTGTTTGTGACCAGCTACAACGGCCGCGTTGTGGCGCTTGAAGCCACCCAAGGCGATCTACTCTGGGAAGCGAACCTGTCTAGCCGCCATACGCCCATCCTGGTCGGCGATTTACTGTTTGTGGTTACCGATAACAGCCAAGTAGTCGCGTTAGATGCTAACAGTGGCCGTGAAATCTGGCGTAATGACGACCTGCAAGACCGCTGGTTGACCGCGCCCGCCTTTGCCGATGGCCGCTTGGTCGTGGGCGATTTTGACGGTTATCTTCACCTGATTGACGCTCGTGAAGGCAATATTGTAGGACGCACTCGCGTGCACAGCTCGGGCATCACCGTTCGCCCGGTCACTGAAGGCAGCACCATTCATGTCCAGGCCAACAATGGTCGCCTGGAAACCCTGGAAGTAACTCCATGACACCCGTCATTGCTTTAGTCGGTCGCCCCAATGTGGGCAAATCGACGTTGTTTAACCGCCTAACGCGCTCGCGTGATGCACTGGTGGCCGACTTTCCCGGCCTCACCCGCGACCGCAAGTACGGCAATGGCATGCTGGGCGATAAGGTCTATACGGTTATCGACACCGGCGGTATCAGCGGTGACGAAGAGGGTATCGACGCCGCCATGGCCGAGCAGTCGCTTGCTGCCATTGATGAAGCCGATATCGTCCTGTTTATGGTCGACGCTCGCGCCGGCCTTATCGCCGCAGACCAGGCGATTGCCAACCACCTGCGGGTTAATCAGAAAAAAACCTGGCTGGTGGTGAATAAAACCGACGGGCTGGAAGAGCACTCGGCGATGGGCGACTTCTGGTCGCTGGGCTTAGGCGACCCCTGGCCGATTGCCGCTGCCCACGGGCGCAATGTTTCTACCCTGATGGACGTGGTACTTGAACCGTTTCCCGAACGCGATGCCAGCATCCCTGCCGACACCGGCAGCAAAGGCGTTCGTATCGGCGTGATTGGTCGCCCCAACGTCGGGAAATCGACACTGGTCAATCGCCTGCTGGGCGAAGACCGTGTGGTGGTCTTTGATGAGGCGGGCACGACCCGTGATGCTATCGAGATCCCCTTCGAGCGCCGCGGCAAGCCTTACGTACTGATTGACACCGCGGGTATCCGGCGGCGTAAGAACGTGAGCGAAATCGCCGAGAAGTTCTCCATCATCAAAACGCTGGATGCGATTAAAGAGTCGCATGTAGTGATCATGGTGCTGGATGGTTCCAGCGGCTTGGTGGAGCAGGATTTGCACCTGCTCGACTACGTATTAACCACCGGACGCGCGCTGGTGCTGGCAGTGAATAAGTGGGACGGCCTGGAGAGCGAAGCCAAGGACAAGATGCGTACCGAAGTGAAGCGCCGCCTGGGCTTTGCCGATTACGCCGAGCTCCACTTCATCTCCGCGCTGCACGGCACGGCGGTGGGTGATCTTTACCCGTCGATTGACCGCGCCTTTGATGCCGCTAACGCTCACTGGTCGACCAACCGTTTAACGACCCTGCTGCAGGATGCCGTCAGCCAAAATCCGCCGCCGATGGTACAAGGCCGACGGATCAAGCTGCGCATGGCTCACCAGGGTGGCAGCAATCCGCCGATTATCGTCGTCCACGGTAACCAAACAGAGTCGTTGCCTGAAGCATACCGCCGTTATCTCACCAATACGTTCCGCAAGGTATTGAAGGTACGCGGCACACCGATTCGCTTTGAGTTTCGCTCGGGCAGCAACCCGTTTGACACGATGGCGGGCGCCAGCGACAAAGAGAAAGCTAAAAAGCGCGAGCTTAACCGCACCAAAGAGGCGCGCAAAAGCCGTCGTTAATTTTCACGTCACAGCTAGCTCGCTTGGTTATTCAAATTCGCCCGTTTGCACCGTCAAGCGGGCGTTTTGGTTATCCCCTATCCCAGGTAACACCCGCGATAACAGTTTCGCTTGACAGCGTCCGGTTTCGGCCCTCAAATAGCCGCGTTTTTACTGAGCTGTCATTCATACCCACTCCATATCATCCACCCCCATCACCACCCTTGCTGCCCTACTTGTATGCTGCTTTTGCGCTGCGTAGGGGGAGAACGTTATGCTTTATGCTGCTCGCCGCTGGCTAATTCTATTGGGCTTAACCAGCCTGTTAACGGGCTGTCTAGCCCTACCCCAAACTGGCCTCTTTGCGTTTCGTTTGGCGGTGACCTCCCTGGGGGTCGAAGATGTACGCATTGGCCCTTACAGCATTAATGCTGGATTGGATACGAGTGACCTAACCAGCCTGATTGCCTCCAGTCTGGGCGCGGGCAGCCTGCCCATACAAGCTACCATTGCCATGGGCCTTGGCTTACCCGCTGGCATGCCGCCGGTTGAGATGTCAGGCTTTCGCTGGTCGCTGGATATGCCGGGCGTTGATCCTGTGCAGGGTAACTATGAGCAGAATGTCACGCTGACCTCCGGCGACGATGCTAATTTACGCCTGCCGGTTGCCTTCGATGTGCTGGGAACCGACACCCAAAAAATGGCGCCGATGCTTGAGCTTGCCAGTCAGCTGGCGTCTCAAGGTGAGCTACCGCCCGGTAGCCAACTGGCGATTACGCCTGGGGATCTGCGCGGTTTAGGTATGCGGCTCCCTGCAGGTTTGTTGACGCCCACAATTCGCCTAAACGTGGGTGCCGATGGGCAGCTAGTCCCTCAGCGCTGAGGGTTGCACAGTTCAACCTCCAATCTCACCCACCAGGTAGGTTATGATGGGAGGGATTGATTTACTGTTATCAGCGGTTATCTTGTGAGCAAGAAACCCACTCGTCTATAAGGAAACCGTCTCATGCGCTGGCTTCGCCCTATCGCCGTTACCGCGCTATGCGCTTCTATCGCCGCTTGTACTACGTCTCCCACCGGACGTTCGCAGCTATTGCTGCTTTCTCATGGTGAGCTCAATGAGATGGGACGACAGGCATTTTCTCAATATCAGCAGGAGCTTCCTTCTGCCAACCAGGCTAGCCAGCGCTATGTACAGTGCATTGCCGATGCCATCGTCGCGGAATTGCCCGCCGAGCAGCAGCAGCTAGATTGGCAGATTCGTGCATTTGAATCGGAACAGCCCAATGCCTTCGCCTTACCCGGCGGCTATATGGGCGTCAACACTGGCATGCTGGATATCGCAACCACACAGGACCAGCTGGCTTCCGTCATCGGCCATGAGATTGGTCACGTGCTGGCGAACCACGCGAATGAACGCGCTTCTACCGAGAGCGCTACTTCGTTGGGCCTGTCAGTGATTTCCAGCACTTCTAGCATGCAGTCCGCCGGTGGCCAGCAGCTCATGGGCTTGCTCGGTATGGGCGCGCAGTATGGCATTGTGCTGCCGTTCTCGCGGGCGCATGAAAGCGAGGCCGATGTCATTGGTCTGGACCTAATGGCACAGGCCGGCTTCAACCCAAGTGAGAGCGTCACCCTGTGGGAAAATATGCAGGCAGCCACAGGCGGCGGTGCGCCGCCCGAGTGGATGTCGACCCACCCAGGCCAAGGCCAACGCATTGAAGGCCTGCAAGGCAACATGGATCAAGCGATGGCCCTCTATGAGCAAGCCCGCAACAATGGTCGCACGCCGAACTGCCCACGCCCTTAACAGTTTGCGTTGAGGTTTGACATTCGGCTCTTGAGGTTTCAATGATTAGACTAGGGTTACTGCTGCTGGTGTTGCCGCTGTTTGTGCTGATGGGCGTCTTTTTCTGGGAGTTGAACGATGTACGTGCGTGCCAGCTAGACGGCGGTCACTGGAACTATATCAAGAGTGTCTGCGTTGATACCCCGCAGCCGTTCGTCTCCTGGCTGCAGCGCTCGCCACTGCTCGTCAACGGTGGCATGGTGCTCTCGGTGGCAGGCCTGGCGATGTGTATGGTGGGGCTATATGTAAAACGCGCTAAGTGAAGCGTTGTTAGCATCAAAAAAGCGGGCCGGATAATTTATCCGCCCCGCTTTTTTTCGTTGCACTGACCAGGCGCAATGATTACCAGACACAACGTTTACCAGACCTAATGATTAATAATTAAGCGATTGGCGCAGTATTTCCCGCACGGGGACGGTATCCGGCCTTGCGTTACGCCAGAGGAAAAACGACTCGGCGGCTTGTTCTACCAACATACCTAGGCCGTCAAGCAGCTTCGCACCGCGCGGGCCTGCCCATTGTAAAAACACCGTCGGTTCGGCCCCATACATCATGTCGTAGGCCCAGGCGTGTGGGGCAAACAAGGTATCAGGTAACGGTGGTAGCTCCCCCGTGAGGCTGGCGCTGGTGCCGTTAATCACCACGTCAAAGACACCATTGACGGTGTCAAAACCACCGCCATGAATAGTTCCCAGATCAGCAAAATCACTGGCCAGTTGCGCGGCCTTGGCGGCAGTGCGATTAACCACGACGACTTCGCTGGGCTGCTCGGCAAGCAAGGGTTCCAGAATGCCACGCACGGCGCCACCGGCGCCTACCACCAGGATACGTTTTCCGGCTAATGCCACACGGTGGTAGGCCAAATCACGTACTAGGCCAATGCCGTCGGTGGTATCGCCGTAGGTGCGGCCATTGCCGCCAAGAATCAACGTATTGACCGCGCCCGCCCGCCGTGCGCGGTGGCTCAACGTATCGCACAGCGCGAAAGCATCCTCTTTGAACGGCACGGTGACATTGGCGCCGCGACCACCCGCATCGATAAAGGCGCGCCACGCGCCTGCAAAGCCATCCAACGGTGCTTCTTCAGCGGTGTACTCAAGCGCTTGTTGAGTTTGATGGGCAAACTCAGCGTGGATCAGCGGTGACTTGGAGTGCTTGATGGGGTTGCCAAATACGCAGTAACGATCGGTCATGAGAGCTCTCCGCTTTTTCTTTCACCTGCATCCGCAGCGGATTCACCGAGCCAGTCACGGGGGTGTAAGAAGTCTTGCAAGCGCGCTTCAGCGCTGCCGGGTTCCGGCTCAAAGGCGTACTCCCAGCGCGCCAAGGGGGGCATCGACATTAAAATGGACTCCGTGCGCCCGCCACTCTGAAGGCCAAACAGCGTACCGCGGTCCCACACCAGGTTGAACTCCACGTAGCGGCCACGGCGATAAAGCTGGAACTCGCGCTCGCGCTCGCTCCAGGCATCGTTCTTGCGACGCTCCACGATGGGCAAATAAGCCTCTAGGAAGCTGTCGCCCACCGCCCGCTGCATGGCAAAACAGTCGGCAAACTCGCCTTCATTTAAATCATCGAAAAACAGCCCGCCCACGCCGCGGGTTTCGTCGCGATGCTTGAGATAAAAGTACTCGTCGCACCAGGATTTATAGCGGGCGTAAACGTCATCGCCAAAGGGGTCACAGGCGGCTTTTGCCACCCGGTGCCAGTGCACGACATCTTCCATCACGGGATAAAACGGCGTTAAGTCAAAACCGCCGCCAAACCACCACACCGGTGGCTCGCCTACTTTCTCAGCAATAAAGAAGCGCACATTGCCATGGCTGGTAGGTATATGGGGGTTTTCAGGGTGCAGCACCCAGGAAACGCCCACCGCGTGGAAGCTACGCCCGGTAAGCTCAGGGCGCGCGGCGGTAGCGGAAGGCGGCAGCTGTGTACCATACACATGTGAAAAGTTGACGCCGCCCTTTTCAAATACGCCGCCATTAGTCATCACACGCGAGCGACCACCGCCCCCCTCTTCACGCTCCCAACTATCTTCTTGGAACTGGGCAGCCCCGTCGGCTTCGGCTAATCCAGCGCAGAGCCTTTCCTGCAGATCAAGAAGGTAGCGTTTAACGTCATCAAGGTGCTCGTGTGCCACGGTAACTCCTGAGGGATAAAGGGTAAGTAGTGGTGCGTAAATCGAAATGAAGTACTGCTTAGGGGCGCATGATTTTGCCAGTGGCTAAATCCCTAATCGTGCTCGGTTTGGCATTGCCGCCTAGCTCGCCTTTCACCACACAAGCCACTTCATCGCCAAAGATTGAAGTGATTTCAGCGGCACTCATGGCGGGCGGCTCCCCGGCACGATTAGCCGACGTCGATACCAACGGGCCGCCGAAGGCTTCACATAGGGCTTTCATCAGCGGGTGGTCGGTGACACGCAGCGCCACGCGTTCATGGGCGCCGCGCACCAGCCCATGGCTGCGGCCATTATCAGGTACCAGCCAGGTGTTCGGGCCCGGCCAGCTTGCCGCGAGAGGCGCATGCAGCGCTAGAGGAAGTTGACTCAACCAGGGTTGGAACTGCTCGATACTGGCGGCAACGAGAATGACCCCTTTAGCCGGGTCACGCTCTTTCATGCGCATCAGGTGAGCCAAAGCTTCATCATTTTCGGGATCACAGCTAAGCCCCCAAACTGCTTCAGTGGGGCAGGCTATCACTCCCCCGGCACGCAGCGCGCTAATCGCTGGGGCTAGATCAGTCGCCAAACTCATGGTCTCTCCTCACGGCTAACATGCCTTTAATGGGCTTATCCTATCATGGCCTCGGCAACCGCACCCAGCCTCCCGCCTGCTGGCTTACCCAACCGTCTAATTCAAGCATCAGCAGGCGTTGCTGGCAGTCGCTGACCGTCACGCCGGTGGTGTGCACCAAGAGATCAATCGGCGTTGGGGTGGCCGATAATGACGTTAACAATGAATCGGGTAAGCTATCGTCTGACAAGCTTTCGGCAGGCAAGCTTTCATTGGACAAGCTATCGGGAAGAGGTGCTTGCTCCGATGGCTTGTCTTCGGCCGAAGGCTGGATAAACGCCTCCGCCCAGTGGCCAAGATCGGCGATGATATCGTCGACACTGCAGGCCAGATGAGCCGCCCCTTGACGCAGTAGTGCCAAACAGCCGCGGGCCTGCACGTTGTGCAGCGAACCGGGCAGCACGAACAGCTCGCGATTTTGCTCTAAGGTGAGCCGCGCGCTGACCAACGAACCGCTTTTTTCGGTAGCTTCGACCACCAGTGTGCCGAGCGAAAGGCCAGTAACAATTCTATTGCGGCGCGGAAAAAACGCTGGGCGGGCCACAGTGCCAGGCGGGTGCTCTGACAACAACAGCCCACCGGGCAGACGACTGAGCTGTTCATGAAGGTCACGATGGGAGGCGGGATAGATCACATCCACACCGCAGCCGAGTACCGCCACCGTGCTTCCACCGGCGGCTAAGGCCGCACGCTGGGCAACGCCGTCTACCCCTAGCGCCATGCCACTCACCACGCACCAGCCGCGGCGGGCCAGGTCACGGGCAAACGTTTGAGCATTGTGGGTACCTTCCCCGGTCGGGCGGCGGGTGCCGACCATGGCCAGTTTGGGGCCTTCCAGCGCGCCAAGATCCCCCTGAGCCCAGAGCACCACGGGTGGGTCGGGCAACTCATTTAGTAGTGCAGGCCAGGCGGGGTGGTCACGATGCAGCAGGTGCCGATTTGGGCCGCTTTGCTGCCACGCTAGGGTCTCATCAACGACCTTTTGCAGTGGGCTACGGGCCGGGTGCTCTAGCCACAGGCGCAGCTCGCTGGCCGCACGACTAGGTAATGCTGCCAACCACCCTTCTGGCCACTGCGGTTGGCGAGCTACTAATTGAGCAATACGCAGCGCGCCCATACCGGGTAATGCATTGACCGCCAGCCATGCCTGAGCGTCCATACCACCTCCTTAATCAACACGTTTGCCGCCCGCTAGTTAGCCGGTGACGCTACTTGATCACCTACTTCCAATACGCGGGACGCCTGCATCACTAATGCGTAGCTAACGTGATCATAGGGTTTAAACACCATCACAATGCCTGCCTCGGTGCTGGGTAGTCGCACCAGCTCCTGGGTCCGGGGGTCATTGATTAACTCCCCTTGCTGATTAACCCGCAGCACATGGCCCGCCTGCAAGCCATCCAGGGTGCCCAGATCCAACGCGACAATTTGGTAGCGACCAATAAAACGCACGCCACCGGGTACGGCAATAATATGCCCTTCAACCGGGTTTAACGGTGCGCGGGGCATAAACTCACTGCTTAGCTCGCGCTCTTCCAGTGGCAAGACAATATCGTTAACGCGCACTTCCTGATGGGAGCTAATGACTTCAAGCTGGACAATATCGCCCTCACTGCTGATATGTCGGGCGACGCCTACATTGATCAGCTCCAGTCCAAGCGGTGTGCCATCCATCGCCCGATAGGGTTCCGATTGCCGGTAGATACCCACCTCACCATGGCGCGGTACCTCCCCCCGCACATAGATACGATCCCCTGCACCGCTGATCAAGCGGCGATCATTACCGGCGACCACATAAGCTAGCTCCTGCAACTCAGCAGCATCATCCACGACGCGATGTTCACGTAAAAAAGCCTGCGCCACCTCCATGGGAATCGGCGCAATCGCCTCCCGGTGAGGCAAGGTACGCACCTGCGGAGAAAGCTTCACCACATTTTGGCCACGTTCAAGCGCTAAACAGGGGGAACCCTGGCAATCGTTAAGCACCAGGACATCACCTGGGTAGATCAAGTGCGGGTTAGCGATCTGGGGGTTGTGCTGCCACAACTGGGGCCATTGCCAGGGGGTGTGCAGAAAACGCCCGGCGATACCCCAAAGCGTGTCACCTGAAACCACCTGATAGCGTTCAGGCGCATCGCTACGCAGGCGCTCCCACGCGGCAACATCGAAACTTACCAGCATCACTGCACTCAGCAGCAAACCACTTAAAGCCCCGCCATAGGCGTGTCGTTTCGCCGCCATCCTACCCCCCCCTGTGAGTGTGTCATTATGAATGTTCTATTATTGATAACACGCCCCTCGCCTTGGCCACCCATGCCCAGAAACGTTGACAGCATGATATAGTGACCCATCATAAAGTACCTAGGTGAGAAGACGCTCGTCACTGCCTAGCTTGACTTAATTTAGACTCAGCATAACGGTGATTGTAACGCCATGGCCAAACTTCCTATTCTTGAATTCCCCGATGAGCGCCTGCGCACCAAGGCTGCTGCGGTGGAAACCGTCGATGATGAAGTGCGTAAACTCGTCGACGATATGCTGGAGACCATGTATGACGCCCGTGGTATCGGTCTCGCCGCGACGCAGATCGATGTCCATCGGCGTGTGGTCGTCATGGATGTCAGCGACGATAACTCCCAGCCGCTGGTGCTCATCAACCCGCGCTATACCCCGGTTGGCGATGAAAAAGAGCCTTTGTCAGAAGGCTGCCTGTCGATTCCTGACTACTACGCTGAAGTGCCCCGCTATCTCAAAGTGCAGCTCAATGCGCTTGATCGCAACGGCGATGCCTATGAACTAGAGGCCGAAGGCCTGCTGGCGCACTGTATTCAGCATGAGTACGACCACCTTGAAGGCGTGCTGTTTGTTGACTACCTGTCGCCGCTAAAGCGTGACCGCATCCGCAAGAAAATGCAGAAACGCCATAAGCAGATCCAGGACGCCTAAGCCCTTTTCTACCGATCTCTTTTCCTACTTACATTCCAGATACGCCAGGTAGCCCTCAACTTATGTCACGATTGCGCGTTGTTTTTGCCGGCACGCCTGAATTCGCCGCCTCAAGTCTTGCAACGCTGCTGGAAAGCCAGCATGAGGTGGTCGCGGTGTATACCCAGCCCGACCGCCCCGCTGGGCGCGGGCGCAAACTCACGCCCAGTCCAGTCAAACAGCTGGCGCTGGAGCACGGTCTGCCCGTTTATCAGCCCCAGACGCTAAAAGAGCCCGCGGCTCAGGCCGAGCTGGCCGCGCTTAATGCGGACATCATGGTCGTTGTCGCCTATGGGCTGCTGCTTCCCCAGGCCGTGTTGGATATACCGCGCTTAGGCTGCGTTAACGTTCACGCCTCGCTGCTGCCTCGGTGGCGCGGCGCTGCCCCCATCCAGCGGGCAATCGAAGCGGGCGATAGTGTATCGGGCGTGACCATCATGCAGATGGACGCCGGCCTGGATACCGGCGCAATGCTTTCAGAAGTACGCACACCAATTACGCCACGCACCACCGGCGGCGATTTGCACGACCGTCTCGCCATTCAAGGCGCCAATGCGCTGATCAATACACTGGATGCCCTGGCCACCGGCGCCGCTCACCCCACACCTCAGCCGGACGAAGGTGTGACCTACGCTGCCAAACTCAGCAAAGCGGAAGCCGAGCTCGATTTCACTCAGCCCGCGCAGCAACTCGCCTGCAAAATTCGCGCTTTCAACCCCTGGCCGGTGGCTTGGTGCGCACTAGGGGATGATCGTTTGCGCCTGCTAATGGCGAACGTAGAGGAAGGCGAGCAGCCACCAAGCGTCCCAGGCACGCTGCTTGAGCATGGCGACGATCATTTACGCATTGCCTGCGGTACCGACGGACGCGAAGTATTGTGTATCACCAGCGCGCAGCTACCCGGCGGTAAAGCCATGGCCGTGCGAGAGCTACTTAATGCACGCCACGCGCGCCTTGCCACCGGCACTCGTCTTGGTGCTCATCTTGAAAGTTCTGCGGCTCAGGCCAGCGAAGGAGAAACACCATGAGCCAAAAGCGCTCCCCTCAAAGCGGTGGCAGTGGCCAAGAAGTTCGCGCTGCTGCGGCCCGCGCGCTGGCCCCGGTACTCAGCGACCAAGGCTCACTGGCGGGGTTGGACGAGCACAGCGTGGTCGCTCGCGACCGCGGGCTGCTCAAAGAGCTCTGCTTTGGCACCTGCCGCCGCTTACCGCGTCTTGAAGCGTTAGCGGGCGTGCTGCTTAAGCAACCGTTTAAGAAGCGCGACAGCGATGTTCAGGCGCTGCTGCTGATAGGTATCTATCAATTGCTCTACATGCGCATCCCCGCACACGCGGCGGTAGGCGAAACCGCGGGCGCTGCGCGCTTACTGAACAAAGAGTGGGCCACCCGCGTGCTTAACGGCTGCCTGCGTCGCCTGCAGCGCGAATCCGAGGCACTTCAGGCCCAGGTAGACCGGGATGAGAGCGTCGCGCTAGAGCATCCGCCATGGCTACTTAACGCCTTGCGTCAGGCGTGGCCAGAGCAGTGGCGGGCTATTATTGAAGCCAACAACCACGCTGGCCCGATGACTTTAAGGGTGAACCAGCACCACAACGACCGTGAAGCCTACCTGTCGCTGCTCACCGAGCAAGGGCTAAGTGGTCACCTTTGCCCACATGCCCCGGACGGCATCACGCTGGAAACGCCCTGCGATGTGATGTCGCTGCCTGGCTTTGAAGAAGGCCACGTCAGCGTTCAGGACGAGGCCGCTCAGCTATCGGCGGTGTTGTTAGGCCCGGTGCTCGCGCCACGCCCCGGTGCCCACGTGTTGGATGCTTGCTGCGCCCCCGGCGGCAAAACAGCCCATTTGCTCGAGCTGTTCGACATCAACCTGACCGCGATCGATAGCGATAATCAGCGCCTGGCACGGGTGGAAGACACCCTCAGCCGACTAGGCGTAGAGGCCGTTCTTCAGCATGCCGATGCCACCGAGCGCGACTGGTGGAACGGCACACCGTTTGATGCCATTCTGCTCGATGCCCCTTGCTCGGGTACTGGGGTCATTCGACGCCACCCGGATATCAAAAAGCTGCGCCGTAAAGACGATATTCGCCCACTGGCCAAGCTTCAGCGCCAGCTGTTGGATAATTTGTGGCCAATGCTGCGCGAAGGCGGCACCCTACTCTACGCCACCTGCTCGGTACTGCCGGAAGAGAACAGTGAGCAGATCGAAGCGTTTCTTGCCCGCACGCCTGACGCTCATGTCACCACACCTAACGACGTTGCCTGGGGCATCCCCAGCGGTGCGGGGCGCCAATTGTTTCCGGCGCAGAGCAGTCACGATGGCTTTTTTTATGCCAGACTAGAGAAGCGGTCTGCCTAGGCGCTAACTGATGCCAGGGCAGTGAATTTCAGACAAGGAAGGAGACATTATGAGTCATCACACCTACAAGCATGTAGAACTGACCGGATCTTCCGAGAAAGGTATTGAAGAAGCGGTACAGAATGCATTGGCCAAAGCATCAGAAACGATTAAGCACATGCGTTGGCTAGAAGTGGTCGACACCCGTGGCCACATTGAAGATGGCCAAGTGGCTCACTGGCAGGTCACGGTCAAAGTCGGCTTTACACTAGAATAATCCTCACCTGCTTTTCAGCGGCGGCTGGTTTACACTGGCCGCCGTCTTTATTGCAGCGCATGATAAACGCTCCTGAATGAAAGTTTACGTCTTGAACGTCAGGACTGGGTCTTAAGACTGCCTCCTGGTCTTAGCGACATCGCGCTGGCGCTTTTAATGGAACCGATGCTCAGCAATGAAAATCATCATTCTCGGCGCCGGCCAAGTCGGCGGCACCCTGGCAGAACACCTCGCTCGCGAGGAGAACGACATCACTGTCGTTGATACCGACGCCAAAAAACTGCGCGACCTACACACCAAGCTCGATATCCGCACCGTGACCGGCGCGGGCTCTTACCCTATTGTGCT
>TARA_R110000824_G_scaffold197929_3_pt1 | contig 61649 bp, 55 predicted proteins | sample TARA_R110000824 | Tara Oceans TARA_R110000824 (sample SAMEA4397747) | marine metagenome | biome: Polar Biome; feature: [MES] marine water layer (ENVO:01000295) within the mesopelagic zone...; material: water (ENVO:00002006), including particulate matter (ENVO:01000060) such...
AAGGGGAAGATCTTGAGCAAAAATATCGTGAAGGGGCCGCGCTCACCCGCGCGTGTCATGCAACTCTTGGAAGAACTCGCGAGTGACACCGAGGATTTGACTTTGGCCAAGTTGAGCGCGCGCCTCGACACACCTAAAACTAGCTTGTTAAGTCTGCTGCGGTCGCTTGAGGCAGAAAACTATATTGAAGTGCATAACAAGGCCTATCGTCTGGGCGCGAAATCAATCCGCCTCGGGAACCTGATCAGTGCCAAGATGAAAGCCTGGTCGTCTTTTCCGGCTGCGGTGCGTCCGTTTCTGTTGGCACTGTCACGGGAGAGTGGTGAGACGGCACTATCCGGTGTTATGGGAGAAGAAAAGGACCATGGTGTCTTCATCGATATGATCGAAGGCAACGGCACTATTTATCTCGCCTCGGTTATTGGCGCGCGGCGCCCTTTATACTGTACGTCCTTTGGAAAGGCTCTGCTTGCATTCCAGAGCATCAATTTCATTCACAGCTATATGGCGGATGTTGATCCTGTGTCTCCTCTTACAGGGGAGAGATATTCAAAGGATGAGATACTTGAGGACCTTAGTACAATCCGCAGAACCGGAATCAGTGTCACTATGGGTGATTCGGTGGAAGGCGCGGGCGGCGTTGCGGCACCGGTCTTTGGATCGGACGGCGAGATTGTGGGATGTATTACTCTGGCGGCACCAATCGATCGTCTGAAAGAAAATTTGAAGAAATATAGTGAGTTGGCCCATTCCGCAGGGGAACGTGCCTCGCAGTTTATGGGATCATCCATGCCGTATCCCGGCTCAAAGTAGGCCCCCGCTACTTCATATTTCTTAATCTCGACACCGAACTGTTTTCTTTCTGAAGTTATTTAAGCTTTTTCTCTCTGCATACTTATGCTCGCCCCTGTTGACGCTGGGGAGAAGGCTTCTGATCGTCGCCACCGTATGGCTTCAGATTAAGACGTTGTGAGAAATGGTTGAATGCGAAAATGCGGCTTGACAGACAGGCACTCGCCCGATATTTTTGGTCTTAAATAAGAACAAAATTCTGTTATCAGAACAAAATGACGATTTTACTGTATATGTAACGTTCTCTCGCGAGACATTTCCCAAGCTTGGGCTTATTGCAGTAGAGGATCGATTTTTCTGGGCGGAAGAAAAAATCGGGAGGTCCGTGTATGTTGTTTCGCAGTTTATTCTTCGCTCCGGCTAACAGGTCGGACCTGCTGACCAAGTTTCCGCGGTTTTCGGCGGATTGTTATGTCGTTGATCTGGAAGATGGCACGCCGCCCGATGACAAGATAAAAGCGCGCGAGGCTCTCGCGGACAATATCGGAATGCTGCGAAAAGCCGAAGTGAAGGGGCTCGTGTATGTTCGGGTGAATGAGCCGGGATCGTCATTTTACCTCGAGGATATTGCCGCTGCGGTTAAATGCGATATCGACGGGATTGTTATCCCGAAGCTGGAAACCCCGGATCAATGTGAGCCCATCATTTCTGCAATCAGGAAAGCTGGTAAAACCGAGACGTCTGATCGCCCGATCAAGATCATGGGCGGTATTGAATCAATGCTCGGCGTGCTGAATGTAAATGAACTATGCGGCTCGAATGACATGATGAGTTCGGTTTTCTTCGGCGCGGAGGATCTCGCTGCTGATATGGGCGCACGCCGCACGGAAGATGGAGATGAGGTTCTCTATGCCCGTTCCCGCGTCGTACTGGCCGCAAAGATTGCGGGAATTGTGGCGATTGATCAGGCGGTGATCGATGTCCGGAATGACGAGCTATGCCGCCGCGATGCCAGCAAGGGGAGGGATCTCGGATATGAAGGCAAAATCTGCGTTATTCCCCGTCAGATTGACATATGCAATGCTGTCTATGCACCGACGGAAGAGGAGGTCGCGGAGGCAAGTGAAGTTGTCACCGTATACCGCGATGCAATGTCCAGGGGGATCGGAACCATTGATTTCAAGGGCAAGATGATTGATGGCCCGCTTCTCAAACGCGCGGAAGCAACGCTGGCCATTTCGAAAATCATCAAAAATCGGGAGAATGCCTGATGCGTGAGCTAAAAATTGAAGAGCTGGATTTATCCAGCCTTATCCGAAAGTCGGAAACGGTTATGTGGGGGGGCGCCTGTGCGGAGCCGCTCACTTTGACGGAGGCGCTGGTTAGTCAGCGAAAGTCGCTCAATAATGTGAATGTCTTTCTGGCGTCTGCATTCTCCAATACGTTATCACCGGAACATGCCGAAGATCTGACGTTTATCTCGACGGGAGGTGTCGGCACGACCGGGGTGCTCACAAAAATAGGGGCCTGTGATGTCATCCCCTGTCATGTGTCTCAGGTCGCCAGCTATATCGAGATGGGGAAAATTCCCTGTGACGTGGTTTTCATTCAACTCAGCCCGCCCAACGACCGCGGTGAATACAGCCTCGGTGCTACAAGCGATGTTTTAACGACGGCCATCAAGAAGGCCCGCCTTGTCATTGCCGAAATCAACAGCCAAACACCCAGAACGGTTTGCGTCGAGCCTGTGACAGCGGCGGATATAGATTATTGCATCTATTCCGACCGCCCGATGGTTCAACTGCAGTCTGCCCCGGTGACGGACATCGATCGAAAAATCTCTGGCTTCTGCCAGGACTTTATCCCGGAAAGGGCCACGCTTCAGGTTGGAATTGGTGGCGTGCCGGAAGCCATCATGGCCGATCTCAGTTCCCGGCGGGGCTTGGGGATTCATTCCGGCATGATCGGCGACAGCGTCGTCGATCTTGTAAATTGCGGTGCCGTAACCAATGAGCATAAGGAAGTTGACGTCGGTATCACGGTGACCGGCGCCCTGATCGGCACCAAGAAACTGTTTGATTTCGCGGATAACAACCCGAACCTCAGAATGGAGCCAGCGTCTGTCACCCACGACATCCGGGCCCTTTCGCGATTTTCAAACTTTGTCTCCATGAATTCCGCGCTGGAGGTCGATATCACCGGTCAGGTAAATGCGGAAGGTATCGGTGCAAAATATTTCGGTGGTGTTGGTGGGCAAGTCGACTATGTCCGGGCCGCAGGTCTGTCGCCTGGCGGCTGCTCACTGATTGCCCTTCAGAGCTCCACAAAGGATGGCGCCGTCAGCAAGATCGTGTCCCAGCTTTCAGGGCCAGTCACAACGCCACGAAGCGATGTGGGCGTCATCGTTACTGAATTTGGTGCCGCCGATTTGCGCGGATTGCCATTGTCGCGCCGGGTGAAGGCCATGATCTCCATTGCGCCGCCGGATCATCGGGAGCGGCTGGAACGTGAAGCCTATGATCTGCTGAAAATCAGAGCTTGATAGAAGGAGGAGCTCCGCCATGACGGATACCATATTGTTCGATGTTCAGGATGATATCGTCATCATCACAATCAATCGGCCGAAGCAGCTCAATTCTATAAACGGCGCTGTTCGCAGCGGATTGCTGGAGGCATGGGAACGCTTTGAACAAACGCCCGAGTTGAAGGTTGCCATTCTGACGGGGGCGGGTGAGAAGGCATTCTGCGCCGGTATGGACCTGAAAGAGGCGGCAGACACGATGCTGGGCGTTCCACCCCGCGATTTCATCCCCATTGTCGGGGACAGCGTGACAGTGACAAAGCCGATTATCGCGGCAGTCAATGGCTATGCCTATGCGGGCGGATGGCTGTTTGCCCAGATGTGCGATCTTTGCATCGCCTCGGAAAATGCGGTGTTTGGGATTACAGAGGCGAAAGTCGGGCGCGGAATGCCCTGGGCGGCGCCGCTAGGCAATATAATCCCGCCCCGGATTATGATGGAATTACTGCTGACAGGAGATTCCCTTCCGGCACGACGCGCCCTGGAAATCGGGTTCGTCAACAAGGTGGTACCGAGCGACGAATTGATGCCGGAAGCCATTACAATGGCAAAGAAAATAGCGGCAAATGCTCCCCTTACGGTCAAGGCGGCCAAGGAGCTGGTTTACATGTCATCAGAAATGGGGAGATCGGCGGCGTTGCGCGCGGCCTATCATCTGTTTGAGCCGGTATATCGAAGCGAGGATGCGCTGGAAGGGCCACGTGCGTTTGGCGAGAAACGCGCGCCGAAGTGGCAAGGTAAATAATGTTTGTCCGCATGGGAGGGGATAGAACATGATGGAGAAAATTGATCGCTTGATCACATTTGTCGAACGGGCGGTACTAACGCTGTCGTGCGTTTGTCTGTTCGGGATTATGATCATTGTGACAGTTGATGTCATGATGAGATATCTGTTTGCCTCGCCCCTTAGCTGGTCCTACGATCTGATCTCTCTGTATCTTGCCACCCTTCTGTTTTTTGCCGCTGTCTCCGATACCTTCCGCCGCGGCAGTCATGTGAAAATCGAACTGTTCGACAAGCTTGGCTCTACGCGGATGCGGGCTACATTTGAGGCCATCGGCTACAGTTCAGCATTGATTATGTTCTGCATTATGTTCGAGGTGAGCCTGGACGACGCCGTGAAGAGCCTGCTCGGCGGCGATGTCATAAGCGGCGCGATCGCCTGGCCAACCTGGATTCCCTATATGATCGCATCCGTTGGCTTCGGCCTGCTCGCCATCCGCATCCTCTTCACCATAGCGGAGCGCATACAGACTATCGTGACGGGCCAGGCCAGCCCCCGCACAGTTGAAAATCTGGAATAGGGGACAACGCCATGATGTTTTTTGGAACCCTTATCCTGTTGATCATGCTTGTATTCGGAATGCCGGTTGCGTTCGCGCTCGGTATTGCCGGAATGGTCGGTCTTTTCACGATAGGCGGCTTGTCCATGGCGGAAGGGGTCTTGCGAACCGTCTCTCTATCGACCACCTCGTCCTATGAACTACTGACTATTCCGATGTTCATCCTGATGGCGGAGTTCATCATTGTTAGCCGTATCGCCGATGAATTGTTTGACTGCGCAAAAACATGGATAGGACGGACGCCGGCGGGCCTTGCCATTTCAACGGCGTTGGCAGGGGCCGGCTTCGGGGCGATTTCCGGATCGAGTACAGCATCGGCCGCGACCTTGTCGGCGACAACAATCCCGGCCATGCTGCGCAACGATTATAACCCCCGTTTTGCCTCCGGTGTTGTCGCGATATCCGGTCCGTTGGCAATGCTTATTCCCCCAAGTATCGCACTGATCCTTTATGGTCTGATTGCGGATATCAGTATCGGCAAGTTACTGATCGCCGGGATTATCCCTGGTTTGCTGGTGACCTGCGTCATCATACTGACGTCACTGTTACTGGTGATGATTTTCCCGCATTTTGCACCGGCAGGCCGCGCTTACAGTATGGCGGAGAAGTTCCGCTCCCTGACGGTTATCGGTCCCATGGTTATCCTGATCACGCTGGTGACGGGCTGCATTTATCTTGGGATTGCAACACCGACGGAGTCAGCCAGCCTTGGTGCCTTTGGGGCCATGTGTATTGCGCTGGCCCGCAAGCGCCTTTCGTTCCGGAGTTTTTACACGGCCTTGCGTAAGGCGGCAGCGACGAGTTGCATGATCGTCATGATTATTATCTGCGCCCATATCTTCAGCTACTATTTTACCCTGACGGGCGTAACGCAGGAATTGGTCGGGATTGTTGCTGCCCTTGATGTGGAGACATGGGTGATACTACTGCTGATCATCCTGCTCTATCTGGTGCTTGGCTGCTTTATGGACCAGATTGCAATCCTGTTTCTGACGGTTCCCATTACATTGCCGATCATTCTGGCGCTTGGGTATGATCCGTTCTGGTTCGGGGTTGTGGTTATCATCACCGCCGAGATCGGGCTGGTAACGCCGCCCATCGGATTAAACGTCTTCGTTGTCTCTGCTTATTCCAATGTAAAGGTGAAAGACATCTTTATTGGAGTCTCACCACATGTTGCCGCTCATTTACTGGTTATCGCGCTGTTGGCGGCTTTCCCGGCAATTGTGACTTGGCTTCCTGAAACGGTCCGCTAAGAGGCCGGATGCGGAATGGGCTGGCATAAACCAAAAATTTCTGAAAGCAAGAAGGAAAATTCACAATGAAAAACAAACTCTGCGAAATGTTCGGTATTGATGTGCCAATCTTTGCATTTTCGCATTGCCGGGACGTGGTCGTCGAAGTCTCCAAGGCCGGAGGCATGGGTGTTCTCGGCATGGCGAGAATGGATCCGGATCGGGTGGAAGAAGAGCTCAACTGGATTGATGATCATATTGACGGCAAACCGTATGGCATAGACGTTCTGATGTCCGGCAATGTAGAGGATTCCGGAAACCTGAAATATGAGCCGGAAAAACTGCTGCCGAAGGAGCATGTCGATTTCGTACGCAAGATGCTCGACGACGCGGGGGTTCCGCCTCTGCCTGAAGGGGAGGAGGAAGCGATCCGCCGCGATATCGTCAAGGGTATGAACTTTACGCCCCGCGAGAGTCTTGAAATGATTGAAAAGGCCATGAGCCATCCGATCAAGCTCATCGTCAACGCGTTGGGAACGCCGCCGGCTGATCTTATCGAAACGGCGCATAGTAAGGGAATCAAGATTGCGGCCCTGGCTGGTAAACCGCGACATGCCATCAAGCATAAGGAGGCCGGCTGTGACTTCGTGATTGCGGTCGGTACGGAAGCTGGCGGGCATACCGGTGACGTATCGTCCCTGGTTCTCTGGCCGAGCATTGTTGATGCGGTTGATCCGATGCCAGTTCTCGGCGGGGGCGGTGTTGGCCGGGGTCGGCAGCTTGCTGCGGCGCTCTCCCTCGGCTGTGAAGGCGTATGGTGCGGCTCTATCTGGCTGAAAACTGTCCAGAGCGAAGTGCCCCCGGAAATCAAGGCAAAGATGTTCGAAGCGGAGGCCAATGACGCCATTCTCACGCGCAGTGTGACCGGCAAGCCCTGCCGGACATTGAATAACAAGTTCTCCCAGGCCTGGAATGTTACGGGCGCCCCGGAATGCCTGCCAGCCCCTCTACAGAATTATCTCTGGTGGCAGGAAGGCCGGTCACGGGTGGAGCGGGTCCGCGCCAAGGATTTCCTGACCTATCCCGTTGGCCAGATTGTCGGAGAGATGAAAGAGGAAACCAGCGTGAAGGAAGTCGTCTATGACTTCATCAACGAGCTGCTGGAATCAAAAGAACGGATGGACCGGATGCTGGGCGAGTAGGGCCCGCTCAGATCTTCCAAGCGACGAATTGTTCCTGGTTTTTCGAAATCCTCCCAGATCGAAATTCTCTGGACAATTACGTGAAAGCCAGGCCGGGCCTCCCGGTCTGGCTTAACCTTTTTATAGCGGCCACCGGTGCGCTTGACATCCTCCTGACCGGATAGCGAGAACTTCGCTTTTGTGATTTTCTTGGCACTAAAATGTTATATGAAAATCCTCTTGACAAAAGCAACTGGCTAATGAATGAATAGTCAGTCATAAAAAGTAAAAATGAAGTGGGATGCCTTTGATTGTGGGAGTTCGATATTCTTAAAGGCTTATAGATTTTAAATAACTTCTTACATATGCTTCGAGGTTATAGAAATGAATTATTGATCAGAAATCCATAAGCAAATGTTGAATTTCCTGAAATAAGTATTCTCTGTGGAATAGAAAACGAGAAATAGAAAAGAATAGGAGTGAGGTAGAAATGTTAAAAAATTTTTCCAAAGCTTTGACAGTGTCGTTGCTGGGCCTGAGCCTGGGAGCGGGGATTGTCAGCTCGGCCGCAGCGGAGGACCCTGTCTCTCTTCGTTTGTCGATGCATCAGGCATCGAACTCGCCGGAAAAAAAGCGGATTATTGATCCTCTGGTCGAATTTATTGAATCCAAGAGCGACGGCAAAATCAAGGTTGACGTTTATGCGAACGGCACTCTGCATGGCGCCGCGGAAGGGTTCAAAGCGCTTGCTACTGATATTACGGATATTGCACCAACCTATCCGATCTATCAGTCACGGAGTTTTAACCTGAACCATGTCACCAACCTGCCGTTGGCTTTCCAGAATGCTTACGTTGGTGTGCGTGTCACGGAAGAGCTGTATCCTGAATTTTTAGCGTCCGAATGGGAAAGACTGGGGGTCTACCCCTTGTTCTACCCAGTTACGGCGACTTATGATCTGATTACGACAAAACCCGTTTCTTCCATCGAAGATATCAAAGGAATGAAGATCCGTGGTGGTGGCGCAGCCCTCAATGAAATCATTGAACGTATGGGGGGAACACCAGTAACCATCAAGAGCCCGGAAGTCTACGCGGCTTTCCAGCAGGGTGTTGTCGACGGATTGCTGTTTAACACTGCGAGCATCCTGTCCTTCAGGCTGGATGAAATCGGTAAATATTACATCCCGCTTGGTATCACGCGGGTTGGTATTGCCTGGGGTTACAGCCCGAAAACCTTCGAAAATCTCTCACCTGAGCTCAAGCAGATTATGTTTGAAGCGGGGCGCGAAGCTTCCATTCTGTATGCGGATTACGTGACGGAAGATACGAACGCCGCAATCGAGGCAATGAAGGAAAAGAATATCACTTTCGTCGAATTGCCTGAAGAAGAGCTGCAGATGGTGAGGGACGCGATTGCACCCATGTGGGACAAGTTTGTTGAAGAAAATGAGGCAGAAGGCCGTCCGGCACAGGCGTTGGTTGATGCATTGCGTGAGAAAACAGAGGAATATGGCGCAATGACCCGTGAGGAGTTCGTTGAGCTTCAGCGGACGCAACCTGTAGAAGGCTTGTTTCCTGGCAAGTAACTAAAGGAAGAGCAGTATGTCGACCATGGCAGGCATCAACATTGTGGAACGTGGCCTTGTTCGGCTTGCTGTTCTTTGTCATCTGCTGGCAGCACTCATCGTGCTGCCGGCAATCGTCGCATTGATCGGGATCGATGTGACATTGCGGTATGCTTTTTCCGCTCCTCTATTTTGGGCGCAGGAGGTTTGCGGATTGCTTCTTTTCGTCTCCATCGTTCTCGGTCTCAGCTATGCCTGGATCCAGAAAGTCCATGTCCGCATGGAAATGCTCTATGAGATGGCGACGCCGAGGTTCAAGAGTATCGGGGATATTCTGACAATATCCTGCGGGCTCCTGACTTTTGCCATGCTGGGCTGGCAGTCCTGGAACGATATTCCCTACATGCTGACCATTGGTGAGAGCAGTGAAGAGCTTGGTGTTCTGCTCTGGCCGTTCCGTTTTCTGCTGGGAGCGATTTCCACGCTCTTGTGCATGCAACTCATTCTCTATTTTTTTGCTGCGGTCCAGAGCCTGATCACCGGCCGACACAGTGAATAACGTTCTGATTGACTTATAAAGTAGAAACATCATGGAACTTACCGAAATTGGTTTAATCGGGACGGCGGCGCTCTTTTTCCTGATTGCAACGGGTGTGCCGATTGCCTTCGCCCTTATGGCGGTAGGGTTGGTAGGTCTGTGGTCGATTGCGGGTCTGACACCTGCCTTGTCCCAGGCGACTCTGACCTTCTGGCATCAGGGGACAAATTTCATTCTTTTGGCCATTCCGATGTTTGTTTTGATGGGCAACATCGTTCGACATACTGGTATTGCATCTGAATTGTTTACCTGCACGGCGAACTGGCTTGGCAGGCTTCCCGGTGGTCTGGCAATCGCGTCGGTATTTGGTTGCGCCGGCTTCGGTGCGGTCACCGGGTCAAGCACGGCGACCGTTTTGACGATGGGCCGGATTATCGTTCCTGAAATGCGTCGATACAAATTTGATATGGAACTCGGGGCGGGTGCTCTGGCGGCATCGGGAACTTTGGGCATCCTTATCCCGCCCAGCATTGTCTTCATTTTTTATGGGTTCATGACCGAGAATTCGATCGGGCAGCTTTTCATTGCCGGAATTGTGCCGGGTATCCTGACGGCGCTGGTTTTCGCCGGTGTTCTCTTCGTGCGCTGTCTGATTAATCCGAAGCTCGGACCACCAATCCCGAGCCCGGGTTGGGGTGTTCGGTTTCGTTCGCTCGCCTCCGTCGGTCCGATCGCAGGTCTTTTTGTCCTGATCATCGGGGGGTTGTATCTTGGTATCTTCACGCCTACAGAAGGATCCGGGATCGGCGTCATTGGGGTACTTCTTTATGGATGGCTTACCAAGCGCATCAGCTGGGCAGCCTTGCGGGATGCACTGGAAGATACGATCCTGACAACCGTCATGATTTTCGCCATCGTCATCGGCGGACATCTGATTGCCCGGTTTTTTGCCCTGACTGGTATTACGGAGATGACGATCGATCTCGTCGCTGCAATGGATCTCAGCCCCTACGTTTTCATCCTTGTCCTGTCTTTGATCTATATCCTGCTTGGCTGTGTGCTGGATGTTTTCGGGATGATGCTTCTGACAATTCCCTTTGTGTACCCGGTTGTCCTTAGCCTGGGTTTTGATCCGATTTGGTTCGGGGTTTATGTCGTCGTTATGGCGGAGCTCGCGTTGATTACACCGCCCATCGGTGTGAACGTCTTTATCATGAACTCGATTACGCCGGATACGTCTTCGGGACGTATTTTCAGGGGCGTGCTGCCGTTCTTCTGTGCGGAGCTGGTGATCATTGCCTTGCTGGTCGCCTTCCCGTCGATTGCACTCTATCTGACAGGCCGTTAGCCCGCAAAGCCCGCTCTTCTTCATTCTCCAAGTTGACATACCAGGGGAAAGAACTCATTCTTCTAGCAATTAAGAATGAACAATAAGTGGGGGCTTCCGGCGCGCTGATACCCATTGAAAGCGGGGGTCAGTTAGTGGGGCATACTGATGGCTTTTACCGATCTTACTTTTGACAGTGCTCTGGCCGACCGGATTGCCGGGGAGAGGGCCGGGGACCCACGGCCTGCTTTCGTCACCGAAGACGGCGGCGCCATAATGCCATCGGAGTTTGAAAAGATGGTATCGGCCAGTGCCGCCTGGCTTGCCTCCCGCGGGATTGTACAGGGCGACAGGGTGGCCATCTGGCTTTCAAACAGGATTGAATGGATGGCCTTGCTGTTTGCCTGCGCACGTATCGGGGCGATCGTTGGTGCCGTGAATACCCGCTATCGCGCGGCGGAGCTGCAGCATATCCTCAAATCCAGCGGTTCGAAACTGCTGATATTCGAAGGTAAAAACAGCTATACGGATTTTCATTCGGTAATTGCAGAGCTGGATTTTTCTGTCCTGCCGGAGCTGGAAATGCTTGCTTGCATCGATCAGGGCGACGTTCCGCTTTCGCCCCTCAATAACATCGATATTGATATCTTTTCGATGAACGATTCATTACCTGTGGCGTCTTCGCGCGGAACGGCGGATAGCCCGATTTTGATGTTCACGACGTCCGGCACGACGAATGCCCCGAAACTTGTTGTCCATATCCAGCGCGCCGTCGGACTGCATGCCAATAATTGCGCGGCGGCGCTCGGGTTCGATAAAGAGGGGGCAAGGTTGCTCGCTGTCACGCCTTTTTGCGGAGTGTTTGGTTTAAGTCCCACGCTTGCCGCCATCGCAAGCGGGGCGCCGGTTTATCTGAATACCCGTTTCGATCTGAATTTGTTAATCCGGACAGTAAAGGCGAATAGGATTACGCATCTGTTCGGCAGTGACGAGATGTATCGGCAGATCTGGCAAAAGGATAAGGGCACCTTCGCTCACGCCCGCATTTGCGGCTTCGCGTCTTTCACCCCGGGAATGGAGGAAAAGCTGCGGGAAATGGCCGCGGCCGGTGTGCCGCTGACCGGGCTGTATGGCGCGAGCGAGCTTCATGCCATTTTATCGACCCAGCCTCTGTCATTGCCGGTCGAACAGCGTTTGCAGGGGGGCGGAAAGTTCACCGGAGAGGCAACGGAGCTCAGGGTGCGGAACACGGAAACAGGCGAGCTCTGCAAGCCTGAAGAAATCGGTGTTCTGGAGTTTCGCTCTCCGACAAACTTTATCGGATATTATCGCAACGAAGAGGCAACCGCCAAAGCCATTGATCCGGAAGGATTTTTTCACAGCAATGACGTTGGCTTTCTCCGCAAGGATGGCACATTTGTCTATATTGCGCGGAACGGTGATTTTTTACGCCTCTCTGGCTTCCTGACGGATCCAAAGGAAATTGAGGAAGTCGTTGAGCAAAATGACTCTGTCGGGAAATGTCAGGTGGTTGGCATAGAGGTAGACGGCAAGACCCGGCCTGTTGCGTTTGTCATCGCGTCGGATGCCCAGACTCTGCCGGACGAGGAAGAGATTATTCATAACGCAAAGTCTTTGCTGGCGCATTACAAGGTGCCGCTCAAGGTGTTTGTGCTGGATGCCTTTCCGACAACGGAAAGTGCAAATGGCGTAAAAATCCAGAAAACGAAACTGCGCGATATGGCGATTGGCCGGTATCAAGGCAATTAGCCCGGCGCCACCGGTTGTGGATCGCTCTTGCAGTTAATCGGCGGCGTCCTGCTTGCCGACAACCCTCATCAAAGGAAGATAGCCAGAAATTCCAAAAAAAGGGGTTGTTTATGCGAATGATTATCATTACTAATAAGAAGCTATTTTAATATCGAGCATAGGAAATGACCTCCCCAAATTTAAAACCAAACAATCTGACAGATCTATATTTTCCGGAACAGCTGACGCTCTGGGGCATGAGGTTCTGGGCCGATGGGCTGCAACAGAATTACTCTCCCTACGAAACGCTCAGGGAGGCATATTCGCGCGCGAAATGTCCCGAGGGCTTGATGTCACTGGATAATTTCTTGTCGCTGGTCGTCGCTGGTCACAGCCGCACCGTTGATATCCGCTGCCCGTGTTGTGACGGCATTTCCCTGGATGAATGGCGGCTATTGCAGTCACTGGCGCTGGCGCAATCCGGTAGCGAGTCATATATCTCGGACCTTATTTCTGATTTTCTTCAGCCGGCGACCACCCGTATTGCCCATACCGTGATTTCAGGCTGGGCCAATGAACTCAAGAAAACGGGTCTTGTCGTGCCGATAAGGACAGCCGTTTTACAGACAATCCCACTCACGCGCACCGTCACCAAGAGTGGCGTTAATCTGAAAGTCTATACGAATCATCAAAGCACAACGATGCATTGACCTGGCAGGGTAGGGAGTGTTCTCGCCGCAAATTGATGTGAGAGTTAACGCAGCAAGGGGTCGGGGTTGAAGTCATGCAACGGGATGTCGTCAGTCCCCCAGCTCCGGGTGATTGAAAGGGCCTGGACGTCCTGACCACCCGCTTTTTCAAGAATTGAAATGACTTCCTTCTCGTGCTCTTCATCCCGGACTTCCACCCATAAGAGCAGGCCGCCACTCGACAGATGGTCTGAGAGGTTGTCCGCCTGTTGTTTTGAGATGGCGAGCGCCGCGAGGGACCCTATGCCGGCGCCCGCTGCTGCACCCGCGGCCGCGATAAGAGCGGCAAAGGCGAGCGTCCCACCGGAAGCAACCACGGCCATGCCAGCGCCTGCGCCGCCAATATACATGGGTATGCCCATGACGGCTGCTCTGCCTTCCGCCCTCTCGTGTCTGTCAGCGAAGAGCTGCCGGGGAATATTCTGGGTATCCTTGAATTCCGCAATCGATTCGTATCTATGGCCGAGTTTGGCCTTTACCGCATCATGACTGGCCATCAGGTTGATCGCGGCGCGATCCGTCCCTGATTTTTCTACACTTTCAATGGCATCTTCGAACTGGGTCGTGTCGTCAAATCGACCGACGACTTCGCGAACCTTGTATGTTTCATTGTCCTTGTCAGGTGTAGACATAAAACCTCCTAGATTTTTGCTTGCCGGGCAACACGCGCCGACAGTTCACATACCTTCTATATATGACCTATGCTCATTTTTTCGTTTATCAACAATAGGTTCATCCTAAGGAATGGGCTTGCGGCTGAGAGGAGGGTCTAGGTAGGGGGTTTTATTTGCGACAAGAGCCTTAAAAAATAGCCGCTTCTATCCGGCGTAATTTTGCAGCCGAACCCCTTGTTCGGGACCGGTTAGGGGAGGACCGGCAAAACACTGGCAATTCTCCATCCAGAGCATGGCGTCCGCACCCGTTATCTCCAGGTCCGTGTCCCGAATATTCCGCCGCTGTGTTGCCACAAGGCAGAATTCCTCGGCCCGTCCGACAATGCTCGGAAGGTCCGGGTGGTCGTTCCATAGCCAGTTGGCACCCGATGGAGAAACAAGCTCGACGCGCACTTTTGTCTCCGGCGGTGTCATGTTCCGGTTGGTGAAGGACCAGTCAAAAGTGATAACGCCAAGATGCGCGATATTCTTTATGCGGTCAGTGTGATCGCGCTGATGACCGAGGGCATCATAAATGTCCTGTCCATGTGCCCAGGTTTGCGCTAAGCGCGCGGTCGCGAATGATTTCACGCTCATATCCGGGCCAAACCAGGGTAGCCGGCCTTTGTCCGGTAGATCATCAAGATGCGCCGAAAGCCGCTCGTACCAGCCGCGCCAAACATCGATCAGTTCTTCGGGATCGTGAATGGCAAGATATTCACGGACAGTCTCGGCAAGAGGCTTTTCGGTAAATTTTGGTGCAAACTCCTCGGCAAGGTCGGCGAAAGCCGCAGGATTTTCGATGGCAAGAAGCGATACCTTGTCAAAATAGGCGATATGGCTGAGCTGATCATAGACGCTTCGGGTCGTTCCGGGCGTCAGCTTATTGAAGCCATCCGGGCCGAGTTTACTTACAAACCGGTCAAGAGCGCGATATTCCTGGAGCAATTCAGACATCAAAGAACCCGTGAAATATTACTTCTGCGAGGGCATGATGCCCAGTTCCTTGCAGATGACCTGAAGCATCACTTCATTCGCACCCCCGCCGACAGCTGTTTGCCGGGCTTCCCGATATACGCGGGAAATGAAGGTTTCATTCATGAAGCCCTGACCACCCCAGAACTGAGTCAGTTCCACCGGAATTTCCATAGAAAGCCGGCCAATGAGGAATTTCGCCATGCTTGCAAGTTTGGTGACATTCTCGCCTGCTACATATTTCTCGGTGGCCTGATATAGGAGCGCGCGCACGGACTCGATTTTCGACTGGAACTCCGCAATCTTGAAATGGATGATCTGGTTGTCCAGCAATGGTTTGCCGAAAGCGACGCGCTGGGAGAGATATTCGACGGTCTCCTCAATCGCAATTTCCAGAAAGCGGATGGAACGGGCAACGACGAACAGACGTTCCTCCTGGAACTGTTGCATCTGGTATATGAAGCCCTTGCCTTCCTCTCCGATCAGGTTCCGCTGTGGGACGCGAACGTCATCGAAGAAGAGAAGGGCGGTATCTGAGGATTTATAGCCGACTTTATCAAGCTTCTTGCCGACGGAGACGCCTTTCGATTTCAGCGGGACGACGATCAGCGATTTGTTGCGGTGCGGTCCGTTTTCGCCTGAAGTGTTAACCAGAAGACAAATCCAGTCGCCCTGAACACCATTGGTGATCCACATTTTGCTGCCGTTGATGATGTAGTCGTCTCCGTCCTTCACGGCGGTGGTTTTGATGTTGGCAACATCCGACCCTGCGCCGGCTTCACTAACGCCGATACAGCCGACGAGATCTCCGGCGATCGTCGGCGCGAGATACTCGGCTTTCAGTTCTTCAGAGCCATAGTTTGTAAGAGCCGGTGTGCACATGTTGGTCTGAACGCCAATAGCGGAGCAAATTCCCATGGTCCTGAGATTGCCAAGTTCCTCGGCAAAGGCGACCTCGAATGAAAAATCGAGAGCGGAGCCACCATATTCGGTCGGCTTTCCAATCCCAAGCAGGCCTGCCTCGCCAAGCTTTTTCATAACCTGATGGGCCGGAAAAATTCCTTCTTCCTCCCATTGATCAACATAGGGGTTGATATGTTGGTCGATGATCTTGCGTGTAACGCTTCTCAGCTCATCATGTTCATGCGTCCAGATCATTTCTCGGTGCCTTTATTCGTTATGTGAGAAACCAGGGGCCGATTAAAGCTCAAGCCAGCCCTTTATCACGACATCATCATTCTGTGTCTTTACGAAAACCTCATACCGGTTCGGATGATCGGCTGACTGGTGACCGCCGGCCGTGACCGTATCGCCGTTCCGCACGGGCTTTGAGAAGCGAATGTTCAGTTTCGCCGCGGCGACGGCATCCTTGCCGAAGCTGCGGGCGGCGGATTGCCAGATGAGGGAGAGTGACATCGTTCCATGGGCGATCACATCGCCAAACGGCGTATTCTTGGCAAATTCCGGATCAACATGAATGGGGTTATAGTCATTCGTGATCTTCGCATATTTCTGAATTGTCGAATGATCGACCGTGAGGCTGCTTTCAATAAGGTTCTGCATCTCACCCTCCCCAGATGATGCCCATGGAACCGGTGAACAACAGTTCGCCGTTCTGGTCATGGGATTGTGTTTCGAAATAGACCCAGTTGTTATTCTTCCGGGTTTCTTTTTTCTTACAGAGGGTTGTGGTGATAATTTTATCTCCGAGTTTAGGAAATTTATGCACCGTGAATTCCTGTGTACCATGAATATTGCCTTTCGGGCGCGGCTGCGCCGTCGCGAGAAAGGCGCGCATGGTGATTGCGGAAATCATGCCTGGCGGTAGCTCCGGCAGATCCTTTTTATCTTCCGGAAACAGTTCGAGCCAATCCGCAGCGACGTCATCATCGAAATACTGGGTATTGGTCCCGAGATTGTCTCCCGGTGTTAATTTTTCAAATGTCAGCATTGGTCTCATTTCAAATTGCTTTTGCCTGGGGGATTTTCTGATCGCCGCGTGCCTCGAACGTTAGCTCGATAGCCATGCCGATATAAACATCCGCGACATCACACCCGATAACATTCATCATCGCACGGACGCCTTCCTCCAGATCGATCAATGCCAGCACATAGGGCAGGTCTTCCTTGAAAGCCGGGCTTGGCGCATGGTTTACGATGGTAAAGGTCTTGACCTTTCCCCGGCCACTGACCGGTTGCCAATCTAGGTCACTGCCATGGCAATGTTTGCAGATCGCGCGCGGATAGAACTGGTTCTTTCCGCAGGAGTTACAGGTCTGGATAAGGAATTTTTCCTCATTGCAGGCCTTCCAGAATTCAATGGAATCGGGATTGGGGACTGGAATTGGCTTTTCGGTCATTTTCATGTCCTCCCGAAAACGAGTGAGCAATGGGCGGATAGAATGCCGCCGTCCCCATGGACAAAGGCGATTTCGCTGTCCTTGACCTGCCGTCCCTCCGCCTCATGGCGCAATTGACGGACGGCCTCCACAACATGGAACATGCCGCCTGCTGCCCCGGAATGGCCATAGCTCATCAGGCCGCCATGCGTGTTGCAGGGAAGTTGGCCGTCCAGTTTTAGCGCGCCGGAAAGACAGGCAGGACCCGCTTCGCCGCGCTCAAAAAAGCCGATGGATTCCAGCTCTACCAGAAGGGTGATGGTGAAGGAGTCATATATTTCGGCGACATCCACGTCTTTCGCCGTAATGCCGGCGCGCCCAAATGCCGTATGCGCCGCATGTTTGCAGCCAAAATCACTGAGGGAAGGGGCAGCCATGATATGTTCATGCGTATGTCCTTGGCCCGTTCCCAGAATCTCGATCGGCCTTTTCGCTGCGTCGGCTCCGGTCTCCGCCGCGCTGACAATGATCGCCGCGCCGCCGTCTGAAATGAGGCAGCAGTCCAGAACGTGAAGCGGGCTGGCAATCATGCGGCTCTTCAACACATCCTCAATGGTGATGGGTGTTCTTCTATGTGCCTTCGTATTGCGTATGGCATGTTCGCGGGCGGAGACGGATATTGAGGCCAACTGCTCAGACGTGGTGCCATATTCATTCATGTAATGATTGGCGACGAGGGCGTAGGCGGCGGGAACGGACATACCGTAGGGGTGCTCATACTGGGCGTGACCGACCTTTGCGAGAGTGGCGACCGCGCCGCCCTTCGGCATGCCGGTCAATCGGTTATCACCAGTGACAACCAGAACGTTGCGACACATCCCGCTTTCCACAAGGGCCGCGGCCTGCATCACCATGACGCAGGCGGTCGCGCCACCAACTTCAATGGCGGCGTTAAATTTCGGCTGGATATTCATATATTCGCAGAAAACCGAGCTTAGCATGAGATGTGGTTCGGTAAAGGAATAGGCGCAGAGCACACCGTCGATATCCGCCTTATTCAGTCCCGCATCGGCGATCGCCCCGAGGGCGGCTTCCGCATGTAATCCCATGCTGCTGCTGCCATGGAGCTCCCCGACATCGGTGTCATAGGCGCCCGTGATAATTGCTTTTTTCATTTAAAGGGCCTCGTTATTTTATTTTTTCAGTGTCCCAGTTAAATTTCAGGGGTTCTTTTTTGAGGAACCGGGAAACGGCATCATGGTGATATTCCGTATCCAGGCATATCGCTTGGGCATAGCTCTCCATTTCGGAAAGCGCGCGTTGATCCAGCTCCGATGATTTGTTGAGGATTGTCTTTGCCATTCCGATGGCATCCCGGGACGCGCTCTTGAACTGGCCAGCAAACGCCATGGCATGCGCAAGAAGATCATCTTCCGGTACAATCTCGCGAACGATCCCAAGTGATTTCGCCTCCTCCGGCTTCAACGTTCGGGCGGTGAAAACGATATCCTTCGCTGCCTGCAGTCCGACAATTCGCGGAAGCAGGAAAAAGCCGCCGAGATCGGGCACAAGGCCGATCCGGCCAAAGACAGCGCAGAAACGGGCGCGCGGTGAGGCGAATACGAAATCCGCGGCAAGGGCGAGGTTAAATCCGGCGCCAAATGCCGGGCCGTCAACCGCCGAGATGACGGGGAGCTCAAGGTCGACGAGTTCCCGGAACCAAAGATGCAAATCTTGGATTCGGGTGCGGTTGGTCGTGGTCGGTCGCCGCGCTTCGCTTAAGGATTTAAGGTCGCCCCCTGCGCAAAAAGCACCGCCTGACCCCGTAATGACAAGGGCGGCAATGTCCTTGTTATGGCGAATGTCGAGGATCACCTTGGTCAGGTCCGCACGCATTGGCAGATCCAGCGCGTTCTTGCTTTCCGGGCGATTGAGCGTCACAAGGCCGATATTGTCCTTGATCTCAAATGTCAGGGTTTGGAATTCGGTTGCATTGTTGTTCATTATTTTAAAGCTCCAAACTGCGGGCAATTATGTTGCGCTGAATTTCGCTTGTCCCTTCGCCGATAACATAGACAAAAGCATCTCGATGAAAGCGGCCGACAGGATATTCCCGCATTATACCGGCTCCCCCGTGAATCCGGATAGCACTCTCCGTTACCCTGAGAGCCACCTCGGATGATATCAGTTTTGCTTTCGATGCGGTCGCATTCGTCAGTTTGTCCTGATCAACGCACCAAGCTGCATGATAGACAATCCATTTTGCTGCTTCGATTTCGGCGCTCATATCGGCCAGTTTATGCGCAATGGCCTGAAAGTCGCCAACTTTGCGGCTGCCGATTTTCCGATCACGCGCGTAAGAGATCGATGCATCCAGCGCCGCGCGGGCAATACCCAGGGAATTGGCTGCAACGCCGACGCGGTTCTCGGTTAGCGAGTCCAAGATAACAGGGTAGGTGCCGGTCTGTCCGCCTAAAAGGCAATCGTCCGGGATGAAGGCGTCATTGATAAAGATTAGCCCTGTCTCGGAACTGCGAATACCCTCTTTCTTGAGTTTTGAAATGTCAAATCCCTTGTTCGGCATTTCAATGATAAACAGGCTGATGGCGTCTGCCGTTGGTTCGGGCGAGGTTCTGGCGGCCAGCAGGATAAAATCGGCGATTGGCGCGTTGGTGATATACATTTTCGAGCCGTTCAGGACCCAGCCGCCATCAATCTTTTCCGCCCGCGTTTTCAATCCCCGGACATTAGAGCCGACATCCGGCTCGCTCAGTCCGAAAGCTGCAATCTTGTCCCCGGCAAGCGCCGGCTTGAAAAAGCGTTCTCGCTGATCGTCCGTTCCGGCTTTCCAGATAGGCCATATGCCGAGGTGGGAGTGGGCGGACATGCTGGAAGCGAAGGCCTGACAGACATAGCTCAATTCCTCGCGGATGATGCAGTCCGTGATTTTGTCCATTCCGGTCCCGCCGCTCTCGACAGGGTAGCGCGTTCCGAGTATTCCGAGATCGCCCCATTTCTTGAACATTTCCTTTGGGAAAGATTCGGATTCTTCCGCATCGAAGACCAGCGGCTTTATCTCCGCTTCGCAAAACCGCTTGATTGTTTCGCGGATATGCAACTGTTCTTCTGTGAATGTGAAGTCCATCAATTTTGTCCTGTTTTTGTTGGGATGGCTAACTTTGATACCTAAAAATACAAAGTTCTGTCCACAGATTAAAAAGATATTGTATTCTTCATAAAAAACATTATTCTGTAAAGAGAATTTTTGAGAGGCATGCCAACGGCATCTCTAAGCTCGATATAAAAAAGAAAAAGCGCTCTGGGAGGTGCGGATGATAAAGCGGTTTCTCGACCTTATCACGGGAAGCTTCACCATGCTGGCAGGTGCCGCATTGGTGATAATGCTTTTACAGATAAGTCTCGATGTTTTCAGCAAGTATTTGTTCAATTCGCCGTTTCTATGGACGATGGACGTGGTGGCATCCTATTTGATGGTCGCCATTGTGTTCCTGCCTCTGGCTCAGGTCGAGAAGGAGAACAGCCATATTCGTGTGGAGCTCCTGACGAATGGACTCGCAAGCCAGGGTCGCCGTCTGGTTATGATTTTCTCGACAATTATCTCGGCCATCTATTTCGCGGCACTGACATGGCGGCTCTGGGGCGATGCGGTCGGCAAATATGAAATCGGCGAATATGTAATGGGCGAGGCCCAGGTCACCGTCTGGCCGGGACGTTTCTTTGTGCCTTTCGGCTGCGGCGCCCTCGTATTGCTGTTGCTTTACAAACTTTGGCGCTACCTCACGGAAAAAACTTTCCACGAAACCGAAGAACAGGCTGCATCGGGAGACCATTTCGATGAATGATTTACAGATTGGTTTTGTCGGCCTGGCCGTTATGGTCCTGCTGATGCTGCTCTATGTGCCGGTGGGTGTGGCGCTTGGATTCGTGGGTGCCGTTGGTATCTACTTCCTGCTTGGCTCCGGTGCGATGTGGGGCATTATTACAGCGATCCCGTATGACTTTGCGGCTCACTGGACACTGAGTTCCGTTCCTATGTTCCTGTTGATGGGATATGTGGCCTATCACGCTCAAATGACGGATGGCCTGTTCAGAACAGCGCGGTTATGGTTGTCGGCATTGCCTGGCGGGCTTGCGATTGCCTCCATCGGTGCAAGCGCCGGGTTCTCTGCTGTCACCGGATCGAGCCTGGCCTGCGCGGCGGCAATGGGCCGGATCGCCGTGCCGGAGATGCTGCGCTATAAGTATGACAAGGGTCTGGCTTCGGGCGTTGTGGCTGCGGCAGGGACTATTGGGTCCATGATCCCGCCCAGCATTATGCTGCTGATATATGGTGTCTTTGCAGAGGTTCCCATCGGTCAGCTTTTTGTGGCCGGCATCATACCAGGCTTGCTCACCGCGGTAATGTTTGCAGGAATGGTTGTAATCCGTGTGAAGGCAAATCCAGCTCTGGCGCCGGATAAGGACCTGCTCCCAACCTGGCATGAGCGGTTCTACTCGCTGGGTGAGACCTGGCCGTTGCTGGTGATCATATTCGCCGTTATCGGTGGGTTGTTTATTGGCGTGTTTACACCTACGGAGGCGGGGGCCGTTGGTGCCTTGCTCGCCTTTGTGGTCGCGGCAATCCGGCGTAAGCTCAACCTTGAACTGATCAGGAAGTCGGTCTCCGAGACGCTGGTGAGTACGGCGGCTATTTTCGTGATCGCCATCGGCGCCGCTATCCTGACCCGCTTTCTGGCCCTGACCGGCATACCGGACTTTCTGTCGGATTTCGTTCTGGCTTCGGCGGTCAGTCCACTGATGATTCTGGCGGGAATGGCCGTGGTCTATCTGCTTCTGGGTATGTTTCTGGATCCCATCGGTATCATGCTACTGACGCTGCCGATCTTTCTGCCGGTCGCGGAAGCCTCCGATATCAACTTGATCTGGTTCGGCATCCTGATTGCCAAGTTTCTGGAGATCGCATTGATAACGCCTCCTGTCGGTCTCAATGTGTTCGTCATCAAGGGGATCGTGGGGGATGCCATTTCAACAATCACCATATTCCGGGGAATTTTGTGGTTCCTTGTCGCAGACCTGATCACCATGTCGCTGCTGATCATTTTCCCGGAAATAAGCCTGTGGCTGCCGCAGTTGATGAACTGACGGTATCCGTAAAATCGAAACTTTAACCCGTAAAACCAACTAAAATAAAAAAGAGAGGATAAGTAATTATGATAAAAAGAATATCCAACACGTCGCTAGTGACGGGACTGGCCCTCGCGGCTTCTGTTGCCCTGTCCGGGACGGCGCTCGCGAAAGATCAGGGACGGTTCGCGTCCTTCCTGTCACCGAAGAACCCGGTCGTTGAATTTGGTGCAGAGCCGTTTATCGAGCGGGTAGAGAAAGATTCAAACGGTGAGCTTACCTTCAAGCTTTTCGCCGGCGGCTCTCTGCTCGGCGGTAAAAACATGGTTCAGGGGCTGCGGGACGGCGTGGCCGATGTCGGTCAGATTGTCTTTGGCTATTATCCGGCTGAATTCCCTTACGCAAGCCTGATCGCGGATATGGCGATTTATGGCACCTACCCACCGGCCGTTTCCGCCGCGGTAACGGAGTTCAACTTCCTGCACTGCCAGGGCTGCCTGGATGACTACAAGAGAAATGGACTCGTGGTTCTCGGATCTGCCAGTACGTCCGCGTATCAGCTGCTCGGCAAGGAAGACGTCAGCGAGCTGGAATCACTGAAAGGCATGAGGATTCGCGCGGCCGGGGCGCTGTGGTCTCGCTGGCTGGACTATGTGGGCGCTATTCCTGTTTCCATGCCGTCCAGTGAAATGTATGAATCCATTTCCCGCGGCCAGGTGGATGTTGTGATGCAGCCGATTGGTGCGATGAAAAGCCACAGCATCTGGGATATCGCAAAGAAGGCGACAATCCTTAATCTTGGTACATATCGGTCATGGGGTATTTTCTCCATTAGTGCAAAATACTGGGATACACTCAGTGTTCCAGAGCGTGAAATCCTCATGAAAAATGCTGCCATTGGCCTGATTGACACATCTGCGGGCTATATGGTGAAGGACGCTGAAGCCGAAGCAATGCTGGAAGAAAAAGGTGTGGAACTGATCGAGCCATCTGAAGGGCTTAAAAACTCAGTGAGCGAGTTCCTGAAGACCGACCGGGCGACCGTGATTGAAACGGCCAAAACGCAATATAAAATTGCGGATCCGGAACCGTTGATGGACAAGTTCGTCGAGCTGATTGAAAAATGGGAAGCAAAGTTCGAACCCATCAAAGGGGATAATGCGGCGATGGCCGACATGCTCTGGAATGAAGTCTTCGCGAAAGTTGATCCGGCGACATTGGGTCAGTAAGAAATGTCGGGATGAGCGGGATTATCCCGTTCATCCTTTTTTGCTTAGCTTTTCTGGGGCATTCCCTGAATTGCGGCCGTGACGGTTGCGGCCGTCTGCTTCACCGCCTCTGCTATTTTTTCCAGTTTCTTTTTATCGAGTTGTGCAGTGACTGCGACGGCGCTGATAGTCATAGCGGGACGGTTCTCTGCATCGAACACGGGGGCAGAAACAGTAGTGAATCCTTGCGAGAAGTTGCCCTCGTCAATTGCACATTTGCTCTCCCGGACATCGGCCAGACTGTCATACCATTCTTCAAAAGGAACAGGGTTCTCGATGCGTATCTTGGAATAGGCCGATTTGAGTTGTTGTTTCGACAGGCCGGAAAAGGCGGCATAGCAGCGACCGAGAGCGCCGACAAAGCAGGGCAGGCGCTGACCGACATTCATATTGATACTGATAACGGAGCCCGGCCCCGAATTGGCAATCAGCATAACGCGGTCATCCTGCATTTTTTGCCACAAGGTGAGGGTTACCTGATTTTCGACTGAAATTTTATCGAGCAGCGGCTGCACCAGCCGTACAAGGCTGGCACCATTGAGGGCAGAATGCGCAATTTCAACCAGCCCAAGACCGATCTGGTATGTTTTTGTGTCCGGATTAAAAACGACAAGCCCTTCATGAACCAGTGTCCTGAGCAGGTTAAAACAGGTGCTCGGATTAATATTCAGATCGCGGGCAACTTGCGTCACGCCAAGTGGAGAGCTGCTCGCACTCAAGTAACGCAGGACGCTGATGCCGCCGACCAGAGCACCAACCAGCTTGGTTTGGGGAATTGTTTCACTATCCATAGTACAGGGCTATTCGTATTATTTGCATCGTATTTTTATCACTTAAAACGCAACAATCTTGTTTTCATTCGGGCAATTTGGAACTTAATCCCTACTCAACGAACAGCAAATCCTAGCACGATTGAAATGTAACAAGAAAGCCAATTAAATCCAATCATCGCATGCGTTTCTGTCATCAAAGTCAATATGCTTTTGCTAACAGGATATTCTCTTGACAGAAAACTATTCTCATATAGAAATATAATCAAGATATTTATAATGCCTTGTCAAATTAGGGGCGCGGGATGAAATCAACAAAAGCAGGAAAATCTGCTTCCAAAGCGCAGTTGCTGGATTTTTACGAACGGATGCTGCTGGTCCGGGAGGCCGAGAATAAACTGTCCTCATTATTCGCCGATGGCGAAGTTCCTGGTTTTATCCACTTAAGTGTCGGACAGGAGGCCGTGTGCGTCGGCGTTACCTCCGCTCTGGAAAAGCAAGATACACTGGCATCCAATCATCGCGGTCACGGGCATGCCTTGTCGAAGGGCGTTGAGCTTGAGAGCTTCTTCCTTGAAATTATGGGCAAGGAAGAAGGCATTTGCGGTGGTCGGGGCGGCTCCATGCATGTGGCGGACATGTCCGTCGGGATGCTGGGGGCAAACGGCATTGTCGGTGCCGGTATTCCGCTCGCCATCGGCAGCGCGCTCGCGCATCAGGTCAGGAAGAACGATGCGATTGCCGTTGTGTTTTTCGGGGATGGCGCCCTTGCGGAAGGCGTTCTTCACGAGAGTTTCAATCTGGCTGCGCTGTGGAAGCTGCCGGTTCTCTTCATTTGTGAGAATAATGGGTGGTCTGAATTTTCTCCGGCAAACCTCCAGTTCGTGGCCAATGTAAGAGATCTCGCCACGGCATTCGATATCTCGTCGCAATGCGTCGACGGGAACGAGATTCTGGAAGTTCACAAGGCAGCGGAAGAACTGACCGCTGCCGCGCGCCGGGGCGACGGCCCGCAGCTTCTGGAATGCATAACACATCGCGTCCGGGGTCATTTTGAGGGTGATCCGCAGAAGTATCGCACGGAGGAGGAAATGACCTCACTCTCCGAGCATGACCCGATTGCCAAGTTCGAAAAACTGATTGCGACGAGACGGGTAACAAAAAAAGAAATGCAGTCTGTCCGCGACAAGATAAATCAGAAGATTTCAAATGCGGTTGACGCCGGGCGCGGCGGAAGCGATCCGGATTTCGAGCGTGCCAGAACGGATGTCTATACGGCAGGGGAGGGCCTCTGACGATGGCTGAAGTGAGATATGCCAAAGCCATCAATATGGCGCTGGACGAGGCATTGAGCGAGGATCCGTCTGTTGTTCTCTTCGGCGAGGATGTCGCCCAGGCGGGCGGTCCGTTTGGGGTGACGCGCGGCCTTCTGGACAAGCATGGCGAATTGCGGGTGCGTGATACGCCGATATCCGAAGCGACCATTGTCGGCGCGGCCGTCGGCGCGGCCATGAGCGGGCTGAAGCCGGTCGTGGAAATCATGTTCATGGATTTCGTTGCGATTTCCATGGATGCGCTGGTCAATCAGGCGGCGAAGGCGCGCTTCATGTTCGGTGGCCAGTGCTCGGTTCCCATGGTGCTGCGTACACCACATGGTGGGGGCGTCAATGCCGGTCCGCAGCATTCGCAGTGTCTTGAAGCCTGGTTTGCCCATATCCCGGGACTGAAAGTCGTAGTGCCAAGCAATCCGTCCGATGCAAACAAGCTTCTAAAAGCCGCCATTGCGGACCCGGATCCTGTCATTTTTATCGAGAACAAGGCGATGTATTCCCTGAAAGGGGAAATGAGTGAGACCGATGAAGATGTTGCGATCGGAAAAGCGCGCACGATGCGGTCGGGCACAGATGTAACGATTGTCAGTTACGGTGCACCTGTTAATACGGCGCTCGCTGCAGCAGAAACGCTTGCCCAAAGAAAGATCGAGGCGGAGGTGATCGACTTGCGCTCCATCCAGCCATGGGATGAAGCGGCAGTTCTTGAATCGCTCTCGCGCACTCACCGGCTGGTTATCCTTCACGAAGCCGTGACCAGCTTCGGCGTTGGTGCCGAGATCGCGGCCCGGATGGCGGACATCGGCTTTGATGAGCTGGATGCGCCGATTGTCCGTGTGGGAGCTCCCTTTATGCCGGTTCCCTTCGCCAAGTCACTTGAAAGTCAATATCTGCCGAATGCGGACAAAGTCATTGCCGCCGTCGAGCAGGTTCTCGCTTAAATACCTGGAGAATAAATTATGGCCGAAAAAGCTATTCTGATCGAGAAAGACGGACCTGTCGCGACACTCACCATAAATCGCCCGAAAACGCTGAACGCCCTTGATGTCCCGACCCTTCTGGAGATGGAAGAGGCCCTCACATCCCTTGAAAATGATGAATCCGTGCGGGTGATCGTTTTTACCGGCTCCGGTGACAGGGCCTTTATCGCAGGTGGTGACATCAGCGATTTGAACTCGCGTCAGGGCCTCGCGCATTATCAGGAGTTTGCGGAAGTCATTCATCGGGTTTTCCGTCGGATCGAAAGCTGTGAAAAGCCGACTATCGGTGCCATAAACGGCTGGGCACTGGGCGGGGGAACCGAACTCATCCTGGCGCTTGATATTCGCATCCTCTCGGAAAAATCAAGACTGGGCCTGCCGGAGATAACGCTTGGGCTGTTTCCGGGTGCTGGCGGTACACAGCGGATAATCCGGCAGATTCCTCTATGCCGGGCAAAACAGCTCATGTTTACAGGCGATCAGATCGGCGCGCAGGAGGCGGTTGATCTTGGTCTTGCCAATCAGGTGGTGCCCGCAGAGGAGCTGATGACAGTTGTCTATGAAGAGGCCAACAAGATTGCCCAGAAGTCACCGCTTGTTCTGAAGCTTTTGAAGCGCGGATTACTCCATGGGGCGGACATGCCTCTTTCGGCGGCCTTGCCCTATGAGCAGAGCCTGATCGGTCTCGTCCTGGATTCCGAGGATGCCCATGAGGGATGCACCGCCTTTCTGGAAAAGCGGCCCGCGAATTTCAAAGGGAAGTAAGAATGTCGAACGGCACCGAGTTGATCATGCCAAAGCTGGGATTGACCATGACGGAGGGTACAATCTCTGAATGGCTGGTCGCGCCTGGCGACAGCTTCAAGAAAAATGATGTTGTCCTGGTGGTCGAAACGGAAAAGATCGCCAACGAGATCGAGGCGCCAGCTGACGGCATATTACATGATATCCTTGTTCCAGCGGGCGAAACCGTTTCCGTTGGCGTTGCTCTCGCACAGTGGGATGTCGGGCAGGCGTCGGCCCCTCAGAAAACCATATCCGCAGAGGCGAAGCCGGAAGAAAAAAATGAACTATCGTCCGCGTCTGATAAGTCCGCGGCACCAGTACCAAAAACTTCAAGAAGCACCAACTCGGCAAGGATTATTGCGACGCCGCTCGCAAAGCGTATTGCGCGCCAGAATCATATTGATCTCAGTCTCGTTTCGGGGTCTGGCCCGCGGGGTCGCATCAAGGCGGAAGATGTGCGACGCGCTGTTGCAGGGGGAACAGCATCGGCCGTCTCCGCTGCAAATGAACGGCGCAGTCCGACATCCTATGAGGCAACGGTTGCAAGGCGGCTGACGGAAGCGAAACGGGACACACCGCATTTCTATCTGTCGACGGAGGTCGACGCCGGAAGATTGCTGACTCTCAGGAAGCAATTGAATGACGAGAATGAAGGCCTGAAGATAAGCATAAACCATCTTGTTATTGCAGCTGTTGCGAGGGCGCTTGCGGATAATGAAAAGGCGAACTGCGTCTGGCAGGACGGCGAAATTCTGTCGCTTGGATCTATTGATGTCGGCGTTGCCGTCAATACGGAAAATGGCCTTTATGCCCCCCTCGTTCGGGATCTGAAGGGGCGCAGTATCGCGTCAATCGCGGCGGTTGCCCGGACCATGGTCGGAAAGACGAGGGATGGCCGGTTATCGGCGGAAGATATGACCGGCGGCGCCACGACGGTCTCCAACGCCGGTATGTTCGATGTCACCTACATGAGTTCGATTATCAATCCCGGGCAGTCCTCCATCCTCGGCGTTGGAAGTATTCGCGAGATTTTCCGGCCCAACAAGAAAGGCAAGCCGGTCCTGAAGCAGGAAATGGGGTTGGTGCTGTCCTGCGACCATCGAATTTTCGATGGCGTGAGCGGCCTTGCCTTCCTGAACTCAATAAAATCATATCTTGAAAAGCCGCTTAGATTGCTGGTCAACTAGAAAAGGGAAGAACAATGGATTTCCGGTTATCCGAAGAGCAAAAGATGATTGCCACGACCGCCTATCGGATCGGTGAGGAATTCGGTCTCAGCTATTGGCGGGAGCAGGATGAGAAAAAGGCCTTTCCGACAGAGCTGTGGCAGGCAGTTTGTGGTGCCGGATTGGCGGGCGTTGCGCTGCCCGAGGAGTATGGTGGGGCAGGTCAGGGAATGCTGGAAATGGCATTGATTGTCGAGAATCTCTCGGCCAGCGGCGGCGGATCGACGCTTGGTCAGCTCTTCATGATCAATCCGATATTCGGGGGCGTGACGATTTCCAAATACGGCACGGAAAAAATGAAGCAGGAGCTTCTGCCGAAGCTGGTCTCCGGCGAGATCAACTTCTGCATGGCCTTGACTGAGGCGCGGGCGGGAAGCAACAGTCTGGAACTTAAAACATTCGCGGATGAGGATGGTGACGGCTGGCGCCTGAATGGCGAGAAACTCTGGATTACGGCGGTTGACCAGGCCCAGAAGATGCTGGTCATTGCGCGGACAAAAAAGGTCGAGGACGTTCAAAAGCGCACGGACGGCCTATCCATGTTCATGATTGATGTGGACCGTGAGGGCCTGACATATCATCCGATTGACAAGGTCGGGACGCGTACCCTGTCTTCCTGTTCTGTTTTCTTTGACGAGGTCCGGATCGAGCCGGAAGAACTTGTCGGAACATTGCATGGCGGATGGAAGGAACTGCTTGATACCCTGAATACAGAGCGTATCGTGACAACAGCTGGACTGGTCGGCGCCGGGGATCTCGCTCTCCGCCTCGCTGTCGCCTATGCGAATGACCGGAAGGTTTTCGGCGATAAACCGGTGAGCGCCTATCAGGGAGTCCAGTTTCCTCTCGCCCAGGCAAAGGCGGAAATTGAATCCGCCCGTCTGCTCAACTACAAGGCCGCCGCCCAGTTTGATATCGGTGAGCCGTTCGGAAGCGAGGCCAATGCGGCGAAGCTGATTGCAGCGCAGGCGGTCGCGAATGCGACGGAAAGATCGATGCAGGCCATGGGCGGCATGGGGTATGCTACTGAGTCTCATCTTGAACGGCTCTGGCGGGATGCACGTTTGTTCCGCTTCGCACCCGTCTCGGAAGAGATGATTTTGAACTTCATCGCCATTCATGATCTCGGAATGCCGCGGTCCTACTGATCATCCGGGCGAGGTTGAGGAGAGGATTTTGAAATGGTCAATCTCAGCAGCTTTCTGAAATACCATGCGCAACGCTGGCCTGAAAACACAGCCATTGTTTATGAGGAGAGCCGTATCAGCTACGGCGCGCTGTGGGAGCGTGTCAGGCAGCTCGCCCGGTTTCTTGCGGAGCAAGGGATCAGCAAGGGGGATGTTGTCGCTGTTTTCATGAAGAACAGTCCAGCCTTTATCGAAATTGCCTGCGCCTCCAGCTATCTTGGTGCTGTTTTCCTCCCCATAAACTATCGCCTGGCGACAGATGAGGTGGCCTATATCGTCGGGAACGCAAATGCTTCTCTCCTGATCGGAGATGCGGAGTTTGACGATATCCTGCAAGTTAATATTCCAAAGCATATTTTATCCGATGTAATGCAGAAAAACATCCTTGAATTCTCAGGGGTGGAGGGTGAGGTACCCGAGCCGTGCTATGTCCGGCCCGGTGATCTTTTCCGCCTCATGTATACTTCGGGAACGACGGACCGGCCAAAAGGCGTCATGCATAGCTATGACAATTTCTACTGGAAAAGCATGGAACATGTGGTCGTTCTCGGATTGAGCCAGCAGACCCGGTTGCTGGTGACCGGTCCGCTTTATCATGTCGGTGCGTTCGATTTGCCGGGCATGGCCGTGCTGTGGCTTGGTGGCATGCTGAAGATTCATCGGGAATATGATCCGCTTGCGGTGCTGTCGGCAATCGAGACTGAAAAGCTTACCGGTGCCTGGCTGGCGCCGATCATGCTCGCAGGAATATTGGAGCATCCGGATAAGGGAAACTATGACGTTGGAAGCCTGGAATGGTGTATAGGTGGCGGAGAAAAGACACCGGAGGGGCGAATCCTCGAATTCCAGAGGTATTTTACGAACGGGCGATATATCGACGCCTATGGCTTGACGGAGTCGTGCAGCGGGGACACCTTCATGGAACCCGGATGGGAGATTGACAAGATTGGCTCCACCGGTCGCGCGACGCCGCATGTTTCTATCCGGATTGTTGATGACGAAGGGCAGCCGCTTTCGCCGGGTGAAGAGGGAGAAATATGCCTGCGTGGCCCGAAGGTGACCGAAGGTTACTGGAACGATCCGGCGAAAACGGCGGAAACACGGATTGGCGACTGGTTCAAGACCGGCGATGTCGGGCTGCTGGATGAAGACGGGTTTCTCTATCTTACCGATCGCAAGAAGGACATGATTATCTCCGGCGGTGAGAATATCGCCTCCTCCGAGCTGGAGCGCGTCATCTATCAGATGCCGGACGTATTGGAAGCGGCGGTCATTGGCCTGCCGGATGACAAATGGGGAGAGGTGCCGGTTGCCGTCATTGTGCCCAAAGAGGGCGTGACATTTGACGAAGATGCCTTCCTATCGCATTGCCGGAAGCATCTTGCCGGGTTCAAGGTGCCGAAAAGAGTACTCCTCAGGGATAGCCTGCCGCGCAATCCGTCAGGCAAGATCCTGAAAAGGGTCCTGCGGGACGAATTTGCCTATAAGAGGAAGGCGACCGATCCTGCCGACTAGCTCAATTATCTGAGTTTTCGCGAAAAAACAGGGCCAAATCGTCAACAACCGGTGCTTTATACCGCCAGATCCATGACATCGCACCAATGATCTCTATATGCCCGACGTCGGAATAGTATTTCGCCTGAACCTGTCCGCCCTTTTCTTCAATCTTGCGGCGTAACCGTTCCAGGTTGTAGGGGGCGACAATTTCATCGTCACGGCCATACAGCAGCAGGATCGGCGGCTCACTCCCGTCGACAAAGGTCGTTGCCTGCATTTGCGGATATTGGGAGGGCGGCCCGAAGATTATTTTCACATCTTCTGCCTCGGGGGTGAAGGAATAGGGGCCGGCGAGCCCTGCAAACCCTTTGATGGCTGAAATCGTGCCATCTTCCAGATATCGCTCATCAACGATCAGGAGCGAAGCGATATGCGCCCCGGATGAATGTCCGGATAGAAAGAGCGTCTCAGACTTCCCGCGATAGTCTCCGATATTCTTGTGAACCCAGCCTACGGCATTGGCGCCGTCTTCCACAAATGCCGGAAACCGGACATCCGGATATTTACGATAGTCCGGAATGACGACGACAAACCCCTGTTCGGCGAGGGTAGTTCCGACAAAGGCGAAATCTCCTTTCTCGCCATTTGTCCATCGGCCACCATAGAAGAAGATAACGACCGGAAGCCTTTCCTCGGTTGCGCGATCCGGTATATAAATATCGAGTGTTTGCTTGCTTTCTTCGTCGAAGACGATGTCTCTTTCGATGGTTCCCTCAAAAAACGGGACTGGTGCATTTGCGACCGTGATGCCTGCTGAGGTGCAGGCACTGAGCAAGAACAAACCGGCGAGGAGGAAAAATGATCGAAATCTCTGGTACATTTGACAAACACTATCCCGGATACTCGCGTCATGTCCATTGATATCGCTTGTTTGGCAGTCAGGGGAGATTGGGGGTTTAATTTGAAGCAGTGGGGGATGCGGGCATGAATGAGCTGCCGAAGAAGGCACGGGCTGTCATTATTGGGGGCGGCGTTATCGGCTGCTCAGTTGCTTATCATCTGGGCAAGCTTGGCTGGAAAGATGTCATCCTGCTGGAGCGGAAACAGCTTACCTCCGGAACAACCTGGCATGCGGCGGGTCTGATCGCGCAGCTTCGTGCCTCGAAAAACATGACCCGGCTGGCGAAATACAGCCGAGAGCTATACAGCAAACTGGAAGCGGAAACCGGCATTGCGACAGGCCTCAAGCAGAACGGCTCAATCACGGTTGCCCTGACGGAGGAGCGTAAGGAGGAAATCCTGCGTCAGGCTTCCATGGCCCGGGCTTTCGATGTCGAGGTCGAGGAAATCAGTCCTGCCGAGGTCAAGGCACGCTATGAGTATCTCAATATCGATGGTGTGAAGGGGGCGGTATGGCTACCGCTCGACGGACAGGGGGATCCCGGCAATATTGCGCTTGCCATGGCAAAAGGGGCGCGCCAGTTCGGTGTTCAGATCAGGGAGCGGGTGGCGGTCACCCATATCCCCGTTAAGGGACGCCGTGCCGTTGGTGTTGACTGGCAGGATGAAACGGGTGCCTCCGGTCGTATTGAGGCCGACATGGTCGTCAATTGCGGCGGAATGTGGGGGCATCAGATCGGCCGTATGGCGGGCGTCAATGTGCCCCTGCAAGCCTGCGAGCATTTTTATGTTGTCACGGAGAATATTCCGGACCTTCCGCAGCTGCCTGTGCTGCGCGTCCCGGACGAATGCGCGTATTTCAAGGAAGATGCGGGAAAGTTCCTGCTCGGCGCATTTGAGCCGGTGGCAAAACCCTGGGGGATGAAGGGCATCCCGCAGAATTTCGAGTTTGACCAGCTACCCGAGGATTTTGACCATTTCGAGCCAATCCTGAGCGATGCCGTCAATCGGATGCCGGTGCTTGCGGAAGCAGGAATTCACACCTTTTTCAACGGGCCTGAGAGTTTTACACCGGATGACGCCTATCACCTTGGTCTGGCGCCGGAGCTTGATAATTTCTGGGTGGCCGCCGGTTTTAATTCCATCGGTATACAGTCTGCCGGCGGCGCCGGAATGGCGCTCGTGCAATGGATCGAGGATGGCGCAAAGCCCTTCGACCTTGGCGATGTGGACATTGCACGCATGCAGCCCTTTCAGGGTAATCGTCATTATCTGTTTGAACGGTCGAAAGAAACGCTGGGCCTTTTATATGCGGATCACTTCCCGTTCCGCCAGAAAGCCACGGCACGCGGTATTCGCCGCTCACCGCTGCATCATCATCTGCTGGAGCAGGGCGCGGTGATGGGCGAGAACGCGGGGTGGGAGCGGGCAAACTGGTTTGCAAATCCTGGACAGGAGCGGGAGTACAAATATAGCTGGAAGCGCCAGAACTGGTTTGAAAACGCGGCGGCGGAACATCGGGCTATTCGCGAAAATGTCGGCCTTTACGATATGTCTTCTTTTGGCAAGCTGCGTGTTGAGGGGCCGGATGCAGAAAAGTTCCTAAACTATGTTGCTGGGGGTGATTTTTCGGTTCCCGTTGGCAAGATTGTCTACACCCAGTTCCTGAATGAAAAAGGCGGGATCGAGGCGGATGTCACGGTGACGCGAGTGTCCGAAACCGCCTATCTGGTGGTCACACCGTCGGCGACATGCCTTGCGGATCAGCGCTGGCTGCAAAAGCATGCAGGCGATTATCGCGTCGTTATCACCGATGTGACGGCAGGTGAAGCGGTCATGGCTGTTATGGGGCCAAACGCGCGCCGACTTCTCAACAAGGTCAGCCCCAACGATTTTTCGAATGCCCATAACCCGTTTGGAACGGCGCAGGAGATCGAGATCGGAATGGGGCTCGCGCGAGCCCATCGCGTCAGCTATGTCGGGGAACTGGGATGGGAGATTTATGTGTCCACTGACATGGCTGGGCATGTGTTCGAAACCCTGTTTGAGGCGGGCACCGATCTCGATCTCAAACTATGCGGTATGCATATGATGGACAGTTGCCGGATAGAAAAGGCATTCCGTCATTTCGGTCATGATATCACGGCGGGAGATCATGTGATCGATGCGGGACTTGGCTTTGCGGTAAAAACAGGTAAACCGGATTTCATAGGCCGGGATGCCGTGCTGGCCCGCAAGGAAACAGGGCCCTTGTCACGTATCCTGCAGTTCCGCCTGAAGGATCCTGAACCGTTGCTCTTTCATCATGAGCCCATTCTTCGTGACGGCAAGGTCGTGGGCTATATCTGTTCCGGGAGCTATGGTCATACTCTGGGCGGGTCCGTCGGGCTTGGCTACGTCCCGTGCAAAGGAGAAAGTCCGGAGGAACTGCTGGCCTCACGATATGAGATCGAAGTCGCAGGTCGGCTTGTAGCGGCCGAGGCCTCGTTAAAACCCATGTATGACCCGTCCTCAAAGCGGGTGAAAGAGGGTTAGGTGAGCAGTATGTTGGATGCCTATAGAACGAACGGATTTTGTGTTTCGGAACCGGTTTTCGCAGCGGATAAACTGTCACAGCTTGCAGAATCGCTTGATTGCGCCTGCAAAAGGGCGGCGATTGATAAGGAAATGGCCGAATCTTGTGTCTTTGAGCGAGATCAGCCGGCGGACAAGCGTGACGGTGTTGAGGTTGGAGAGGATGAGAACGCAATCTTCATCATTGGAGATATTGTGAAATTTTGCCCGGATGCTCTTCCTTTCATCATTGCGGACGATATAGTGAAAATGGTTTCGGAGATACTGCAAACAACTGATGTTATTGCACATTTATCGAACCTCACGATGAAATCCCCGAGGATCGGAAGTGGCATTAACTGGCATCGCGATTATCCGAACAGGTTCATCTCGCCGGTGGCCCCGGCGATGGTCCGGACAATGATCTGCGTCGATGGTATGACCGAGGCGATCGGTGCCACCCGGTTTCTCAAACAATCGCATTTGCCATCAAAAAACATGTCCGTCCCGGATGATTATCGTGCGGGGGATGTGATAACCGCGACATGCGCGCCGGGCTCTGTGGTTGCTATTCATCCGCGCATACTGCATGGAGGCGGGCCGAATAAAGCGGCGACTCCACGGCGCAACATTGTTATTCAATGGGGGCGGGAAGACGTGCCGCTTGCGACAAGAGCCACGGAATCCATAACCGGCAAAACAGTTTATGACCTCAGGGCGGCTTGCAATATACCGATCCATGCGTGACGGGGTTCTGATTATTACCAGTTTCGACGTTTACCAACCGGATGAATTGTCGTACCCTCTGAGTCACAGGGTGCGTTCGATACCCTGCCTCAAGGAATTCTCTCCTCTGCACATTACGACGTAAAATCAAGAATAATACGGTCTGGCAACGCTTCATGGCTTCTTCATCGCGAGTATCTTTTTCATCTGCGCCAAATGCTGTCATTGGCATCTCGGCAGCATTGATCATTGTGATCATCTGGTCCGGCTGGCTGGTTACCAGCCGCGCCGGGGTCCAGTCAGAGCTCACGGTTTATGACATCATGGCGTTTCGCTTTGGAATTTCGGGTCTTCTGTCGCTTCCTTACGTTTTATATGCAAAGCCTTGGCGTCATATGACCATTCGGAATATGGCGCTTGCGGCGACTGTGACGGGGGTGCCTTATTGTTTGGTCCTTTTCGCTGCCTTTAACTATGCACCGGCCGCCCATGGGGCGGTCTTCATGAACGGGATATTGCCCGCCCTGGTCATGATATTCGGTTATTTTCTATTCAGGGAAAAGCCGAACCGACAACAGATCATCGGCGCGGTGCTGATTATTGCCGGCGCCAGCTGCGCTGCATTCGGCGTGTCCGGTTTCGATATCAGAAGTACCTGGCTCGGCGATTTGATGTTTGTCATCGCCGCTACATTCTTTGTGCTTTACCTGATGATGAACCGGGCATGGCAGCTGTCGGTCAGCCAGATCTGGTTCTGCGGGTCGATCCTGAACGCCCTTGTTTTCATTCCCGTATGGTGGCTTTTCCTGCCCACTGGCATACCGGATGTTCCGACCGATCAACTATTGTTCCAAATGGGGTATCAGGGAATCCTCCCGAATATGTTCGGGCTGGTGCTTGTCTCGATCGCGGTACGGAATGTTGGGCCCTCGGTGACTGCCGCAATCATGTCCGGGGTGCCGGCCTCCGGTGCGTTGCTCGGCTATATCTTCCTCGGCGAAGAGCTGACATGGCTGGGGATCATGAGTTTGCTGATCCTGACGCCGGGCATTATCATTGCGAGCTTGCCGTCAAGAGCGAAGACTTAACATATTTACAAAGGCTGATCGTAAGACGGGCGGGAGCCGTCAGGCAGTGACGTCTTCCGCACCTTCGACACGCGGTTCCGTTCCCGAGGATTTGACGACCATCACAGGACAATGCGCCAGGCTGGTTACCTTATGCGATACACTGCCGAGCAGTAGTCCTTCCAGATCCCCGTGCCCGCGACCGCCCAGGACGATCAGGTCGACATTGCGCTCCTTGGCGAATTTGACAATGGTCCGCGCCGGCTGACCGCTTTTCACAAAGGCCCGGATATTTGTGCACCCCTGAGATTTAGCATACTGCTTGCTGGCATCCGCGACTTCCTTGCCATAGTCCCGCATAGCATCATCCATATTCTCCGGTGTTTCCGGTCGGACCATGGACATTGACGCTTCCAGCAGGCTGTGATGCCGGAAGACGGTGATGATCAGCAGTTCACTATCGGTCAGCTTCTGGAGCTCGGTTGCTTTGCGCAGTGCCTCGAACGATCCCTTGGAACCGTCTGACGGGACGAGAATAGTTTTGAACATCTTTCTTCCTTTGCCTTAACGAAACGCCAAATCACGCAGGAAAAGAGCAATTTGCGGGAAAAATATGAGGGCGGCGGAAACAAACGCCAGTATCACGGTGAAGGGGAAAATTCCGCGTATCACATCCATGTAAGGCCGTCGGAACACCGCAATTGCCGTGAAGATGTCACAGCCGAATGGCGGTGTTGCCGAACCGATTGCTACTTGCAGGGTGATGATCGTTCCGACCAGAACCGGATCCAGATTTACCGCTTCTACGACCGGGACGAAAATCGGAACCAGAACAAGGATCACAACGATGGGATCGACGAACATACAGCCGATGAAGAAGGCAATGGAAATTACGGCCAGAACGCCTTTTGGCCCCATCTGATCAACACCCACAGCGCCCAGAAGTTCCTGGGGGATATTGGCGAATGAAATCACCCATGAAAAGGCCGCGCCGGCGCCCACAAGGATGAAAACAACCGCCGTAATCAGGCCAGTGGATTTCGCAATCGGATAGATATCGCTGAACTTCAGGGATCTGAAGACCAGGAGTTCAAGGATCAGGGCATATAGAACACAGGCGGCCGCGGCCTCTGTCGGACTGAAGATGCCGCCATAGATTCCGCCGACAATGATAACCGGGAAGCCGAGTGGCCAGACGGCCATTTTCATGGCGGCCAGACGTTCTCCCCATGTGGCCTTTGGTTCTGTCGGGACACCTTTGACTGTCGCATAGATCATGCTGTAGGCGGAGAAGCAGACGAGCAGAAGAAGGCCGGGGCCAACCCCTGCGATGAACAGCTCGGAGATCGAGGTGCTGGAGATAACGCCATAGATGATCATGCCGATGCTCGGCGGAATGAGGAAGGCGATATCACTGGCATTGATAATCAGCGCCAGAACAAAAGAGTCATTATATCCGGCCTTGAGCATGCGGGGGCGCAAGGGGGAGCCGACAGCGACAACCGTTGCCTGCGTTGAGCCCGAGACAGCGCCGAACAGAGTACAGGCCGCAGCTGTACTGACGGCAAGTCCGCCTTTGACATGACCGATAAATTTCATGACCAAGTCGATCAGGCGGTTTGCCGATTGCCCGCGGGTCATGATATCGGCAGCGAGAATAAACATCGGTACCGCAATCAGGGAAGCAGGACGGATGCCGGCCAGCATCTGCTGGATCATAAATTCCATCTTGCTCACGCCTGAGAACAGGTCGTAAAAGCCGTAAAACGCCCCGAGGAGGAGGGGAACCATCATTGGAAACCCAGCCAGCAGCAGAACGATCATTATCCCCGCGATTTTAATAGCCATGATCTGCTTACCTCAAATTTCCAGTTCGTCATCGTCATATCCCTCAATAACGTGAGTTGAGAGATAAACATCTTTTGCCGTCAGGTTTTTAACGGCTGTGAGCGCGTATTGAATGCCGGTAACAAAAAAGCCGACTGGAACCCAGAGAAAGATAATGTAAACAGGAATTTGAAGAGACGGGAGGATGCGCCCGGAGTTGGCGACCTTGACAATATATCCAATGGAAAAATAGCAGAGCGAGAACATCGTCAGCGCCGTCACGATAGCAATGATGATCATCAGGTTCTTGCGTAATTTCGTTGATAATGCATCAAATATCGCGGACATACGGATGTGCCGTCCATATCTTGCGGCGTATCCGATCCCGGCGAAGGTAATAAGGATAATGAGTATTCTGTTGAGTTCTTCAGTGAAGAATATGCTGTGCTGAAAAACGAAACGACCGACGACGTTTATGATGGTATTGGCTGCCATCAGGATGACGCCGAGCGCCAGTATCAGGGCTTCAAACCGGCTGATAAAAGTATCAATGGTCCCCAGAAAGCCCGGTAACGTCGATTTGTATTCCTGGCTTTCGCCGTTTTCTGATGACGCCATATCATTCTCCCCCTAGAAAGAATAAACAGCTGCCCGCGGTCAGGCTTCCCAGACAAGGCGGACAGCTGTTTTGCAGGTCGATAATTAGTTCATCGCAGCATCCAGATCAGCTTTCATCTGGTCGAGAATTGCCTTGCCGCTATCACCGGTCATCTCGATGAATTTTGCTTCCACGGCCGATGCTGCGTCCTTGAAAGGAGCGCGCTCTTCTTCAGAGAGAACGACGACCTTCATGTCAGGCTTGGCTTTCTTGATATTATCAATTGCCTCTTCGCCCAATCCGTTCTGATATTCGAGAATATGCTCGAATGCGGCGTCGGTTGCGGCTTGGATAGCCTGCTTGTCTTCGTCACTCAGACCGTCATAGAATTCCTTGTTGGCCATGACAGCGGTGGTGAAGTTGTTGTGCCCCGCATAGGTGATGACATCCGTCACCTCATACATCTTTGTTGAATCAACAAAGAACAGAGGGTTTTCCTGGCCTTGGATGATATTTGTCTGCAGGGCACCATAGACTTCGCCCCAAGGCAGCGGCGTTGGCGTTGCCCCGAAAGCCTTGTAGGATTCCACCAGAAGCGGATTTGTCATGACCCGGAATTTGACTTCATCCAGGTCGCCCGGACTGCGGACTTCTTCCTTCGTGGTCATGACCACTTCGCCTTCCGGGAACATTGTCAGAAGTTCAAGGTTCTGCTCGGCATAGAGTTCCTTGAAGTCCTCGTTAATGGCTTTACTGTTGCGGAAGAAAGCATTCAGCTCTTCCGGATCAGAGGGTAGCAGGTAAGGAACAAAGAAAACCTGCGCTTCCGGGATCAGCGAGCCGGTGAAACCCGGTGACTGGTCAACAAATTGCAGAATGCCGGCCTGTGCCTGTTCCATGATATCTGCGGACTCGCCCAATGTACCGTAAGGGTATAGCTGGAGCTCATGGTCTGTGTTTTTCTCCAGTTCTTCCTTGAACTTGGTTGCATAGACACCTTGGACATCCGTGATTGCTTCTTCGAATGCGTATTTCCAGGTATCTGCTTTCGCAGATGTGATGCCTGCCGCGAATACGGCTGCAACGGCGATGCCGCTCAAGTAGTGACGTTTGAAAAGTTTCATTATAGATCGCTCCCTTTTCGAAGGTTTTCGAAATTTAGCCTGCTTTTTATCCACGGGGTCGCAAGCGGTCCCGTATTTAAAGGAAATCAAGTCGACATAGAGGATTGCCTCGCTACAAGGCCTCCCCGAAATCAAACACTGTTGGGGCAAGAATGAGGCATTATTGTATTGCTAGTCAATGAAAGTATTGTAGCAGTACAATTACAGGCTATGCATGAAAGGCTCTGGCGCCCGCCGCAAGAGATTGCGTATTGCAGAAAGCCCCCGACGAAACCTTTTGGTGTCCTGTGTGCCGGCGACGGCGATACGGACGGCATCGGCTTTCCGTATATTGGGTGTCAGAAAAGGCTGGGTCGGGGCAATGGCGATGCCGAGGGAATTGGCATGATTGACATAGGTCGTGGTGTCCCAGCCCTCGGGCAGTTCCAGCCAGAAATGCAAGGAATTGGGGTGTCCGCGCCAGGACAGGCCGGTCATCTCCTCTTTTATGATTGTATGGCGTTCCGCAAGCGCCTGCCGTTGCCATTGCACGAGTTCGTCTGCGGTTCCATCCTTGATCCATCGGCTGGCAAGTTCGGCAACAAGGGGGGTGCCCATCCAGCTGAACGCAATCAGTCGTCCGGTTATGGCCGGTATCAGGCTGTCCGGCGCGACGAGATATCCTGTGCGCAAGCCTGACAAGGTGCATTTTGTGAAAGATGTCAGATAGATTGTCCGCTCCGGTGCAAGCGCCATAAAGGGCAGGGGGCGGTCTTCTACCAAGGGTCCCCAGGCATCATCTTCGATAATGAAGACGTCATATCGGCGGGCAATCCCGACAAGCTCGCGACGGCGTTCCTCCGACATCATGGTCGCCATGGGATTGGCGACCGTCGGGACGCTGAAATACACTTTTACATCATGACTTTTACACGCAATTTCAAAAGCTTCCGGAACAATACCCTGTTCGTCGAACTCAAGCCCCTGAAGGCGTAATCCAAGATACGAGCATTGTGAGATGATGAGGTGATGGACAATTGATTCCGTGACGACAATGTCTCCTGGTCGGGTGACGGCAGAAAGCGCAACGGCCATGCCATGGGTAACGCCATTCGTGATGATGACGGACTCAGGTGAAATATCGAGTTGACAACGGGACAGCCAGTCCACTCCGGCCTCCCGATGGGTCCGCAGGCCGACATTGGGCCGACACGCCAGATATGTGTCATGATCCAGTCCCACGGGGAGATCTTTCAGGGCGGCATCCATTCTGTCGACATGTATATGATCTATCAGCGGCCGGGAGATCGACAGATCAATTGTTCCGTTGTTTCCCCTTTCCATCAAATATGGCTGGCGGGATGGCAGAGTGGGCGACAGGACATATGTGCCGCGTCCGACATGGCCGTCTATGAGTCCGAGCCGTTTCAGCTCTTCATAGGCTTTGCCGACGGTATGGACGCTGATCCCCAACTTGTGCGCCAGCGTTCGATGAGGGAGCAGTTGTGTGCCGGCGGGAAGCCTGCCGTCCGCAATGGCTTCCTTGAACGCGGAAACTAGACTTGTATGGAGGGGGCGAGTTAGATTATCGTAACACGGGGTCCAGATTGTCATGCATTAATATAAGGATTTACCGTTTTTATATGCAAGACAATTCTGGGGAATCGCGTCGGATAGACTGGGCATTTATATGGCATTTGCACTAGATGAGCGGGATCTGAAAATTCTGGCTGTCCTGCAAAAAAATGGTCGAATGACCAAAACGGAACTGGCGGAACATGTCAATCTGTCGCCGACTCCCTGTTGGGAGCGACTGAAGAAGCTGGAACAGTCCGGAATCATCGAAGGGTACAGCGCCAATGTTTCCCTGAAAATACTCGGTTCGGTTTCCGTCATATTCATGGAAGCGGAAATCAGCAGCCATCGGGCAGTCGATTTTGAAAGGTTCGAGAAGGCGGTTCTGGAAATCCCCGAGATCGTCGAATGCTGGGCCGTGGGCGGCGGCATAGATTATATCGTCAAGTTTCTGTGCGGCGATGTCGATACCTACCAAAGGCTCGTCGATAAATTGCTTAACTCCGATATCGGCCTGCGGCGGTACTATTCATACGTTGTGACAAAGCCGGTTAAATTCAGCCAAATTCCGCCGCTGGAATTATACGAATATCGCAATGACCAGTGAGTCTCTCTCCTGATCGGCTGATTTTCAGAGAAAACCTCTGCTTTAGCTGGATAATTCAAAAGCACCCTCTACGTCAAAAGGAATAGGTTAAACACCAACCTGTTGAATAATCGGAGGTCGTCCCATGGGAGCCAATGTGAAGAAAAAGGAGTTTGTCGAGGAGTTCGATCTTCTGTCGGACCCCGGGCTGGTGAGGGAATTCGCCTATATTGACGGAAAATGGTGCGCGGCAAAAAGCGGCGCGACGATGGGCGTGTACAACCCCGCATCCGGTCAGCAGATCGCAACCGTCTCCAGTCTCTCCGCGACGGAAAGTGAAGCAGCAGTGGATGCTGCATCGAAAGCCTTTCCGGACTGGTCCAGTTTGCTGCCACAGGAACGTGCGTCGCTGATTAGCGAATGGGGGCGCCTGATGATGGCGCATGAGAATGACCTGGCCGTCATCATGACCCTGGAGCAAGGAAAGCCTCTTTCGGAAGCCCGCGGTGAAATCGCCTATGGTGCGTCCTTTGCGGAGTTTTTCTCTGAAGAAGCGAAGCGTGCGGATATCATCGGCGTCACCTCGCATCTGCCGAACGCGGAAATTGAAGTCTGGCTGGAACCGATCGGGGTTGCGGCTCTGGTGACGCCTTGGAATTTCCCGATTGCCATGATTACCCGCAAGGCTGCGGCGGCGCTGGCTGTTGGTTGCACCGTCGTTGTCCAGCCGTCCAAAGAGACGCCGCTCTCCGCTCTCGCCCTTGCCGAGCTTGCGCATCGGGCCGGCATTCCGCCAGGGGTGTTCAATGTTGTCATCGGGGAACCGGCGGAAATTGTCGGCACCTGGACGAAAGACCGTCGCGTTCGGGCGCTGTCCTTTACCGGATCAACGGAAATCGGCCGTTTGCTCTATGAGCAATGCGCGCCGACCATCAAGCGTCTCAGTCTCGAACTCGGCGGGCATGCGCCTTTCATCGTATTTGCAGATGCCGATATTCCGAAGGCCGTCAATGAGGCGATCAAGGCGAAATTTGCAACCTCGGGCCAGGATTGTCTGGGCGCCAACCGTTTCTTCATTGAGCGTCCGGTGTATGACGAGTTTTGCGCTGAATTTATCCGTAAAACGAAGGATCTGGTCGTGGACAACGGAATAACGGATCCGGACATCGGACCGTTGATGAATGACGCTGCCATCGCAAAGCAGAAAAGTCATGTTGAAAACGCCGTTGCTGGCGGGGCGAAACTTGCCTGCGGGGGCAAGGTGTTGACCGAGTTGGGACCGCTTTTCTATGAGCCGACGGTTCTGGTCGATGTTCCGGCCGATGCACTGATCATGCATGAGGAAACCTTCGGCCCCGTTGCCGCCATTACGCCGTTCGATAATGAAAAGGACGTTGTGGCGACGGCGAATGATACGGAATATGGTCTGATGGCCTATCTGCATACGAAAGATCCGTCCCGTATCTACCGGATCAGCCGCGCTCTTGAATTTGGCATGGTCGGGGTAAACCGGACGAAGATAACCGGCGCGCCCATACCCTTCGGCGGGATGAAACAATCCGGCCTCGGCCGGGAAGGATCACGCCATGGTATCGAAGCCTTCTCAAACATCAAATATATATGCCGCGATTGGGCGTAACCCTATTTTAGTCAGGAGAGACAAATGCTTACAAATGATCAACTCAGCCTATGGGATCGGGAGAACTTCTTCCACCCGTCGACGCATCTTGCGCAGTTCGCCCGCGGTGAAGCCCCCAATCGCATCATCAGCACAGGTGAGGGGGTTTATATTACCGACCGGGACGGGAACAAGCTTCTGGATGCGTTTGCCGGGCTTTATTGTGTGAATGTCGGTTATGGCCGCCAGGAAATTGCTGAGGCAATTGCCAAGCAAGCGCGGGAGCTTGCCTATTACCATTCCTATGTGGGGCATGGCACCGAAGCCTCTATTACGCTGTCGAAGATGATCATGGATCGGGCGCCCGGGAACATGAGCAAGGTATATTTCGGCTTGTCCGGATCCGATGCGAACGAGACCAACATCAAGCTTGTCTGGTACTATAACAACATTCTCGGACGGCCGGAAAAGAAGAAGATCATTTCACGTTGGCGCGGCTATCATGGCTCCGGGCTGATGACAGGGTCGCTGACCGGGCTTGAGCTGTTTCACAAGAAGTTCGACCTTCCTCTTGCGCAGGTTATTCATACGGAAGCGCCTTACTATTTCCGCCGTAAAGACCAAGCTCAGTCGGAAGAGGAATTTACGGCATATTGCGCGAGCGAGCTCGAAAAGCTCATCCTTGCCGAGGGGCCGGAAACAGTCGCCGCCTTTATCGGCGAGCCTGTACTGGGAACCGGTGGGCTGGTACCACCACCACAAGGTTATTGGGCGGCGATACAGGCGGTTCTGAAAAAATACGATATACTGCTGATCGCAGACGAGGTTGTCACCGGCTTTGGCCGTCTGGGCAGCATGTTCGGTTCCGATCATTACGGCATTGAGGCGGATATCATTACCTCGGCCAAGGGTTTGACGTCTGCATATGCGCCGCTCTCCGCGTCAATCATTTCCAGTAGGGTTTGGAAAGTCCTTGAAGACGGGACGGATGAGTTCGGGGCTATTGGCCACGGCTGGACCTATTCCGCGCATCCGATCGGTGCCGCCGCAGGTGTTGCCAACCTTAAACTGATCGATGAAATGGGCCTCGTGGAAAATGCCGATAAGGTCGGCAGCTACTTCAAGTCGGCGATGACAAACGCCGTCGCCGATCATGCAAATGTCGGAGATGTCCGGGGCGAAGGGTTGATGCTCGCTGTGGAATTTGTCGAGGACCGGGAAGCCCGCCGTTTCTTTGATCCGTCCCTGACGATGGGGGCGAAAGTTGCCGCCGCTCTTCTGAAGCGCGGCGTTATTGCCCGGGCCATGCCGCAGGGAGATATCATCGGCTTTGCCCCGCCTCTCTGTCTCTCAAACTCGGAGGCCGACAAGATTGTCGGCGCTATGCAGGAAGCTGTAGAGGAAGTTTTCGCCTAAAAAGAGCCATCGAATCGGCAAGGGGCGCAGTACGGATTATCGTTGATCCATTTGTTCCTTGCCGCTTTTCAGGTCCTCAAGGAAAAAAGTCTCGTCCTGCCAGACAACATCGAGCTGGCGCCGCCCTTTTTCGTTTATCATGGCATACACGGTTCGGGCATATCCGTTAGCATTTTCGAACCCCACGCTCTCATACGCCTTTTTAAGGTGCACCTGCTGGCAATCGATAACACCCTGCCAGGCGGTCAAACCTTTCTTTGTCAGATAAAGATGGCGGCTGCGGCGATCTTTCAGGTTTTCTTTTTGCGTTATATATCCGTCCGCGATCAAAGTCTTGATTGTCGGGCTGAAGGACTGCTGCGTGACGTCCAGAAAAGCAAGGATTTCCTTCACGGTCGCGCCCGGTTTGCGTTGCACAACATATAAAACCCTGAAGTGGGGACGCCGCAAACCGATGGATTCGAGATGCGCATCGCCTGCTTCCAGCATGCTGTTATAGGCAAGATACATGACTGCAAACAGCCAGTGTGCATGTTCTTCCGGGCAAAGGCTGTCTTCGTCCTGCGTCATTCGACGGTTACTCCTTTTTATTGTCGGGCAGCTGTATATGAACTGTACCCATACTATTTATTCAACCGATTGTATGTTAATTGCATCTAATTACACTATAACACGTGATGGGGTTTAAGGAAGTTCTTTGATTCATTTGATAAATTTCATATAAGAGCAAATTTTGATCTCTATATAAAGACAACCATTATTCACAGAAGAACTTGTCGGACAAAGCAATGGCCCCCTTTGGCATGGTCTGGTTCTTCGTCAAAATCCCCGTCATTTTTTATTTCCGCTCGTCATATCCAGATTTCCTGTTTGCGTCATTCCGGAGGCGAAATACCCGCCATCAACGGTTAATATCTCGCCATTTACATATCCGGATTTGGGGTTCGCCAGATAGCACACGGCATCGCCGATGTCTGAACTGGTTCCAAACCTTCCGACCGGAATCATCGGCAGCAGACGCGAAATGGTCTCTTCGGTGTAATTAGCCTGTACCAGCGGAGTCATGATGGGGCCGGGGGCGATGGCATTTGCCGTTACGCCATATGGCCCCATCTCAAGCGCAATTTGCCGGGTCAGTCCGATAATGGCCGCTTTCGATGTACCGTACGCTGTCCGGCCCACGCCAGCCCTGAGGCCACTGACGGAAGCCATATTGATAATTCTGCCATAGGATTGCTTGGCCATCTCGCGCGCCGCGCGCTGGGAGCAGAGGAAGCTGCCGGTCAGGTTGATCTGCATTACCTGATTCCAGTGCTCGGCCGTATAGTCGAGGAACGCCTGGATGTTGACGATTCCGGCGTTGTTCACCAGTACGTCTACACATTTGTCCCACTTTTCCGCGGCGGCAAACGCGGCCTCGATGTCGTCCGGGTCGGACACATCAAGCCTCTGACCCAATGCCTTGCCGCCCATTTCTTCAATTTTGTTGACTGTCTCCGAGATTCCTGATTCGGAAATATCCGTGACGACGACCCGCGCGCCTTTTTCGGCGAGGAGCAGGGCAGTTGCCTGCCCAATCCCCGATCCAGCGCCGGTAACCAATGCTACTCCATATTCTTCCATAGCTATTTCTCCCCGATCCTGTCACCGTTTTCTTGCTTTGTCGCCCTAACTCCAGACGTTCAGGCATACCGTTTTTGTCGGCGGTGATCAGCAGTAGTTGAGCGATTTTTAATAAACAGTTTACCTTATTAGATCAAGTTATTTGTTATATATTCACAAAGACGCAACAGTCCTTATACTTGTCGGTCGAGCAGGCAGTAATTGGAGCAAAAGCTTCAATCTCTTTCATAAAACGCAAGTCTAGGTTTTTGAAATATAAAACTTATGCATCACCCGGAAAAGGAGCTGGCGGGTCAAACAAACATGAGAGAAAACATCACTTTATGAGGGTATGGATTTCATCGCCCTCACATATAACAAACAAATTGACTAGAACAGTTATCCTGTTATATAATTAAGAAAGCTTCGGAATGTGCGGCGCGGGTGTAGGGCGCACATGAGAGTCAAAAAAATAACGCGGTTGGGCGAATATGCTTAAGCCGGTAAAAATCACCAACGAAAGGGAGACATAATGAATATTATTAAATCCACCATTATTGGTGCGGCTTGTGCTGCGCTTATTGGCGTCGCCGGGACGTATCCCGCGTATGCGGATGATCCGGAAACATTCAAGATCGGAGCGGTTCTGCCATTCTCCGGACCCTATGGCATTATCGGCAAGGGTATGAAGCAGGGCGCGCAGCTCGCCATTGACATGCGGGGCGGAGAAGTGCTCGGCAAGCCGGTCGAAGTCACCTGGGAAGATAGCGAAACGAAGCCGCAGCCGGCCGTGCAGAAGGCAACGCGCCTGATTTCTTCTGGTGCCCAGATGATTTTCGGGGCCGCCAGTTCCGCATCTACGGTGGCGCTGCAGGGTATTACGGAACAGCGCAAAATTCCGCTTCTCGTCACAATCTCCGCGGATGACAAAATTACCCAGGCAAATGGATATCGGTATACATTCCGGACATCTAACACACTTGGTATGGAAATCCGTATGGCAATGGAATTCACCAAGGCCGCCGGCCTCAAGAAACTCTACGCTGTTGGGGCGGACTATGCTGTGACACGTGACGGCCTGGAAGCTTTCAGCGCTGCGGCAAAGGAAGCCGGTATTGAAATCGTGGGTGTTGACTTCCCGCCACTTGGCAATCGTGACTACTCGGTTATTATTGACAAAATCGCCAAGACCGATGCTGACGGCGTCGTCCTCATCGTAACGGGCAGTGACGGCGTTACCTTCCTGAAGCAGGCTGGTCAGGCGGGCCTTGGCAAGAACAAGACCCTGTTTGGTCCGGTTTTGCAGGATGAAGTTCTGGCCGCAGCCGTTGGTCCGGACGCAATCGGCGCTGCTTCCGGTGTCCGGTATCACTACTCCATCGATAATCCCGCCAACAAGGCATTTGTTGAGGCGTACCGTGCAAAATACAACGAATGGCCGGACAGCTTTGCCGGCGAAGCATTCGATGGCATGAGCTGGTTCTTGGACACAGTTGACAGCACCAACTCCTGGAACCGGGAGGATTGGGTCAAAGCCTTTGAGGGCAGCGTCCGCGAAAATTCCGTGGAAGGCCGAAAGGAAATGCGCGCCTGCGATCACCAGGCGTTACAGGTCGGTCTCTGGGGCGTTGTTGAAAAAGGTGAAGCACCTTACCCTGACCTGAGAATGAAGATCACAAATGTCTTCCAGCCGGATGCACTCTTCCCCGAGTGCGCAGAATAGGCTGATTTAAATACGGGCGGTTGCGCGCAAGCTTCGGCCGCCCTCACTTTAATTCCAGGTTAGGTGATCCGGAAATGTCCACCATTGTGATAGGCCTTTCTATGGGCATGCTGCTGTTTTTGCTGGCAGCGGGGTTAACTCTTATTTTCGGCATGTTACGGGTAATTAACTTTGCGCATGGTTCATTGTATATGCTGGGTGCGTATCTCTCTTTTCAGATAGTGAATGTCACCGGAAGCTTCTGGATCGGGTTGGCCGTCGCACCGATTATCGCCGGGATTATCGGAGCCCTGATGGAACGTATCGCTCTTCGGCCGGTCTATGATCGTGACCATGTCTATCAACTCCTGCTAACTTTCGGATTCATTCTTGTTCTTGATGAGGCCGTCCGGATTTTCTGGGGCCTGGAATACAAGCAGATGTATCCGCCGGAACTGTTCTCCGGCGCGATCGAGATGTTCGGCAGCTCTGTACCGAGTTATCGCCTGTTTATTATCGGCTTTGGTGCGGCTGTGTCCGCAGCTCTGTTCTTCATGCTCGATCGCAGTAGATACGGCATGATTATTCGCGCGGCCAGCGTCGATCCCGAAATGGTACGTACCCTTGGTATCAATGTTTCATTGGTCCGTACTGGGGTTTTCTCCTTCGGCGCTGGCCTCGCGGCCCTTGGCGGAGCCGTGGCCGGTCCCCTTTTTCCGATCGAGCTAGGGATGGGTTTCAACATTATCATCGACAGCTTTATCGTTGTGATTATCGGCGGTCTTGGCAATATTCGCGGGGCCGTAATGGCGGCGCTTCTGATCGGCATGACGCGGGCTCTCGGTTATAGCTATGCTCCGAGCTGGGTCGATTTTCTTACCTTTATTCTGTTGATTGGCACTCTTATTCTCCGGCCGGAGGGATTGTTTAGCCGCAAGGGGCGGACGGCATGAATGCGCAACATTTATTGGCACTCATCGTTGCCATCATTATTTCAGTGCCATTGCTGTTTCCGGAAGGGCACAGCATCGGCTTGGTGAACGCAATTCTCATCTGGTCAATATTCGCTATCGGGTTTGATTTGGTGTTCGGGGTCGCGGGCATGCTGTCCTTCGGTCATGCGGCTTTCTTCGGCGTTGGCGCGTATACACTTTCGATCCTGACGATGCGTATGGGGTGGGATTTCCTTCCGGCCCTCGGCGCAGCGGGTGTCATCGGCGGCGCCCTGGCACTGGCTTTCAGTTACTTTGCGATCCGGGTTTCGGGGTTGTTCTTCGCGCTGTTGACGCTTGCCCTGTCGCAATTGATCTACATCATGGCGGGAACGAAATTGCGGATGCTGACCGGCGGCGTTGACGGTATCGCCGGTGTGCCGCGTCCGGATTTGTTCGGAATCGATTTCTACGATGACGGAAATTACTATTTCTTCCTGCTGGCGTTGTTCATCCTGGCATTGCTGATCTCCGGTCTCATCCGGATATCGCCTCTTGGTCAGGCGCTGAAGGCCATTAAGTCCAACGAGGTCAGGGCGGAACAGATCGGCTTCAATGTTCAGCGTCTGCAGCGGTCGGTCTTCACGATTTCCGGTGTTTATGCCGGTGTCAGCGGGGGTTTGCTGGCGTCACTGATTTTCTATGTTGGTCCGCAAATGCTCCATTGGAGCACATCCGGTGATGTCGTCATCATGGTTCTGCTCGGTGGAATGGGGACCCTGTTCGGGCCCATTCTCGGCGTTGCCATTTTCGAGATTATGCGGGAATGGCTGTCAACCCAGACATCGCACTGGTATGGTATCCTCGGTCTCATCTTCATTGTGTGCACGATTGGCATGCCGAAAGGTATCGCGGGCCTGATTATGCAGCTCTGGGAGCGTTTTACGCCGGGAGGCAAATCATGAGCGGCGCAGCAGAAGCCAAACATGTCCTGCGCTGTGAGGATATCGAGGTGTCCTATGGCGCGTTCAAGGCCGTCACTAATGTCACCTATGAGTTTAAGCCCGGCCTGCTATATGGTCTGATCGGACCAAACGGTGCGGGAAAGACGACGCTTATGAATGCGCTGTCGGGACGCGCCCGGCTCAGCAAGGGACGCGTCTTCCTAGACGATCAGGAAATCACGAAGCAGTCGCCTCATGCGCGAACATGGGCAGGCCTCGGCCGGAGTTTCCAGATTACTCAGATTTTTGCCGAAATGACAGTCTTTGAAAATCTGCGGCTGGCCGCGCAGGCACATCGCTTTCGCTTGCAACCTTTCTGGAGCCCTGTCGGTAAATTCCGAGAGATTGCGAATGACGCAGAGAAAGTTCTGAGTGAAATCGGCCTGGAGAGCTTTGCCCATGTCAATGCCGGGAGCCTCTCGCACGGGGATCAGCGCGCCCTCGAAATCGGACTGGCTTTGTTAAGCGAGCCGAAGGTCCTGCTGCTCGATGAACCGCTGGCCGGCGTCGGGCATGACGTTGTGGAAAAAGCTGTTGAATTGATTCGCCGTGTGTCGGAGGGACGGACGGTCCTGCTGATTGAGCATAACATGGACGTTGTCATGAAAATTTCCGACGAGATCATTGTCATGCTCGCAGGTGAAATTCTCGCGTCCGGCGAAGCCGAGACGATCAAGCGCGATCCACGTGTTCGAACCGCTTATCTGGGAGAGGAAGAATGAACCTTCTGGAAATGCAGAACTGCAATGTTTTCTATGGCAAGGCACAGGCATTGCACGACGTCTCGATTTCGGTGAACGACGGCGAGGTAGTCTCCCTGATTGGCCGGAATGGCGCCGGTAAAAGCACGTTGCTGAAGGCAATTATGGGCCTGAATCCGATTAAATCCGGCACCCGTATGTATGAGGGCCGTGATGCGACCAAAATCTCCACCGAGATGCTGGGCCGGTCCGGTATTGCCTATGTGCCCGAGGATCGGCGGATTTTTGCCACTTTAAGTGTTGATGAGAACCTAAGGATTGCAACGGTAATGGGGCGAAAAGGCACCTGGGATCTGGAGCGCGTCTACAATCTTTTTCCGCGACTAAAGGAACGGATGAGTTCGCGCGGCGATACATTGTCCGGCGGGGAACAGCAGATGCTCGCCGTCGGCCGCGGACTGCTCACCAATCCGAAGCTGTTGCTGCTGGACGAGCCGACGGAGGGCCTGGCGCCTCTGGTGGTTGCGGATCTTATCAAGGCCATGGAGCTGATCAATGCAGAAGGCGTGGCAATTCTTCTGGTCGAGCAGAACCTGAAAGTGCCGCTCAAACTCGCCGAGCGGCAGTATCTGATTGATAACGGGCATATCCGCTGGTCCGGGAAAACAGATGAACTGTTGGCGGAGCGGGAAAAAATCGAAGCACTCATAAGCCTCTAAACTTGGGAGTTAAGCAAATGTCAGATGTATATATCGTTGGAATAGGAATGTCGCAGTTCGGGAAGTTCTTGGACCGTTCCGTTAAGGACATGACTGCTGAAGTTGTTCAAGAGGCTCTGAAAGACTCCGGTCTGGAGCGGGAGAATATTCAGGCGGCATATTTTGCAAACGCCTCCCAGGCGGCAGTTGAGGCGCAGTATCTGGTACCGGGGCAGATTGCCTTGCGGTCTGCTGGTTTTGAGGGAATTCCGATTACTAATATCGAGAATGCTTGTGCCAGTGCCAGTACTGCCCTCAACTCGGCCTGCGCCTTTGTTCAATCCGGACAGGGGGATGTCGCACTGGCCATTGGGACGGACAAGATGAACTCCAGGGATCGCGCTCGTTCCTTCGCGGTGTTCGACGGTGGCTGGGATGTTCATACGGCGGAAGAATCCATCGCCCGGCTGCTGGATATGTCCAAGGGCATGGAGCTGCCGCCGGAGGCTGAGGACAATGGTGGACAGCGCAGTGTCTTTATGGATGTCTATGCGTCGCTTGCCAAGAATCACATGAAGGCTTTCGGGATTACGCAGGCACAGATTGCGGCGGCCTCGGCAAAGAACCATACACATTCCTATCATAATCCGAAGGCGCAATACCGGAATAAAATGACGGTGGAGGAAGTTCTTAATGACCGTCCGATCGCCTGGCCGCTCACCCTTGCCATGTGCGCGCCGATCAGTGATGGCGCCGCGGCGGCCATTGTGGTTTCGGAAGAAAAGGCACGCCAGCTTGGCTTGGGGCGTGCCATACGCGTCGCAGCCTCCGTCTTGAGATCAGGCACAAACCGCAAGCCCGATGAGTTTGACAAGCAGATTACGCATCTCGCTGCAAACGCCGCCTATGAAAAGGCCGGTCTGGCGCCAAAGGATATGGATGTCGCCGAGGTTCATGATGCGACAGCCTTCGCCGAGCTTCTTCAGGTGGAAGCGCTGGGCTTTTGTGACTTCGGGGAAGGCGGGCGGTTGTCTGCCGAAGGCCATACAACCATTGGCGGCCGTATCCCCGTAAACCCGTCCGGCGGGCTTGAATCACGCGGTCATCCCATCGGTGCAACCGGTCTGGCGCAGGTATACGAGCTTGTAACCCAGCTGCGCGGCGAAGCGGGGCCCCGTCAGGTTGACGGAGCCCGTACGGCGATTGCCGAAAACGGCGGCGGGTTCATGGGCTATGAAGAAGCCGCGGCCTGTATCACCATTTTGCAGAAAAACTGATCATTTACGGGAGAGAAATTCGTGCGTGTCATTGATTATTTCGACCGGGGTGTCGCGCTGGACCCGGAAAGGGTTTGCCTGAAAGACAGCCGCATTTCACGCAGCTATGCCGAGGTGCAGGAACGCAACTACAGAATTGCCAACGCCCTGATCCGGCTGGGGGTAAAACCTCAGGCAAAAGGCGCGGTGTTCAGTTCCAACGCTGTTCCGGCATTTGAATGCTGCCTCGGGATGCTACGCGCCGGTGTCGTCTGGGTACCGCTTAACGCGAAGAACGAGGTCAAGGAAAACGCCTATATCCTTGATAACTGCGATGTGGAAATTCTTTTCTATAACAGTGAGTTCGAAGAGAAGGCCGGGGAGTTCGCCAAGCTCTGCCCGAAAATCCGGTATTTCATCTGTATTGATAAGGCCGGCGGACGGGGTGTCTATCTGGAAGACTGGATTGACGGAGAGGACAATACCGATCCCGATATCGATGGAGGTCAGGAGACTCTCGCGTCGATCTTCTCGTCCGGCGGAACGACCGGGCTGCCCAAAGGCGTACTTTGGACCAACCGCGTCTGGGATGCCATGGTGACGGCTTTCTACACCAACATGCCTGCGAAAAAGCCACCCGTTCATCTTGTCGTCGCCCCGATGTCGCATGCCGCGGGTGTACTTGCCATTCTTTCGATGGCGAATGGCGGAACGCAGGTCATCCTGCCGCAGTTTGATGCGGAAATGGTGGCAAAGACGATCGAGAGCGACGGGGTGACTCATTTATTCCTGCCCCCGACGGCTATCTATATGCTGCTGTCCTATCCCGATGTCGCGAAGTATGACTATAGCAGTCTGGAGCATTTCATCTATGCGGCGGCGCCGATGTCCGTCGACAAACTAAAGGAGTGCCTGAAGGTCTTTGGACCGGTTATGACCCAGTCCTTCGGACAGGCCGAAGCGCCAATGTTCTGCACCTATCTTTCACCTGAAGATCACCTCGTAATCGGCAGTAATACAAAGGAAAAACGCCTGGCTAGCTGTGGACGCCAGACATTGCAGACCCGCGTCAGGATCATGGATGACGACGGTAATCTTCTGCCGCCGAACGAACGCGGGGAAATCGTTGTCAACGGAAACCTGGTGATGATGGGCTATTACAAGAACCCGGAGGCAACGAAGGAAGTTTCTACCTTCGGCTGGCACCATACCGGCGATATCGGCTATATCGATGACGACGGATATGTCTATATAGTCGACCGGAAAAAGGACATGATCATCACAGGTGGTTTCAACGTCTATCCAAGTGAAATCGAGCAGGTGATATGGGGTCACCCCTCCGTTCAGGATTGCGCGGTCGTCGGTGCGCCGGATGAAAAATGGGGAGAAGCCGTCAAGGCGGTGGTTGAACTCAAACCCGGTTGCACGCTTGAGGAAGAAGAAGTCATCAGCCTCTGCAAGAAAGCCCTCGGCAGTGTGAAGGCTCCGAAATCGGTTGAGTTCTGGAAAACCCTGCCGCGGACGCCGGTCGGTAAAGTCCGCAAGAAGGATATTCGCGCAAGCTTCTGGAAGGAAGGCGAGCGGGCGATCTAGGCTTCCAGGAGGGAGACGGGCGGTCTGATCATCTGACCCAGACATTACGATAAGAACGAGGGACGTGAGTAATGAATATTGCAGATTTCCTGCCGCGTGTGGCGGCAGTTTACGGCGATAAACCGGCCATCTCCCTGGGAGCGCGGCAGCTTCATACCTATCAGGAATTTGCAGACCGCGTGCGTTCTCTCGCCGGGGCTCTTCGCGGTGAGCTCGGGCTGAACGAGGGCGACCGGGTTGGCCTCGCCATGACGAATACGCCGCAATATATGGAGATTCTCGTTGCCTGTTGGCATGCAGGACTTTGCGCTGTTCCTATGAACGCCAAACTGCATCCCAAGGAGTTTGCCTTTATTATCGAGAATGCAGGTGCCAAAGTCTGCTTTGTCACTGAGAACCTGGCCACGGGTATCAGTGACTTCCTGGAGACGATCGACGGGTTTGAACGGGTTTTCTGCGTCAGTGACAACGACTATGAGGCCCTGACGACGCATTCTCCGATAGGGATGGTGGATGTATCGGAGACGGACCCTGCCTGGGTTTTCTATACCAGCGGGACGACGGGACGACCGAAAGGGGCAACGCTCACGCATCGGACCCTGATGGCTATGACATTGCGATATTACGCGGATGTCGATCAACCGTCCCCGGAGGATACCTATTTTCACACGGCCCCGATGTCTCACGCGGATGGCCTTTACGCCATTCCGCATCTTATCAAGGCATCGCACCATATCGTGCCGGAAAGCGGCGGATTTGATGTGGATGAGATATTCGACCTTCTTGAAACCTATAAGAACGCAACCTTCATGGCCGCGCCGACGATGCTGACGCGGATGACGAACCATCCGAAGGCAAGCGAAGCGAGATCCGAGAATATCAAGACGATCTATTATGGCGGGGCCCCCATGTATCTGGAGGATACAAAGCGCGCCATTGCCACATTCGGACCTTGCATTATGCAGATTTTCGGACAGGGTGAGTCGCCGAACACCGGCACCAGCCTCAGCAAAGCCTTGCATGCCGACTATGATAATCCGAAATATGAGAAGCGGCTTTCAAGCGTCGGCCTGCCGCGCACAGGAGTCGAGGTTCGCATTTTCGATGAGAACGATAATGAGGTGCCGACTGGCGAAGTCGGTGAGATTGTCCTCAGGAGCGATGTCGTCATGGCGGGCTACTGGAATAACCCGGAGGCCACCAGCAGCACGATCCGGGACGGCTGGCTCCATACCGGGGATGTCGGGCTGCTGGATGAAGACGGATTTCTCACCCTGAAAGACCGCTCCAAGGATATGATCATCAGCGGCGGAACCAATATTTATCCCCGTGAGATCGAGGAAGTGCTGCTCATGGACAGCCGCCTGGACGAGGTGTCCGTGATTGGCCGTCCGGAACCCGACTGGGGCGAGGAAGTGGTCGCCTTTGTCGTGCTGCGGCAAGGGGCGTCTGTTACACCGGAAGAGCTTGAAGAGCTGTGCCTCAATAATATTGCCCGTTTCAAGCGACCGAAGGAGTATTTCTTCGTCGATCAACTCCCCAAAAGCAACTATGGGAAAATCCTGAAAACCGAACTCCGTAAACAGCTTGCCGAAATGTAGATTTCCCGTCCTCTGTTGACAGATGCGGCGTAATTCCCGAATGTAATAAAAACAACCAAGAATGAACTTGGCTTGACGGGAGTAAGACATGAGCCGGGTTTCCTTACGGCAAGAAGACGCAGTCGCTGTTGTTTCCTTTTCCAATCCGCCGGATAACTATATGGATGCGGAAACGGAATCTGAGCTTGCCGCCGTCCTTGGTGTGATAGAGACCGACGCCTCCATCCGCGCTGTTGTTCTGACGGGCGGTAAGCCGGATGTTTTTATCCGCCATTACGATGTCGGCATACTCCTGGATCGGAGCAAGATCATGCGGTCCAAGCAAATGACCTTTGATCCTGCGCGTCCTGTCCCGGCGTCTCTCATCCATAAATGTTATGACCGGATCGAGGCAATGGCGAAGCCTTTTATTGCGGCGATAAACGGCACGGCCATGGGCGGCGGGTTCGAGCTTGCGCTGGCCTGTGATATCCGGCTGGTAAAGGACGGTCCCTATGACCTCGGGCTGCCGGAGGTAAATCTCGGTATTTTGCCGGGGGCGGGGGGCACCCAGCGGTTGACGCGGCTTGTCGGGGAAGCCAAGGCGAAAGAGCTGATGCTTCTGGGCCGGACAATGAGCCCGCGTGAAGTTAAGGAGATCGGTCTTGCCAGCCTCTGTGTGGAGGGAGATGTCCTTGCGGAGGCACTGGAAATTGCAAAGACACTGGCGCGCCGGTCGCCCCGTGCCGTCGGACATATCAAGGATCTGATAACCGGCGTTTCATATCGATCCGGCGAAGAAGGCTCCGCGCGGGAGAGAACCCTGTTCTGCGATCTCATGGTGGATAACCGGGCCTTCGAGGAAATGTCGGATATGGTTGAGGGAAAGCGGGATATTCGCGATCCGGAGTTAATGAAGAACAAGAAGAAATACTGGTCAGATGAAAACGATTGATGATGCGCAAGTATACCTGCCCGAACTATGGGCGACCCACGCCCGTTTCTCCCCGGACAAGGAAGCCGTTGTCTGTGGGGAGGTTCGGCGCAGCTGGCGGGATTTCAATAACAACCTGAACCGCATTGCAAACGCCGTCCGGGACTATGGCTTGGGCCGCGGTGACAAGATTGCCGTTCTGATGGGTAATGCCGTTAAAACGCTTGAAGTGATGTATGGCGTCGTCAAGGCCGGGGCCTGCGTCGTCCCTTTGAGCAGTCTTTTGACAGCAGAGCAGATCGAAGGGCTGATCAACGACAGCGATGCAAAGCTGGTCATCGCATCGGAAGGCGTGCGGGAAAGACTGGAAAAGATACGCGGTAATCTTAGAAATATTCTGAAGAATGATTTTATCTCTGTGGGGTTTGATGGTCCGGGCTGGCAGTCCTTCGATCAGTTCGTTGAACATTCCGGTACCGGTGCACCGGTGGTTAGCTATGACATGTCTGATGAGTTCAATATCATCTACAGTTCGGGCACGACAGGATTGCCGAAGGGAATTGTCCAGACGCACCGGGCGCGTCAACACTGGTCCTACAGCAACGCCATAGAGATACGGTTCCATGCGGACACCAGAGCGTTGACGACAACGGCGCTATATTCCAACGGAACCTGGCTCATGATCCTGCCGGCGCTGTTCGTTGGCGCAACCGTCCACATCCTGCCCGAGTTTGGCGCGAAAGCCTTTCTGAAGACTGTTCAGGAAGAAAAAATTACTCACACTTTTATGGTTCCGACCCAGTTTATCCAAACCCTGGCGGATCCGGCCATGGACCGCGCCGATTTAAGTAGTCTTGAGTCTGTTCTTTGTGCGGGATCGCCGCTCAGGCCCGACACGAAAGCTGAGGTGCTCAAGCGTCTTTCCCGCAACCTTTATGAGCTATACGGCTATTCGGAAGGTTTCGGGACCATGAACCGGCCGCATCAGCAGAGTGCAAAGCCCGCCTCCGTCGGCACGCCTGTCCTCGGTTTCGATGTCCGAATTATAGATGATGACGGAAATGAACTCGGCGCGAATGAAGTCGGGGAAATTGCCGGTACCGGCGCGGGCATGATGAAGGAATATCATAACCGGCCCGACGCAACGGATGCCATTGTCTGGCATGACCCTGCGGGTCGCTGCTATGTGCGTTCGGGCGATATCGGCAAGCTCGATGAAGATGGGTATCTGTATATCCTGGATCGCAAGAAGGACATGATCATTTCCGGTGGCCTGAATATATTCCCGGCCGATATTGAGACGATTATTGGCGAGAACGAAGCGGTGCTGGACGTAACAGTGATTGGAATTCCGCATGAAAAATGGGGGGAAACGCCGGTCGCTCTTATCATTCCCAAGTCCGGCGCCAATGAGCAGGCTATACTGGACTGGTCAAATGAGAGGCTGGGGAAGCATCAGCGCATCGCGGCCGTCCGTTTCTGTGATGAATTCCCAAGAAATGCGCTTGGAAAAGTCCTGAAGCGTGAATTGCGGGATAGCTGGTAGGGGCGCCGCTTAGCTCTCATCCCCGACGACGATACCGATAGCCACGAGGTTAGATGTATCATTGCCCAGATCACCGCTGAAGGTGATCGAAAATTCGTCGGCGCCATCGATGGTCAGGGTTGTGCTGCCGGGGCTGCTACTGTTATCGAGATTTACGAGTGCCGCCCGGTCATCCGCCGCCGTTCCGGGATTGTTGATACCAAGGGCGTCAAATAACGTGTCGAGGCTGACAATATCGCCATCGACGACATAATCGAAATCGAGAATGAAGTCGTCGCCATTTGTAACGCTGGTAAAACGGAACTCATCGGCACCGGCACCACCCTCGAGGACGTCATCTCCGTCCCCGCCGATCAAAGTGTCGGCCCCATCTCCGCCGCGCAACAGGTCATTGCCATCGCCGCCGGACAGCTGATCATTGCCGTCAAATCCATAGAGGCGGTCCGCACCCGCGCCACCGGCAAGGACATCGCCTCCCGCTGTCCCGAGTTCCACATTTACGTCGGCATTCAGCAGGTCAATCACACCCACATTCAACAATGTCGCCAGCGTATCCGAGGAACTGGCGTCCAGACTGTCCGTGGCGGTGATCGTTGTGGCGTTGAGGACATCAACACCGTCTAGCAGCCAGGGCTGATCAAACTGGACGGTCGCCAGCAACTCATTGATCGAGAGATTGTCGATAACGCCGTCATCGGTCGCTGTAATCGTCATAACGGAAGAGGGGGCGACGAGACCGAGTAATCCCGGATCATTCTCAATCGTTATGGTCAGGCCGAGTTCCGCTGCCAGTTCCGTCGAGGCGCTGAGCGTCAGGGCCCCCAGCCCGACATCGAGTAATGGGGAATAGGCAATCTCGACCCGTTGCAGGTTATCATCGACGTCATAGGCAATCAGATCCTGTTGGTCGAGGGAAATCAGTCCAAGGATAGCGCCGTGGACCTGAACCACGGGGGCGTTGTTGGCCGGGGCAGGCGGGGCTATGCCGGTGCTGTCGAACTGCGCTGTGGTCTGGTCGGTGTCGCCGTCATTATCCGTAATGATGAAACCGACCTCGGTTGTGCCGCCCACCATATCGGTATCGCTGGTTGCCTCATCGACGATGAGTTTGCCCCGGCTGAGCAGATCGGCGATTACCGCCTGATCTGAAAGTTCGCCATCAATCAGGTCAACGTTCTCGAAAAGTACCTGCTGGTCGACATCGGAAACATCGAAACCGCCCAGGAACTCGCCGTCCGTGCTGAGGTACAGTATTGTATCTGATCCGCTCAGCTCGAAATGCAGATAATTGGCGAGATTGCCGGGGTTCGTGCCGATATAACCTTCGCCCTGCAAAATGTCCCCAAGGTCGATGATATCACCGTCATTCGCGAGCGCGGATAGATTGAAGTCCGTGACAACGTCGATGTTCGGGGAGGCGGGCGCACCCTCGTCATTCTCTTCCCAGATAAAGACATCTGTCCCGGCGCCGCCTGTGAGGGTGTCATTGCCATCCCCGCCGATCAGAATATCATTCCCGGCACCTCCGGACAGGCTATCGTTCCCGTCGCCGCCCCGCAGCAGATCGTTTCCGTCATTCCCGTTGAGGGTATCATTTCCGCCATATCCATAGATCCGGTTGTCGGCGGCATCGCCGTTTAATGTCTCCGCGCCATTGGTGCCTTCTATAATTTCGGATGGGGGCGTGGCACCCAGCAGGCTCGTGTCCAGCAACTCTCCGGCCCCGGCCGCGGTGACCAGGCCATCGGTATCCGTCGCCGTTATGGTGATTGAATTGACCAGATCGACGGAAAGAGGCCCTGAGTCAAACGTCACGGTTCCCAGCAGCTCATTCAGCTTCGCATTGTCGATCGGTCCCCCATCCAGTGCCGTTATCGTCAACTCTGACGAGGAAGAGAGTAAAAAGCTGCTGTTGACGATATTGACATCCAGCCCGAGGTCGGCGGCGAGGTCTGTGGAGGCATTGAATTCATATGCCCCCAAGCCAATCAGCGTGGAATATTCAAGAACGACCGATTCAATATTGTTGTTTACATCTGTCGCAGTGAAAAGCTGGTTCAGGCTGAAGTCTATCAGGCCAAGCGCGTCCGCTCCGGCAATGCCCAAGAGGCCGCCCTCATCGGCAATGCCGACTTCCGGCGCTTCATTTGCAACCGGGGCTATGCCTGAGATGCCGGTTGCCGTAAAACTGTAGTCGCCGGTCAGCAAATTGACCTCAAGGGTTTCTCCCTTATAGTTCTCGACCGTCAATATGTTCGTTCCGCCATCATAGCCATACCCGGAAATCATGTCGGAATTGCCAGCGGGGGTAACGGTGTTCAGCGCCGCATCATAGTTGAACGACAGTCCGTTCATCTGAACCTGCAGCACCGTGCCGCCATCCGCCCCGAAGCTGTCGACGGCACTGCCATTGAAGGTGTCCGGCACGCTGCTGATCGTGAACTGGGCGATGCCGGTCGCGGTCGGCACGTCATCTACCACGGAAATAGTCAGGTTACCGCTTGCAGCGGCGGTCCCGTCGGAGGCTGTCACGACGAGATCGAAATCGAGGGCTGTGGTCCCGCCGCCTGCCGGGTGATCGATCGGCTGGGACAAGGTGACCTGATAGTTGCCGTCGTTATCTATTGTAATACGCAAGGTTTCGCCGTTTGAAACCGTGCTGCCGATCAGTAATTGTGTGTCATCTCCGGTCCAGGTAATGATCTCCCCGCCGGAATAAAGCGCTGTCACCGGTTCGGCCATCGTCACTGTCAGGGGATCGCCTTCGTTGTCCGCGACAGCTACTTGCCCGGAAGAAAGGCTGATGATACCCGGCTCCGAAACCGAGGCAGCCTGATCCCCGACTGAGACGCCGCCGATTGCATCCCCGGATCCGTTATTGCCGGCGAGATCGGTATAGCTGTCGTCTGGGAC
>TARA_R110000824_G_scaffold401796_1_pt1 | contig 61515 bp, 64 predicted proteins | sample TARA_R110000824 | Tara Oceans TARA_R110000824 (sample SAMEA4397747) | marine metagenome | biome: Polar Biome; feature: [MES] marine water layer (ENVO:01000295) within the mesopelagic zone...; material: water (ENVO:00002006), including particulate matter (ENVO:01000060) such...
ATGCGAATATTGGTTCCACCTAAATCTGCAACGATATATGTTTTCAAGTTGGTCATTAAATAGTAATCAAAGAGAGAGAGTCCCTAGTGTACCTGATTTTGTAAGATACCTTTGTGTGGGAATTCTAAATTGCCATTAAAGAGCATGCTTCATCATCATAAAAAGATAAAAAGAATCTATGTTCCCTTGTGAGCAGCCGGGCGTTGTTGTGAGTATTGGAAGTTAACGTATAAAAATACTTTTCGAAATGTGGTGTACCGTACAGACTGATTGCTGACTGAGGCAAATAACGGACTACCTCTAGGAGCTTACACTGAATGGAAAGTCAGAATGAACGAAGCTACGCAGTTGATACCCCGGAATGGTACTGACAAGTTAACGTCCTAAGTCGAAAAAAACCTGCCAATTATTCCATCTAAATTGCCACTGCCTTTGCCCAAGATGCAAAGGCGCGCAATCTAAAATATCGATAATTCTTTGCTGAAACTAAATGATGTCCGAGGTTAAATAAATTATAAACCGCTGCATGTGCATTCAAGAATCGTTGGGCTTGGTTTATAGATTTAAACTTTCTCATCCCTCGCTCTCTTACCCTTGTCGGTTGATGCGAAAGTTCTGCACGATTATTAGCATACTGTGAAGTATCATGAATCGATTCTGGAATTAGTTCTCTATGAGCAACTCCATAACTTCGCAATTTATCCGTCACTATCTTCCTAGGTTCTCCACGGTTTTTCTTCAATAACCGCTTAAAGAAACGCTTTGCGGCCATACTATCTCGACGTTTCTGAAGATATATATCTACTGCCTCACCATCTTGATCTACGGCTCGCCAAAGATAATTCTGCATCCCATTTATTTTTATAAAGTATTACCATAACCTTGGTGCTTTCTTCTTAATCTCGTCACATATTTAGGCCCAAACTTATTGCACCAAAGTCGAATTGCTTCGTAGCTAACCTGAATTCCACGTTCAGCAAGTAAATCTTCAATATCGCGGTGACTTAAATTGAATTTAAAATAGAGCCATACGGCATATTGGATAATTTCAGATGGGAAGCGATGACGCTTATATAGTAGGTTTGATGTATTCATGGGTTGAATTATCAACTATGTGGAGTTAACTTGTCAGTACCTTATTATTAGTTTTGTGTATTATTCCGGCATTACTTCTTGTCACTCAAAAATTTAAGTTTATAAAAAAATATAATGTATAACCTTTTCAAGACATCTAAAAATTAGGCTATGTTTATTTATATTTACATACCTTTTTATATTGGAAAAGTTAAAGACAATATAAATTCAAAACAATAATTAATTCAAATTGAAAAGTTATATTGTTAGCACCTTGCTTTCAATTGAATTTTGATTGATAGTAAAAGTACATGTTTACAATTTAGAGAGAATATTATGCGGCAAATTTTTTTTTAACACTATTTATCGGGTTTTTTATAAGCGCTTTTACTGTGTCCGCTCAGGAAGAAAGCAGTGAAGCAGATGAAATCCGTATGGTTTTAGAAAGACTGGCTGGACTTATGCAAGCTGGTGATTTAGAAGCGATAGGTGAAATTTATTCAACTGGACGGAGTGTTCATATCATCGAAGGTGTTGGTGTCAATCATGGTTGGGAAGAATATCGAGATGATCACTTAAGACCAGAATTGGCAGCATTTAGAAATCTGGTATATCATTATTTTGCAATAGAGCCGCAAGTTCGAGGGAACATTGCCTATGCTGCATTTCGTTATGAACTGAGTGCGGATACTGAAGGCGGACATATAGATATAGAAGGGCGAGGAACTATTATTCTAGAAAAGATGAATGATCAGTGGAAAATCGTGCATTCACATACGTCAGGGCGCCCTAAATAGACCACGATAACAGGGCTGTACCTGCTCGAAAAAAGGAAATAATTAGCATTATTAGTTTCGGCATTTGCAAAACCAATTAATTTGGGTTTATGATGGTTGCCATGTCCAGATTAAAAACTCAAAAATATCTTGCCTTAATGTTGCTGGTTTTTGCCGGGCAGACATTTGCCATGCCTTTTCTGGATTGCTGTGCAGCTAACGAAGATATAGCTGGCAAAACACAGAAAATGGACAGTCATCATGACATGGCAATGTCAGCTCAACATCATTCAAAAGCAAGCCATCATACTAATGATCAAGCCGGCGAAACGTACTGTAATCATCAATGTGACGTTTGTGCGGGAGCAGTTTTACTGGGCGAATATGCCTCTATCACCCGACTGCCTGCTCCAGATCATTTGAATGCAATTTATCATTTCATCCTGCCAATTTCCTCAAGCGACAACCCCTTTAGACCTCCCATTTCTGCCTAACACAGGATTAGTACGCCTGCGTGTTGGGTAAAGTCAGATTTCCCTGAAATTTTAGTCTCCTATTCACGCAGCGTGTCTTAATCCTTTCTTTGTTGTTCAGACTGATCTTAGTTATTGAATAAATAAATTTTAAAGGAAAGAAGGGAAATGAATAAATCACTACGCCATTCAGGCAGACCCAAGCAGCTGGAATTTTCACGTCGCCGATTTGTTACGGGCACAGTCGCTAGTGGGGCACTGCTTGGACTTAATTTCACCTCATTAAGGGCGCAAACCAGCCAGACTCAGTCTCCGATGATATTAAGTGGGCGCGAATTTGATTTAAACATCGGCTACAAGGCGGTGAATTTTACGGGTCAGGAAAGTATGGCCACTGCGGTTAATGACAGTGTTCCAGCACCAGTATTGCACTGGCGTGAAGGTGAAGAAATCACCTTGAGAGTTACTAACAACCTGGCTGAAGACAGTTCAATACATTGGCATGGGATTATTTTGCCAAGCAATATGGATGGTGTGCCAGGCATCAGCTTTGATGGAATCAGGCCTGGTCAGACCTTTGAATATCGTTTTACTGCCAATCAAAGCGGCACTTACTGGTATCACAGTCATTCCGGCTTTCAGGAACAAACCGGACTATATGGTGCAATCGTGATTTCTCCCAGAGATGCAGATCCAGTGAGTTTTGATCGTGAATATGTTGTTCTTCTCTCAGACTGGAGCAATACCTCGCCTCACAATGTTTATTCCAAACTCAAAAAAATGAGCCATTACTATAATTTTAATGAGCGTACGACAGGCGATCTCTGGCAGGAAATTAAGTCCAAGGGAATCACACAGACCTGGAATGATCGTGCCATGTGGAATCAGATGCGCATGAGTGAAAGGGATATTGCGGATGTTACTGGCTATACCTATACCTTTTTGATGAATGGAAATGCGCCGGATCAAAATTGGCAGGCACTGTTTCAGCCTGGCGAAAAAATCAGGCTACGTTTTATAAACAGTGCAGCAATGACTATTTTTGATGTGCGTATGCCGGGCCTCAAAATGAAGGTAGTGGCTGCAGATGGTCAAAATATTGAACCGGTCACCATTGACGAGTTTCGAATCGGGGTTGCTGAAACCTATGACGTCATAGTCGAACCAAGTGCGGACACGGCCTATACCATTTTTGCCCAAAGCATTGATCGTAGCGGTTTTGCTCGTGGCACGCTTACGCCTGAAGTCGGCTTGAGTGCTGCTGTTCCTGCCATGGATCCTGCACCTGTTTTGGGACACAGAGACATGGGCATGGATATGGCCGGTATGGATATGAGCAGCACCAACATGGAAGGCATGGATCACAGTCAGATGGATATGGCGCAGGGGATGCCAGGCATGGAAACTGATCCGGTGATGTCTATGCCGTCTGCATTAGGACGTGCAGGTTTTGGATCGTCGAATGAGATCACCCATGTGCGCAGTGAGTTTGGACCACAGGTAGATATGCGCAGTGAGAGCCCGCAAAACGGTTTGAATGATCCAGGGATAGGCTTGCGTAATCATGCACAACTCTATAACCGCCGGGTTTTAACTTACGGTGATATTAAAAATCTTTATCCCACACTGGATAGCAGAGAACCCGAACGTGAGATTGAACTGCATTTAACCGGCAATATGCAGCGTTATATGTGGTCAATGAATGGCATCAAGTTTGCGGATGCAGAACCGCTGAATCTTCGTTATGGCGAGCGTGTGCGTATTACTTTGGTCAATGACACGATGATGACACACCCCATTCATCTGCACGGCATGTGGAGCGAACTGGAAACCGGTGACCCGCAGCACATTCCGCGCAAACACACCATTATCGTTCAGCCCGGTTCGAAAATTTCGTACCTGGTGACTGCTGATGCGAGAGGCGGCTGGGCTTATCACTGTCATTTGCTCTATCACATGATGGGCATGTTTCGTGAAGTCCGGGTAAGTTAAGCGTGAGCTAAAGGATATGAATATGTTGACTAGAAAAGTACTCATTTTATCCCTGCTGATGAGCATGGAAATATGGCCTGGTTTATCTCAGGCTGCGATGGAGGATGATCCCTTACTCTACAAGCTAATGGTGAACGAACTGGAAAGTAATGATTCCGGAGGAACACCGTTAACCTGGAATGCCCAGGCATGGCTGGGGCATGACATTAAAAAGCTTTGGATTAAAACCGAAGGGGAAAGGCTACGAGGTGACACCGAAGAATTAGAAGTCCAAGCACTTTATAGCCAGGCGATCAGACCTTTCTGGGACTTTCAGATAGGCCTGCGCCATGATGCCCGACCCAGCCCGTCACAAGACTGGGGAGTGATTGGCCTGAAAGGGCTGGCGCCGTATTTTTTTGAAGTGGATGCAGCCTTATTTATTGGCGACTCCGGTAACACAGGCTTGCGTTTAAATGCGGAATATGAATGGCTATTTACTCAAAAACTTATTCTAACCCCGGAAATTGAAGTGAATTTTTATGGTCAGGATATTCCGGAAGTTTCCCTGGGATCCGGTCTTTCAGACATGACTTTAGGTTTACGTTTGCGTTATGAAATACGGCGTGAATTTGCACCTTACCTCGGGCTTGAATGGTCAAAACTTTATGGAAACAGTGCTGACTTTGTCAGCAGTAATGGGGCGGAGGTCAGTGATACAAAAGTTGTCGCAGGCCTGCGCCTGTGGTTTTAAGCAATCTGTAAATAAGCGCCCTATATGGGCTTAATAGGAGAGTAAAATGAAAATAGTAAAACTTTTATCATTTGTGTTGGTAATGAATGGTGCAATCTTGAGTTCAACTGCACTGTTGGCACATACGGAACTGACTGAAGCGATGCCAGCAAATGGTGCAGTCATGCATCAGGGACCGGAACATGTAAGCTTAAACTTCACAGAAGAAGTGCGCTTACTGCAACTATCGGTGACCGATAGTACCGGTCACGCTGTAGAAATCGGTTTTACGCCAAGGGCTAATGAGGAAAAAGTATTCTCATTAATGTTGCCTGCGCTGACTGCTGATACCTACACTGTCAAATGGATGGTTATGGGGGATGATAGTCACCGTGTCGAAGGTGAATTTTCTTTTACCGTTGATCCGACAGCTACTGAAATGATGGGTGGACATGCTGAGATGCCCGACCACCATGATGCACACTAAACCAACTCTGACGAAAAATGAGTTGGGATATTAGTAGTTTACTTGCCAAGGCCTTCACACTGATGGCTTTGGCAGGGGTTGTCGGGGGTATTTTTTGCTTATTCTTGACGACGCAGTCTGGATTGGAAATACGCAGGCATTTATTGGGCTACATAAAAGCAGGAGCCTTTATTGGTATTTTTGCCTCAAGCCTGTTTTTTTTCGTACAGGTGGGCGCTATTAATCAGTCCGGCTTGAGCGGCATGCTGGATAAAACAATGATAAGCATCCTGGCTCAATCGGGTCTTGGTTTTGCTGCTTTATACAGGTTCATTGCTTTCTTTATGATTCTGTCTCTCGCTATTTATAAAACCAGGCTTAGTCGCAAAAATGAATTAACTTTTGGAAACTTTTCACTGTTAATCTTTTCTGTAGCAATATTGCTGCTAGCGTATTCTTTTTCGTTAATAGGCCATGTGGCAGAATTAAGCTGGTTGGCAGCCACCGCTATAGGCTTTCATATCCTTGCTATTTCTCTATGGCTTGGATCCCTATATCCGCTTTGGTATCTGTGTAAGCAGGAAGAATTAATAAGGCTACGAAAGCTCATGCAGCGTTTTGGTGAACTGGCGATGATATTTGTCGGTGTGTTAATCATCAGTGGTGTGTATTTAGTGATGCAGTTGCTGGAATCGCCTCTTGAACTTGTCAGTACGGCTTACGGTCTTACTTTGCTGTTGAAATTAACCGGAGTCCTCGCGCTGCTGTTTATGGGGGCACTGAATAAGTTAAGGCTGGTGCCTGAATTAACAGATGAAAAGGGGATAAAGCATTTGCAGCGCTCCATTACTCTGGAAATAGCGCTGGCATTTATAGTTTTGTTAATCACTGCCTATTTAACGACTTTGGTTGGACTAAGCCATTCTAGTTGAAGTTTGTTGGCATGTTAAGGATAGAAAATGCAAAGCTGGGTTTTTAAAGTATTTAGATTTATACATGCTTGGGGTGGTATCACTATTGCTTTGTTGCTTTTGCTTAGCAGCATCACTGGGAGCTTGCTGGTCTGGAAGAATGAATATGTGCTGCTGAGTTTTCCTGATGCCCAAAGAGAGTTTTCTGCAACGCCAGAATTCTATGCTGAGCTAGCCAGTCGCGTCGAAGAGCAATTCAACAATAATGAAATTGCTCAGCTTACTTTTCCGACGGCGGACTTTCCCCTGGCTAAAGTTGCGCTGAGTGATGCGCGCTATGCCTATCTTGACCTCGATGGTAATATCCTTGACCAATGGGTTCAAAATGATCGCTTTGAAGAGTGGCTCTATGATCTTCATCATCGACTTTTGTTAGATGACCTAGGCCTGACAATTGTGGGCTTGATGGGCATGGCCATGAGCATTCTGGTGTTAGCTGGCATCATCAGTTTTTTGCCGTTTAGGCGCAGTTTTCGTCAGGGTTTTTGGCCCAAGGGCACTAGCCGAACAACTTTACTGGTGAGCCATAGGAACATAGGTATCATTGAAGCGCTGCCCTTGTTGATGACCTTGGTTACAGGCGCTGTTCTGGCTTTTCCAGAGCAAGGAGAACGTTACCTTCTGGAGCCTTTTCGGGGTGATGAATACAGCATGGATTTCTCTGACAACATTGACGGTCTGTCAGGCGATAATAGCGGTGACTGGCTGCCTGTTATACAACGATCGCTAGACAGTTTTCCGGGAGCCAGCGTTCGCAGTGCTGAACTACCTAACGATTTTTCACCTTATCGTATTATAGGTATGCAGCAAGCCGGGGAGTTACATCCTGAAGGTCTCAGCAAAATTTATATTGAAGCTGAAGGTGGATGGATGGATCTGAGAATTGATGCCCAGAATCAACATGTTTCAGAAAGACTCTATAATACAGCGTATCCTCTTCATACGGGTAAATTTGATAATCTTTTCTATAAATTACTGCTAACCCTTAGCGGACTGCTCGTTAGTACCTTAAGTGTCGTGGGTATATTCAGTTTCTTTAAAAAATATAAGTGGTGCTAGTAGAAAAAGTTGAAACTAACTATTTTGAATACAATGAAAATGCTAAATGAATATTCAATTGATTTACTTGACCTATGTCCAAGACGCAGGTGTATTCTCAATGTCACTCAGGTGTTTGATATAAGTGTTAACCCAGAACTTATCAGGTAATAATATGAAAAATCGAAGGTGTATTAATCTACTTGTACTGGCCATGCTCCCAAGCTGGGGCGTTATAGCAGCAGAAGAACGGAACGCTTTGCCCGAAGGCAGAATGGCAATTGCAGGTTATGGAGATGTTACCTATGAAAGCAGTGATCGGCTAAATACAAGTGCTTTTACTGCAAATTTTACTCCGATTTTTTTATTCAGGCTGAATGACCGTTTGCATGTAGAAGCGGAAACAGAATTTGCCCTTAATGATGTCGGCTCAACTGAAGTTGAGCTTGAGTATATAGATATACATTATTTTCTAAATGATACTTCTACAATTACTGCAGGTAAATTTTTACTGCCTTTTGGGCAGTTTAGTCAAAATATCCATCCTAGTTGGATAAACCGATCGCCCTGGACTCCTGGCATTTATGGATCGCACGGAGGGACACAGGCAATGACAGCTTTGCTTCCCGTGTTGAGTGATGTGGGCGTTTCTTTTCAAAAAATATTTCCTTTCAACAGCAGGCAAAAAATATTTGTTGATGTTTTTTTAACCAATGGAGCACGAGCTGAGGAAGCAGGACATGAAGAAGTTGGTGAAGTAGAGGAAGTATTGCCTGAGGTCGAGTTTGAAGCAACAAATGGAGACAACAATAAGGATAAGGCTTTTGGAGGGAGGTTAGCTTACGCATTTTTACCAGGGCTAGAGGTAGGAGCTTCGTATTATCAAGCAAGTTATGACGATGCGGGCAGTCTTGAGGTAAAAGCTAGAGGGTTGGATGTTAATTTTATTCATAATCACATGATTATTCGGGGTGAATATATTGCTACTGAAACGGATGGTTTTGAAGATGACGTGATACATAATTTTAAAAGAGATGGTTGGTATCTACAGGGAATCTACCATTTAGGACGGCTTTTCCAGATTTTTGACTCTACAGATTTCGTTATTGAAAGGGCTGAAGTGAATAAATTGGAAGAATCAAGTCGCTGGGTTTACGGATTTAATTACTGGTTGGATGACCGATCATTGATAAAGATCGCCTATGAAGATACCAAGGTGACAAATGGCGATGATGATAAACGTTTTGCAATTCAATTTAGTTACGGATTCTAGGGATTATTATGTTTAGAAAATTGTTTATTTTTAGCCTCGCCGGTTTTCTTGCGGCTACAGGCATGTCTACTCTTTCAGCAGCTGAAGATGTCGCAATTAATGGCGCAGAAGTTGTAAATAACAACTGTGGGCGTTGCCATAATTCACGCTCTATCGACGAGTTTTCGCTTGAGGAATGGGTAGTTATTATTCCGCATATGCGGGAGCGTGCTCATTTAACGGGCGCTGAGTCTGATGCTGTACTTGGCTTTTTCCAAAGTCTTCAGGAAACATCTATTGAAAATTTATCTGGTTCAGAAGTAGCAGCAAGAACGGGTGAAGAATTAATAACAAGATATGGCTGTCTAGGATGCCACAGTTTTAATGGCGAGGGTTCAAGCGTAGCGCCTAACTTGGATAATACTATTTCACTTAGAAGTGAGGATTTTGTCAGACGCAAGTTGCTAAATCCAAAATTTAATAATTCTGCCACTCCTATGCCTAGATCGAGTATTAATAATGCTGATATTGAAGTGTTAATAGCCTATTTAAAAAACGAGAATATCAGATAGAAATAAATAAATGAAGCAAGGTATATTAGAAAACGCTAGATATTTTAATTAAAAAAAATTCTAAAGGGGCCGAAGGTGGGATGGATTCGTTACTAAGAAAAGTGCTAGGAATAACAAGCTTTCTACTATTGGCAGCAGTGGCCTTAGTCAGTTGTGACAGCCCATTAAATACTAAAACTGACTCAGTCACAGGCCGCTGGTATAGCATCGAGCAGATTAGCCAAGGAGCTGTAGCTTTCCAGACTTATTGTGAAGCTTGTCATGGCAATGAAGCTCAGGGGACTCAGGAGTGGAAAAAACGAGATGCAGCTGGAAACTTACCACCTCCGCCTTTAAATGGCACTGCACATGCATGGCATCATTCCCTTATTCTTTTAGATCAAGTTATAGCTGAAGGAGGAGCCCTCTATGGTGGTGTTATGCCAGGGTTTTCAGCACAACTAAATGCAAGCGCGAGGCTTGAAACAATCGCGTATTTCCAGAGTTTATGGAATGATGAAATTTATGATACATGGCAAGAAATTAATAACCAATGAGTGTTCTTAAAGTGCCAGTTTATTTCAAGAGATACTGTTTATGAGAGTTAAAAGGTTATCTGAAATTTTAGGTGTAACGGTAGATACAGTTCGATATTACACCAGAATAGGTTATCTGAACCCCGGTAAGAATAGCGCTAATGGCTATAAAGACTACGAAGAAAAAGACTTGAAAAGGCTGAGGTTTATTTTAAGTGCAAGACAACTCGGATTTTCAGTTGAAGATGTTGGCAAAATAATTGGCGTTGCAGAAAAAGGTGAGTCGCCATGTCCATTAGTTCGACGATTATTAGATCAACGTTTACATCAAACCGAAAAACAGTTTTTACAGACAGTTACGCTACGAAAACGTATGCAAGAAGCAATAACAGAGTGGGAAAACAAGCCCGACAATATCCCTGACGGCCACATGGTCTGTCAATTGATTGAAGATTTTATGGATAATGATTAGAACTATAATTCCGTTATAAAAAATATCAGGAGTATGATATGGGAAATGGCAACCAAGTGACAAAAAAGGATATAAAAGATCCTGTTTGTGGAATGAATGTTGATCCGCAAAAGACAAGCCATCACATTGATCATAAGGGAGTTTATTTTTATTTTTGTAGTAAAAAGTGTCTGAATAAATTCCAGCTTTCACCAATGCAATATATTAATAAAAAAGATGATGAGGCAAAAGAAAACGCTCCAGAAGGAACGATTTACACTTGCCCCATGCACCCTGAAGTTGAACAGGTTGGTCCAGGAAGTTGCCCTAAATGTGGTATGGCTCTTGAACCCAAAGATGCATCGGTGGTGGATGAAGATACTTCCGAGCTAGATGATATGACTAGGCGCTTCTGGATTTGTGCCGTTTTATCTTTTCCAACCTTGCTATTAGTCATGCTGGATCATCTTCCAGGCAGACCACTTGAGCCTTATATTAGTTCTTCCACTGCTCTGTGGATTGAATTTGCCTTAGCCACTCCAGTGATGCTCTGGGGTGCAATTCCATTTTTTAAAAAAGCTTGGGCTTCAGTAATTAATATGAGTCCAAATATGTTTACTCTAATTGCTTTGGGTACAGGTGTCGCTTATTTATACAGTGTTATTGCCGCGGTATTTCCGGGTTTATTTCCCCAGGAAATGTTGATGGAAAATGGCTTAGTAGATGTTTATTTTGAAGCTGCTGCCGTGATCATAACGCTTGTTATGTTGGGGCAGGTGATGGAATTACGTGCACGTTCACAAACCAATAGCGCCATACGAGCCTTGTTAGATTTATCACCAAAAACAGCGCGGATAGTACGTGAAGATGGTACAGAAGAAGATGTATCACTGGATCAAGTACACCCTGGTGATAGGTTGCGTGTTAGGCCGGGAAACTCTGTACCCGTAGACGGAGAGATTGTCGAGGGCTCTAGTACTATTGATGAATCCATGATTACAGGTGAATCCATGCCTGCCACAAAAAAAGAGGGAGACAAAGTCACCGGAGCGACACTGAATCAAACCGGCAGTTTCATTATGGAAGCTAAAAGGGTGGGTAGTGAGACCGTGCTTTCACAAATTGTGCATATGGTGGCTGAAGCACAACGAAGCCGCGCGCCTATCCAAAAAATGGCCGATATTGTCGCCGGCTACTTCGTTCCCGTAGTGGTTTTTATCGCCATCATAACAGCTGTGGTATGGGGCATTTGGGGGCCGGCACCTGCCTTATCATTTGCACTGATTAATGCTGTGGCGGTTCTGATAATTGCCTGTCCATGTGCAGTAGGCCTAGCAACCCCTATGTCGATAATGGTGGGAACCGGCAGAGGCGCTCAAGCCGGCATCCTGATTAAAAATGCAGAAAGTCTAGAGTTAATGGAAAAAATTGATGTATTGGTCATCGATAAAACTGGGACCTTGACCGAGGGGAAGCCCAAATTAATATCTGTCATAGCTGGGGAAGATCAAATTGAACTAGAGCTTTTACTCTTAGCCGCAACTTTGGAGAAGGGCAGTGAACATCCCTTAGCAACAGCCATTGTCGAAGGTGCAAAGGTAAGAGAAATAAAACTTTCTAATGTCGAAGAATTTGAATCTATTACGGGGAAAGGGGTAAGCGGAATTGTGAACAATAAACAAGTCGCCCTTGGAAATGACAAATTACTCAAGGAATTAGGTATTGAAGAAACTGATCTTGTTAATCAGGCTGATGTGCTACGTAGCAAGGGTCAAACAGTCATGTTTGTGGCTGTTGAAGGAAAGCTTGCTGGGCTAATCGGAGTCGCTGATCCCATTAAAGAGACTACGCAACAAGCTCTACATGACTTACGCAAAAATGGTATCCGTATTGTGATGCTGACCGGCGATAACGAAGTTACAGCCAAAGCGGTAGCCGGGCAATTGGAAATTGATGAGATTGAAGCAGGTGTATTACCAGAGCGCAAAAGTGAGGTGGTTAAGCGCTTACAACAAGAAGGTTATAAAGTTGCTATGGCGGGTGATGGTGTGAATGACTCACCTGCCTTAGCTCAGGCTGATGTCGGAATAGCAATGGGGACTGGTGCAGATATTGCCATGGAAAGTGCAGAGGTAACCTTAGTTAAAGGGGATTTGACTGGCATTGTTCGAGCCAGAAAACTTAGTCAGGCAACTATGCGGAATATTCGTCAGAACCTGTTCTTTGCTTTCATTTATAACGCCACTGGAGTCCCTATTGCCGCGGGTGTGCTTTATCCATTTTTTGGAATACTCCTGAACCCAATTATTGCGAGTGCCGCAATGGTATTTAGTTCTTTGTCGGTTATTTTGAATGCGGCAAGATTAAAAAAAGTTGATATATAAAATTTAATAAATGTTAACCAGAAACTATGGAGGTAAATCATGAAACTAGAACCAAATAAGTTTGGACTCGCAGCTGCATTAGCCTTTGCGGTTATATGGATAGTATGTTCAGTAATAGTGATGCTTATGCCTGATATGTCATTAATGGCAAGTGGTTCCATGCTCCATTCGAATATGGACAATTGGGAGTGGGACATAAATGTTGCTGGGATTTTAATTGGCCTGATTTTATGGTCAATCATGGCAGGCGCTATTGGATGGCTTTTTTCTGCAATTTATAACAAGTTAATCTAGGTGAAAATTATGGCTAAAAAATCATTTTGGCGTACTAATAATGGAATTGTTGCTTTAATTTTTATTGCTGGCGTAAGCTATTTTTTATTAATGGAGCACCGGCAACACTTATTTCAATGGCTGCCATTTATAATTCTTGCTTTATGTCCGCTTATGCATATTTTTATGCATGGTGGTCACGGAGGGCATGACAGCCATGATAAAGGAGAAGATCAAACTGTTTCAGATGAAGAGGCCTTTCAACGCGGGTTAGAAGAAGGTCGAAAGCAGGGCTCAATTAATTCAACTGACAGTACTAATCATCATTAAGGAAAAAGGCTATGAACGGTGAATCAGATTATGGTCTATGGACCTTAGTCATATTAAATTCTGCTATTTTTATCTTCTTTGCTTTTAGTTTTGCAAAACCAAAATCTAAAACAGACTGGCGAAGTTTGGGGGCTTTTTCGGCATTTATTGTGGCTCTTTTTACAGAGATGTATGGGTTTCCACTAAGCATTTATTTTTTCTCCGGATGGTTGTCAGAAAAATATCCTGGTGTGGATTTCCTCTCTCATGATAATGGCCATCTCTTGCATACGCTATTAGGGTTTGAAGGAAATCCGCATTTTGATCCACTGCATATAGCAAGTAATGTAATCATTGTTTTAGGCTTCTTTTTACTGGCATCTTCGTGGGATGTTCTGCATAAGTCACAAAAAAATGGCACTTTGGCTAAAGAAGGATGGTATGCCAGATGTCGCCATCCTCAATATGTCGCTTTTATTATGATCATGTTTGGTTTTTTGCTGCAGTGGCCGACTCTTCCTACGCTCGTTCTTTTTCCTATTTTGGTTGTTGTTTATGTGCGTTTGGCAAAGCGTGAAGAACTTGTATCAATTGAAGAATTTGGTGATGAATATCGACATTATATGGAAACCACACCAGCGTGGTTTCCTCATTTTTACAACAGTAGTCTTAAAGATAATACCTGAGGAGGTAATGATGAAAAAAATAGCAATAATATCAGCACTAACATTTGTGCTAGCAACTCCTGTATTTGCGGCGGATGAGCACGAGCATGAGGCAGCGAACCAAGGCAATGGAGCAATGGGAAGCGAAATGATGGGCGGAATGATGGAAGGGATGATGAACTCTGACCAGATGGCCGCTATGCAGTCACGTATGCAAGAAATGCAAAGTCAAATGACTGAAATTATGGAGGAACATGATCCTGCAAAACATCAACAATTAATGCAACAACACATGCAAGCAAGAATGAGCATGATGCATATTATGATGGGAATGCCTGCAAATGAAGATATGTCTAACATGAGCATGGAAGAACAAATGACCATGATGCGAAACCAAATGAATATGATGCAAATGATGATGGGAATGATGGCGCAAAGGATGGGCAATTCTGCTCAGGAATCGGTGGGGAATGAATAATTTAAGAGATAAATAAGGGATAAAGTAGTTTTATCTTATTTTATAAGGTTTAAATTTTATGAACAGGGTTCCTGATGCCTGAAAAAAGCAGTCTGACAGTAGTAGACATGGGGATAAATACCCATCAGGAACCCATCGTTTATATGCACAAGGATTGTCATATATGTCGAGCTGAAGGCTTTAGCGCCAGTGCACGAGTCCTGGTAAAAGCAGCTTCCACAAAACTTATCGCGACATTAGATATTGTTGAAAACAATACTTTAACGCCAGGCCATATTGGTTTGTCCAACATTGCCATTGAACGCCTGGATGTGAAAGCAGGGCAAAAGGTTGTCGTTGAACATGCCCCGGTAGTGACATCCCTCAGCGCGGTACGAAAAAAAGTCTACGGTCATGTACTAAGTGATAATGACATGGCAGAAATAATGCAAGATCTCAGTGAACATAAATATCGGGATATTGAGATAGCCAGTTTTCTTAGTGTCTGTGCCGGCAGTCGTCTTAATCTGGATGAAATTATTAGTCTGACTCGTGCCATGGTGCAGTGTGGCAAGCGACTGCATTGGCCTGATCACGACAAGGTATTTGATAAACATTGTATTGGTGGTTTACCCGGGAATCGAACTACTCCTTTGGTCGTTGCTATTGTCAGCGCCGTTGGCCTTATTATTCCAAAAACATCATCTCGTGCTATTACTTCTCCTGCAGGGACAGCAGATACTTTGGAAACCTTGTTTAAAGTAGATTACAAATTGCCGGAAATACGTAGGATTGTGGATGATGTTGGCGCGTGCATGGTATGGGGAGGGGCTGTTAACTTGAGTCCTGCAGATGATTTGATGATACGAATTGAACGCGAGTTGAATATTGATGGTGAAGGACAGTTAATCGCCTCGGTGCTTTCTAAAAAAATTGCTGCTGGCTCTACCCATGCCATTATTGATATCCCTGTTGGCGATACAGCTAAAGTTCGCACCCATGCTAAGGCAGATTATCTGGCCAGTTTGTTTACTCAGGTGGCTACAGCTTGCGGTCTTCAAGTTCGCTGTGTGATTACTGATGGTAGTAAACCGATTGGCGCTGGCATTGGGCCTGTTCAAGAAGCTATTGATTTACTTTCAATCCTGAAATGTGAGGAGAGTGCACCACAGGATTTACGACAAAGAGCATTAGAGTTGGCCGCAAATTTATTGGATATGGCTGACAACTGCGGTTTGGACAGTGCTATAGAAATAGCAACTGATATTCTTGAAAGTGGGGCGGCATGGCATCAATTTCAACGCATTGCTACAGCGCAGGGCGGAATAAAAGAATTACCTGAATCAAACTATTCGAGTGTTCAGTTATCACCAAGGAAAGGTGTTATTCATGCAATAGATAATCGTCGACTTGCGCGTTTGGCAAAACTCGCAGGCGCTCCCTTTGATGCAAGCGCAGGATTGCGGTTGCATGCCAATGTAGGGGAAGTCGTTGAACAAAACCAAGCTTTGTTTACCCTTTACAGTGATAGTTCTGGAGAACAGGACTATGCGCTGGATTACTATCAAAACAACACCGATATTTTTGTTATTCAAGAGAATAAATAAGCCTTATGAAAGGAATTTCACCAGTTATTTTTAGTTTAGATGGGCATCCATTAGTAAAGAAACTGTGTCATAGTCTGGATGCAGAAAAAGGTCTTATAAATACACGAGATTTTCCTGACGGGGAATCATATTTAAGAATTGAAAGTGCAGTTATAAGTCGACATTGTATTATTGTTGTAGATTTATCTTATCCCAATAGTAAATTCCTTCCTTTGAGTTTTTTAAGTGCTACTTTGAAGGAATTAGGAGCTGAAAGTGTAGGCTTAGTGGCACCGTATTTAAGCTATATGCGTCAAGATAGGCGTTTTGTAGATGGAGAAGCGGTCACTTCTCGGATTTTCGCCAGGTTATTATCGCAACAGGTGGATTGGCTGGTCACGGTTGATCCCCATTTACATCGTTATCATTCTCTGGACGAAATATATGATATTCCATCCAAAGTGGTACAAGGGGCTCCACTACTGGCAGAATGGTTAAAATCTCAAAACGATGTTTTTCTGGTTGGGCCCGATGCTGAAAGTGAACAATGGGTTTCGCAGATTGCAGCTTATAGCGGTCATGCTTTTGTGATTGGTGAAAAACAGCGACAGGGTGATCGAGAAGTAGTCGTGAATTTACCTGATTTAGCAGATTTCAAAGGGAAAACAGCAGTAATTATTGATGATGTTATTTCAAGTGGTCACACGGTACTAGAGTGCATAAATACGCTGCATGTAAAAGGTATAACAAAAATTGTGTGCGCTTGTGTGCATGGCATTTTTGCGGACGGTATTGATAACGTTTTACTTGCTAGTGGTTTACAACAATTAGTGACAACTAACACTATTACTCACTCATCTAATCAACTTGATATCACATATTTGCTTACGTCACCTATTAAAGAACATCTATCAATGAAGAGGGACAAATAATCATGAAAATTACGTTTTTAGGTGGGACTGAAACGGTTACTGGATCTAAATACCTGGTGCAAACTAAATCAACTCAAATATTAATAGACTGCGGTTTGTTTCAGGGCTACAAATGGTTGCGTGAGCGCAATTGGGATGCCCCTTTATTTGATCAGAATAAGATTGATGCCGTAGTGCTGACTCATGCTCATTTAGATCACTCTGGTTATATTCCTGTCCTTTATAAAAATGGATATAAAAATCCTGTCTACACACATCACGCTACTAAAGACCTATGTGGTATTTTGCTTCCGGATAGCGGACATATTCAGGAGGATGATGCCAAATTTTATGCTAAACATAAAATAAGTAAGCATGAAAATCCTATGCCTTTGTATACCAGAGCAGAAGCAGAGCAAAGTATGGAATTGTTTCAGACAGTCGACTATGAAGAAAAATTTTCTGTTGGCGATATCAATATCCACCTACAAAGTGCAGGTCATATTTTAGGTGCTGCCAGTATTATTGTTGAAGCTGAGGGGAAACGAGTTGGATTTTCAGGGGATGTTGGTCGCCCTGATGATATTTTTATGAAACCTCCAGTCCCACTGCCTAAGTTGGACTTGTTATTACTAGAATCTACCTATGGTAATCGCAGCCATGGTAATGCGGATCCTGTTCAACAGTTAGCTGATGTGATCAATATGACAGCGCATAAAGGCGGCGTCATCTTAATACCAAGTTTTGCTGTAGGTCGCGCCCAAACCTTGATGCATATCCTGGCTGTTTTAAAACAGGAAAACCGAATACCCGCATTGCCTGTCTATCTCGACAGTCCAATGGCTATCAATGTTTCAAATATTTATTGTAAGTATGTAGAGCAGCATCGCGTAAGCAAGGAACAATGTGATGCATTTTGCAATGCCATCACATATACAAAAGACGTAGAAGATTCCAAAGCATTGTCTGAGTTGACCTTTCCCCACATAATTATTGCAGGCAGTGGAATGGCAACCGGCGGCAGGATATTGCATCACATGAAGCGTTTGCTGAGTGATCATAAAACCACATTGCTTTTCACTGGCTATCAGGCGGGAGGCACACGTGGTGCCAAAATGTTGGCAGGAGCGGATTCAGTAAAAATTCATGGTCAATATATTCCTTGTCGGGCACACATCGAAGTTCTTGATGGTTTATCTGGGCACGGTGATTATCTTGATTTTGAAAAATGGCTAAAAGAGTCTGCTCTGAAGAAAAATACAGCTATCCAACTGGTGCACGGTGACCCGGATGCATTAGAGGGGATGAAAGAACACCTTAGAAAAACCACTGACTTCAATGTTGAAGTCGCAAGGTACAGAGGAATATTAACCCTCTAATGAAAAATAAAATCAATAGCGTAGCTAATAATATTCATTTGTGGGTCTTTAAATGAATTTTTTAAGTTCTGGTTTGGCTGGGGAAAAGCTATCTTGCTGGATTTTTAATCCAGGTAGTTCCAGTATTAAATGGGCTTGGTTCAATAGCTTAGTAGACGAAGAGCCTTTTATAAACGGGCAGATTGGGAAAGAAGATTTTTTTGTTGAAGTCAAAAATATCATACAAAAAAAATCAGCTGATGTTGCAGTTATTCGATTTGTTCATGGAGGCTCCAATTTTGTCGATCCTATCCAAATAACTCAAAATAATTTATCTGAACTCAAAGCCTTGAGTGAACTGGCTCCTTTACATATGCATAGCAGTCTGGCGTGCAGTAAATTTCTACTTGAACATTTTCCGAAGATTAAATTGATAGCGGTATTCGATACAGAATATTTCAATAGTTTACCTCAAGTATCACAAGTTTATGGTTTGCCTATAAGCTTGCAGAAGAAGCATAAATTACGACGGTATGGATTTCATGGATTTGCGCATGCTGGCATGCAAAAAGTGTGGAATTCATTACAAGAAAATTCAAAGAAAAAAATAAAAGGATCACGAATAGTAACAATTCAACTTGGAAGTGGTTGCTCAATGACTGCCATAAAAGATAATCAACCTATAGATACCAGTATGGGTTTCACACCAAATGAAGGCCTTTTAATGAGTACTCGTTGTGGTGACATTGATCCTGGCTTAGTAACCTGGTTGCAGAGGCATGAAGGCTGGTCTCCAGATGAAACTGATTATTTCTTAAATGAAAAATCTGGCTGGCTAGGAGTGTCTGAAGAAAGTGCCAACATGAAAGATTTGCTGAATAGTAATTCCGACGGAGCCAGGCTGGCTCTGGCTATATTCATTCAAAGAATTCACAAAACCTTGGGAGCCTACTTTGCTCTTATGGGAGGGCTTGATAGCATCATGTTTAGTGGTGGCATAGCAGAACAAGCCCTACCATTTTGCCACCGAATTCTAGTTAATCTTGAACATTTAGGTATAAAGCTTTCTGAAAATAAAATAGAGCAATCGTTAACTCTAACGGATAAAAATACCTATTGTTTTTCTGCATCAGATTCAAGCGTAGCCTGTTGGTGTATTAAAGGAAATGAAAGTCGTCTTATGTTGGATAGTTTAATAAAAAGTTTACAGTAACAATGAAAGTAGTAATAGGTGAAAAAAGCTGTCTAAATTTAGGCTTGCCTATGTCTAAGACACATGATTTACACTCAGTTTTTATCTGATCTACATCAATGTTTTTGACGTTAATGTTGTTAGATTGATCAATCAATTTATCAAATATTGAAAGTTAACTTGTTTGTGCCGTCTAATGTGCGTTGCTGTACGGATATCACTGAGCAATTAAAGATAACCTATTATTCTATATCTAATAAAAAAAGGGCAAATGGAGGTGGATGTAAATGGAAAACTCATCTGAAAGGGAATTTATTCTGGAGGAACCACGTCATCTTGTGGATAGGCATGAACATGCCAGAAGAGATAAAACCTTACACTCCTGCCGGGATGTCTTACAGATTATTTTTAAAGATTATCAGGGCCCGGTTGCTATCCGCTTATGGAATGATGAAGTTGTCATCGGTCAAGAAAAAGCCGACTTCACTTTGGTGTTCAGGAAAGCCTATCCCTTAAAAGAATTGCTTTTAAGCAGAAATTTAAATCGTCTGGCTGAAGCTCATTTGTGCGGAGATGTGGATGGCGAGGGGGACATGGAAAAGGTCTTCGATCTTATTGATTATCTGCAGGGTAAGAAATTCAATCTACTTGAACGAATCAAAATATATCGACTAGCCTTGGTCATTACAGAGTCAAATAAAACATTTCAATTTTCCAAAAAAAGGGCACGCAGAAACACTAATTCCAGGGAAAGTATTTCTCACCATTATGATGTTCATAACGACTTTTATAGTCTTTTTCTAGATCCGGAAATGGTTTATTCCTGCGCCTACTTTTCCAGTGAGGATCAATCATTGGCAGATGCCCAGAGTGACAAACTGGACTATATCTGTCGCAAGTTACGTTTAAAAGCAGGCCAGAAATTGCTTGATATCGGCTGCGGCTGGGGTGGCTTGGCATTCTGGGCTGCCCGTCACTATGGAGTCGAAGTTCATGGAATTACCCTGAGTCAGGAACAATATAATTTCGCAGTAGCCAGATCAAAAGAGCTGGGATTGGACGGACTGGTTAACTTTGAATTAAGGGATTACCGTGATCTTGGTGATGACAGACAGTACGACAGAATTGTCAGCGTGGGGATGTTCGAGCATATTGGCATAAAGAATTTCCCTGTTTATTTTAGTACGGTATGGCGCTTGCTGAAACCTGCTGGACTGTTTTTGAATCATGGGATTACCAATGACACAGGCTGGGAAGATACACCAAGTACTCGCTTTATAAATGAGTATATTTTTCCTGATGGAGAGCTGGCAAAAATCAGTGATGTGACAGCAGCAATGGAAAATGAGTCTCTTGAAATTCTGGATACTGAAGCTTTACGCACTCATTATGCGATGACTCTGCGTCATTGGATTAAAAAACTTGAGTGGAACAGGAAACAGGCAATTGATATCGCCGGAGAAGCAACCTATCGCCTTTGGCTACTGTATATGACTGGATCAGCCCATTACTTCACTCTGGGTAGCACCGGCTTGTATCAGATTCTGGCCTGTAAAAGTCGGCAGCCCTGGTCTCTACCATTACGTCGCGAGGATTTATATCACAAATAATAAAGTCGAATTTTGAATATAAATTATTTATAAAATATGGAGATAAAAATAAAATGGATACATTCTGATAATGAAACTGGCATATGTAATACCGATTATATTTGTAATGGTGTTATGGGCGATTTGTTTTCCATTTATTAACATAGGACTGCCTTATGCATCACACTTAACTTTTGCTGCCCTGCGTGCATTTATAGCTGGATCAGTTTTGCTCTTGGTTGCCCTAGTACTAAGAGCCCCTCAACCCGAGGGTTTAAAAATGTGGTTGTTAATAGTTGCAATAGGATTTTTTGCTACAGGTTTGGGTTTTTACGGAATGTTTCATGCGTCAGAATATATATCTCCCGGAATTGCAACAGTAATTGCTAATACACAACCCTTATTAGCGACAATGCTTGCTGCAATGTACTTAAATGAGCATGTGAATGGGCTTGGAAAGTTAGGAGTAGTGATTGGTTTTTTCGGCATAGTACTAATCGCTTTACCTTCCATCCTCAATAATAATGAAAGTGGATTTGGTTATGGAATACTGTTTATCAGTATAGGGGTAGTGGGTATAGCGATTAGCAATATACTGATCCGGTATATAGCCAAAAAAGTTGATCCACTTATAGCAATGGGTTGGCAATTGGTTTTCGGTAGTTTTTTTCTGGCCTCACTGGGGTTGATGGTTGAAGATTTTGGAGCTGTGCAATGGAATGTGACATTTATCATGAGTTTATTAATTCTTGCTTTACCTGGAACGGCTTTAGTCTTTTGGTTATGGTGCCGAGTCTTGAGTTCGGTTGAACTAAATCAAGCTAATGCTTTTAACTTTCTTGTCCCAATTTTTGGTTTGCTTTTTGGCGTAATCTTTTTTCAGGAAGGATTCGGCGTGTTTGCAATTGTTGGAGTTGTACTGACGATACTGGGAATTATTCTTGTCAATTGGCCTGGTAATACCAGCGTTTCTAATTTAGCAACTGAGCTTGTAAAAGAATGAATTGCACATCTTTTATACATATTCGAAAAGATAAATTTGGGAAAGTTATAGCCTTTATGAGCAGTCACTCAATTTACAATAATAAATATGGAATGCCAAATAATGCCTAAACCGGCAGGGATGTCTCTTCGTTTAAAAAAACCACTATCAGTTGAGGAGCTGGAGAAGATGCATGCCTATTGGAGGGCAGCAAATTATCTCTCAGTAGGTCAGATTTACCTGATGGATAATCCCTTACTTAAAAAGCCATTGAAAATTGATCATATCAAGCCGCGGCTACTTGGTCATTGGGGTACGGCACCAGGGCTCAATTTTATCTATGTGCATCTAAACAGGATGATCAAGGCCCTGGATCTCAATATGATCTATATCGCAGGGCCCGGGCACGGTGGGCCGGCATTGAATGCTAATACTTGGCTGGAAGGAAGCTATAGCGAGTTTTATCCGGATATCGGCAATGATGTCGAGGGGATGTGTAAATTATTTAAACAATTTTCTTTTCCCGGTGGTGTGCCAAGCCATGTTGCCCCGGAAACACCTGGTTCTATCCATGAAGGAGGAGAACTCGGCTATTCTTTATCGCATGCCTTTGGTGCGGTATTTGACAATCCTGACTTGATAGCAGCGTGTGTGATTGGAGACGGCGAGGCCGAGACAGGGCCATTGGCGACAGCCTGGCATTCCAACAAGTTTCTTAATCCTGTAAATGATGGTGCCGTGTTGCCCATATTGCACCTCAATGGCTATAAGATTGCCAATCCGACCATTCTGGCACGTATCAGTCATGAGGAGTTGGAAAGTTTATTTATTGGCTATGGCTATAAACCTTTTTTCGTTGAAGGCTCTGATCCAGTCGAAATGCACCAAAAAATGGCTGCCACTCTGGATGAAGCTGTGGCTGTTATCCAGGCAATACAGCATGAAGCCAGAAGTAATGGCCGAAATGAAAGGCCGCTTTGGCCAATGATTATTTTACGCAGTCCAAAGGGCTGGACCGGGCCTAAAGAAGTGGATGGGAAGAAGACGGAGGATTACTGGCGGTCGCATCAGGTGCCAATCAGTGATTTAGCGAAAAATCCGGCACATATCAAACTGCTTGAAAGCTGGTTAAAAAGCTATGAACCGGCACAATTATTTGATGAAAAGGGCAGTCTTTTGTCAGAACTGGCTGAGCTTGCTCCTGCTGGTGTGCGGCGTATGGGGGCAAACCCCCATGCCAATGGCGGGGTGTTGTTACATGATCTTAAGATGCCAGATTTCCGCAATTATGCACTTGAAGTGCTCAAGCCAGGCCAGCTCATTGGGGAATCAATACGTGAGATGGGCAAGCTGCTGCGTGATGTCATGAAATTAAACCAAAAGCGGCAAAATTTTCGTGTGTTTGGTCCCGATGAAACCGCCTCCAACCGCCTGGGCGCCTTGTTCGAGGTCACGGATCGTGCCTGGCAGGCAGAGCACTTGCCCGAAGATGATCATCTGGCACAGGATGGCAGGGTTATGGAAATACTCAGTGAGCATACTTGTCAGGGTTGGTTGGAGGGGTATCTTCTGACTGGTCGACATGGCCTGTTTTCCTGCTATGAAGCCTTTATTCATATTATCGATTCAATGTTTAATCAACACGCAAAGTGGCTCAAAGTCACCAGTAAAGAGATTCCTTGGCGGCGCCCCATTGCTTCTTTGAATTACCTGCTTACTTCTCATGTATGGCGTCAGGATCATAATGGTTTTTCACATCAGGATCCGGGCTTTATAGATCATGTAGTGAACAAAAAAGCGGATGTGATTCGAGTATATCTACCTCCTGATGCTAATACCCTGTTATACATCACTGACAAGTGCTTGCGATCGAAGAACTTTGTCAATGTCATCGTGGCGGGAAAGCAGCCTCAACTGCAATTTTTGGATATGGATACAGCAATCAAACATTGCAGTGAAGGTATTGGCATCTGGGAATGGGCAAGTAACGATAAGGGGGGTGAGCCGGATGTGATCATGGCCTGCGCCGGAGATGCCCCTACACTTGAAATACTGGCCGCAGTGGCACTGCTAAGACAATACCTGCCTGAACTGAAAGTTCGTGTTATCAATGTCGTAGATCTGATGAGCCTGCAACCTCAAAATGTGCATCCACATGGTTTATCGGACGAGGACTTTGACAGTCTGTTTCCAGGGGATATTCCAATCATATTCGCCTATCACGGCTATCCCTGGCTGATACATCGACTGACCTATCGACGTTTGTGTCACCATCATTTACATGTGCGTGGCTACAAGGAGGAGGGTACGACGACGACGCCTTTTGACATGGTAGTGCGTAATGATATGGACCGCTTTCATCTGGTGGAGGATGTTATCGATCGGGTACCGAAACTAATAAGCAATTCCGCATATATAAAACAGCTTATGCGGGATAAGTTGATAGAACATAAACAGTATATTACTCAGCACGGAGTGGACATGCCGGAAGTTAAAGAGTGGCAATGGCCGTATTAAAAACTTTCGGCTGTACTTACTCTGTTGCGGTGCTGGTTTTGAAAATTGAATTTAATTTATGTCGTAAACTAATTGGAGAGTAAAAATGAATAATGTAGAAATTGCACATTCGGGAGCCTGGGCCCTGGCTGTGATCATAATAATTATATTGTCCTGGTTACTTTACAAGTACCTAGCGCCCAAAACGTGGCATGAGTGGGCGAGTGCAGGAGTCATACAGGCATTTATTATTGCATTGTATGCAGAGATGTATGGTTTTCCGCTCACCATTTATCTGTTTTCACGTTTTTTCGGGCTGGATCGCACTGGTCTGAATGCCAGCCTGTGGTCTACCCTGTTGGGCATAGGTGAAACTGGGATGATGATCTCGATGATATTCGGCTATATTTTGCTTTTCCTCGGTATTGGTATTTTTTTCCAGGGATGGCGACAACTCCATAGTGCGCGGCAGGAAAATCGCCTGGTCACGGATGGACTATACAGTCTGGTGAGACACCCGCAATACACTGGACTGTTCATAGGAATTTTTGGCGAAGGTGTGGTGCATTGGCCGACATTATTTTCTGTGGGGCTTTTCCCCGTTATCGTATTTTCTTACGTTATGCTTGCCCGAAAAGAAGAGAGGCGGGTGCTGGAGGAATTCGGTGAGGAATATCGGACATATCAGCGACGGGTCCCTATGTTCATACCTCGCAAGGATCAATGGAAAGAGTTTATAAAAAGTTCCAGTTTTGATTCTAACAAGGCGGGTTAATCCTTGGTAATTTGACTTCAGGGCTATGCTCGATGATACAAACATAAATAGGTATGTAGTCTATTGATAACAAAGATTAAGGAGTGTTAATAGATAAGCATAATAAAATATTCGCGAGTGAGAAACGGCTCTACTCCTCATTACTTTGTTAGTAGTAGAGGCAGGTGTGAGGCTCGGGTTGTTAAAGTTGGCACAGGTTCTGATTTCGCTGGACCAGCTTTTTTTGCGGGTGCCAGAGAAAAAAATATTCACCTATTAAATAAAATAGAAAGTAAAAGGATAAAAATATGGAATGGTTAGCACAAAACTGGTTATGGGCAATTTTCGGTATTTTATTCGTTGGCATGCACATGTTTGGTCATGGAGGTCATGGTGCGGACGAGCATAGTGGTCATGACGCCTCGGATAAATCAGGCGCTTCTGATGCTAGCCTAGATAAAAAAAGCCTGAAGAATCGTTCCGGGCACCAACATTAATGGAGGCAATATGCTAAATACTAAAATAGTTTCCTGGGCTCTCGGGTTGTCTGCTGTGGTTATGTTTATTACTTGCGTTGTGTACGGGCTAGTAACTCCTCAAAGCCTGCATATGCATGAGTTTCTTGAACAGCTGCTACCCGCTTTCAAGTGGTTGACCTGGTGGGGTTTTCTGCTTGGACTGGTGGAGAGTTTTCTTTATGGGATATACGGTGGACTGGTCTTCTGCCCAATTTATAATCAGCTCAAGCAGCGCTTCGGGTAAGAGTCAGATAGGGTGGAATAAGGCAGATGCGATTGGCAAGACCGTCGTGAGTAGGCAGATGATAATTTCGAGGAAGAGTGCTTTCGTAGTGTAGAACATCTGAGACGAGTCGTGATTGAAGCATAGGTAAGTGTTGGAGTTTCCCTTGAGTTTTGAAGGGATATTGTCAGTCAATATTTTAAGCAACTTTCTAATAAAGGAGTATTACCATGAAAACTGAACTCATAAAAATCGCCGGAATGACCTGTGGAGGATGTACCAGCAAAGTAACTCGCACCTTGAAAGCAGTTGCCGGAGTTAGCGACGTCAATGTGTCACTTTCGGCTGGCGAGGCTGAGGTGCAATACGATGAGCAACTGACTTCACTTAAACAGCTGGGGGCGGCGGTGCAGGGTGCGGGTTATTTAGTGGGCAACACCGGGATGTCTCCAAAACAACAAGGCAAAAGTGGTTGTTGCGGATAGAAAATCGGTGTCAATAATTAGACTCTCTACGCAAATGATTGCTGGCAACGGGATGGTATTTTAAGACGAGGCAGTGATCGATCTCAAAACCATTAAGGCCCGAGTGTATGAATGTGGTTATCACTGTGACAGGCAGCAGTTACCGAAACATGTGTGAGATGGACGACGCGGCTGCCTGGTGGGCGTTGCGAAATGGCGAACTCAACACATGGTAGTACTGGCCAATCTGCTTATTTCATTGGCACAAAACTGTTCTAGAGGTCAGAGGCGAGGGTAAATGGTTAGTTATCACATTGAATTAAATAATGTCTCCTGCGTATGCTGATTACACTAGGTGTTACATTAGTACTGGTGATTCTGTGTGTTATTCTCCACTACGAGTCCATGTGGGTTATGCAACGGGCAGGTGAATGGTTACATCGAAACTATGCTTGGCATCGCTTGCATTTATCGATCATAGTCTGTGGCTTGTTGTTTGCTCACGTCCTTGAGGTGATACTGTTCGGGTTGGCCTATTGTGGGTTAGTTGACGGCAACTATGGCGCGATTGTCGGCAGCCAGTCTCCTGGTCTCGCTGAATGCACTTATTTCTCGTTCTCCAATTACACCTCGCTGGGTTATGGTGATCTGGTGCCATCGGGACCCTTACGTTTTATGGCCGGCATGGAGGCACTCACTGGTCTGGTATTGATTGCCTGGACGGCTTCCTTCATGTATTTGCAGATGCTTCGTGTCTGGGAACGTAAATGATCATGAATAAAATAAATACAATACTATGAACAAGTACCGCACGCTTTTCTTGATAGGCAGTACTTCTTTGATAAGCGCCGCTGGTATGGTAGGCGCAGCCTTACCGTTTGTGGCTTCATGGAATCCAAGCGCCAGAGTTCTTGCTACAAGTGACCCTATTACTAACGACATTAGCTGTCTGTCATCAGGCATATTATTAAGGCCGATGTCGGCCTGCCCGCTTTATAATGAACTCAAGCAGCGATATGGGTAAAAGCGGCTTTTCTATACTCGTTAGTGTGGGATAAGCTCATAGTAACTTCAATTCAGGTGTTCACAATGTTCATGAAATTCTCAATATTATCGGCGCTGGTTCTGGCCTTAGCTGGATGTGTGACAGATCAAGATAGCCTATCGAGTCCGATAATCGCCGACAATCCTCGGACTCTTGAGATGTTTGTTAGTCCTGGCAATGAGCAATGTTATAATCGTAGCTTCCAGCCCTACACCTCCGTTGTGGACTCTCATAACCATTTTCGTCCTTTTGGTGGCAATGCAATTCCGATGCATGATTTGACCGATTACTTTCGGCGTTTAGGTGTGTTATTCGTCAATGTTTATGGTATTGGTCAGACTTTACCAATTGATTCTGGGTGTGAGTACTACTTGGATTGCCCCGATATCGAGGTGGTACCGAGTATCAGAAATGATTTTCACAATGCCTCGAACTATCTGGAACATACCCCCGATGGCATTCACCTGACTCTATCAATGAGTTTCCCTGACCTCGCAGAACCGGCAGAAATTGCACCGCAAATTTCACTTCTGGACCGGGAATTCCCCAAGCTGTTCAAGTGGATGGGAGAAGTGAACTTGGTAAAACAGGCATTGTTTGAGAATGGCCGCAGCGCAATAAATTTTGATTCCATTGCCGATTGGAGCGAGTTCATGCAAATACTCGAAGATAGAGACATGCCAATTGCTATCCATGCCGATCTGGGTAATGATAACAATCCAACTCAATATAGAGAACTATTAGAAGAAGTATTAAGGCTATATCCAAAAAATAAAATTGTCTGGGTACACATGGGTCTGTCTGCACAATTGACCAGCTACCCTGCCGAACAACACATTGCGATTGTAAAAACCTTACTCGATGACAATCCCAATTTGATGATAGATACTTCGTGGCGAGTAATCTATGACAACTATTTTAGAGAACTGGAAAGCAGGGAACTCTATGTTAGTTTTCTCAATAAATACTCAGATCGAGTGTTGCCGGGAACGGACTTCGTGGCTCTACATACTAAGGATTTTCAGGTGTATCGCGAAGAGCTGGAGGTAACCAGTAGGATCAATCTGTGGTTGGATGATGAAGCCTTCAGAAACATCGCTTTGGGTGAAAACTACTTTCGACTCTTGAATCTCGACTATAGTGCGCCTCAGATATGCCAATAGATTCCAGGTTCTCACTGGGACGTGTAGGAATAATTACGATAAAGCAGACGCAGGATGAAGTTTCCTCCACCCATATAACGAGCGTACTTCTATGAAGCAAAATTCAAAAAACAAACTATCTTTATTAGGCTCTGTATCACTGGGTACAGGCGTCATGATCGGTGCGGGTATTTTCGTTTTGATGGGGCAGATCGCAGAACTGGTAGGCGAGCTTTTTCCCTTGGCCTTCCTGGTAGGTGCGATCGTCGTTGGCTTTAGCGCATATTCCTATGTTAAGTTTTCGAACGCCTATCCTTCATCGGGAGGTATTGCCATGTTCATGCGTAAAGCGTATGGACCCGGCACCTTGGCAGGAACTTTTTCATTGCTCATGTATGTGTCGATGGTCATCGCAGAAAGTTTAGTCGCTCGTACCTTTGGCTCTTATACGCTACGACTTTTCAATGCTGAAAACACAGCAGTACTGGTGCCAATACTAGGAGTGTTGTTAATCGCCGTCGCCTATATTGTCAATATTTCCGGTAATAAAACCATTGAGAGAGCCGCCAATATAACTGCTGTGATAAAGATCGCCGGAATTGCTGTCTTAGCAATTGCCGGACTGGCCGTTGCAGGCTTTCCTTCTGTGGAGAACTGGGGTAGAACCAGTGAAGGTTCGTCGGTGGGTGGTAGTTTCAATTTTGTCGCCGCGCTTGCACTGGCTATTCTTGCCTTCAAAGGCTTTACTACTATCACCAATCAAGGCGACGATATCCTCGACCCACACCGCAATCTGGGACGCTCGATCATCCTATCCATTCTCATTTGTACAGTGATCTATACGATTTTGGCATTGTCAGTGGCTAGCAGCTTGAGCGTTGAGGAAATCATCACCGCTAAAGATTATGCACTTGCCGCTGCTGCTAAGCCGGTATTCGGTGAATGGGGATTACTGTTCACGGTACTGCTGGCGATAGTTGCAACCGTTTCGGGTGTGATTGCCAGCATTTTTTCTGCGTCCAGAATGCTGGCCATGCTTAGCAGCATGAAGCAACTTCCCCGGCTATATCGGGGCTTTAAAAACCCAGCCCTGGTGATAACGGTAGCGCTCGCGATTGTGCTAACTATCCTTTTCGATTTGACCCGCATCGCCTCCATTGGTGCCATTTTCTATCTGATCATGGACATCGCGATTCATTGGGGTCTTTTTCGCCATCTGCTCAAGGAGACCAAGGCTACACCTATAATTCCTGTGATTGCGATCATGCTAGATATCGTTATTCTTGGCACATTTTTACTCATGAAGTATCAACGCGATCCTCTCGTGATTATCGTTTCGCTGGTTGGGTTTGTAGCGATCCTGATTGCCCAGCGGCTTTTTATGATCACACATACCGACAGTAGCGGTCTTATGGTCATGGATATGGATATGGATATGGATATGGATATGGGCGAAAAGATGGCAATGGCCGACCAAACAGAAATGCCTGGTGACAAAGGCATGCACAAGTAGAGACGGCGTATTTGGGAAAGCGAGCGACCACGACTAAAAATAATTTAATACTGTGAGCAAATTCCGCAAGTGCTTCGTTCAGCTACAGTTTATTCAGTCAATGTCATCATTAAAATCGGAAATTAGTGCAATTTTAAGGTTTTTTATTGTTAGGAATTTGATTCTGATTTTATTAGACGATTGTACCCGAAAATAGTCATGCTGAGAGCGCCTGCTGTATCCATGATCAAGTCCCACATGGTATCTTCAAGACTCGATTTTTGCATGCTCAATTCGAAAAATTCGTCCATGGTGAATTCGAAAATTTCCCATATGGTCCCAAGCGTGATTGCAAAAAGGAAGGCGAATAAGGTTGAAAAAAAAGGTGTTAGAACCATGGTTCGATTACAACTCTTAACTAAAATAATCAGGTTAAATCCGAGAATACCTAAAATAACGCCAGAACTGCCATGTAAAAGTTTATCCCACCACCAGAAACGATTATAAAAATCCTGGATGTTCCCTAAATATAAGGTGGCAAAAATAAACCCCACAGCAATAAATTCAAATTCAGTGGGGAATTGCAAGTGGAAACGCTTGCCCACCAACATTGGCAGGGAGCTGATAAATATTATCACTAGAGTATAAAAGCCCAGCATGTAGTGGCCCAATGCAAAGCAGAAAATGGCCCCGATAAACATGACCATTTTTAATAGTAGTGACAAGATCGTGTGTTTTTGTTTGGAGAAAATAGGTTGTTCCATTATCAATACTGGTTAATGCAATGCTTCGTGCTGACGAGCTTTTCTTTTAATATTGCGCTGCTTCTTAAATGCCCGTCAAGCCTTGATCCAAGAAAGTTGATGAAGATTCTTTTATCTTAAGAAAAGCATCATGGTTAAAGAGATGCGTGTCAAAGCAGGGCATTTTCATGACTTTGCCTCCGATTATAGCAGGTAGTACAAGTAGCTAATAAGAAGCTGGCTCTTGTATTGGTTTACTTACTATTTTGTTGGCCATTGCTTTTCAAGCAAATGTCGCTTATCGGGTTTGTCTTGCCAGAGGTCAGCATCTTCAGGAGGAAGTTTCGTTTCGGTAATATTAGGCCAGGATGCCGAAAGTTCTTTGTTGATCTCGATGAAGTCGGTCTGGTTCACAGGCAGCTCGTCTTCTGCGTAAATGGCATCTACAGGACACTCCGGTTCACAGAGCGCGCAGTCAATACATTCATCCGGATTAATCACCAGCATATTGGGACCCTCATAGAAACAGTCTACCGGGCAGACTTCCACACAATCTGTATATTTACACCTGATACAGTTTTCGCCAACAATGAACGACAATTTCTACTACCTTATTTTAGTATGGTTATGACAAGAAGAATTGCTACTGTGTGTATCACACAGGTTTTTATGACTATCTTGATGTTGTATATGCTACCAGTTTTAAATGTAGGTATCATGTCTTTATTAGGCTTTTTAATAACTTGAATAATCTAGTTTAACAATGCCCAATATTATTCTTGGGCAGAATAAATTGATTTATGTGCAGGTCCTAAAATTAGAATGAATAGTAAACAATAAAAGAAAAGTGAAAATAGAAAATTCACTTCGTTTAATCCTGCTAATAGAAAAGTAAGTTCCTATAGTAACTGTATAAACAGGTGTGATATTAACAAACAACGAATACAAAGCTGTCTTTCAACTGTCCCCGGGCAAGATTTGGATTCCGACAGCATTCAAGTTATTACAGAAGGGGACGTTCTATATAGAGAAATGTGCAAGGCAATGGATTTGGCAGAAAAAGAAATTTTACTGGAAAGTTATATTTTTGCCCTTGATCTAATAGGTGAGCAGTTTATTGCTGTACTTAATAAAAAAGCCGAGCAAGGACTTGAGATAAAAATTCATTTGGATGCCGTAGGGTCTCATTATTATAGAAACGGCCAAGCTCTTAAAAAGAAGCTGCATAACAATATTTCATTGCGTTGGTTCCATCGCTGGAGCTGGTATAGATTATGGCGCTTTAATGTGCGCAATCACAGAAAGTTACTGGTAATTGATCGGAAACTGATATTTATGGGAGGTTTCAATATACATCAGCAATGTTCGCGTCAATATTACGGAATAATTCGCTGGAGAGACACTCATATGATATTGAAAACCGAGGAGGCTGAACTTGTTGGTAAGTATTTTGATGATCTTTGGTTAAGAAGGCCTCAGCGTTATTATGAATCCACCAAAAATATCAGTTTTATTCCAAATTTATCTCGAAAGTGTCGCTTTCTATTGCGTTGCCAATTATCTCAATTTATAACTAGTGCCAAAGTCAGTATTCAGTTAACGACACCTTATTTTGTGCCGGATGAATATTTGATTAAGGATCTGATCAGGGCATCACAGAGAGGCATTAAAGTCAGCTTATTGGTGCCGGATAAAGGTGACCACCCCCTGATTAATACCATGGCCTGGCACTATTATACCCGGCTGACGCATTCAGGTATAAAGGTGTATGCCTATTTACCCAGAATGCTACACGCTAAAACCATGGTAGTGGATTCGAGTATAGTAATGATTGGCTCGGCTAATATGGATTATCGCAGTCTATTTATTAATCATGAACTAGTATGTTTATTTGTGTCAAAAAAAATTGCAGAAGATTTAAATATACTTTTTAAACATGATTGCGAACAGTCAAGAGTTGTTACTCCATTAACAAAACACACAGTGCAATATTGGTGGCTGCGCAGGCCAATAGCTGCATTATTAAAACATTTGATTTAGTGTCGAATTAATATATCTATGATCTCTTTCATTATTTGGATTGCTTTTGGTTTGCTGGCCGCTAGCACAAATAATGTGTTCGCTCGATTTAATTTCTCCCAAGCGGCAGTTGTAATTATATTGGGCTTTATTACAGGACCATATTATTTCGGCTTGGTTAGCTTCGGTGAGTGGGAAGAAAGAATTACTAAATTGGTAGTTATTTTTATATTGTTTTCAGCGGGCTTTGAGATTAAGTGGTCACATTTTATTAAAGCGATTAAGCCAGGAATTTTAGTTGGATTAATGGGGGTTATACTTAGTATATTTTTGGGGTATGCAGTTAGTTATTCTGTATTAGGGAGGGTAGAAGAGGCTCTTTATGTCTCTATTGCTCTGGCAGCTACCAGTATAGGATTAAGTGTTCCACTACTGACTCGCGAAGGGCTATTGTCGAGCCGTGTTGGTCAAATTTTACTGGCAGCCGCGATAGTCGATGATATTCTTGTTCTGTACGTATTATCAGCAGCTCATCTAGGGCTTACCTCTAGCGACGGAATTATTCAAATTTTATATTCATTGGCTGGTAGTTTGGTATTTCTTGCAGTGATTTGTTTGATTTTATGGGCTTGTCAATGGGCTTTGTTCAAGAATCAAATCAGCAATCTATTATTACTGCGTAGAACAATTATCCTTGCACTAGTATTTACTTCAGCCTGGATAACTCATTTGATTGGCTTGTCGCCTGCTGTTGGAGGGTTTGCTGCAGGTGCTATCATGGCACTTGGTAGTAACCGCTTTCATAAGCAAGACAGCGAAGTAATGGACAGGATATCCAATTTATTAATGCCATTGTTTTTTTTGAGTATAGGTATGCGCATTACTGAGTTGGAGTTTAGTGACCCTAAAATCATTACTTTATCGATTTTGGTGATATTAGCGGCAATTGCAGGAAAACTTCTCAGCCCATGGATATTAACTTCAATCCTGAACAAGAGAGAGCGTGTTTTGCTTGGAATGGCTCTTGTACCTAGAGCTGAAGTTGCATTAATTGTGGCTAGTATAGGAATGGATCAGGGGCATCTTTCACATCACAGCATGGTAGCAATAGTATTAATGACATTAGTTACGGCGGTGTTGGCTTCATCTACTATTCCGTTGTTAGCAAGAAGAGTAAAACTATAATGACTGGAACTCTGAATATTGGTTTTTGTGTGGAAGATTTGCTTAAAAGGTGTAAATAACATAAATGATTAAATATAAAAAGGAATTAAAGAATTTGCAGATTGAACTAGTCAAACTACAAAAGCACATCATTCGTTATAATCATCGAATTTTAATTGTTATAGAAGGCAGGGATGCCAGTGGTAAAGATGGGTTGATAAAGAGGATAACTGAACATTTAAGCCCAAGAGAAACACGGGTTGTTGCACTGGGAAAGCCGACAGAAAGAGAAAATAGTTCCTGGTATTTCCAGCGCTATGTTTCTCACATGCCTGCTGATGCTGAAATGGTATTGTTCAATCGTTCCTGGTACAACCGGGCAGGTGTTGAGAAAGTCATGAACTTTTGTACAGAAGAAGAGTATGAGCTTTTCATGAGCACCGTCAATGATTTTGAGAAGCTGCTAATTGACTCTGGTATAAATCTGCTTAAATATTATCTTGATATCAACAAAGATGAACAAATAAAAAGGCTGGAAGAGCGTAAATTAAGCCCCTTAACGCAATGGAAAATAAGCCCAATCGATGCAACTGCAATAGAGCATTTTGACGATTACACTAAAGCAAGAGATGAAATGCTCCAAAGAACACATACGGAAAAGTCACCCTGGGTTATTGTTAAAGCTAGTGATAAGAAAATAGCTCGTTTAAATGTGATTAGAGATATATTAAGCCGTGTAGAGTGCCCGGATAGGAATGAACATTTATGTATCCCGGATTTGAATATCGTCATGATGTACGATGAGAATAATAATATTTTGGCATGAATTAAGGAAACAACAAAAGCTATGAATAAACTAGAAACAATATTAGTAGATATTGATCCAACAGTTGGTAGAGATCATGCTGTTGATAGAGCGCTTATGTTGGCTCAGTACAGCAATGCAAAACTTGAACTCTTTATTAATAATAGTAAGCCGACAGGAACAGAAGAGGCTATTTTAGAAAATCTGCAAAAAGAACTAACAAAGCTCCAAATAACAGTCGATATTGATTTTCGTACAGAGAAAAATCTTTCAGAGGCTGTTGTGGCCAAAGTACTTGAGGTCAATCCGGATTTAGTTTTAAAAAGTACACATGGGCATGATTCATTGAAATATACATTTATTACGAATTCAGATTGGAAGCTCATAAGAACTTGTCCGGCTCCACTATTAATGGTCAAACCCTCAGCATGGCATTATAACGGCGGAGTAGTTGCAGCAGTAGATCCGCTGCATCCTAAAGCAGACCAATCAAATTTAGATCATGAGCTAGTGTCATGTGCTGAATATTTTGAAGAAGCGTTCAACCAGGTGGCTAGGGTCTTTCATTGTTATTACCCTGTTTCTGATGCTATGCATCCGAACAACAGTAAATTAATCGAAGAATTAAGAGCAGTAAAGAAATTACACAACCAAAAAATATATCAATTACTTTCCTCGCATAATATTGATCCAGAAAATGTAGCAATAGTGCGCGGTGATCTCAAAACAGAACTTATAGACTACATTAAATCGGCTAGTATCAATATTCTTGTTATAGGTGCCTTATCTAGAACTCGAATAGAAAATTATATTGTAGGTAGTACGGCAGAAAAAATATTAGATAATGCGCCATGCGATATTTTGATACTAAAACCTGCAGACTAACAACTTAATTTTTTAAGGGTGACTATGAGAATTACCACAAAGCAACTAGGTGATTATCCTTGGATACTAAGGCCATTTTTTTGGAATCAAAAAAGGAAGTATGGATCAATTCTCCAGCCTGGCTTACTTTGGGCAAGAGTACCTAAGTTATTTACAGCTGTAGCAATTCTGTATGGTGTATTAGACAGAAAAAAATCTCCCATAAGTCCCGTGCTACGTTCTATGGTGACTGTAAGAGTATCCCAAATTAATTGGTGTGCATTTTGTGTCGATATTAACTCTGCCACCTTGGCTAAACGTTCTGGATCTATGGGGAAAGTAGAAAATCTTGAAAATTGGGAAAATAGTAATCTTTACGACGAAAGAGAAAAAATAGTTCTGGAATATACTGAAGCTGTTACTTATACAGATCGGCAAGTAACAGATAATTTAATAAAGCGTCTAGGCCGCTTTTTCGATAGTGATGGTATTGTAGAGCTTACTGGGCTTATCGCTTTCCAGAACTTATCCAGTAAATTCAATAGTGCTCTAGATGTGCCATCTCAGGGCTTTTGCAAAATTCCAAATACTGATCCTATAAATAGAGAATAGTAGCCAAATTAAACTTAGGTTTATTTCATATGATTTGGGCGCATACCAAGATATTGATCTGGGTCAGTTTAAGTGTTGCTTCACATTGCAGGGTTCAAATGCTGGGTGTATGGTATGGAAGAGTCTTACTAGTACAAATGCTGTGAGGAGGTGGAGAGTGGCAAGAATAAGCTATATAAAACACTTACTTATCAGTTTTTTTCTGCTGTTTTTTATTTCTTTTCCATTGCAATCACAAGATAGTGGTAATAACACTATTCAGGTTTTGAATTTGAGTGGGGCAATCGGTCCGGCAACTAGTGAATACATCAGGATCGGCATTGAAGCAGCACAAACTGAAGCCCTTGCAGTAATTATTGAAATGGATACACCTGGTGGGCTTGATCTTGCCATGCGCGACATTATCCAGACGATTCTTGATTCAGACATTCCAGTGATTACCTATGTCAGTCCACAGGGAGCACGGGCGGCCAGCGCCGGCACTTACATACTCTACGCCAGTCATGTTGCAGCGATGGCGCCGGCAACAAACCTGGGAGCTGCTACGCCAGTGCAAATCGCCGCACCTGACCTCACGGACACTGGGACGGAAGATGACGGGGATGAGACTGCAATGGAACGAAAAATGGTCAACGATGCACGAGCCTATATACGTGGCCTGGCAGAATTGCGAGGTCGCAATGCCGATTGGGCAGAAGCTGCCGTGGTTGAGGCAGCATCATTATCAGCCAGTGAAGCCTTGGCTGAAAATGTTATCGATATTGTTGCCAGCGATAGTAATGAGTTGGTTAGCCTTCTGAACGGCAGAGTAGTAAATGTCAATGGTCAGAACCTCGTGTTGACGACAGAGAATGTCAATCTTCAATATGTAGAACCAGATTGGCGAATCAGTTTTTTGAAAGTGATTACCGATCCTAATTTAATATTAATTCTCGGTATGATCGGCATATACGGATTGATAATCGAGTTTTACAACCCCGGCTTTGGTTTGCCAGGTGTGTTAGGTGCCATCTGCCTGTTATTGGCCGGGTATGGTTTGCAGTTGCTACCACTCAACTATGCTGGAATAGGTTTGATTATAGTTGGTGTTATTCTGATCATAGCTGAAGCCTTGATACCAAGTTTCGGGATTTTGGGAATCGGTGGTATTGCTGCATTTAGCCTCGGCGCTCTATTCATGGTAGATACGGATATTGCTGTATACCAGGTTTCCTTGCCGTTGGTAGCTGCTATTGGGGTTGGTTTCGCCTTGTTAATAGGAGCAACGCTCAGGTTATTTTTAAACATCAAAAAAAAGGCTTCAGTTAGCGGAATAGGAACTATCGTTGGCGCTGACGGAATCAGCCTGACTGATCTAAATACTACCGGTATGGTAGAAGTACACGGTGAAGTCTGGAATGCCGAAACTGATAGTAATATTAAGAAGGGTGACAAAATTAAAGTTGTTGGTACCAAAGGTGCTCATTTACAGGTTAGTAAAGAATAAAAAATATCTATAAAAAGATGAACCTCGACGCATAGGGAGGAAGTATGCAAACTTTTATAATCGCCATAGTTTTATTGGTAGTCCTGTTTTTATATTCTGCGATTAAAATCACTCGTGAGTATGAACGGGCTGTAGTTTTTTTTCTTGGCCGCTTTCAGGGGGTTAAAGGGCCGGGGCTCATCCTGATAATTCCGGTTATTCAGCAAATCGTTAGAGTGGATTTGCGTACCTTTGTGTTTGATGTGCCGACTCAGGACGTAATTTCACTCGATAATGTTTCTGTTCAGGTAAACGCAGTGCTCTATTTTAGGGTTCTTGATCCAGAAAAAGCGATCATTCAGGTTGAGAATTTTGTAGAAGCAACGAGCCAACTCGCCCAAACGACCCTACGATCAGTGCTTGGACAGCATGAACTGGATGAAATGCTAGCTAGCCGTGAAGCCTTAAATCTTGATATTCAGAAAATTCTTGATAAGCAGACAGATTCATGGGGAATCAAGGTGAGTAATGTTGAGATTAAACATGTTGATTTGAATGAAAGCATGATCCGAGCAATAGCCAGACAGGCGGAAGCTGAGCGCGAACGACGAGCTAAAGTCATTCATGCTGAAGGCGAGCTCGAAGCTTCCGTGAAACTAGTGGAGGCGGCGAAAGCATTGCAAACAGCACCTCAGGCCATTCAGCTGCGATACTTAGAAACCCTGAATCAGATTACCAGTGAAGGAAAAACCACTATCGTGTTTCCCTTACCAGTAGACATTATGAAAGCATTTACTAAAAATGACTCCTAGGAATTATTTTATTAGCCCTGTTATGGCAGCCCTCAGCTAATTCTGCAATAAAGAGTAAATGAATGAAAATTAATGGGGCATAGCAGAGCAAAATCAGACTGGCTTACTTTGAAAAGGGCTTTTATACTATTTACACTTCACTTTGGAGTAATGCCCATGAAGAATTTAAATATCTTGCAAACTTTTTCAATGGCCTTGATTCTTTCCAGTTGTGCTAATACCTATAACCCTCTTGATGATTATACTCAGTTAGAGCGGGTTACTATTCTGGAAACTCCCCCGCCTGATCCATTAATGGTTTTTCCAGAAGAAATTGTCGCTAATGGCCTGTACCTAGTGGGGTTGCTAGGGTGTGGCAGTTGCCATACAAACGGAGCATTGGTAGGCGTTCCTGAATCAAATCAGCTTTTGGCGGGATCAGATGTAGGGATAGCTTATTCAAATCCTCTGGCGGTTCGTAATCCGGGTATTGTGTATCCCGGTAATCTAACACCAGATATGGAAACAGGTATTGGCAGTTGGAGTATCGAGCAGATTGTGGCTATGGTACAAAGCGGATTGAATAATCATAATTCTCAGACTATCCCAGTAATGCCTTGGCCCAGCTATGCAAATATTACAAATGATGATGCTTATTCAATCGCGGTTTACCTGAAAAGCTTGACACCAGTTAGGCATCTTGTGCCAGATAATGTCTCACCAGGACAACGGGCCACAGCTCCATTTGTTCATTTTGGTGTTTATCAGAGTAACGAACAACTGCGCTAGAAATTATTACGGTATTGACAAGATAACAACTCAAGTCGAAAAATATTTGTGAATTATCCTGCATTAACCGCCGCTGCCTTTCCCAAAGACGTAAAGGTGCGTAATCTAAAGTATCGATAATTCTTAGTTGAAACTAGATAACGTCCAAGTTTAAATAAATCATAAACTACAAAGTGCGTATTTTAGAATTATTGAGCTTATACTGCTGTTGAAAACTTTCTCATTCCTCGTTTCTCAACCTTTGTAAATTGATGTAAAAGTTCTGCTCTATTTGATGTATCCATAGATTGAATTATTAAATATTGGGAGTTAACTTATCAGTACCTGTTAAACTGCTGCTTTACAGAAAATGTTGATTTATAAATGGAATTTAAAGATTACTACGACATCCTCGGTGTAAACCCTCAAGCTGATAAAAAGGTGATCAAAACAGCCTACCGTCGTCTCGCTCGTAAATACCATCCAGATGTCAGCAAAGAGACTGATGCAGAGAATAAATTTAAGGAAGTAGCGGAGGCTTATGAGGTACTAGGCAGTGACGAGAAGCGCGCAGAATATGATGAGTTGCGTAAGTATGGTCGTAAGGGCCAGCCATTTGAGCCGCCTCCAGGATGGGAGCCTTCTGCAGGTGGTCATGAATTCAATGATGCGGACCTGTCTGAATTCTTCTCCTCTATTTTTGGTGATCGCTATCAGCAATCTGCACCGGGCCAAGGTAATAACCGTAACGAGTATATGCGTTCGCAACGCGGGCAGGATGTTGAAATCGAGATGCCTCTGTCCCTGGAAGAAACCCTTAAGAAGGAACCTAAAACGATTGAATACATGCTTCCTCAATTTGGTGAGTCCGGTCGACTGGCGGATATCAAGAAAACCCTCAAGGTAAAAATACCAAAGGGAGCAATCGATGGAGAACGTATACGACTTAAAGGACAAGGTGGCCCGGGGATCGGAAAGGCTCCCCCAGGCGATTTATACCTGAAAATTAAACTGGTTCCACACTCACTTTTTGATGTCAGCGGGTACGATCTGACCCTAACTGTCCCGATAGCACCTTGGGAAGCAGCACTGGGAACTAATGTTAATGTCCCAACTCTGAGCGGTCGCATCAACCTGACTATTGCCCCGGAATCACAAACAGGTCAGCGTCTGCGTTTAAAGGGAAAGGGACTGCCCGGAAAATCCAAGCAGGGCGATCTGTATGTGGTGCTGAAAGTCGTTATGCCTAAACAGTTCGATTCTGATAGCATAAAGTTATGGCAGGAGCTAGCAAGTAAGGCTAACTACAATCCACGCAGTGATCTAGAAAATTAAAACGGGAAGGCAAACATTGGCTGACAATTATTTGAGATTGAGTTTGATAGATATCTGTCATGCTGTAGAGTTACCAGAAGAAACTTTTGTTGAACTTATTCAACATGACATCGTAAAGCCTATTGGTGAGCAACCTACTGATTGGGCATTCGATATCACTATGGTGAGTATTGCCAAGCGTGCTGTACGTCTGCAACGGGACTTGGAACTCGAATGGTCAGCTGTTGCTCTAATTGAGGATCTGCTACAACAACGCGAGCAATTGCAAATGGAAAATGAATCTCTCAGGCAGCGATTGCGTCGTTTTCTTGAAGAGTAGAAATGCCGCTTACTGATCGAATACAGACATATAATTTCCCTGTTATTCCCTGTTAAAATTTCAGTACAAATATTTAATATTATGTAACTCATTGAGAGATATGCATAAATAGAGGATTTTCTAAGAGAATAGGGGAGAGAAATAAGAAAATCCCTGTAAATTACCCTGTTATTAGGGAAAAGCAGAGCAGGTTTCGCAGTAGACTTCACACACCGCCAAACAGTCTTCAAGAGGTATTGACAAGTTAACTACTTGAGAAGAGAGGAATCTTCAATTAATCAATTTAAATAGCCACTACCTTTTCCCAAGACGCAAAGGCACGTAATCTAAAATATCGATAATTCTTTGCCGAAACTAAATGGCGTCCCAAGTTAAATAAATTGTAAACAGCAGCATGAGTATTTAAGAATCGTTGGGCTTGGTTGATTGATTTAAATTTTCTCATTCCACGTTCTCTTACTCTGGTTGGTTGATGGGAGAGTTCAGAGCGATTGTTGGCATACTGGCTAGTATCATGAGTCGATTCTGGAATAAGTTCTCTATGAGCAACACCATAACTTCTCAATTTATCGGTCACTATCTTACTAGGTTCACCCCTGTGTTTCTTTAAAAGCCGCTTAAAGAAACGCTTTGCAGCTTTTGCGTCTCTACGTTTCTGCAAATAAATATCGACGATTTCACCATCTTGATCGACCGCTCGCCATAAATAATGTTGAGTTCCATTTATTTTGATAAATACCTCATCCAGAAAGAAGGTATCACCATAGCCTTGATGTTTTCTTCTAAGTTTAGCTGCATATTTAGGGCCAAATTTATTGCACCAGAGTCGAACAGCTTCGTAACTAACTTGAATTCCACGTTCAGCGAGTAAATCTTCAATATCACGATGACTGAGGTTGAATTTAAAGTAGAGCCAAACGGCATATTGGATGATTTCAGAAGGGAAGCGATGACGTTTATATAGTCTATTTGATGTTTTCATAGCTTGAATTATCAACTATAGGGAGTTAACTTGTCAGTACCTTTTTATATCGTAAGCCGACATTTCAAGAAAATAATCCCATCTCCGATTTATATTGTGATTCACGCTCTATTAGCTGTTTCTGGAGTTGCAATGTTGGGATATGTAGCGATTGGAATCTGAACTAATGAAGCAATTTCCATTGCACCCTATGTTGGTGCATTTTCCAATTGCTTGTTGGGGCCTTTCAACAATGCTTGATATATCAAGCATTGTTGGAAATGTCGAAATCTTTAAGATGTTAGCCATGTATTTAAATGGCTTTGCATTAATTTTTTTATTACCTGTGTTGCTGGCAGGAGCATTGGAATTAAAATTTGAGAATTGGGATGATGTTAAAGCTGTTTCCGTACTTGAGAAACATGTTGTACTGGTTTTAACCGCATCAATACTTTATGGGTCAAGTTTTTATTGGAGGCTGAAATTCTCATCTGAAGGTAATTATTGCTCTCCAAGTTTATATTTATCAATCATAGGGTTCATGGTGTTAATGATAGGAGCTCATTATGGCGGCACATTAGTGTATAGATATGGTATTGGTCAGCGAAAAAATAGCAATTAAAAAAGAGGAATAGGAGCAAGACAATTTGCTGTGAATTAATTAACAAAACATCTATTAATAGAGAAAATAGTAATTATAAATAAGGTTATATACCGGATTATTTTTTTAAATTTGTATAGGTATTAAGCACCGCACTAAACATTGCTTTGTTAGTTGGATCATCTGCAGTATATACCGAGCTAAATCCGCAGGATTTAATATGATTACTGATACGTTTGTGGCCTGTTATGAATGTTGAATATTTGAAATTATTGCGAATTTTATCAGTAATAAAACAATCAAGATTAATAAATGATTCAAGGCTTGTAATTGTTATTATGTCTATTTTGTTGATCAAATTCTCATATAGTTTTCCTGCTAAGTCAGGCCGAATAGGAGTTCGCTCATATACTTCGACATAGATAACATTTGCTCCTTTAGATATAAGTGATTCACCTAATAGCGTTCTTCCTGTTTGAGCTCTTAAAATTGCAATTTTCTTTCCTTTTACATTAATTTTCTCAATTTGAGATAGAAATGCTTCGCTATCGAATGTTGATCTAGGAAAAATATCTACCTTATAGCCAAAATTATTAATTTCATTTTGCGTACTTGGTCCTATTGCGCCAATTAAAGTTTGTTTTGGAATTGTTGAATTCAGGTGTATCAAAGGAATTCCAAATATGACGGAATTTGGACTATTAAACATCAACATATCATAATCATTGATATATTTTACGAAATCCTGGAAAGCCTCTTCCTTTCGTGTAGTGCTAACCTTAATGGTTGGGCACCTAATAACCCTTGCACCTTCATTTTCAAGTAGTTTACAAAACTCAAAAGCCTGATGGGCTGGTCTAGTTACAAGTACCGACAGCCCATCTAAAAAGAAATTAGCCATTTTTGAATAAATGTAGATTACAAGGGTTATTCAACTCCTATTACCTTGATTCTCAAAGTCTTCTTGCTATTAAGTGGCCACTGGATTTGATCATTGACAGATAACCCTAGCAGGGCTGCACCTGCTGGAGAAAATATTGATACTTTCCCTGGCGTATCATCCAACTCTTTAGGAAATACGAGCTTAATTGAATAAATAGCAGACGAATCTTCATTCACAAAGCTAACATTGCTGTGCATTCTCACAATATTAGTAGGGAGTTCGTCTATATCAACAATATTTGCTCTGTAAAGTTCTTCGATTAAAGCTAATACAGTTTCATTAGGCTTTTCTAGCCTCTCGATTAGGGCAAATATATGATCATGATCAGTTGTAGAAATGGTAATAGAGGGCAATTGAGACATAGCAATGCTCCAAATAAAAATTAGTGATTAAAGTGTTTGTTATCTTGGCCGGAACCGAGAGGGTTAAGACGGTGCCGGCTTAAATATGAAAGGCGATAAGAAGCTCAAGTATACAGCTGAAATGCATACTTGTTTCGGAAGTAGGGTTATTAGTGGAAAACTGTGTAGTCACGGCGCTAAAGTCGTCTTGTTCAAGTGTAAAAACTAAAAAGAATAGCCAATGAAGACAGTATTCATAATTCAATATAAAGTCAATACGTAGCTGCTTAATTTTTTATTGCTACTAAAAACTTATGGATTCGGCGTTTTGGTCTATTATTCGTTAGCGAGGATGGTGCTTCATGATCGAGGTTGTTCCCTTTCTTGATACGATGCCGGACTGAAAACCAAGACGTCGCAGGCAGCAGTTCGCAGTACTTTCCGTGAGACGCTGCAAAGAAGTGCTGGTAGGGTCGTACGCGAACTTCCAGGGCCAAGAACGATCAAATCAACCTTCGAGCTCCAAGTCGCGCTTATCAAAGATGTCACTGGATCTTCAGTAGTGGCCTGTGTTCTACCTCTATTAAAATGTTCAGGTAGTTATCCTGCTATCTCATACAATTTGACACTTTTCTGTTTAAGCTCGTTGAAAAGCTTGGGAATTGGATATTTTTTTACCTACCGAGAGTCGAACAACATGAACTGCCAGTCATCGGTTCTCAACGGCTTTGATTTGAACATTGGCTTCTTAACATATTGTGACATATTTATGGAAATAGTATCCCAATCTTAAAAAATGGGCACAGTCCATTGTGCCCAAAGCAGCCTATTTAGCCTGTGATTTGCGTTTTTCGCGTTTCAATCTACGTTTTTCTTTCAGGCTCATTTGTGCTTCTTTTTTAACTTGAAGCTTTTTCATGAGAAAAGCCCTCTAGTCAAAGCCGCATAGATGAGACTGCCGCCATGTCCCATCGACAGCGGCTAGATATACTAAGGGTTAGTTGGCGGCTAACAGAAGTCTTCATGGTGGGTTTCCTCCTATGTATTAGTGGCTAAGTTGGTGCGTGAATTCTCAGAATCTGGAACTCATAACAACTACTAAAAAGATTAACTCGCCTGAGATCGCCTGTCTTTAAACCAAGCAAGCTTGAGCCTAGTAGCGACAGCACTGAAATTTTAATAACTCTAGGGACAGCATTATTTGGCTGGACTAGTTCTAAGCTGACCACGCTCTTATCGCTAAGATCAATTAAGTCGACGACTCAACCTGGAGTAATCCGCTTTGTGTTTGAGGTCCTGAAATTATGCTTTTTACCCAAACCTTCAAGTGATGTTAAGGCGTTGTTATACAACAATGGCCATGCCGCTATGGGCTTCAGCTTGAAATACGCGCTCTCGCACTTTAAAAAACTGTACATGTTTAGTCTCAGCACAATGGATCCAACAAGATCCGAATGTCACCTGGTAAAGATATTTATAAAAGAGAAATGTGCCAAACGCCCACAGGCGTTTGGTTTAATTGAGTAAAGTCGGAGTCGACTCGTACATGTAAGCGTTTGAAATGTTCATTAGTTAAAAAAGTAATGCTCTTAATAAGATTAGGTTTCACTACATAGTTGAACAATAGCTGATAACGCTGACAAAAGCCAGCCAATCAATTTTCTGAATATTGTAAAGAATAGCTTTTTTTCGGTATTGACAAGTTAAATGTTCCAATCGAAATTATTTCTCAGTCGTTATCTTCTAATTTGCTACTACACTTTCACAAGACGCAAAGGTGCGTAATCTGAAATATCGATAATTCTTTGCTGAAACTAAATGACACCCTAAGTTAAATAAATTGTAAACAGCAGCATGCGTTTCTAAAAATCGTTGTGCTTGTGTTATTGATTTAAATTTTCTCATTCCACGTTCTCTTACCCTGGTTGGTTGATGTGAGAGTTCAGAGTGATTATTAGCATATTGGTTCGCGTCGTGAATTGATTCAGGGGTAAGATTTCTATGAGCAATTCCATAACTTCTCAATTTGTCTGTCACCATTTTCCTGGTTCACCTTCTATTCTTCTTCAAAAGCTGCTTAAAGAAAAGTTTTGCAAGCCGTCCATCACGTCGTTTCTGCAGAAATATGTCAACGACTTCACCCATCTTGGTCTACGGCTCACCAAAGGTCTTTTATTTGGATAAAGACTTCACCTATGAAGAAGGTGTCTTCATAGCCTTGATGCTTTCTTTTTAATTTCTTAGCGTATTTAGGTCTAAATTTATTACACCAAAGTCGAATAACTTCATTGCTAACAGGTATTTCTCATTTTGCCAGTAAATTTCAATATCGCTATGAATCAAATTGAATTTGTAGTAGAGCCAAACGGCATATTGGATGATTTCGGCAGGGAAGCAATGTCGTTTATATAGTCGATTTGATGTGCTCGTAGGTTGAATGTATCAAATTTATGGAGTTAAATTGTCAGTACCCTGTCATGATATACTGCTCCGGAACAGTTGTTTAAAACATCAACGTATTCCCAGTCGTTGAACCAAACGGTGAAAATTTCCCTTGTCCATACCCAGAGAACGAGCGGCGCTTGAAAGATTGTTGTCATGGTCCCGTATTCTGCTAAGTACCAGTTCTCGTTTAAACTGATCTACGGCCTCACTGAGTGTCGTCTCGGCCGGTAACTCAATATTTTTCTGTTTGACGGCTTTCAGGCTGGAGTATATGTCCGAACCCAACAGGCGTTGGGTCAATTCAATAATTTTGCCTTGGGAATTTGTTTCACCCAGGGCACGAACTACGGCTCTGGAAATGGTATGTTCCAGCTCCCTGACATTCCCCGGCCAGGGATTTTCCTGAAGCCAACGCCTGGCGTCCTGACTCAAGCGCAGGCCACGCAGGCCAAACTTGCGTTCACACTGTTGCATGAAGTGACCGGCCAGTAGGGTGACGTCATTACCCCGTTCCCTGAGTGGCGGGACGGTAATGGGATACACGCTTAGTCGGTGGAAAAGGTCTGCGCGAAATCGTTGTTGCTTGACCTCCACTTCCAGGTTGCGATTGGTAACGGCGATGATCCGAACATCGACCTGATGACTGTTATCACTACCCACCCGCTGGATTTCACCACTTTGTAGCGCACGCAGCAATTTCGCCTGAATGGGTAGGGATAATTCACCGATTTCGTCCAGCAGAAGCGTGCCCTGGTCAGCCAGTTCGAATTTACCTGTGCGGTCCCGTGTGGCACCGGAAAAGGCACCGCTGACATGACCGAACAATTCACTTTCTGCAATGGATTCCGGCAGGGCAGCACAGTTGACCTGTACCATGGGTTTTTCAGAGCGACTGGAGTGCAGGTGAATGAAGCGGGCGACAAGTTCCTTGCCGGTCCCCGTTTCGCCCTGGATCAGCACCGGTAATCCTGAACTTCCCACCACCTCCGATTCGCGGCGTAAGTGTGCTATATCATTGCTTTCACCGATTATCCCGGATTCACTTGGGCTTTCCAGCCAGGATTGCTGCACCAGTTTGTGACGCTCGAGATCGGATTCCAGGGCGTGAATCAATTCCGCGGCACGGATGCTGGCTGCCGTCACTGAAACGAAGGTTTCCAACAGCTTCATGTCCACTTGAGCAAAGCTGCTGGCCTTGAGTGCGTCCAGCGTCACGATGCCCCAGGTACGGCCATCCACATGTAGAGGTGCGCCCATGCAGTCATGAATATACAGGTTATGGTCGGGGCCATCGATGAGGCCATCGTAGGGATCAGGCAAGGCTGAATCGGAAGGGAAGCGGACAATGCCCCGGCTCTGCAGAATTTCTTCGAAACGGGGTTGATCCCTGATAAGAAAGCGACGCCCCATGGTATCGGGGTTAAGGCCACGCACGGCGCGAGGGACAAGTGCTTCACCTTCGAGCTGTAAGATGGCGCTGGCATCGCAGGGGAAACAGTCTATCAGCGCCTCCAGCAATCGTTGATAACGAGCCTTGGTTGGCAGGTCACGGGAAAGATCGGCGACGATATGCGACAGTGTCTCCAAAGCTTTGACGTTGCTCATCGGATAATCTCAGTTATTAAAATTACAACCTCAAGAGTTGTTTTTCACACATCATAACCTTAGTTCTCTTGAATAAAAAGTCCCTCTAATTCATATAGTAATAGAGTTCATTTTTATACTCTTTAATAGGAATTTGTTTTTTACAAATCGTCAGTAAGAAAAAGTGTTTGTATATAGAAAAGTAGTCATATAAACAATATTTATGAAAATATACAACCTCAAAAGGTTGTATTAAATACAACCTTAAATTACATCATATTGATTTAGCTGGATAAAAATATTGGCATGCTAGTTGCACTATTTGCTGTGAATGAATCAAAACCTATCTCACAGGAGTAACTCATGATCAAATACGTATTGTCTCGGAGCATGCTGGGTTTGGCGATATCCGCTTTGACTCTGCCAGCTTTGGCGGAAACGGTACAGGTGGAGATGGAAGTCCAGGAAGTGGACATTGCCATTGATAACGCCGGCAATACCCGCCGGATGTGGACCTATAACGGAACCATCCCCGGGCCTCTGGTCCGGGTTAGGCAGGGGGACCTGGTGGAGTTCACTCTGCATAACCATGCAGACAACGCCAACAGTCATTCCATGGATTTTCATGCTGCCAGGGTGGATGTCCTGGACGAGTTCGCTGAAATTCCGCCTGGCGAAACCAAGACTTTCGAGTTTCGTGCCGACTACCCGGGTGTCTTTATTTACCACTGCGGTGCTGATGCCATGGCCGAGCACATTTCCAAAGGTATGTACGGAGTCATCATCGTGGATCCTGCGGAGGGCTACTCAGATGAATTCCCGCGTCCCAACCGGGAGTATGTGCTGGTACAGGGTGATCTGTTCGAAGCAAACGCATCTCCCGAGGATATCACCATGGGTAATAACTGGGAGGCTTCGCTGATCAATGGCAAGGTCTTCCATTACGACCCGGTACACGACCCCAATGCAAGCCTGGCCCTTGAAGCCGAACCCGGTGAGCGGGTCCGTTTTTATTATGTCAACGCGAACATTAATGAAGCCGCTGCGCTACATCCGATCGCGGGCATTTGGGACCGAGTTTGGGATAACGGTAATCCCAAGAATATCAGCCATGGACTGCAAACCGTGGAGATTGCACCTGCCCATGGCATGATCCTTGACCTGATTCCGCCGGAAGGCCGGGCCAGCAACAATGCGATTGTCGATCATCGCATGAAGCATGCTATGAGTGGCGCTATCACGGTATTACTGAACTATGAGGACGCCGATCCTGATAAGGGCAGGGGGGAACAGCTGATCCTGCGTGAGTGATGCTTGAGTTAAGAGTGAATGAGCACAAGGACGTGCTGTGTTGAATGTAATCAGTCTGCCTGGGTTTTAGTCTTTCCTGAAAAGCCCTGAGCAGAAACTGTAGAGGAGAAAGTATATGTTGTTGAGACTATTGATAAGCACAATGGCGATTTTTCTGGCCAGTGTCGCATCGGCTGATACGGCGACAAGAGTAAGCCAGGAATGTGGTGCCTGCCATGCCCTCGAAGAGCCTGATTTTGAGACTCTTGGTATTACTGAACGATTGCAGCGACAAGCGCCACCTTTGTATTTCGCAGGGAATAAATATCGAGTGGAGTGGCTTGAGCAATGGCTACAGTCGCCGGAACAAATTTTTCCCGCTGGTTATCTGCCCTATGCGCCGGTAAAGACTACACCGGAAGGCGATATCCCTGATACCGAAGCCTTGCATCAGCATTTAGTACTGGATTCTGATTCGGCCCAAGAAGTTGCAGCTTACCTGATGACCCTCACAGGCAGACAGGCACTTGTCGAGGGAGCAAGTTATACACCCGGAAATCTCGCCATGCGTATGGGGGCTATGGATTTTCGCCGCTTCAAGGGTTGTAACGCCTGTCATCAGGAAGTGATCGGAGAAGGGGGACTCTCGGGACCGCTATTGCACAATGCATGGCAGCGTTTACAACCGGAGTATATCGATTCTTTCATTAGTGACCCCTCAGCCTGGGATCCAAACACCATCATGCCGAGACTGGAAATGAATGAAGCGGCGGTGCAAAAACTTGTCGATTACCTGAGACTGATAGGAGAGGAACAATGAAAATATTCAGATTACCCTGTTTTCTAGGACTTCTGGCTCTGCCATTGACTCTGCTGGCAGGAGATGAAACCGGCGAAGAGATTTACAGCATGTATTGCGTGCAATGTCACGGTAGCCAGAGTGACGGTAGAGGTATCAATGCGGCCAGCATGAGTGTTTTGCCGCGATCCCATATTGATCCGGTAGAGATGGGGGCGCGCCAGGATGATGACCTTTTCAAGGTGATTGAGCAGGGTGGGCCTTCGATCAATAAGTCCATACTCATGCCAGCCTGGGGAAACAATCTGACGTCGGAGCAGATTGACAAACTAGTGCAATACCTTCGTTCTATATGTTGTGGAGAATAATGATGAATAAACTGAAAAAAGATTTACTGAGACTGATGGCGGGGGCTTTGCTGATGGGCGCCACATTGAATGCGGGTGCCGAGTTGCGTCAATTCGAGATGACTATTGAAGAAGTAGAGATCGAAATTGCTCCCGGCTTCAAATCCAAAGTATGGGGTTTCAACGGTCAGGTGCCAGGACCGCTGTTTCAGGTCAATGAAGGAGATGAAGTAGAAGTGACCGTACATAATTTCACGACACTGAACCATACCGTACACTGGCATGGTGTCTATCAGACCAACACCTGGCAGTCGGACGGGGTGCCGGATGTTACCCAAAGAGGCATTCTGCCAGGAGAGAGCTTCACCTATCGTTTCGTCGCGGACCGGGTGGGCAGTCTTTGGTATCACTGTCATGTCAATGTTGCGGAACACCTGGCGTTACGCGGTATGTTCGGGCCGTTGATCGTGCGGCCAAATGAGCCTTCGGCCCTCGAGGAACGCGTAACCAAAGAGGGTATTCTGATGTTCTCCGGCTGGAATTCAGAGGTCGCTGACACATATGGTGAAGGTGGACAGCCCGGCGAAGTGCTCAACTACTTCTCCATCAACGGTAAATCCTTCCCCATGACCCAGCCATTGATAGTCAAAGAGGGAGACGTGCTACGTCTGCGACTTTTCGCCGCCACCATACCTGCGTCGTTTCATTTGCATGGACATGACATGCTAGTCACACACAAGGATGGTTTGCCGCTGGACTCTCCCTATTATGCTGACGTGGTCAGCATGGGTCCGGGGGAGCGCTATGATGTCATCATCGAGATGAACAATCCCGGTTTGTGGATGACCCATGATCATATTGAACATCATACAACCAACAATGGGGTGGATATGGGCGGCTCTATGCTGGTGGTGGAGTATGAGGGTATCGAGAAAGAAGATTACTACTACAGCCACAGTTCAGAAATGCCCTACGAAGCTAATTTCTACATGAGCGATTCTATTGATGCGGGTCCGGGACTACACAACAGTGACGTGCATCAAGGTGAGCTACTAGATTTTTAATTCAGTAAGACTGCGGGATTCGGAGCATGAGCAAAAAAAGTGACTGCCTGTTGAAAGGAGGAATCTCTTTGTTGCTGGCATTGGCGACCCTGTCTCCGGTGCTTGCTGCGGAGATTGAAGAGATTCTGATCTGGGGCGAGGCTAGTGAACGGAAGAGCGGCCCGGGAACGTCGCTCACACCCCAGGATCTGGCGGGCGCCAACCTGGCGACCACTGAGGATCTAGTGAAGTACGAGCCCGGCCTTATCGTCCGCCGCCGTTTCATTGGCGATGCCAACGGCACGCTGGGTATTCGTGGCGCCAGTATGTTTCAGACAGCCCGTTCTATGGTTTTCGCTGACGGTGTTCCCTTGCACTATCTCCTACAGTCACGATGGAATGGAGCGCCACGCTGGTCCATGATCGCAGCCAGCGAAATCCAGCAGGTCGATATACTGTACGGGCCGTTTTCTGCGGAATATGGCGGCAACGCCATGGGCGGTGTCATACTGATGGAGTCCAGAATCCCCCAGGAAAGCGAGTTTCATTTTGACAGCATGCTTTACCTTCAGGATTTTTCGGCGTATGGCTTTCAGGAGGTCCTGCCTGGTTATAAATCCTTTGTTTCGTATGGCAATAAAGTGGGCGATGTAAGTTTTTATCTCTCTTACAATCACCTGGAAAACAAGGCGCAACCCCAGAGCTTTCATATTGGCGCTCCAGCATCCGGCGCTGAGAGCATACAGGTAAGTGGCGCAATTGCTGGTAGCGACCAACTGGGCAGGGATGTCATGTATTATGGCGATTCCGGTGTCATCGACAGTGTGACTGATAACTTCAAACTAAAACTTGGATACGATGTGGGGGGCTGGTCCGCCCTGCTCAATGTGGTTTATGAAGATCGCGTCACAGAGGCTGACAGACCACGTTCCTACATACGTAACGTCAGTGGTGAGCGGGTATGGAGCGGCAATATCAGGCAGGACGCTAGCGAATTTTTCGTGTCGGCTTCAAGTTTTGGAATCAGTGAGGGACGCCGTGACAGTCTTTCTGCCGGCCTTCGGATCAGGGGTCAACTCAGTGACAGCTTGTCGTTTGAAGGCAATCTTAACCGTTTTTCCGTGTTGCGTGATGAGAACCTGATCTCCTCGGGTCACCCTGCTAGCAATAATTTTACACTTGCTGGCCAGCTCACAGATAGCGGAGATACTGGCTGGCGCACGGTGGAAATAAAGTTGAGTTACGAGCCGCCGTCATTGTCTGGACTGAGTCTGGCCAGCGGTTTACGTCATGAGCAGTATCATTTGCACACCGATGTGCTGGATGTTGACGATTACCGTGCTCCAGACGAGTACCAGTACAGCGCGCGAAGTGGGGGCGAAACGGTACTTGATGCCGCATTTGTCCAGGTGTACTGGGATTTGTCCCATACCTGGGAAATGAGTCTGGGAGCTCGCTATGAGTCCTGGGAAAGCCGCAGAGGTTATCACGGTGTAGAAGAACCGCAAAGCTCCAAACTGGAGCTGGAGCGATTGCCAGGACAGCAACGCAACAAACTTTCTCCCAAGTTTTCCCTGGGATATTTCCCACATGATTTTTGGAGCCTGCGTTATTCCCTGGCCAGGGCTTACCGCTTCCCCATAGTGGAAGAGCTGTTCAGCCGTTATAAGGCTTTCAATGCGGTAAATCGCGCAGATCCCAACCTGGAACCGGAGGCCGGGTTGCATCACAACCTGATGTTGGAGCGTCAATGGTCCAATAGTGTCCTGCAGTTGAACCTATTTCAGGAAGTCATTGATGATGTTATTGAGGCGCAGTCAACGCACTTACCGGGAGGTGTTTCAGTACGTACCTTCCTGCCGGTATCTCGGGTGAAAACACGGGGTGCAGAACTAGTTGTCAATCTTGAAGATATGTTGTTCAGCGGTTTCGACCTTCGCTTCAACCTGGCCCATACACGTGCTGAGATCATTAAAAATACCCCTGATCCTGCCATTGAAGGTAAGCGCTATCCGCGAATGCCAGACTGGCGTGCCAATCTGCTGGGCAACTACCGTTTGACTGCCAGTCTGGATATTGGTGCCGGTCTGCGCTACGCCTCAAGCAGTTTCGGACGACTTGATAACCAGGACATAGAGTCGGGGGTATTCGGCGCGCAGGACAGGTATCTGTTTGTGGATATGAAGGCGAACTGGGCGGTAAGCAAGAATCTGGTATTTGGTCTGGGGGTAGACAATGTGTTCAATAAAAAAGCTTTTGTAACGCACCCCTGGCCGATGCGGACATTATTTCTCGAGGGGAAAATCAGCTTATGATGCTTTTCAGAGCCTTTAGTTTGTTGCTACTCTTCACTACAGCTTTGCTGACCCGCACGGCATTTGCAGATTGCGCTGAAAAACAGCCTTCTCCTCATTGCGGAATAACGCCCTTCGCGCTGTTCGATGACAATGATAGATTATGGGTGACTTTTGCCGATGGTGGCCATGTATATCTGACTTGGTCAATCGACAACGGCGCCAGCTTCCAACCCAGCGTGAAAGTGAATACAAAGCCGGAAGAGATTGATGCGAACGGTGAAAATCGGCCAGTGCTGGCCTTAGGACAAAATAACGAGGTTTTCGTTGCCTGGACCTGGCGCACCAATGGTCCGTATAGTGGTGATATCCGTTTCGCCCGTTCCACTGATGGTGGAAGAACTTTCGAAGCGCCGCTTACTGTGAACGATGATAATTTACCTACCGGGCACCGCTTTGCTGCAATGCTGACGACACCGTCAGGTCTGCTTTATCTGGCTTGGCTTGACAAGCGTGATCAGGTTGCCGCCACCTCTGCTGGTGAAACTTATGTAGGAGCCGCCTTGTATTACACAGTATCTGCAGATGCAGGAAAGCATTTTGACAGCAACCGAAAGGTAGCGGATAACAGTTGCGAATGCTGCCGCCTGGCTTTGGCGCCATCCGGGAATGATGAGATTCAGGTCTTATGGAGACACACCTTTGAAGATAATCAAGTCAGGGATCATGCTACAGCCACTCTGGGCAGGACGGGAGCTTCCACAGTCCAGCGAGTCTCCCGGGATGACTGGCGCATCAATGCCTGTCCACACCACGGTCCAGCTATTGCCGCTACTGAGAATGGGTATCATATGGCTTGGTTCAGCAACGGTAACCGTAATCAGGGTGTCATGTATGGTTTTTTTGATTCGGATGAGCAGATCACAGGGCATATTGCCTCGATCGATCAGCATCCCAGTGGAGGTCATCCATCGGTGGGCTTACAGGGTGAAACTATCACACTGGTCTGGAAATCCTTTGACGGTAACCGGATGAATCTGCGGATTGTGCAATCAGCGGATGGCGGTCGACAGTGGCGGGAAGCTTTTACTCTGGCTTCTACTCGGGATGGATCGGACTATCCCCAATTGCTGCAAAGCGATGGCGAGCTCTTTGTTGCCTGGCAGACATCATCGGAAGGCTACCGTTTTTATCCCGTGCCGAATATCCAAACAGAAACAGGAACACAACCATGAAATTTAAAAAGTTACCCCTGCTGATGCTAGCGGTATTTGTTTTTGACGCCGTAGCAGGGGAATCACCGGCGCCCTTTCAGGAAGAAACGCTCGAACAAATAGAAGCCCGCTATCTCGGGCAGCCTTTTGTACTGATGCTATGGTCGATTCACTGTGCTCCCTGTTTCGCGGAATTGAAGATGTTAGGTGAGGAGTTTGTGGCGCAACCGGATCTCCCTGTAGTGCTGGTTTCCACGGATCCTGAAGTGACGACCGGTGAAGTTGTCATGCTGTTGCAGGACTATGGGCTCGGCGATTTTTACTCCTGGCAATTCGCAGGAGATTTTCCGGAGCGGCTGCGCTACCTGATCGATCCCGACTGGTATGGTGAATTACCTCGCAGCTATTTCTATACTGCGACCGGCGAACGAAGGCCTCACACCGGTGTGATCAGCCGGGAAATGCTACTAGAGTGGTTGGTTGACACAGGGTCGGAAGGATAATCAGGAAGGAATAAAGTGGCTGAACTAAACAGAAAGTTTTCGATCCTTTTAATTGTACTGGCATGCCTGTGGTTCGGTTTGTTGGCGGGTGTTTCCTTTCTGGCGACGCCGGTCAAGTTCCTGGCGCCCAGTCTCAGCCTGCCGGTAGCGCTCGATGTCGGGCGCCAGACCTTTGCCTTTCTGAACCCGGTTGAACTTTTGTTTGCCGGGTTGTTGCTTTTCGGCGCCGGCATGGGCCTGAAAAAGATTGGAGCGGGCAGGTGGGAGTTGCTGCTGAGCGGAATATTGCTGTCCCTGGTTCTCTCTCAGACTCTCTGGCTGTTGCCGTTGCTGGACAGCCGGGTAGAAGTGATTCTGCAGGGCGGGATGCCTGAAGCTTCCGGCATGCACCAGCTTTACATCGGTGTGGATGTACTCAAGCTCTGCCTGCTGGGGCTTATCGCAGGCAGACAGTTAGGATATCTATTGAAGTAGTAAAACAGGAACATAATCAGGAGGTGGACGTGAGTGACCCGATACAAATACTACTGTTGGAACATAAGCTCATTCTCAAAGTGGTTCATGCTTTGGCGGTGATTGATGCAGATCTGGAGCAGCAGCGGTCTGTTGATCCGGATATGATCAGAAAGATCGTGGAGTTCATGCAGGTCTTTGCCGATAAAATCACCATGCCAAGGAAGAAGATATTCTTTTCCCTGCACTGGAAGCAAAAGGCGTTCCTCATATGGGCTGCCCACTTGGCGGCTTGGCGGGAGAGCATGTCAGGGGCCGCGCACTGGTTAGGGCACTCGCCGACGCAACGGATGACTATATGCAGGGAGAAGCAGCTGCAGTCTCAGATCTGCGCACGGTAATCGGTGGGATTCTGCAGCTTTATCCCAATCACATCTGGAAGGAGGATGAAATGGTCTTCCCTATGGCGGCACGTTTTTTCTCTGCGGCAGAGCTGCATGAGATACAGCAAGGCTTTGACAAGGTTCAGAAGGAACTGGACGAAAAGCAGGAACAGTTTGTCGAGTTTGCCAAGGTAATGGAGAAGCTGCACGCGCAGCAGTGATTGAGCTGACGACAGGCAGCTAAACAGGACAGGCAATTGCCAGTCAGGATCAGCACTACCCACCTCAGTATTTGCTTCTGCTACCCATGACAACATCATGTGGCTTTCGGGTTTGAAGTTAAGCCTACGTGAATCTCAGCTTGCCTCGCCCATAGGGCCATGAGCTTTCTAATTATGTTTTTGAAGGTTAATTTTTAAAGATTACCGGCAAAATTAAGCCTTCTGATTTCTTTTTTTTCTGAAAATTCCGCAGGTGTTTACATTATTTATTTCAATTTAAATAGTCAACTTGTTAATACCTCGACTGCCATTATTAATAATGCCAAAAACAGTATTCTTCTCTGGGTAGCCATTTAACATAGTTAAATCAATAGAAACATATTCCCTGCTTTTCCCTGATAAATATTCGCGAGAATAGGGCAGTTATTTTATAACCATTTGATTATATAAGGTAATTGTAATTTTCTTTATGATCATGCTGATGATTTTGGTTGATTTCCCTATATTTATCCCTGTTTACAGCGAATTCAGAGCAGCTTTCGCTGAAGACTCCATCCACCGCCATAATAAAAAACCGCGTCAGCGGTTTTTTTTATGGAAGAAGGAGAAGGAGGGTGAGAAGCCTCGACAGGGTTCGACAAGCTCACTTTAGCGAGTGAAGCGCGGCCTGTTTTGTAAGGCCGTCCCGAAGGGATTTGCGCAGCAAACCATCCCTCCCTTAATTCGAAACTATACTTTACCAGGACGCAAAGGCACGCTGTCTAAAATATCGATAATTCGTTGCCGAAACTTCAAATTTACATCACTGGATAACAGATTAAGCTTCACTGCTTTCTCATAATTTCATGCAATGTTTAAAATAGTCTGTTGAGGAAACAGACATTGATGCGATCATGAACTGATAAAGGTATTCAATGTAGTGATCTTCAGAAAGCTGAATGACTGGATTTATCAAATATTGAGAGTTAACTTGTCAGTAACGGCAGAGGAAGCATTTATTTTCCTGACAATAACAAGCTGAACATGGGGGTAACTGAATGTCAGAGCTAATAATCACAACTCAACTGGGAGAAATGCCTGCCTATGTTGCAAAACCTTCTGGAGAGGGCCCCTGGCCGGCCGTAATTGTTATCCACGATATCCTGGGCATGACAAGCGACCAGAAGAGCCATGCTGACTGGCTGGCCAGTGAAGGCTATCTTGCCATCGCCCCGAACCTGTTTTACTGGGGAGGCAAGATTAAATGTATACGTTCAGTTTTTAGTCAATTGACTGCAAGGCAGGGCAGAAGCTTCGATGATATTGAGGCAACACGCGCCTGGCTTTTAAAGCAACCGGATTGTACCGACAAAATAGGCCTTATCGGCTTTTGTATGGGCGGGGCCTTCGCTCTGTTACTAGCAGAAGCCAGGCGGGGATTTTCAGCTTCAGCACCTAATTACGGTCAGATCCCGAAAGATGCAGATGCATTTTTCGCCGGTGCCTGCCCGATAGTCGCCAGTTTTGGTAAAAAGGATTCATCCTTGCGTGGCGCCGCAGCGCAGCTTGAACAGGCGCTCACCATCAATAATGTTCCTCATGATGTAAAGGAATACCCGCAAGCAGGGCATGGCTTCCTTAACAAGCATGCACCGAGCGAAACACCAGTGGTTCTGAAGGTGCTGCTAAAACTGATGGGGGGTGGCTACCACGAATTATCTGCAGATGATGCGCGGCATAGAATCCGCGATTTTTTTGGCATACATTTGAAAGGAAGTTGACAAGGTAGTTTAAACTCAGGGAGTCATGCTACAAAATAATGACAATCTTTCCATATTCAGAATTGTCTTATTTCAAATATAAAATGATACGGAATTGATGAATAAGTCATTTCGCTCTCATGATCCCTATCAGGATGGGCATCAATTCTTGCAGATCTTTATCGGGATCTTGGAGCTTAATTTTTCCTTCAGTAATCATATCAACCCTTATCGGGTTTTGAGTGATGGAAAAATACACCCCGGTAAAAGCGATATAGCGCCAATATATTTGTTTTTCCGGTAATCCAGGTAATGCACGGCTAAAGGCATTGAGAAAGCGTTTATGTATTTCGCTGTAGCATCGATGAACGATGGCCTGAATTTCGTAATCCGTACTTTGCACCATTCTTCTTAGAAAGCGGTTGTAATTGGAGACATCCCTTTTTTTGCTGACAAGAGTTTTTAGTGTAGGCAGATAAAAAGCAGTGATAATGTCTTCCAAAGTAATCTTGCTGGATTTTGATTCCAGTGTATTTAACAATTTAAACCGCTCATCCTTAAAGAAAGCGGTTCCGCGTGCAGTAATATGATAAAGCAGGTCATTTCGGGACTTGAAGTAATAGTTAATGGTGCCTACGTTTACATTGGCTACTCTGCTAATTTCACGTAAAGAAACTTTTAAACCCTGTTTCGCAATCAGTGCCTCGGCTGAATTCAAGATGAGCTGAGCAGTCGTTGAACTGGAATCTACATTACCTTGTTCGACTCGGGATTCACGCCGCCAACGGTAATAAGTTGGCTGGGAAACCCCTAACTTCTGGCAGGCTTCAGAAACGGGTATACCACTTTTGATAAGCTGATCTATCAATTTGAGCGATTCATTCCTCGCGGAGACCTTGGTTCCTTTCTGAGCCATTATACAACCAGTTTATTAGTAAATTAATTTATGGAGTGACGATCGGATACGTTGCATAAATATAAAAATATATTTAAATATCAATATGATAGTCGTTGTCCATTTCGTGATGATGTGCATTCCTTGAAGTATTGAAAATATTATTGCACAAGTGTACGATAACAAAATAGCTCAGGAGTACAAGTCAATTTGAAACACCTGCCGCATTCTCCCAAACAATTATATGCAAGTAAAATATGAGTATTAAAAACACAGCGGAAAATTATGGAATTATAGCTAAATGGTTTCATTGGGGAACCGCGATCTTGTTTTTAGTTTCGTATATATTTATTTATTACGAAATCTGGTTTACCCCTGGTTTACCTCCACCTGGCGTTCCTCGTGATCCGACTTACTGGGCAACGCTTCAAATTCACTTATCTATCGGTGTTTCTCTTTTTATTTTAGTCATTTTAAGAATCATATGGCGCTTTATGAATCGCCAGCCGTTGGAAGAGCAGGGAACAAAAATGGAGCATTATGTTGCTCGTGCTGGGCATTACGCCTTATATGCTGTCATGATTGTTCAACCTGTTCTGGGTTATATAGGAACTTCCGTTCCGACCGAGTATTTTTTTCTGTTTGATATCCCGAAATTCGAAGATACCGCCTTGTTCGAACTATTGGTAACTAATGGTTTGGGGATGACCTTTCAGGAATTTGAGGTGCCGATGGACTTTCTTCATAAAGAAGTCATGGGGAGATGGCTGATCTGGATTTTAATCTTGGGCCATGTTTCAGCTGCACTTTATCATCATTTTATAATGAAGGATCGAACAATTTATAAAATGACGAACAATGGAGTCGTACAGTAAGCGCTGAATAAGAGTTCAGCAAATAAAATTTAAGATCTATAAAATATTCAGAGGGGATTACGATGAAAAACAAATTTAACCTTTTGGCATTGGTTTTGTCATTGACCGTATCAATTCCGGCTATTGCTCACCACTCATTTTTTTCTCAGTTCGATTCAAGTGCTCCGATTACATTGACAGGGACTATTACACGTGTTGAATGGCGAAACCCGCATATCTGGGTATCCCTGGATGTCCCTAATGAAGATGGTTCGGTGACATCCTGGCGTTGTGAAGGTGGCGCTCCTAATGCCTTGGTGCGTAATGGATTTACAGCAAATTTTCTGGAAGTTGGTGAAGAACTGACGATTTATGGTTATAAAGCGTTTAACGTAGAAGATGTCTGTAATGGTCGTGGATGGGAATACAAAGGAAATGTTATTTTTGGTCGTCCGAACGATGACGGCCCCGATGCTCCGCAACAAAACTAAACTGAATTTGCATACAGGAAATTGTCATGAAAAATAACTTAATTAAAATTCTTTGCAGTGTAGTAATTTGCATGTATCTATTGCCAGTGAGCAGCTATGCACAACGTTCTCCTGTTCTTGCCGAGCAACCTGAATCTAATGGCACGCCTATTCCGAGAGATGATTGGGGAAGGGCAGATCTCAGTGGTGTCTGGGATAAAGCGATTCATCTTAATATCGCAACACCCGTTGAGCCTTTGCCTTTCACTCCTGTGGGTTTGGCTGCTTTCAATGATGTTGCTAATTTGATCGACAATACTTCCCGATGTGTTTTTCCTGGCGTTCCGAGAGTTAATAATTCTCCTTATCCTTTTCAGATCATGGTGATGGAAGACCGTGTGATTTTCTATTATGAATACATGCATAACACCCGTGTAATCTACACGGATGGTCGCGGTCATCGTGATGACTGGGGACCTTCTTTAATGGGTGATTCGATAGGCCGGTGGGAAGATGACACACTTGTTATTGACACCATAAAGTTGACTGATCGCACCTGGCTTGATGATCACGGCAATAGGCATAGTGACGAGCTGCATGTAATTGAACGCTGGTCAAGAGTGAGCTCAAATCAATTATGGTATCAGGCGACGATTGATGATCCGAAGTTTTATACGGAAGCATGGACAACAGGTTACATGATTGATAAAGCTCCGGATAACTGGGAGATTATGGAGTATGCCTGCACTGACAATAACCGCGACCAATATGATGGATTGCTACAGCCTGGTGCTCTTGATGGCTCTGGGCGCGATGGTTCAGCTCTGGCAACGCCATCGCCTGTAAGACAATAAATAAAATCTTGCTAAGTATCATGTACATACTTAACAAGACAGTGATAGTTACTCATGAAGAGATATCAGTGTGGATTTTTTTGGAGTAACACGTTTCATCGTTAAAGAGGTAATAAGCCGATGATCAAAACAACTTGTAAGTTCTATAGTGGAATACTGTTATCCTTAATTGCCGTTTGTTCTGTTGCCCAACCGCCACCTTCACTAATCGAACTGCTCAGAATTCAGGACGATCTTTATGTTATTCATAACCCTGCGGTGCCC
>TARA_R110000824_G_scaffold400920_2_pt1 | contig 61198 bp, 56 predicted proteins | sample TARA_R110000824 | Tara Oceans TARA_R110000824 (sample SAMEA4397747) | marine metagenome | biome: Polar Biome; feature: [MES] marine water layer (ENVO:01000295) within the mesopelagic zone...; material: water (ENVO:00002006), including particulate matter (ENVO:01000060) such...
CCTTGTTTTTGGCAACGACCGACCACGCTTTTCGCCCCTCCCTTTCCCCTCACCTGCGGCAATTATGCAACTGGAAATGCGAGTCACTTGCATTTACAGGCGGCGATGAAATTTGTATGACAGCGTTTGATAGTCATTCGCAGTAACGGCGCCGGGGCAATGCCGGGGCCGGACGTCTCAAGGGGAAAACAGATGCGTTCACGGATTTCAACCGCCGCCCGGCTGATGCGCGGCTGCAGCGGGCTGGCGCTCGCCACCGCGCTGATGGCGGCGCCCGCCCTCGCCCAGGAACCCGCCGCCGAAACGGCGCCGGCCGCAGAGGGCGCCGAGGCGGGCAAGGTTCACATCCTGAAGGGACTGCTCGTCACCAGCACGGCGGCCGAGACCGCCAATATCGGCGGCGCGGTCACCTTCATCGACCAGGAAGAACTCGAAAAGTTCTCCTATACCGACGTCAACCGGGTGCTGCGCGCGGTGCCGGGGGTGCAGCTGCAGGAAGAGGACGGCCAGGGACTGCGGCCCAATATCGGCATTCGCGGCTCGGGCAGCGACCGCAATGCCAAGATCGTGGTGATGGAAGACGGCGTGCTGATGGCGCCGGCACCCTATGCGGCGCCGGCGGCCTATTACTTCCCGTCGATGGGGCGGATGGAAGCGGTCGAGGTCACCAAGGGGGCGGCGGCGATCAAATACGGGCCGTCGACGGTGGGCGGCGCGATCAACCTGTTCTCGAGCGCGATCCCCGAACGCGACGGCGGCGGGTTGTCGGGGCGGCTGAAGGCGATCGGCGGCCAGGACGGGACGCTGCGCGTGCATGGGGCGGGCGGCGGCTGGGCGGCGCTCAACGAGGCCTGGGATGTCGGCGTGCTGCTCGAGACGCTGCAGAACCGCAGCGACGGCTTCAAGACCATCGATGGCGGCGGCGATGCCGGTTTCCGGCAGCAGGATTATGTCGGCAAGCTCGGTTTCCGCAGCACGGCCGGATCGGGCCTGCGGCAGAGCCTCGAATTCAAGCTGCAATATTCCGACGAGACCTCCAACGAGACCTATCTCGGGTTGACGCCGGCCGATTTCGCGGCCAATCCCTATCGCCGCTATGCGGCCAGCCGGCTCGACGAGATGAATGTCGATCACACGACCGTGCAGGCGACGCATCGCGCCGAATTCAGCAACGAGACCCAGCTGACGACGACCGCCTATTACACCGAGACGGCGCGGGCCTGGTACAAGATCAACGATGTGCGGCTGACCGGCGCGCCCGGCTGGACCAGCATTTCCGACGCGGTCGGCAATCCGGCCAATGCGGCCGAACTCGCCGTGCTGCGCGGCGCGGCCGGCGAGATCCGCGTGCGCAACAACAACCGCGAATATTACACAGCCGGCATCCAGTCGGTGCTGGGCACGACCTTCCTGACCGGCGAGGTGGCGCATTTCGTCGAAGTGTCGGCGCGCTATCACCAGGACGAGGAAGACCGCTTCCAGAACGACGACATCTACACGATGGCCGGCGGCCAGCTGACCTTGTCGGCGGCCGGCGCGCCGGGCAGCCAGGCCAATCGCGTCGGCGACGCCAAGGCCTGGGCCTTTTTCGTGCGCGACACGATCGACTGGGGCCGGCTCACCGTGGTGCCGGGGCTGCGCTACGAAACGATCAAGCTCAGGCGCACCGATTATGCGCTCAACGATCCGGGCCGGACGGCGCCGACCGCGGTCAGCGAAAACTCGGTCGATGTGCTGATCCCCGGCATCAGCGCCACCTATAATCTCAGCGATGAATGGCAGCTGCTGGGCGGCGTGCATCGCGGCTTCGCGGCGCCCGGGCCCGGCTCGACGTCGGATGCCGAGAAGTCGGTCAATTACGAAGCGGGCTTTCGCTATGGCGCCGGCAAGCTTTCGTTCGAGGCGATCGGCTTCTTCAACGACTATTCGAACCTGCTCGGTACCTGCACCGCCTCGACCGGCGGCGGCTGCGTCATCGGCACGCAGTTCGATGGCGGCGAAGTGGAGGTCAAGGGGCTCGAAGTGGCGGCGGGCTATGACGCCGGCGCGCTTCTGGGGCTCGGGCTCGGCGTGCCGCTGTCGGCCGCCTATACCTATATCGAGAGCGAGTTCCAGACCAGCTTCGCCAGCGGCTTCGGCCCCTGGGGGACGGTGACGGCGGGCGACGAACTGCCCTATGTGCCGGAACACCAGCTCACCGTCTCGGCCGGGCTCGAGGGCGGCAACTGGCGCGGCAACCTGCTGGTCTCCTATGTCGACGCGACGCGGTCGGTGGCCGGCACCGGCGCGATCCCGGCCAACCAGCTGATCAACGAGCGGGTCGTGCTCGACCTTTCGGCCGAATACGACATCGCGCCCGGCGTGACGCTGATCGGCGTGGTCGAGAACCTGACCGACGAAGTCTACAACGTCTCCTTCGACCCGGCCGGCGCCCGGCCCGGCAAGCCCAGGACGGTGCTGGGCGGGGTCAAGTTCAGCTTCTGACGGCGCTTCCCGCCTCTCCCCGTCCCCCCGGGGCGGCCCTGCCACAGCGGGGCCGCCCCGTTTCATGTCAAGTCCTTGTCACAAAAGCGAAAAACGGCCCGGCGCGGCAGCGATGCATTCCGGCCACAGGGCCGGGCTGTCATATCACTGTCACAAAAGCGCAGCCCAACTGTCACATAGCTCTGTTACTTGCGGAGGCCATGGGGGTGTTCGCGGCGTCTGTCGCGGCTGCCGATCCTGCAACAGAAGCTCATCCACAGAAACGGAGACGTCACATGACGTTGCGCAACATTCTGCTGGCCGGCACCGCACTCGGCGCCGCCGCATTCCTCTCGGCCCCGGCCTTCGCCGCGACCAACGCCCAGGCCGAACTCGACGCCCTCAAGGCGCAGATCGAAGCCCTGCAGCGGAAGATCGACGATGTCGAAATCCAGCATGGCAACAAGATCAAGTCGCTCGAAGAGCGCAAGAGCGACGTCGAGGTCAGCCTCAAGGACGGCCGCCCGGTGTTCAAGACCGCCGACGGCAACTTCACCTTCGGCATTACCGGCCGCGCCCATCTCGATGTCGGCGCCTATGACCAGGATGCGGCCAGTGCAGCCAATTTCGGCGGCCTGCGCGGCAACGCCAATTTCCGCCGCCTGCGCGTCGGCCTCAACGGCACCTTCGCCAAGGACTTCAAGTACAATATCGAATTCAACTTCGGCGACAGCGGCACCGAATCCAACGCCCGCATCTACGAAGCGGCGCTGACCTATACGGGCATCGACGGCGTCAACCTCGTGCTCGGCGCAACCAAGCCGAAGATGACGCTGGACGATTCGACCTCGTCCAACGACATCACCTTCATCGAGCGTGCGACGGCGGTCAATCTCGCCATCACGCCGGCCGCCGGCGAAGCGCGCATGACGGCGGGCGGTACCTACAACACCGACAACTTCTTCGGCGGCGCCTACTACACCATGAGCTCGGCGGCAGCGGGCGGCGGTCTGGACGACTATGACAGCTCGAACATCGTCGGCCGTCTCGCCTATGCGACCTCGCCGAAGGAAGGCCTCAACGTCCATATCGGCGCCTCGGGCTCGCACTCCTTCAACGTGTCGGGCGATACGTTGCGCCTGCGCGACCGTCCGGAACTGCGCGTCGATCCGCTGCGCTATATCGATACCGGCAATATCGGCGGCATCGACACCGTGTCCGTCTACGGTCCGGAACTCGCCCTCAATTACGGCCCGTTCCGCGCCCAAGGCGAATACTACATGTACGAGATCGACGGCATCGGCGGCGGCAGCGCCGAGTTCGATGCCTGGTATCTGCAGGCGTCGTGGATCATCACCGGCGAAGCCTACAGGTACGACATCAAGAAGGCCGCCTATTCGGGCGTCAAGCCGGCCAACCCCTTCGGCTTCGGCGGCAAGGGCATGGGCGCCTGGGAAGTCGCCGCGCGTTACAGCTCGGCCGACCTCAACGACGCCAGCGCAGGCATTGCCGGCGGCCAGCAGGACATCATCACGGTGGGCCTCAACTGGTACGTCAACAACAACCTCCGCTTCATGCTCAACTATCTGAACGTGGATGTGGAAGACCGCGGCGGCGTGCTGAACCCGAATTTCGGTCACGACGCGGTTGCCCTGCGTACGCAGTTCAACTTCTGAGTCTTCTGGCTGATCCGATCCTCGCAGATCATCAGACGGGAACCCCGGTGGATTCATCCACCGGGGTTTTTCCGTTTGCGCGCTCGACGCGCGCGGGGGGCGGATTCATCCATCGGGGTTTTCCCGTTTGAGCGCCGCCGGACGTCAATCGAGACCGAGGGCCTTGCGGTCTTCCGCCGCAAAAACATATGGCAGCGCGAAATAGCCCGCGATGACCGCATCGCGCTGGCCGTCCCGCGACAAGACATAATCGATCATGTTTCGCGCCGCCGCGCCGCGCGCCTCGATGCCGACGATGCGCGCCAGCGGCCAGAACCCACGATGCGCATTGGCCTCGCTGGGTGCCATGCAGTCGCCGCCATCGGAAAGCCTGAGCGCGCGCACGGCATCGCTGCGGTAGCCGGCCGGCGCGAAGGAAACCGCCCCCGGCGCGGTGCCGATCTCGCGCAGCAGAATCGAGGCGCGTGCGACGACTTTCGCATCGGGTGCGACCGCACCGCCCTTCAACCCGGCCTCGACAAAGAAGTCGCGCTCGCTGCCCGCCGGACGATCGAGGACGACGACCGGACGGGCCGCCCAATCACCGTCAAGGCCCGCACTGCCCCAGGTCGCGCCGCCGGCAAAAAGCACGGCCAGATCTTCAAGCGGCAGGCAGACAAGCGGATTGTCCTTGTGAACAAAGACGGCGAGCGCCTCGATGGCGGCGCGTGCGGTCACCGTGTCGGACGGCGGTGCATCGAGCGGCCCGATCCGCACCGCCGGGTGACGGGCACCGAACCCCTCGCGCCAGAGCAGCATCAGCCGCGCATTGGCGGGCCTGGCCGCGACCTCAATCGCGCCAGCGAGCGCCGGCGCTGCCACATAGGGTGCGTAGCGTTCGTCGACCGCGCAAGCGTCGCCCGCAGCGACGAGTGAAATCAGGCCGACAAGGGTTGTGAGATGTTTCATTGCCGATCCGGCTGTCCTTGCATCCCGACCAGCCATGCCGGAAGTTTGCGACGATCGCGTGACACAACTTCGTCAGACATGCCCCGGCGTCACGGCCCCATCGTCAGCACCGCAGCGCCGGTCAGGCGGCCGTCGCGCAGGCGCGCCAGCGCCTCATTGGCCTGTTCGAGCGGCAGGGTTTCGACCGTGGTCACCACCGGCACACGCGGCGCGAGTGCGAGGAATTCCTCGCCATCGGCGCGGGTCAGATTGGCGACCGAATGGATCGACCTTTCGCGCCAGAGGATGTCATAGGGAAAGGACGGGATGTCCGACATGTGGATGCCGGCACAGACCAGACGGCCGCCCGGCGCCAGCGCGCGCAAGGCCGCCGGCACCAGCGCGCCAACCGGCGCATAGATGATCGCGGCATCGAGCGCCGCGGGCGGCGTCTCGTCGGAGCCGCCGGTCCATTCGGCTCCCATCACGCGCGCGAAATCCATTGCCGCCCGGTCGCCCGGCTTGACGAAGGCAAAGAGCCGCCAGCCCTGGTGACGCGCCAGTTGCGCGACGATATGGGCGGCGGCGCCGAAGCCGTAGAGACCGAGCGCACCGGCCGCATCCGGCCGCTGCGGATCATGCGCCATTTTCAGCGAGCGATAGCCGATCAACCCGGCACAGAGCAGCGGCGCCGCTTCGGCCGCGCCGTAGTCTTGCGAAAGGGGAAAGACGAAACGCGCATCGGCGACCATGTATTCGGCATAACCGCCGTCGCGTGTGTAGCCGGTAAAGCGCGCTTGCTCGCAGAGATTCTCGCGGCCGCTCCGGCAATAGGTGCATTGACCGCAGGTCCAGCCGAGCCACGGCACCCCGACACGATCGCCCAGGCGGAAGCCCGTCACGCCATCGCCCAGAGCGGCAATGCGCCCGACCGCCTCATGCCCCGGCACCAGCGGCAGCGTCGGATCGGGCAGTTCGCCATCGACGACGTGAAGATCGGTGCGGCAGACGCCGCAGGCCTCGAGACGGATCAGCACTTCGCCGGAAGCGGCGCGCGGCAGCGGGCGTTCGACGCGACGCAGCGGCCGGCCCGGCGCCTCCAGCAACATGGCGCGCATGGTGGCGGGCAAGGCGGGTGCGGACATGGCGGGGCTCCTCTCGTCCCGGCCATGCTCGCATGGATCGCTGCGCCGTTCGAGCGCGAAGCGGCGTCACTTCAGCCCGTGGTTGCGCGCCCTTTCGAGGTCTTCCTTCAACGATGCGGCGCCGAGGAAGAAATGCACGGCTGCCCAGGGCCAGACGACCATGACGGTCAGCAGGGCGTAGCGCAGCGATTCCTGGCCGAAGGTGGGCGCGTAGAGGTCGCTGATCAGACCGACCACCTGGGGCCCGAGGCCCATACCGATCAGGTTGAGGATCAGGAAAAGTACCGCGGAGGCGACCGCACGCATGCGCAGCACGACGAGGCCTTGCGTCATGGCGAGGCTCGGGCCGATATAGGCCGCACCCGCAAAGGCCGGCACAAGAAAGAAGAACATCGCCCAGTATTTGTCGGGCGACAGATAGAGACCGATCGAAAGCGGGAAGCAGGCCAGCATCACGATCGCGACCACCCACATGTTCCAGCGCACGTCGCGCTTGGCGAACCGATCTGCCGCCCAGGCCGTCGCATAGGTGCCGGCGCCGCCGACAAAGCCGATGATCAGCGCCAGCCAGGTGCCGATCTCGCCGGGGGTCATCTGGTAGGAGCGCATCAGGAAGGCCGGTATCCAGGTGACGCCGGCATAGCCGCCAAAGGCGGCCAGCGCGCAGGCAATCGATATGTGCCGGAAGGAACGCTGCGACCAGAGCAGGCGGAAGACCTCGCCGACCTTCGGCGCGTCGCCGGCGGCCTGCGCCGTGGTGCCGTCGGCATGGCCGCGCTGCGGTTCCTTCAGCGTGAAACGGATCAGCAGCGCGATCAAAAGGCCCGGCGCGCCGACGACGAGGAAAGCCGCGCGCCAGCCATACCACTGAGTGACCCAGCCGCCGACCAGGAAGCCGATCAGGATGCCGATATTGATGCCGAGCGAGTAGATGCCCATCGCCGAAGCGCGTTTCTCCGGCGGGAACATGTCGGAGATCATCGAATGCGAGGGCGGGCTCGACCCCGCCTCGCCAATGCCGACGCCGATGCGCGCCAGTGCCAGCTGCGCAAAGCTCGTCACGAAACCGCAGACGACCGTCATGGTGGAAAAGATGGCGATGGCGGCCGCGACGATGTTGCGGCGGTTGGTGCGGTCGGCGAGCATGGCGATCGGAACGCCAAGCGTCGCGTAGAAGATCGCGAAGGTGATGCCGGAGAGAAAGCCGAGCTGCGTGTCGCTGACGCCGAGATCCTGCTTGATCGGCTCGAGCAGGATCGCGAGGATCTGGCGATCGACGTAATTCGCCGTATAGCCGAGCATCAGGATGAAAAGCGCGTAGTTGCGATAGGCCGGCGTGAAGCCCTGCGACGGCGCATCGGCTGCCGCGGCGCCCGAAACGGCGCCTGCGCGATCTGTCATTGTCGTCCTCCCGAATTCCCTCTTGCGGCGACACTAGCAGCGGCCCGGGCGAACTCAAGCGCTCCGATCGGGTGCCGCATGGGCAACGCCCGGCCAGAGACGGCGATGTCCGATTTTGGCGAGCGGCGGCGGCCCGTCCGTCCTAGACTTGCGGACATGAAACAGACCGCCGCCCTTGCCGCGCCCGCGCTCGATCCCGCGCGTTGCTACCGCGCCATCCTTGCCAAGGATGCGCGCTTCGACGGCCGCTTCTTCGTCTGTGTCCGCTCCACGGGCATCTATTGCCGGCCGGTCTGCCCGGCGCGGGTGCCGAAACGGGAACATTGTCTTTTCGTGCCGAGCGCGGCCGCAGCCAAAGCGGCAGGGTTTCGTTCCTGCCTGCGCTGCCGGCCGGAAACGGCGCCCGGCACGCCAGCCTGGGCGGGCACGGCCGCCAGCGTTTCGCGTGCCCTGCGCCTCATCGATGAAGGGGCGCTCGACGAAGGCAAGCTCGACCAACTCGCCGCCCGCCTCGGCATGGGCGAGCGGCAGCTCAGGCGGCTCTTCCTTGCGCATGTCGGCGCCGGACCGCAGGCCGTCGCGGCCAACCGGCGCCTTCTGACCGCCAAGCAGTTGATCGGCGAAACGCGGCTGCCGCTGGCGCAAGTCGCGCATGCGGCCGGCTATCGCAGCCTGCGGCGCTTCAACGATGCGATCGTCAAAGCCTATGGCGTCGCGCCTGGCGACATCCGGCGCGCGTCGGAGGCAGCCATCGGCGCCGAAATCCGCATGCGGCTTGGCTACCGTCCGCCCTTCGACTGGGAGCGGCTCATCGCCTATCTCGCGGGACGGGCCATGCCCGGGGTCGAAAGCGTGACGGCACGGCGCTATGCACGCAGCTTTGCGCTGGACGGGGTGAGCGGCGTTCTCTCCGTTGCGCCGGCCAAGAAAGGCCACGCGCTTGAAGCCCGCATTGCACTTGCCGACGTGCAGAAAGGGTCGGCGCTGCCGATGCGGCGCATCGCGGCGCGGCTCCGGCGATTGTTCGATCTCGATGCCGATCCGACAGCGATCGCTGCCGCCTTCCGCGGCGACCCGCTGATCGGTCCGCGCCTTGCCCGCGCGCCGGGCCTGCGCGTGCCGGGCGCCTTCGACGGCTTCGAACTCGCGGTCCGCGCCGTGCTCGGCCAGCAGATTTCGGTGAAAGGCGCGACGACCATTTCCGGGCGTATCGTGGCGAGGTTCGGCACGCCCATCGACGGCGCCGAAGAAGGCATCACGCATCTCTTTCCGACGCCAGCACAACTTGCCGGTGCCGATCTTTCGGGTCTGGGGCTCACCGGCGGGCGCATCGCAACGCTGAAGGGTCTTGCCGGTGCCGTTGCTTCCGGCGCGCTCGATTTCGGCCCGCGCGAAACGCTCGAGGCCAAGATTGCCGAACTGACGGCGCTGCCGGGGATCGGCGACTGGACCGCGCATTACGTCGCCTTGCGCGCGCTGGGCGAGCCCGATGCCTTTCCGGCTTCCGATCTCGGCCTGCGCAAGGCAGCGGGGAGCGGCGCAGTCGTTTCGACGCGCGACCTCGAAACCCTGTCGCAGGACTGGCGGCCCTGGCGCGGCTATGCGGCGCTGGCGCTGTGGACATCATAAAGGTGAAGCCGATGAAACTCCCCGACGACGACACGCTTGCCACGGCGACGCTCGACACGCCGATCGGCCGCTTGCGGATCGCCGCCATCGCGAGCGGCCTTGCGATGGTGCTGTTTCCGAACCAGAAGGATGTTGCGTTCGCGAAGCGCGAAGGCAGCGCGCCCGCGCGCATCCATCGCGACAAGGCGCTGAAGGCACTCGATCTCTATTTCGAAGGGCGCAAACGGGATTTCGGCGGGCTGAAACTGGCCGCCGCCGGCACGGCGTTCCAGAAGAGCGTCTGGCAGACGCTTGCCGCCATTCCCTTCGGCGAGACGCGCTCCTATGCCGAAATCGCGCGTGCCATCGGCAGTCCGAAGGCCATGCGCGCGGTCGGGCTTGCCAATGGCCGCAACCCGATCCCGATCATCGTGCCGTGCCACCGCGTGATCGGCGCCGACGGTTCGCTGACCGGCTTCGGCGGCGGGTTGCCGACCAAGAAATGGCTGCTCGAATTCGAGGGCATCATGGGCCCGCGCCTGCTCTGAGCGGTTCCCTTGCCGGCGACAAGGCACTAGGCTTGCCGGATCGTTCCGCGTCACAAGGGAGCAACCGATGCCCGGTGGACCTTTCGGAAGCATATTCGGCCTGCTGCTGCTGGTGGCGGTGATCTATGCGATCGTCCGCATCGCGCAGAGCGGCGCCGAGCCGGTGTGGAAGGCCGTCTGGATCGCCGGTGTGATCGTGGTTCCGATCGTCGGGCTGATCCTCTGGGCGCTTTTCGGCCCGAAATAGGCCAGATACGGACAATTCCAGCCCGCTGCGGCCTTCATTCCGCCTTGCTTGAGCCGGATAATCAAAACCGGCTCGAAACGAGACAAAGAGGATTCACCGCATGCTACTCAATCTTGTCATCACACTGATCGTCGTGGGCGTGCTGTTGTGGCTCGTCAACAACTACATACCGATGGATTCGAAGATCAAGCAGATCCTCAACGTCGTCGTCGTGATCGTCGTCGTCGTCTGGCTGCTGCAGCTCTTCGGCGTACTCGGTGCCATCGGCATCCGCTGACGGCGACCGTTCCAGACGACAACAAGGAAAGAGCCCGCGTCCTGAGCGCGGGCTCTTTTCATTCCGGCGCCGGCGCGCGCCGCCGGAGCTTCAGAAGAGATCGCCGAGCGCGCGCGTCTGGCCGCGCGGCAGAATGCGCACGGCCACACCACCCGAGAAGCGCGCAATGGCCGCTGCCGTTTCCTCGACCGGCACAGGGCCGGGCGCCGCTTCGCTGACGACAATGGCGCGGGGCAGCAGATTTTCGGCCCGCATCACGGCCAGCGCGGTCAGCGTGTGGCTGATCGTGCCGAGATAGGCGCCGACGACGAGGAGCGGCGCCAGGCCGATCCGCGCATCGAGCGCCTTCATCCAGTCAAGCACGGTATGGTTGTCGTCGAGCGGCACCATCAGCCCGCCGACGCCTTCGATCACCAGCGGGTCGTGTTTCGCCGCCGCGTCCACACATTCGTCGACCAGCGCCTCGAAATCGATCGCAAGTCCTTCGCGTTTCGCCGCCATGTCCGGCGAAAGCGCCGCCTTGAAGCGCCAACGCGAGACGCGCGCCGCATTTTCAAACAGAACCTCTTCGCCCATCGCAGCCAGCAGCATCGCCGGATCGCTCTCGGGAAATGTCGTCTCGTCGAAACCGCTGACCAGCGGCTTGATCGCGCGCACCTTCAACTCGCGCGTCAGCATGGCCGAGACCCAGGTCTTGCCGATTTCGGTGCCCGAGGAGGTGACGAAGATCGCGGTCATGTCATTCAGCCGCCCGGCGCGGCATGATCCGCTCACGGACAATATCGACAAGACGGGCGACATCCTCGTCCCTGTGTTCGGCCGTGAAGGTGAAGCGCAGCCGCGCCGTGCCGGCCGGCACGGTGGGCGGGCGGATGGCGGTGACCAGAAAGCCCTCGGCCTCCAGAAGCGCCGAAGCGGCCAGCGTCTGCCCGGCATCGCCCAGGATCAGCGGCACGATGGGACTTTCGGGCGCGGCCAGTCCCAATGCACGGGCGAAGCCTTGCGCCTTCTCGACCGGGCGGCGACAGTAAGCCGGATGGGCGCGGATGAAATCGAGCGCGGCGATGGCGGCGGCCACCGTGCCGGGCGGCAGACCGGTCGAATAGATCAGCGTGCGGGCGCGGGTGCGGATCAGATCGCAGACGGCGCGGCTCGCACAGAGATAGCCGCCATAGGCGCCGATGGCTTTCGACAGCGTGCCCATCTGCAGCGGCACGGCCGATTTTTCCTCTTCCATGAAACTCGAACCGCGGCCGTCGCGGCCGACCACGCCGATGCCATGGGCATCGTCGGTCATCAGCCAGGCGTCATGCCGCTGTGCCAGCGCCGCCAGCGCGGTGACCGGCGCGGCATCGCCATCCATGCTGAAAATGCCGTCGGTCAGGATCAGGCAATGGCGCGCGGCGGCGCGGCGGGCGGCGAGCAAGGTTTCGAGATGGGCGAGATCGTTGTGGCGGAAGATGGAAAATTCGGCGCCCGAAAGCTTGGCGCCCGACATCAGACAGGCATGGGAAAGCTCGTCGGCCAGAATCAGGTCGCCTGCGCCCGCCAGCGCCGGCACGATGCCGAGATTGGCCATGTAGCCCGAGCCGAAGACGACGCAGTCCTCCGTCAGCTTCCAGTCGGCGAGGCGGCGTTCGAGTTCGGCGAAAAGCGGATGATTGCCCGAAACGAGGCGCGAGGCGCCCGCGCCCACGCCATATTTCTCCGTCGCCGCCATGGCCGCCTGCTTGATGTCTCGATGCTGCGAGAGATTGAGATAGTCGTTGCAGCAGAAGGAAATCAGGTCGCGGCCGCTGCGCGTCGCGCGCACCCCTTCGCGGCGGTCGGTCTCGACCAGGCGGCGGCGCAGCGCTTCCTTCTCCAGCGCTGCCAGTTTCGCCGTTACGAAATCATCGAGTGAATTGCGCTTGCCGCTCATGCCGTCATCCCGATCACCGGCTTGCCGATGCTTTTGCGTTCCAGCAGATTCTGCAGCACTTCGCCCGCCTTTTCGAGCGGGAAGACGGCGGCGGGTTCGGGATGCAGCCTGCCCTCCCCGATCCATGCGGCGAGCTTCTCCATCAGCGGCAGATTGGCGGCCGGATTGGCGCGGATTTCGCCGCCCCAGTCGACGCCGACCAGCGCGGCACGTTTCAGCAGCGCCAGATTGAGCGGCAGCCTGGGAATCTCGCCGGCCGCGAAGCCGACCACCAGATGCCGGCCGCCCGGCGCCAGCGAACGGAAGGCCGGTTCCGAGAAGGCGCCGCCGACCGGATCGTAGACCAGATCGAGGCCCGGTTTGCCGACAAGCGCCTCCAGCGCCTTGCGCCAGTCGGCTTGCGTGTAATCGAGCGCCATGTCGGCACCATGGGAAAGGGCGGCTGCCAGCTTTTCCGGCGTCGAGGCGGCCGCGACGATGCGCGCGCCCATGGCCCTGGCAACGTCGATCGCCGCCATGCCGACGCCGCCCGCCGCGCCCAGCACCAGCAGCGTTTCGCCGGCACGCAAATGCCCGCAAGTCTCGAGCCCGTAAAGCGCCGTGCAATAGGAGACGATGAAGCCGGCCGCAGCTTCGGCGCTCATGCCTTCGGGCACCGGGCTCAGCATGGCGGCCGGCAGCGCCAGCTTCTCGGCCAGCGCGCCGCGGTTCGACAGCGCCATGACGCGGCGGCCGACAAGATTGTCGGCAACGCCCTCGCCCACCGCAATGACCCGGCCCGCCACCTCGCTGCCCGGCACGAAGGGCAAGGGAAGTTTGACCTGATAGGTGCCGCGCACGAACAGCGCATCGACATAGCCGAGGCCGGCCGCCTCGACGGCAAGCAGGGCCTCGCCGGGCCCGGGCACGGGATCGGGCAATTCCGCGACGGCGAGGTCGCGCGGTTCGCCATAGTTGACGCAACGGATGACGCGCATAAACGGGTAACTTTCCTGCGGATGCGGATTTTCGGAGGCGACCCTAGCCTGCCTTGCAATGCGGGGAAAGCCGCCTATGCTGCCTCGCAATCATCCGACTGGCAGCAGAAAGTCAGGCCTCATGACGATCCAGACCCGCATCGGCGAAACGCCAGCGCAGGGCGGCACCCTGCCCGCACGCACCAATCCGGACCAGCTGCGTCACGACTGGACGCGCGACGAGTTGCAGGCGCTTTTCGACCTGCCCTTCAACGATCTCCTGTTCGAGGCGCAGCTCGTCCATCGCCGCTGGTTCAAGGCCAATCAGGTGCAGATGTCGACGCTCTTGTCGATCAAGACCGGCGGCTGTCCGGAAGATTGCGGCTATTGCGCGCAAAGCGCCAAGTTCGAAACCGGCCTCAAGGCCTCCAAGCTGATGGAAGTCGAGAAGGTGCTGGCCGAGGCGCGCAAGGCCAAGGAAGCGGGTGCGACACGCTATTGCATGGGCGCCGCATGGCGCGAGCCCAAGGACCGCGACATGGACATGGTCTGCGCCATGGTCGAGGGCATCAAGGAAATGGGCATGGAAACCTGCATGACGCTGGGCATGCTGTCCGGCCAGCAGGTGCATCGTCTCGCGCAGTCGGGTCTCGACTACTACAATCACAATGTCGACACGTCGGAAGAATATTATCCGAATGTCATCAGCACACGGACCTATCAGGACCGTCTCGATACGCTGGAACGCGTGCGCAATGCCGGCATCAATGTCTGCTCGGGCGGAATCGTCGGCATGGGCGAGAGCGCGGACGACCGCATCGGCATGCTGATGACGCTGGCGACCCTGCCGGAACATCCGCAAAGCGTGCCGATCAACATGCTGATGCCGATGGAAGGCACGCCGCTCGGCCGCAGCGAGAAGGTCGACCCGATCGATTTCGTGCGCATGATCGCGGTGGCGCGCATCGCCATGCCGCAGTCGGTGGTGCGGCTTGCGGCGGGGCGCGAACTCATGTCGGAAGAGATGCAGGCGCTCTGCTTCCTGGCGGGTGCCAATTCGATCTTCGTCGGCGACAAGCTGCTGACCGCAAAGAACCCGGAAGAAGACAAGGATCAGCGCCTGTTCGCCAAGCTCGGCATCGAGCCGATGCCGGCGCATAGCTGCCCGTCGGAGAAGTGACGGGCGCGCCCTTGTCCGTCCCGCCCGCCAACCCGCTCGTCAACGATCCCCCCGCATGGCTCTCGGAGGGCGCGCCGCATTTGTGGCTGCCCTATACGCAGATGCAGACCACGCCGATGGCGCTGCCGGTCGTCCGCACGGATGGGGTGCGGCTGACGCTGGCCGACGGGCGCGAACTGATCGACGGCACCTCGTCCTGGTGGACGGCCGCGCATGGCTACAATCATCCCCATATCCGCGCGGCGGTGACGGCGCAGCTCGAAAAGATGCCGCATGTGATGCTGGGCGGGCTTGCGCATGAACCGGCCTGCCGCCTCGCCACGCGGTTATCGGCGCTGCTGCCCGGCGATCTCGGCCATGTGTTCTTTTCCGAATCCGGTTCGGTTTCGGTCGAGATCGCGATGAAGATCGCCGTGCAATACTGGATCAACAACGGCACACGCGGCCGGACGCGCTTCGTTGCCTTCAAGGGCGGCTATCACGGCGACACGCTGGCCACCATGTCGGTCTGCGACCCGGATGAGGGCATGCACACGCTGTTCAAGGGTGCGATCGCCGAACAGCTGATCGCCGAACTGCCGACCGACGCCGAAAAGACCGCGGCGCTCGACGCCTTTCTCGCCGCCCATGCGCATCAGGTGGCCGCCGTCGTCACCGAACCGCTGGTACAGGGCGCCGGCGGCATGCGTTTTCACGACGCTGAAACGCTGCGGCGGCTGCGCGCGCTTTGCGACAAGCACGGAATGCTGCTGATCCTCGACGAGATCTTCACCGGCTTTGCGCGCACCGGCAGCATGTTCGCCTGTGCGGCGGCCGGCATTGTGCCCGACATCGTGACGCTGTCGAAGGCGCTGACCGGCGGCACCATGGCGCTGGCGGCCACGGTTGCGCGCGCACCGGTCTTCGAGGCGTTTCTCGGCGCCGATGGCGGCCGCGCGCTGATGCACGGGCCGACCTATACCGGCAATGCACTGGCCTGTGCGGCCGCCAATGCCTCGCTCGATCTTTTCGAAAGCGAGCCGCGTCTCGCACAGGTCGCGGCCATTGCCGATCAGCTCACCCGCGAGCTGGCGCCCGCCCGCGCCATCGCCGGCGTCCGCGATGTGCGCGTAATGGGCGCCATCGGCGTCATCGAACTCGAGCGGATGGGCGACCTCAACGCCATCAAGCAGCGCTTCATCGAGGAGGGCGTCTTCATCCGCCCCTTCGGCAATATCGTCTACATCACGCCGCCGCTGGTCATTGGCAGCGAGGATCTCGCCCGGTTGACAGGCGCGATGCTCAAGATCACGGCAGAAATCGCCGCCTCCTGACCGCAGGCTGTGGCGGCAGAACCACATTTTATAGCGTGAACTCGCTTTTTCACTTCAACATGTTGAGCCAGATTGGGTCACACATTAGTCTCGGCACGGGGGCTGATTCGGCCTTTTCGATATTCGTCCAGATCCCGTGTCGGTGGGTCGCAAGGTGCGAAAGCGCTTTCGGACCGCGGCGGCAGCATTACGTTCCATGCGACCGCGGTTGTCTCCGTCGCGGTCCGACAGCAGGAATACGAAAACCATGCACGTCATCGCGTTTGCCTCGCAAAAGGGTGGTTCCGGCAAGACCACGCTTGCCGGCCATATCGCCGTCGAAGCCGAACGGCAGGGCGCTGGGCCGGTCGCGCTGATCGACACCGACCCGCAAGGCAGCCTGTCGCAATGGTGGAATGCGCGCGAGGCCGAGCGGCCCTTCTTCGCGCGCGCCTCGAACAGGGGACTCGAAGAGGATCTCGCAACGCTGCGGGATGGCGGTGTCCGCCTCGTCGTCATCGATACGCCGCCGGCCATTACCGCCACCATCGGCCATGTCATCGGCCTTGCCGATCTCGTGGTCATTCCGACCCGTCCGAGCCCGCATGACCTCCGGGCCGCCGGCGCGACCGTGCGGCTCTGCGAGGAAGTCGGCAAGCCGCTGGTCTTCGCCGTCAACGGCGCCAGTCCCCGGGCCCGCATCACCACCGAGGCCGTGATCGCCCTTTCCCATCACGGCGCCGTTGCGCCTGCGATCCTGCATCAGCGAATCGATTTCGCCTCCAGCATGATCGACGGCCGCACGGTCATGGAAATCGGCTCCCAGACCAAGTCGCCCGAAGAAGTGGGCGAACTCTGGCGGTTCCTCGACGACCGCCTGAAGGGGCGCGAAACCGCGCCGTTGGCCAGCGCCACCTTTCTGACCGGCAGCAGCGCCGAGCGCGACCTCAGAGGCGCCGCCTGATGTCAAAGAAGCCTGCCTCATTGACGAGCGACCTGCTTGCGCGCAAGGGTGAGGCGGAGCCTTCCCCGGCCGATCCGTCGTCGCGTGTCACGCTGACGGCCGGCCGGCAGCCGGACCTTGGCGGTTTCGGCAGCGGTTTCGGCCGTCCGGAAGGCCCGCCCCAGGGGCCCGATTCCAGCGGCCCCGCCATGGAGAGGCCGGAGATGCAGGGAATGGACGAGGAGGAGCGGCCGCGCCCGCCGGAGCCCGAAATCATCTATACGCCGGAAGATTACGAGAGCGGCGGCCGGACGCGGCTGGTCGCCGGTGCACTAGTCGGCCTGGCGCTGATCGCCGGCGTCATTGTGGCGCTGTCGCTCAACGGCAATGACGGCGTCGCGCCGGTTTCGCCCGATATCGTGGCGGCCATACCCGACGCGCCGCAGCCGGCTGCGGCCCCGTCAGCCCCGACCGAAGCGGCGCCTGTGGCCGATACCGCCGTTCCCGAAAGCGCCACACCGGCCGAGGCGGCGACGCCCGAAGCCGAACCGGAGCGCCCGGCAATCGAGACAGCCGAGGCTCCGCTTGTGCCCGACAGTGCGGCGGAACCCGCGGCACCGGCCGCAGCCGAAACAACAGCGGTCGCCGAAGCGCCGGTGGCAGCACCCGCCGCTGCGCCCGTGCCTCAGACGCCTGCCCCTTCGGCCGCGCCGGCAACGGGCGGCGCCTTTGTGGTGCAGCTGATGGCCGTGCGCGAGGAAGCGGCGGCCCGGCCCGCCTATGAGGCCCTGCAGACAAAGCATGCGGCCCTGCTGGGCGGTCATGCGCTCGATATCGAGCGGGCCGATCTCGGCGAGCGCGGCATCTTCTACCGCGTCCGCGCGGCGGGCTTTGCCAGCCGCGATGCGGCGGTCCGCACCTGCGCCAGCCTCAAATCGGCCGGCCAGGACTGCATGGTTCGCCCGCGCTAGCCGCCTGCCCGCTGCCCGTGTAGGTTCCCGCCAGACGAAACCTGGCAAGCGGAGCATGAGATGGTCGAGGCGGTGATCTGGGATTTCGGGGGCGTGCTGACCACGAGCCCGTTCGAGGCATTTGCACGTTACGAGCGCGAACGCGGTCTGCCGAAGGACCTTATCCGCAACATCAACGCCAGCAATCCCGACAACAATGCCTGGGCGCTGTTCGAACGCAGCGAATGCACGCTCGACGAATTCGACCGTCTGTTCGCCGCCGAAGCGCAGGCGCGCGGCTACAAGGTGCCCGGCCGCGACATCATCGAATTGCTGTCAGGCGACATCCGTCCGGAAATGGTCGAGGCGCTGAAGCGCTGCAAGGCGCGGGCGAAAGTCGGCTGTATCACCAACAATGTCTCGGCCGGCGAGGGCGCCGGCATGGCGCGCAGCCACGACAAGGCGGCCGCCGTGCAGGAAATCATGTCGCTTTTCGACCATGTGATCGAAAGCTCGAAGGTCGGCATCCGCAAGCCCGATCCGCGAATCTACGAAATGGCCTGCAATGCGCTCGGGGTTTCCGCCGCGTCATCGGTCTATCTCGACGATCTCGGCATCAATCTGAAGCCGGCCCGGGCGCTCGGCATGACGACCATCAAGGTCGTGACGCCCGAACAGGCGCTGAAGGAACTCGAGGCTGCCGTCGGCTTTGCGGTCGCCTGATCCCCGACCTTGCTTGAGTGGCCGCGCCAAAGCGGCCTGGAGCCGCTCACCGTTTCACGGATACGATGAACGGCTCCAGGTTATTGTTCTGTCGCGTTTTCGAACCGCAAAACCGGTAGTCACTTTTGCTGAAAACGCTCTAAGCTTCCCGAAAAGAACAACGGGAGGAACTCGATGCTCAGGCCCCAGGCAAAGGCGATCGATCTCGGTGGCAAGCCGGATCTGAAGGACCCCGACCTCTACATGCGCGACGAGCACCACGCGGTGTTTCGCAAGCTGCGCGCCGAGGAACCGGTCTACTGGAACCCGGAGGCGGATGCGGCCGGCTTCTGGGCCGTCACGCGCTACGACGATATCGAGGCGATCTCGAAAAATCCCGGTCTGTTCTCATCGGCCAAGAACAATGGCGGCCACCGGATCTTCAACGAGAACGAGATCGACGGCAACGACACCGACGCCTCGATGATCTCGATGGATCCGCCCGAACATGCCGCCTACCGGCGCATGGTGACGCCGGGCTTCGTCCCGAAGCGCATCACCGGGATGGAAGACCGCATTCGCGCGCGCGTCACGCGGCTGCTCGACAATCTGCCGAAGACCGGCGAGGCCGAATTCATTTCGTCCGTCGCCGCCGCCCTGCCGATCGAGGTGCTGGCCGAACTTTTCGGCGTGCCGCAAAGCGACGGCGCCAAGCTTTTCGAATGGTCGAACGCAACCGTCGGCGAGGACGATCCGGAACTTCGCGTCTCCGACGAGTATATGCGCCAATGCGTGTTGGAAATGGCGGGCTATGCGGCCGGGCTGTGGCAGCAGCGGCTCGAAAAGCCGGGCGAGGACCTGATCTCGATGCTGGCGCATTCGAAGCCGGGCGGCGAGGCGATGAATTTCCCGACCTATATCGGCACCTTCATCCTGCTGGTCGTCGCCGGCAACGAGACGACGCGCAATTCGATTTCGGGCGGTTTGCTGGCACTTTCCGAAAACCCGCAGGAGCGGCAGAAACTTCTCGACGATCCGGCGCTGATCCCGAGCGCGGTGCAGGAAATCGTGCGCTGGGTCAGTCCGGTGCTGCATATGCGGCGCACCGCGACCGCCGACACCGAGATTCGCGGCCAGAAGATCCGGCAGGGCGACAAGGTCGTGATGTGGTACGCCTCGGCCAATCGCGACGATGAGGCATTCGACGATCCCTACCGCTTCGACGTCACGCGCTACACCAGGCCCGATGTCCCGACCCAGCTCGGCTTCGGCGCCGGACAGCATTTCTGCCTCGGATCGCGGCTGGCGGAACTGCAGCTGAAAGTGCTGTTCGAGGAACTGCTGAAGCGCTTTCCCGACATTCACGTTTCGGGGCCGGTCCGGCGCCTGCGCTCCAACTTCATTTCGGGCATCAAGGAAATGCCGGTCCGCTACACGCCGGAAGGCTGACGCCACGGCCGCAAGCCATGCGCTGAAACAAAAGAGCCGCCGGTCGCCCGGCGGCTCTTTCCGTTTTCGCTGTCGCGCCGCTCAGTGAACGGGCGCGTTCTTCATTTTCGCGACCGGACGCGAACGCGGGAAGAGCATTTCCAGCGTCACGGCCAGGGCCGGCAGCACCGTCACCGCCATGATCATGTTGACCATGAACATGAAGGAGAGCAGCAGACCCATATCGGCCTGGAACTTCAGGTCCGAGAAGGCCCAGGTCGACACGCCCACCGCCAGCGTCAGGGCGGTGAAGAAGGTCGCCATGCCCGCTTCCAGCAGCGACTGACGGAAGGCGTCGGAGATGTTCAACCCCTCGCCCAGATAGTAGGGAACGCGGTTGTAGATGTAGTAGGCGTAGTCGACGCCGATACCGACGGCCAGCACCATCACCGGCAGCGTGGCAACCGTCAGACCGATCTGCAGCATCTCCATGAACCAGTAGCCGAAGAAGGTGCCGAAGGTCAGCGGCAGACAACAGGCGATGACCGCGCGCCAGTCGCGATAGGTCAGCGCCACCAGTGCGATGATGACCGCATAGACCCACATGATCATCGGCAATTCGGTTTCGGTGATCTCCTGGTTGACGGCAGCCTGCACGCCCATGTTGCCGGAGGCCAGCCGGATCGTGACGCCTTCCATCTTGTTGGTGTTGCGGAACTCCTCGATGGCGGCGATGGCGGCCTTGATGGTCGTCGCCTTGGCGTCGCGCAGATAGAACATGTGCGGCAGAACCGTGCAGGTCTGGTTGTAGAGCGAGGAGGCGCCCGGCACGGTGTTGGAGGCCTGGGCCAGCGCCGGCCGGTTGCGCGGAATGTCCTTCCACTTCAGATTGCCTTCGTTCCAGCCGGCGGCCGAGCCCTTGATCGCGAAGGGCAGCGAGACGACCAGCGTCACGTCCGGCACGTTCTGCATGTACCAGGAGAAGCGGTTGAGATACTCCATGTAGGGATATTGCACGCAGCTGTCCGGCGGCGTCTCGACGACGGCGATCAGCACGTTGAGACCCAGCGCATAGCTTTCGGCGATCTCGGTCGAGTCGATATTGTAGCGCGCGTCGGGGCGCAGTTCCGGCGCACCGGCATGCAGCGCACCGACATGGCGGTTCATCGCCTGGTTGACGGCGATGGCGAAGAGCACCGTCGCGCCCGCCAGCAGGAACGGGGCGATCTTGCGGTTGGCGACGAAGCCCAGCGAACGCATGATCTTCAGGCGCACCTCGCGCGAGCGCTGAACCCGATGAACGAATCGCTCGTCGAACTTCAGGTAGCTGACCAGCAGCGGCAGCATGACGAGGTTGGTCGCGACCTTCAGGATGACACCGATCGAGGCGGTGATCGCCAGTTCGCGGATCATCGGCACCGGGATCAGATAGAGCGTCGCGAAGCTGACCAGCGTCGTGATCAGCGCCATTGAACCCGGGATGAAGAGACGCGAGAAGGCGGTGCGCGCGGCCGTTTCGGCATTGGCGCCGCCGCTGATCTCGGCGGTGACCACGTTTATCTGCTGCACGCCGTGGCTGACGCCGATGGCGAAGACCAGGAAGGGCACCAGCACGGCCAGCGGATCGAGGCCGTAGCCGAGGAAGTTCAGGAGGCCGAATTGCCAGACCACCGAGGTCAGCGAGGCAAAGAGCGTGGCCGCCGTCAGCATGATCGAGCGCGAATAGAGATAGACCGCGAGCGCGGTCAGGACAAAGGCGACGAAGAAGAAGGTGACGACGGTGCCGGCACCATCTGCGATGTCGCCGATCAGCTTGGCAAAGCCGATGATGCGGATCGTGTGGTCTTCGGTCTCGTATTTCTCGCGGATCTGGGCTTCGAGCTTGGCGGCGAGATCGAAATAGTTGAGGCGCTCGCCGGTCGAGGGATCGAAATCCTGGAGCTCGGCCACGACCATCGCCGAATGGAAATCGTCGGAGACGAGACGGCCGACATAGCCGCCGCGAATGACGTTGTTCTGGACGTTCATCAACGCCTGCTCGGTCATCGTGTCGGCGGTGACCTTGCCGGAAATCACGTCATCGGCGCTGATGCCTTCCTCGGTGATCTCGATGTAGCGCGTGTTCGGCGTCCAGAGCGAGGTCACGGTGTGGCGCGAGACGCCGGGCAGGAAGAAGATGTCGTCGGTCAGGTCCTTGTAGACCTTGAAGAATTCCTTGGTCCAGATCGTGCCCTCATTGGCCTCCATCACCACGATGATGCGGTTGGAGCCGAAGAGCTGGTCGCGATATTCCTGGAAGGTCTCGATGTATTCGTGGCCGATCGGGAGCTGCTTGTCGAAACCGGCATCCATGCGCAGGTTCAGCGCGTAGAAACCCGAAACGACCGTGAAGGCGAGAAGGCCGGCCAGAATGAAGAAACGCAGGCCGAAAACGACATTCTCAAGTAACTTAATCATGGACTTTACCCATCGCTCCCCTGGCCGCATCACCGCGCATGGCGGCGGACGGCGCCGTTGCAAATCCCTGCCCGCCGGCCGGGCCGGATGGCGCTTGGCACCGGTCGCGGCTGCATCGGCATGCAGCGGCGCGAGCCGGCCTCTTGTCGTCCTGGAGGTCTGCCGGCCGCCGCCTGTAGCGCCTGGCCCGGCATGGCGGTCCCGCTCGAACCGCCCCTCCCGAAAAATCAGCGCTCGCCGGTCCGCGGCCTTGCGGCCGGGCGCGAGCACAATGTCGTTCGGGGTTTATGCCCCCTCCCAGGATGCCTTTCTCTTGTGACGGCGCGTCATCGGTCCCCCGCGCGGCCGTCCGGAACGGTCATCTTTCGTTACTTAAGCAGATAGCACAATTTTCGCCGCTTTGTAACGGGTGCGTAGTCATCATCCGTGAAGTTTAGATGGGCAGGGTTAACGGCTGGCAAGGAAGTTGACGCCAGCGTCACTTTCTTCTTGACCCGGCGCCGCTTCACCCTATTCTGCTGGCAACGAGACAAGATGGAAGTGCCGCCCCCGCGGCGCGAAACCGTCATTTGCGTTTGCCGGAAACATCTCTTTCCGGCCGTCATTCCGGAGGACCCGATGACCGAGATTCGGCAGATTACCAAGGACAATGCCTATGACGCCGTCGCGCCGGACGATTTCCCGGCGATGATGGAAGTCGACCGCTACAACGCGCGCTCGACCGCCTTCGACAAGATCATTTCGGCGACCCATGACCATTTCTGGGATCCGCTCGACAAGAAGTATATCGACTTCAGCGAGCCCTTCGATCTCGAGAACCAGATGATCATGCCCGAGGAGATGGTGCCGGAACTCAGGCTGCCCTGCGTCCAGGCGCTGGACCGCAAGGCGCAGGTCAAGCTCGCCAATGAGAGCGCGCGCTGGGCCCTGTCCTCGATCCTGCATGGCGAACAGGGCGCGCTGAACCTGTCGGCGTCGCTCTGCCACATTCTCCGCGATCCGGGTGCGCAGGAATATGCCGCCAACCAGACCCGCGAAGAAGCCCGCCATGTCACGGCCTTCGCCAAATACGTCCAGGCCCGCTGGGGCAAGCCGCTGCCGGTCGGCACGACGCTGGGCGGCCTTCTGACCGACATTGTGCGCGCGCCGGAGGTCTACAAGAAGATCGTCGGCATGCAGATGCTGGTCGAGGGTCTCGCCATGGGCGCCTTCGCGACGCTCTATGCCAAGTCGAACGACCCGCTGCTCGTCAAACTCACGCAGCTCGTCATGACCGACGAGGCCTTCCACCACAAGTTCGGCAAGATCTGGGCCGACCGCACGATCCCGAACCTGTCGGAAGAAGAGCAGAACATCATCGAGGACTGGGCGGCCGAGTGCTTCCAGACGCTGCTGTTCAACCTCGTCAACCCCGAGCAGAAGCAGGTCATCTATGGCGATTTCGGTCTCGACTGGCAGCAGGTCCAGCTCGAGATGCTCGAAGCCTTCGGCGACGACGACCGCCGCGAAGCGATGAAGGAAGGCACCAACATCTTCCGGGTGCTGATCAAGACGCTGCTCAAGGCCGGCATCATCACCGACCGCACCAAGGCCTTCTATGCGACCTATGTCGACATGGAAGAGCTCCGGGGCGAAGGCGACCGCATGGTCGGCGACGACATCGCCGAGGACGGCATCCGCTATCTGCAGAAGATCAATTTCGGCGCCAATATCGACGCGCTGAAGGAAGTCACGATCTCCGCAGCCGAATGATCCTGTCTGTTGCGTGCGTAAAGTGAAGAAGGCGTAGAGTTTCCCTCAGCTCGATCCCTCACAAACTGGGCGGCTCCATACCGGAGCCGCCCTTTTTGTTGTTGGCGGGGCGACGTCCCATGCACAAAAAAGCCGGGCGCGGATTTCTCCGGCCCGGCTCTTTCGTTGCGGCTGTTGCCTCAGTGCTTGCGCTTCGGCAGTTCGACCATCATCTTTTCATAGCCCTTGACGAAGGGCGAGAACACGCGGGTCGGCTCCTCGAGAACGCGGATCGGCTCGTCCGGCCAGCGTTTCAGGATTTCCTCCCAGACGATGCGGAGCTGCATCTCGGCCAGGCGGTTGCCGACGCAGCGGTGAATGCCGAAACCGAAGGAGAGATGCTGGCGGGCGCGATCGCGGTCGATCACGAGCTGGTTCGGATTGGAGATCACGTCCTCGTCGCGGTTGCCCGAGACGTACCACATCGCAACCTTGTCGCCCTTCTTGATCTGCTTGCCGCCGAGCTCGACATCCTGAAGCGCGGTGCGGCGCATATGTGCCAGCGGCGTCTGCCAGCGGATGATCTCGGCCACCATGTTCGGGATCAGCGAGGGGTTCGCCTGCAGCTTCTTGTACTGCTCCGGGAACTTGTTGAGCGCGTAGAGGCCGCCGGTGATCGAGTTGCGCGTCGTGTCGTTGCCGCCGACGATCAGCAGGATCAGGTTGCCGAGATATTCCATGCGGTCCATGTTGCGCGTCGATTCGCCATGCGCCAGCATCGAGATCAGGTCGTTGCCCGGCTCGCGCGCATTGACACGCTCGTTCCAGAGGCGGGTGAAATAGTCGGCGCATTCGAGCAGCTCGGCGCGGCGCGCATCCTCCGATTCGATGAGGCCCGACTCTTCCGAGGCGGTCGCAACGTCCGACCAGCGCGTCAGCTTGCGGCGGTCCTCGAAGGGGAAATCGAACAGCGTTGCCAGCATCTGCGTCGTCAGTTCGATCGAGATGCGATCGACCCAGTCGACGGGCTGCTGCGTATCCATTTCGTCGAGAAGTTTGCCGGCGCGTTCGCGGATCGTGCTTTCGAGCTTGGCCAGATTGGCCGGCGCGACGATCGGGCTGACCACCTTGCGCTGATCGTCATGCTTGGGCGGATCCATCGCAATGAACATCGGCAGCTTGAAGTCCTCGTCCTGGTCGCGCAGCGTGATGCCGCCTTCGGACGAAAACACCTGATGGTTGGTGTCGACCGCCATGATGTCGTTGTATTTCGTCACCGACCAGTAAGGCCCGAACTCCTCGTTCGTCGCGCAGTAATGCACCGGCGCTTCCTTGCGCAGCCGTTCGAAATAGGGCCACATCGTGTCGGTCTTGAAGAGCTGTCCCTGGCCGACATCGATTTCCTCGAGCGGCATCGAATAGGCGGCCTCGCGCGCCTCGTCGATCTCGTATTTGCGTGCTGCGTCGCTCATGGTTTCCTCCACGTCAGCCATTGTTTGTTGGCACCAGCCTACCCTTCGAGCACGGAGTTGTCATACGCAAAGTGACGCAGGCGTCATTTTGCGTAGTTCATTTTTCCGAGCCAGCCCTCAGGGGCACCCTGCGCAAAATGACGCAGGCGTCACTTTCGGATTGATGTGCAGCGCAGCAATACCCACACTCCAATTGTGACAATTCGCCGGGTCCCGCCCCGCTCGAGGGCCGCCGGCGCAACAAGAACCAGTTTGGAGAGAGCCCATGACCGCTGTTCGGCAGATCACCAAGGACAATGCCTATGATGCCGTCGCGCCGGACGATTTCGAGGCGATGATGAATACCGAGCGCTACAACCGGCGCTCCTCGGCCTTCGACAAGATCATCTCGGCGACCCATGACCATTTCTGGGATCCGATGGACAAGCGCTATATCGACTACAGCGAGCCCTTCGATCTCGAAAACGAGATGCTGATCGATCCGCAGCTGGTGCCGGAACTGAAGCTGGCCTGTTTCGAGGCGCTGTCGGAGAAGGAAAGGATCCGCTTCGTCAACGAGACCGCGCGCTGGATGATGTCGGCGATCCTGCATGGCGAACAGGGCGCGCTCAATCTCTCGGCCTCGCTCTGCCACATCCTGCTCGATCCGGGCGCACAGGAATATGCGGCCAACCAGGCGCGCGAGGAAGCCCGCCATGTGACCGCCTTCGCCAAATATGTGCAGGCCCGTTTCGGCAAGCCGCTGCCCTGCGGCGAGACGCTGTCCGGGCTGCTGTCGGAAATGGTCAATGCGAAAGAGGTCTACAAGAAGATCGTCGGCATGCAGTTGCTGGTCGAGGGTCTCGCGATGGGCACCTTCGCGACCTTCTTCAACACCGCGCGCGATCCGCTCCTCGTCAAGCTCTGCCAGCTGGCGATGACGGACGAGGCCTTCCACCACAAGTTCGGCAAGATCTGGGCCGACCGCACGATCCCGAAACTTTCCCAGGACGAGCGCGACATCATCGAGGACTGGGCCGCCAGCGTCTTCCAGACGCTGCTCTTCAACCTCGTCAATCCGGAACAGAAGAAGCTGATCTATGCCGATTTCGGCCTCGACTGGCAGCAGGTGCAGGCCGAGATGCTCGAAGCGGTGACCGATGAAGACCGCCGCGAAGGCATGAAGGATGCGGCCAACATCTTCCGCGTGCTGGTCAAGACGCTCCTGAAGGCCGGCATCATCACCGACCGTACCAGGGCCTTCTATGCGATCTATGTCGACATGGAAGAACTGAAGAACGAAGACGACCGCATGGTCGGCGACGATATCGCCGAACAGGGCATCGACTTCCTGAAGACGGTCAATTTCGGCAAGAAGAGCAATCCGATGGCGAGCGTCGCTGCCGAGTAATCCGAATTCCCGAAGGGTCCTCTCCAGAGGGATGAACTTGCGGGCGGTTCCGGAAGGAACCGCCCCTTTTTCGTTTGTGTACGGATGTATCTCAACTTACTAAAACCGTCATGACCCACCCACCTTTATTGTAAAGGAGGGCGGGTCATCCACGTCTTCCTTGCGGTGGTTGCGTGAAAGAAAGACGTGGATGGCCCGGACGAGCCGGGCCATGACGACGTTGGAGATGTACTTTCTCTCGTATATCTTCTGCTACACTCCCGCCATGAGCGATTTCCACGCGCTGCTGCGCGACACGATCCCCGATCTGCCGCAAGGGTCCTGGCCGCTGCTCGGCGAAGGCCTGTGGTCGACGATCCACGATCTCGGCGACGGCTCGGTGCTGAAGCTGGTGCGCCGCAATGGCGGGCTCGGCAGCGGCGAGAGCAAGCATTATCGCGAGGCCGAGGTGCTGCGGCTGCTCGACGGGCTGACGGGGCGCGACTACCGTGTGCCGCGTCTTCTCGGCGCCGGCCGCTTCGCCGATGCCTATGGCTTTTCCGGACCGCCGCTGGCCGGCTGGCTGCGCATCGAGAAACTGCCCGGCCGCGCGCTTGAGGAAGGCGGGCTCTATGCGCTGAAGTCCGATCAGCGCGAAAGGATCGGCGAGACGATCGGCGCGGCGCTGGCGGCGTTCCATGCGGCCGGCGCCGCGCATCTGCCCGCGGCGGCGAAACTCGGCCGCAGCAGCCTGCGCAGTCTCGACGAGGCGCTGACGCGGATCGGCGCTCCCGAACAGCGCGCCGGCATCGACAGGCTGAAGGCGATGTGGGCGGCCGAGGAAGGTGCGCCCGTGCTGCTGCATGGCGACGTCAATCTCGCCAATCTCGTCATCGAACGCGGCGCGCCCATCGGGCTTGTCGATTTTGCCGAAGCCGGCACCGGCCTGCCCGAAGAAGACCTGCGTCATTTCGACAATCCCGGGCCGCTGCGCGACGCGATCTTCCGCGCCTATGGCGCGGTCGCCGGACGCGCGGTCGACATGCGCCGCTTCCGCATGGCGGTCGCGGTCAATGCGGCGGTGTCGCTGGCGCTGGGCAGCAATGCCGGTCATCCGCGCGAGGCGATGCGCCGCGTCAGCTTTCTCGACGAGGCATTGCGGGCGGCGGGCGCGGCGGCGTAGCCTCGCCCCATGAGCGACGAGCTGCCCGATATCGAGGAAGACGAATTCCGCCTGTTCGACGGACGGCAATCGCCGGTGGCCGCCAATGTGCAGCGCGGCTGCTGCCGCTTGCTGGCGCAGATGGGCTATGCCGCCGTCACGGAACTGACGCTGGCCACCGGGCGGCGCGTCGACATCATCGCACTGGGGCCGAAGGGCGAGATCGTCGTCCTTGAAATCAAGTCGAGCCTCGCCGACTACCGGGCGGACGGGAAATGGGCGGAATATCTCGACTTCTGCGACCGTTTCTATTTCGCGGTGCCGCCGGAATTTCCGCGCGAGATCATTCCGGACGAAGTCGGCCTCGTCGTCGCCGACCGCTATGGCGCCGAGATCCTGCGCGAAGGCCCGACAACGCCGCTGGCCCCGGCGCGGCGCAAGAAACTGACGCTGCATGCCGCCCGCATCTCGGCCCGCCGCGTCATCCGCTTCCTCGATCCGGCGTGAGGAGAAACCTTGACATTGTACGTATAACGTACTACATAGAGCTGTGATCAGAAGCTTCGCCGACAAGGACACGCAGCGTCTCTGGGATCGCCAGCCGGTCGCCCGGTTTCGCGCCTTTGAGCGTATCGCCCTGCGCAAGCTTGCGCAGATCGATGCCGCCAAATCGCTGGACGATTTGAAGTATCCACCGGGAAACCGGCTCGAAGCGCTGAAAGGCGGACGGCGGGGACAGATGTCGCTGCGCATCAACGATCAGTGGCGCATCTGTTTCGAATGGCGCGACGGAAGTGCGGAGAACGTCGAGATTGTCGACTATCACTAATCCGCGGAGAGTATCGAGGACGAGCATGGCAAAGATTACCCCCATTCATCCCGGCGAAGTTCTGGCGGAGGACTTCATGGCACCGCTCGGCCTCAGCGCCAACGCGCTGGCGAAGCGGCTCGGCGTCCCGGCAAACCGCGTCAGCGCCATTGTCGGCGGCAAGCGCGACGTCTCGCCCGATACGGCGCTCAGGCTCGAACGCGCTTTCGGTTCCTCGGCCGAATTCTGGCTCAATCTGCAGGCGCGCTACGATCTCGAAACCGCGCGCGACGGAGCCGACAAGAAGGAACTCGCCGCAATCAGGATGATCGAACCAGCCTGAACCCTATTTCGGTGCGCGTTTCGCCAGGATGCGCTGCAGCGTGCGGCGATGCATGTTGAGGCGGCGTGCGGTTTCCGAGACGTTGCGGTCGCAGAGTTCGTAGACGCGCTGGATGTGCTCCCAGCGCACGCGGTCGGCCGACATCGGGTTCTCGGGCGGATCGGCCTTTTCGGCGCCGGTCGCCAGCAGCGCGGCCTCGATCGCATCGGCATCGGCGGGCTTGGCCAGATAATCGGCGGCACCGAGCTTCACCGCGGTCACCGCGGTTGCGATATTGCCATAGCCGGTCAGCACCACGATGCGGGCCTCGGGCCGCGCCTCTTCCAGCGCCGCCACCACGTCGAGACCGTTGCCGTCCTCGAGCCGCATGTCGATCACCGCAAAGCCCGGCTTTTTCGAGCGCGCCAGTTCCTTGCCTTCCCTGACCGTGCTCGCGGTCGAGACCTCGAAACCGCGGCCCTCCATGGCCCGGGCGAGGCGCGTCAGGAACGGCACGTCGTCATCGACCAGCAGCAGCGTCCGGTCTTCGGGAATGACGGGGTTTTCGCCTTCCGGCGCGACACTTGGCTTTTGCACGTTCTTGATTCTCTTGTCGAATTTCCGCGAATGCCGCCGATCTTAGGCCGAAGCGCCGGGCCGCGCCACCCCGGCGGGCGGCGGACCGTCGGCGGGAAAGGCAGGGTCGGCCTCGATGGCGCGGCGCGGCCAGCTGATGGTCAGTTCGGCGCCGGGCCGGGCGTCGCGGCGATTGCCGATATCGACGGTGGCACCGGTGCGCTCCAGCAGCGTCTTGCCGATGAAGAAGCCGAGGCCCATGCCCTCATGCGCGTCGTTGGCGGCCGGTCCGCCGCGCTTGCCCGCGCGCGGCCGCGTCGTCACATAGGGCTCGCCGAGCTTCTCCAGCACATCGGCCGCAAAGCCCGGCCCGTCATCGACAATCGAGACGGTGATGCGGTCGCGGTCGTAGCGCGCCGCGATCGCCACTTCGCTGCGTGCGAAATCGGCGGCGTTCTCGATGAAATTGCCGAGGCCGTAGAGAATCTCGGGGCGGCGCCAGATTTCCGGTTCCGCCTCGCCCTCCTCGCCCGCGATCACTTCGGTGCGGAAGGCCACATCCATGTCGCGATGCGGCCGCGTCACCTCGTCGAGCAATGCCTTCAGCGGCAGGCGCGAATAGATCGCGTCGCCGTCTTCCGGCCGGCGCGACAGGCGCGAGAGGATTTCCTTGCAGCGCTCGGCCTGGCTGTTGAGCAGCGCCAGATCCTCCTTCATTTCCGCCTCGCTCATGCCGCCCCGCATCAGCTCCTTCGAAACCAGCGAGATCGTGCCGAGCGGCGTGCCGAGTTCATGCGCGGCGGCAGCGGCCAGGCCGTCCAGTGCCGACAGGCGCTGCGCGCGCGCCAGCACCAGTTGCGTGGCCGAAAGGGCGGCCGACATGCGGCGCGATTCCTGCGAGATGCGCCAGGCATAGGCGGCGATGAAACCGAGCCCCAGCAGCAATGCGATCCAGTGGCCGGTGACGAAGAGCGGCGGCAGATTGACCTCTTCGCCCGGATACCAGGGCAGCGGCAGGTGAAACCAGGCCAGCAGCGTCACATAGACAAATGCCTGCAGCAGCAGCAGGCCGGTCGAGCGCATGGACAGCGTCGTTGCCGAAATCGTCACCGGCGCCATGAAGAGCAGCGCGAAGGGGTTCTGCAAGCCGCCGGTCAGGAAGAGCAGCACCGCCAGCTGCATCAGATCGATGGCGAAATAGACCGCCGCCTGCCATTCGGGCAGGCGCGTCGTCGAGCGGTAGCGGAGCGTCAGGAAGACATTGAGCCAGGCCGACGCCGCGATGACCGCCAGGCAGAGCCCCAGCGGCAGCGGAAAATCCATCACCAGATTGGCAAACAGCACCGCGGCCAGCTGGCCGGCAATGGCCAGCCAGCGCAGGATCACCAGCGTCTGCAGGCGCACCCGCCCGCTCGCATCGCCCGCGGGCCCGATCCGGCCGGCCAGGAAATCCCGGCGCAGCCAGCGCATGCTGCCTCTGTCCTCGATGGTTGTCATGAAATGCCGCCCTGGTTTTGTCCGGTGGCTATTCTAGCGCGGCTTTCAGCGGTCGGGGATAAGTTCCATGCCGGTGCCTTTCGGCGCCCTCAGGCGTTGGACGGCCAGCCGGAAAGCGGGCGGCTTTCGCCGATGGCCATGATCCAGGCATCCTCGGCCGCATAGCCGGCCGCTTCGGCCGCCGCGCGGAATCGCACCGGCGGCTCGAAAGGCGGTTCGACCGTCAGCAGCACGGTCCCCCAATGCATGCCGACAATACGCCTTGCCTTCAGGTCGCGGCCCATCTGCACCGCCTCTTCCGGCGTCGCATGCGAGGCCTTCATCATGGCGCGCGGCTCATAGGCGCCGATGCCGAGAAGTGCCGTGTCGAAGGGGCCGTAGGTTTCGCCGATTTCGCTGAAGACCGGGCCATAGCCCGAATCGCCGCCGAAAAACAGATGATGGCGGTCGCTCTTCAAGGCGAAGCCGGCCCAGAGCGTGCGGTTGGTGTCGAAGCCGGAGCGCCGCGACCAGTGCACCACCGGCAGCGCCGTCGCCGTCACGCCGCCAATCTCGAGGCTCTCGTGCCAGTCGAGTTCGACGACATTGGGAAAACCGCGGTCGTTCAGAAAACCGCCGAGATTGAGCGGCACAACCACCGTCATGCGGTCCTTGCCCGGCAGCCGCGCCAGCGCGCGTTCGTCGAGATGGTCGTAGTGATTGTGGCTGATGACGAGGAGATCGATCGGGGGCAGCGCCGAGACCGAGACACCCGACTTGACGAAACGGCGCGGGCCCAGCCCGGCAGGGCCGGCATAGGTGGTGAGATAGGGATCGGTCAGCACCGTCACGCCGCCGATGCGGATCAGGAAGGAGGCATGGCCGAGCCAGGTGATGAAATCGCCGCCATCCTCGATATGCGTCTCGATGGCGCGCAGCGCCAGCGGGCGCGGCACCACATGATCCTTCGGCACCTCGACCTTGCGGCCGCTCATCTTCAGCATTTCGAGGAAGAAGGGCGCGGCCGTCTTGAGGCGCGCCAGGCTGCGGGCCGGGCTGCCTTTGGGATTGCGGAAGGTGCCGTCCGGCAGATGATGCCAGGGCTTGTCGCCGGCCGCCTTGCGCTCGTCGCGCGGCTGCATCGAGGCGCGCAGCTGATGGCCGCGCGAAACAAGTTTCGCCCGGACACGCGGCACGGCCTTGACGGTCGGTTTTGGCGGCGGTCTGCGGTCTGTCATTCAGGTCATGAAATAGGGTGTGGCCGCGCCATCAGCAAGGCGCAGCGCGACGCACTGACCGTTTGTCGCGGCCCGCTCAATAGGCGCCGGCCGCGCGCAAAAGGGCGGCAATCTCACGATAATGGTTCTCTTCCGCCAGCATCAGCGCAGTACGGCCCGTCAGATCGGTCTCGCCGAGATCGGCATTGTGGCGGATCAGCGCCTCGACAAAGGCCGTGTTGCGGGCGCGTGTGGCGATCAGCAGCGGCGCATCGCGATTGGGGCCGAGGCCGTTGGGGTCGGCACCACCCTGCAGCAGCACTTCGGCGATGTCGGCACGGCCGGTCGCGGCAGCCATGGTCAACGGCGTGGTGCCGTCGGGCGCACGCCGGTTCGGATCGGCGCCCTTTTCGAGCAGCAGTTCGACCACGGCCAGATGACCGTTGCCGACGGCCAGGATCAGCATCGGAATCCTGTCGCGGCCCGCCTCGTTGGGCGTGACGCCCTTCATCAGGTCGGTGCGCAGCTTTTCGATATCGCCGGTCCGCGCCGCATGCACCGTGTCGTTGTCGACCATGTAGTTGGTCGGCCCGCCAGGCGGCACGGCGCGCGCATCGGACAGGGCGGCGAGCGCCAGCGGGGCGGCAAGCATCAGCGCCATGATCGGCCGGAACAGCCCGGATGTTGCCATACGTGTCATTTTGTCGCCCCGGCGTCCTTTCATGGCGCGCCATCGTTTCACGGCGGCGCCATTTGGCGGTAAAGAGGGGGTTGCGGACCGTGCCTTGTCGGGCGCGTGCTTCCCTGAAAATCACTATAGTCCATAGGCCATGCCGCGTCCGCATTTCAAGCCATTCCGGCCCCATCGGCCGGGCGCCCGCCACCAACCGGAGTACCGATCATGACACGCAACGGCATTATCGCGCTGGTCGCCGGGGTCGCGATTGCGGTCGTCGTCGGCATCTGGTTTTCCAATCTCGTCGTCTCGTCGGTCGAGAATCGCGGCCAGCAGGCGGGCCAGGCGCGTGTCGGCGGACCCTTCACGCTGGTCAACGAGAAGGGCGAGACCGTCACCGAGGCCGATTTCCGCGGCAAGTTCATGCTGATCTATTTCGGTTTCACCTTCTGCCCCGATGTCTGCCCGACCGAGCTGCAGGTGATGGCGAGCGCCATCGAGGCGCTGGGCCCGGAGGCCGAAAAGGTCACGCCGGTCTTCATCACCATCGATCCCGAGCGCGACACGCCGGAACTGATGGCGCGCTATGTCCGGCTCTTCCATCCGCGTCTGACCGGCCTCACCGGCACGCCCGAACAGATCGCCGCCACGGCCAAGGCCTGGCATGTGTTCTATCGCAAGGCCGAGGATCAGTCGTCGCCGGAGGACTACACGATGGATCATTCCTCGATCGTCTTCCTGATGGGGCCAGAGGGCGAATATCTCAAGCTCTTCGGTCCCGGCACCGGGCCCGACCAGATGGCCGAGGGAATCGCGGCCTTTCTCTGATGCCTGTCAGGGATGCTGTCCCATTCATCCGTGTCTTGACGGTTTTCGCGAGGCCACCTATGTTCCGCTCATGGATCGCAACGCGCATATCGCCTTCGGCCGCACGCTTGGCCTTGCACTCGCTCTTCGGGGCGCGCTTCTCTGCGCTTGAGCGCAGAAAACAGATCCACCTCACCCACAGATACCTGAATTTCCCTTTGCGCCGCGCAAGCGACACGCCCGCCATGCCGTGCGCCTGCCGTTGAAGATGCGAGAGCTGTCATGTTGAAGAACCCTGCCGTCAAATACCGCGCCTTCCAGCCGGTCGATCTGCCCGACCGGCAATGGCCGTCGAAAACCATCGCCAAACCGCCGATCTGGATGAGCACCGATCTCCGGGACGGCAATCAGGCGCTTTTCGAACCGATGAATGCGGAACGCAAGCTGCGCATGTTCGAAATGCTGGTCCGGATCGGCTTCAAGGAGATCGAAGCGGGCTTTCCGTCGGCGTCGGACACCGATTTCGGTTTCATCCGCAAGCTGATCGAAGACGGCCGCGTCCCCGACGATGTGCGCATCGAGGTGCTGACCCAGGCGCGTCCCGAACTGATCGCCCGCACGATGGAATCATTGCGCGGCGCGAAGAACGCCATCGTCCATGTCTACAACGCCACCGCGCCCAATTTCCGCGAGGTCGTCTTCCAGCAGGGCAAGCAGGGCGTCAAGGCGATCGCCACCGAAAGCGCGCACCAGATCAAGGAGCTCGCGGCCGCGCAGCCCTCGACCAACTGGACCTTCCAGTACAGTCCCGAAGTCTTTTCGGGCACCGAGCTCGATTTCGCCAAGGAAGTCGTCGATGCGGTGACCAAGGTCTGGGAAGCGGGGCCCGAGCGCAAGGTCATCATCAACCTGCCGGCGACCGTCGAAATGGCGACGCCCAACATCTATGCCGACCAGATCGAATGGATGCATCGCAATCTCGAGCGGCGCGACGGCATCGTGCTGTCGCTGCATCCGCATAACGACCGCGGCACGGCAGTGGCGGCCGCCGAACTCGGCGTGATGGCCGGCGCCGATCGCGTCGAAGGCTGTCTCTTCGGTCATGGCGAACGCACCGGCAATGTCGATCTCGTGACGCTGGCGCTCAATCTCTACAGTCAGGGCATTCATCCCGGTCTCGATTTCTCGCAGATCAACGAGATCGCGCGCACGGTCGAATACTGCACGCAGCTGCCGATCCATCCGCGCCACCCCTATGTCGGCGATCTGGTGTTCACGGCCTTTTCCGGCTCGCACCAGGACGCGATCAAGAAGGGCCTGGCCGCGCGCAAGGACGGCGATATCTGGGAAGTGCCCTATCTGCCGGTCGACCCGAAGGATCTGGGGCGCACCTATGAATCGATCATTCGCGTCAACAGCCAGTCGGGCAAGGGCGGCGTCTCCTATCTTCTCGAAGCCGAGTACGATCTGAAACTGCCGCGCCGGCTGCAGGTCGAGTTCAGCTCGGCCGTCCAGAAGGTCACCGACGACACCGGCAAGGAGGTGACGGCGGCCGATATCTGGCGGATCTTCGAGGCCGAGTATCTGACACTCACCGATCCGCTGGAATATCGCAGCCATTCGCTGTTCGACGAGGGTGGCAAGCAGGGCGTGAAGCTCCGTGTACGCCGTTTCGGCAAGGATGAGGAACTCATCGGCTTCGGCAATGGCCCGATCGACGCGCTGGTCGATGCGCTGAAGCTCGGCGTCCAGTTCCGCCATTTCGAGGAGCACTCGATCGGCTCGGGCTCGGATGCCAAGGCGGTCGCTTTCATCGAGGTGGCGGATCCGGCCGGCGCCGGCGACATTTTCGGCGTTGGCATCGATCCCAACATCATCACCGCTTCATTCCGGGCGCTGATCGGCGGCGCCAACCGGGCGGCGAAGCGGCTGCCGGACGCCGAGCGGCGGCGCTTCTGCGGCCTCGCCGATTGAGGCGGCGGGCGGTGACGGCCGCCAGGCGGGGATAAGGGCGGGGACAAGTTTTTTCGACTTGTCGCCGCCGCCCTGACCGGCGGGTCGGCCGCCCGTCGCCGGAGTCCCGCCCCGGCGATTTGTGACAGTTTTGTGACAGTTCGATGACAGAAGGGGGGTCGGCTGGCGTTGCCGACTGTCAAAAAAATGCCTTGGAGTACCCTGATCGAGCGCCTAGATTGAATGCTGCGCCGCAACATGAAGGCGCGCGGGAGGCCGTTCGCTGCGAGGTACTGCGTGCTCTATCACATCTACGAAATGAACCATGCGGCCGTCGCGCCGTTCCGCGCCGCCGCCGAACTCGGCCTCTGGGCGCTGCGCCACCCGCTCAATCCGCTTTCCGAAACCATCGCCAGCAAGACACTCGCCGCTGCACTCGACGTTTTCGAAACGACGACGCGGCGCTACGGCAAACCCGAATTCGGTCTGCACGAAACGACAATCGGCGACAAGGCCGTGCCGGTCGTCGAGAAATGCGTGTGGGAACGTCCCTTCTCCAAACTGATCCATTTCGAACGCGAACCGTCGGCGCTGAAGGATATGCCGCCGCAGCCGAAACTGCTGATCGTCGCGCCGCTGTCGGGCCATTACGCGACATTGCTGCGCGGCACGGTCGAGGCGATGCTTCCCCATTGCGAGGTCTATGTCACCGACTGGACCGACGCGCGAAAAGTGCCTGTGACAGAAGGCTCTTTCGATCTCGACGACTATATCGACTATGTGATCGACATGTGCCACCTGCTCGGCCCGGATGTGCATCTGCTGGCCGTCTGCCAGCCGTCGGTACCGGTCTTTGCGGCAGTCGCGGCGATGCACGACAATGACGATCCCGATGTGCCGCTCAGCATGACGCTGATGGGCGGGCCGATCGACACGCGGGAAAACCCGACCGAGGTCAATCGTCTCGCGACCGAACGCGGCACCGAATGGTACGAGCGCAATGTCGTCATGACGGTGCCCTTTCCGCATCCGGGCGTCATGCGCCGCGTCTATCCGGGCTTCGTGCAACTGTCGGGCTTCATGGCGATGAATCTCGACCGCCACATGGATGCCCATTGGGACTATTTCAATCACATGGTCGAGGGCGACGGCGACTCGGCCGAGAAGCACCGGGAATTCTATGACGAGTATCTGTCGGTCATGGACATGACCGAGGCGTTCTACCTCCAGACCGTCGACGAGGTCTTCGTCAAGCACAGCCTGCCCAAGGGCGAATTCATGCATCGCGGCCGGCCGATCCGGCCCGAGGCGATCACGCGCACCGCGCTGATGACCATCGAAGGCGAAAAGGACGACATTTCCGGGGTCGGCCAGACAAAGGCCGCGCATAAGCTCTGCACCGCCCTGCCGGCCTCGATGAAGGCTCATTGGGAACAGCCGGGTGTCGGCCATTACGGCGTCTTCAACGGCTCACGCTGGAAGAACGAAATCGCGCCCCGCGTGCGCGACTTCATCGCCGCCCATACCCGGCACCCGAGCGGGCGCTAGAACGTCCGGGCGAAGACCCGCGCCTCGTCCTGAAAGGCCTTGAACTCGAGCGCATTGCCGGCCGGGTCGCGGAGGAACATCGTCGCCTGCTCGCCGGCCTCGCCCTTGAAACGGACATGTGGTTCGATGACGAATTCCGTGCCGGCGGCCGTCAGGCGGCCGGCCAGGTCATGCCAGGCCTGCCATTCGAGGATCAAACCGAAATGGGGCACCGGCACCTCGTCGCCATCGACCGCATTGGATGCGGCATCGGGGCTCTCGCGCGGCGGCGCCAGATGGGCGACAATCTGGTGCCCGCAAAGATCGAAGTCGACCCATCTGTCGGACGAACGCCCCTCGGGGCAGCCCAGCAGCCGGCCGTAGAATTCTCTTGCCCGGGCAAGATCATCGACCGCGAAAGCAAAATGAAATCGTGGCATCCTTGACATGATTCGAGCCTATCTTCTTAGCCTTCGAACAGGAACGACCAGACCGCCGTCATCGCCCGGCCGGGCACCCCGGAGGGCATTGGGTTCGACCGCATTATGAACAAGCCGCTGAAACCTGCATCGCTTCATTTCGACTATCTGCAGATCGAGGGCCGCACCGTCCCGATCACCGTCCGTCACAACCCGCGCGCCAAGCGGGTCATCGTTCGTGTCGACCTTGCTGCCGGTTCGGTGCAGGTCACCGCGCCGTCGCGGCGGGGGCTCGACAAGGCGCTTCTGTTCGCGCGCGAGCAGCGTGAGTGGATCGCTGCAAGGCTGCATCAGGTCCCGGCGCCGGTTCCCTTCCGCAACGGGGCGCACATTCCCTATCGCGGAAAGGAACATATCGTGCGCCATGTCGGTGCACGGCGCGAGGACGCGCTGGAGCGCGGACCGGTCTGGCGGGTGCGCAGCGCCGATACGGGCGGGATGCCGGAAATCCGCGTCACCGGCCATCCGGATTTCGTACAGCGCCGGATAACCGACTGGCTGAAGGCCAAGGCGCGCGACGAGCTCAACGAACAGGCTCTTTTCTACGCCGACCTCTTCGACGTCCGGCCCTCGCGTATCACCGTTCGCGACACGACGACGCGTTGGGGCTCGTGCTCGCCGACACGGGCGCTTTCGTTCTCCTGGCGGCTGATCCTGGCGCCGGGCTATGTGCTCGACTATGTGGCCGCACATGAGGTCGCGCATATCCGGCACATGAATCATGGGCCGCGCTTCTGGAATCTCGTTGCCGAGGCGATCCCCAACTACGAAATGGCCAAGCGCTGGCTTGAGATCAACGGGCCCGGCCTTCACCGCTATGGCGCCGATCCGCTCGGCATTTTCGCCGGCCGATGAGGCTTTCGCCCGGCACAGCCGCCTTCACCATCTTTCTCGGCGCGCTGACGGCGGTCGGCCCGTTGTCGACCGACATGTACCTGCCGTCCCTGCCGGCAATCGCGCTTGCCTTCGCGGCCGATACCGGCGCGACACAGCTTACGCTCAGCGTCCATCTGATCGGCTTTGCCGGCTCGCAGCTCTTCTACGGACCGCTGGCCGACCGATACGGGCGGCGGCCCGTGCTGCTTTGCGGCTTCACGCTCTATATCGCCGGCTGCTTCGTTTCACTCTTCGTCGGCTCGATCGAGGAACTGATTGCGGCGCGGTTCTTCCAGGCGATCGGCGGCGGCGCCTCGGTCGTACTCGCACGCGCCATTGTCCGCGACCTCTATGAAGGCCCGGCCGCCGGACAGATGCTGGCACGCATGGCCGCGATCATGGGGATCGTGCCGGCGCTGGCGCCGATGCTCGGCGGCGTCATCGAAGCGGCCTATGGCTGGAAGATGAACTTCGTCGCCATGGGCGCCTTCGGCGCCGTTCTGGCGCTGATCGCGCTGACGCGCCTCGACGAAACCCTTCCGCCAGCGCGGCGGCAAAGCGCGGCGCCTGCCGCCATTCTCGCGCATTACCGGCGTCTGATCGGCGACCGGCGCTATCTGCGCTATCTGCTGATTGCGAGCACCTGCTTTGCCGGGCTCTTCGCCTTCATCTCGGGCTCGTCCTTCGTGCTGCAAGGCCTCTACGGTCTTTCGCCGATCGTCTACGGTCTGTGTTTCGGGCTGATGGCCGGCGGCTATATCGCCGGATCGCTGACCGGCGGACGGCTGGTGCGGCGGCTCGGAATCGACGGCACATTGAAGGTTGGCGGCAGTTTTGCCTGTCTCGGCGGCCTGTCGATGCTGGCGGGGTCGATCGTCAGCGCCTCGCCCGCCGCCATCGTTGCACCGGTCGTGCTTTACGGTTTTGCCGTCGGTCTGACCATGCCGCAGGCGATGGCGGGCGCCCTGACACCATTCCCCGAAATCGCCGGCACGGCATCGGCCCTGCTGGGCTTTCTGCAAGCCGCTGCTGCCGCGGCTGTCGGCATCTATGTCGGTCATGGCGTGGGAGAGAGCGCCCTGCCGATGGTCGGCACGATGGCGCTGACCGGTCTTCTGACTTTCACGGTGACGTTCTTCAGACGGCGGGCAGCGGACGACTAGCGCCGATCGCCCGGATGACCCGGCTGCAATGTCGGCCGGCGCGGCTCCGCCCGACCGAAGAGGCGATCGAAGAAGCCGGGTTCTTCCCATTCATACTCGCGACCAGCTGCCGTCGTCGCCGATGTCGCGACCGGCATCGGTGTCTCGGCAAGGATCATGTCGGGAAGCTCGGCCACCGGGACATTGCTTTGCGTGCGCGACATGAAGTCGTGCCAGATGCGGGCCGGCAGCGTGCCGCCGGTGACATTCTTCATCGGCGCGCCATTGTCGTTGCCGACCCAGACGCCGACGACAAGATCGGCCGTATAGCCGATGAACCAGGCGTCGCGGAAATCCTGACTCGTGCCGGTCTTGCCGCCGCTCGGCCGTGCGCCAAGCGCCGCGTTGCGCCCGGTGCCATAGATCATCACCGCCTTCAGCATATTGTTCATCGCGCCGGCCGCATGTTCGTCGATCACCCGCCCGAAGCCGGATCCGTGGCGTCGATAGAGCTCTTCGCCCTCGCGCGTGTAGACCTCGGCAATGCCATGCGGAATCACCCCGTAGCCGCCATTGGCAAAGGTTGCATAGGCCCCGGTCAGTTCGATCAGCGTCGCGCTGCCCGAGCCCAGCGCCAGCGACAGGTTCGATGGCATATCTTCCTGCAGACCGAGGCGGCGCGCCGCCGAGACGATGTTGCGGATGCCGACCTCTTGCGCGACCTGCACCGCGACCGAGTTGACCGATTTCGCCAATGCGGTGCGCAGAGTCATTTCGCCCTCGAAGCGGTCGGAATAGTTCGAGGGCGACCAGCCACCATAAGTGACCGGCCGGTCGATGCGCAACGTGTCGGGGCTCATGCCCCTCTCGACGGCGGCCAGGTAGACGAACGGCTTGAAGGCGGAGCCGGCCTGGCGCTTGGCCTGCACCGCGCGGTTGAACTGGCTCTGTGCATAGGAACGGCCGCCGACCATAGCCCGCACCGCACCGTCAGGTGTCATGGCGACAAGCGCGGCCTGGCCTGCATTCATCGCCGCTCCATCATCGGCCAGGATCGCCGCAATGACGGCCTCCGCTTCGCGCTGGAGATCTGGATCGATGGTGGTCACGACATCGACATCGGTGTCGGGGCGACCGGCATAATCCGGCAGCGCTTCCGCTACCCAATCGACGAAATAGTTGATCGACCCTCGCGCCGCATAACCTTCAAGCGATGCCGGGCTGACATTTGCCAGATGCGCCTCGTCGGCCGAAATATACCCGGCATCGACCATGTTCTGGAGCACGATGGCGGCGCGTCCGCGCGCGAGACCGATATCGTTGGTTGGCGAATAGCGCGACGGCGCCTTCAGCAGTCCAGCCAGCATCGCCGCCTCGGGCAAGGTCAGGGCCCGGGCGGGTTTGCGGAAATAGCGTTCGGACGCGGCCTCGAGCCCATAAGCGCCGCCGCCGAAATAGACCCGGTTCAGATAGAGGGTCAGAATCTCCTCTTTCGAGAAGCGCAATTCCAGCCAGACTGCCAGCACCATTTCCTCAATCTTGCGCGCGAGTGTGCGGTCGGGCTTCAGGAACAGGTTCTTGGCCAATTGCTGGGTGATTGTCGAGCCGCCCTGCACATAGGCGCCGGCGCGATAGTTGGCGACCATGGCGCGGCCGAGACCGACCGGGTCGACACCGAAATGCCAGTAGAAGCGGCGGTCCTCGGTCGCGAGTACTGCCGCCGGTACATGCGGCGGCAGATCGGCCAGCGAGGCATAGCCGCCCTTCAGGTCGCCCCGGTGGCTCAGCAGCTCGCCATCGGCGGCGCGAATGGAGACCGACGGGGCCTGACGGACGTTGTAGAGGGCCGAGGTGTCGGGAAGGTTGAGGCCATACCAGAAGAGGAGACCGCCGAAAGCGATCACCCCCCACAATGCGACGACCGCGCCATAATAAAAGGTGGCGCCGAGTATGTTGCGACCGCGGACCGGTTTGCGCTTGCGTTGCGCGGTCGCCTTGCCGGATGGCGGCCGGCGTGAGGGTCGCGGCGAGCCCTTGGCGGCAGGTGCGGTCTTTTTTGCAGATGATTTCGGCTTAGTCCCGGCCTTGCGGGACTTGGACGAAGACTTCACGCCTGATTTGAAGGAGGGGTCGAGACGGCGCATGCCGCGATCTTCCCAGGCATCATCACCCCAGCGCGCCATGTCCTCGCCGTCACTTCCTTGGTCATCGGCATCATTGTCCGGCACACCATTGACGCCAACACCGAGCCTCACAGGACGAATGCCCGGCATACGGACAACGGTCCAGTCGCCGTCATCCGCCATGCCGCGTCGCTCGGATCTCGGTGCCGGCCTGCGGAATGCCATCGGACCCTGTGCCTTGCCCTGCCGCGCCGGCACATCGCCCGGTGCCGGGATTTCGTCCCGAAGCTAGACACCGAGAGTTAATGCGCTGTTAACGCTTCGGGGCAGGCGCGGCCGCCTCTCAGATGTCGAGATTGGCGACACTGAGCGCATTTTCACGAATGAAATCGCGACGCGGCTCGACGACGTCGCCCATCAGTTTCACAAACAGGTCATCAGCCTCATCCAGTTCGCGAATCTTGACCTGCAACAGCGAGCGGGCGTCCCGGTCGAGTGTTGTTTCCCAGAGCTGGTCGGGATTCATCTCGCCCAACCCCTTGTAGCGCTGAACCGAATTTCCCTTGGAGCCGGCGGCCAGAATGGCTTCAAAGAGCTGCGACGGCGAACGAATGAAATGGGTTTCGTCCTTGCGGCGCAGCGTCGCCGCCTTGCCATAGATCTCCTGCAGATGCGGCGTATAGCTGTCGAGCCGGCGGGCGTCGGCACTCGCAATCAAAGGCCCATCGATCGAGACTTCCTCGCGCACGCCCCGCACCTCGCGGGCGAAACGCAATCCGCCATCGGCCGTCGTCTCGCCCGTCCAGCCGCGTTCGGTTTCCTCGGAAAGAAGATCGAGGCGGCGGGCGATATAGGCGGCCGCCTCCGTTGCCTGCGCCTCCTCGGCCAAGGCTTTCGGATTGAGCGCCCCGGCGATTGCCGCCTGCTCGATGACGAAGCGGGGATATTTCCCCGGCAGTCCGTCGAGCACATTGCGCACGGCACGCGCCCTGGACACGATGTCGGCAAGATCGGGGCCGGCGCGTTGCGAACCATCGGCGAGCGTCAGCACCATGTCCTCGATGCCGGTCGCTGCCAGAAAATCGTCGAGCGCCTTTTCGTTCTTCAGATAGGTTTCCGATGTACCGCGCCGTACCTTGTAGAGTGGCGGCTGGGCGATGTAGAGATGGCCGCGTTCGATGACTTCGGGCATCTGCCGGTAGAAAAAAGTCAGGAGAAGCGTGCGGATATGGGCGCCGTCGACATCGGCGTCGGTCATGATGATGATCTTGTGGTAGCGCAGCTTCTCGATGTTGAAGTCGTCGCGGCCGATGCCCGTGCCAAGTGCGGTGATCAACGTGCCGATTTCGTTGGATGACAGCATCTTGTCGAAACGCGCCCGCTCGACATTGAGAATCTTGCCGCGGAGCGGCAAGACCGCCTGATTGGAACGGTCGCGCGCCTGCTTCGCCGAACCGCCGGCCGAGTCGCCCTCGACGATGAAGAGTTCGGATTTTGCCGGATCGCGCTCCTGACAATCGGCCAGCTTGCCGGGCAGGCTCGATACATCGAGCGCGCCCTTGCGCCGCGTCAGTTCGCGGGCCTTGCGCGCGGCCTCGCGGGCGGCGGCAGCCTCCACAACCTTGCCGACAATCTGCTTCGCCTCTGAAGGATGTTCTTCAAGCCAGGTCGAGAGCGCATCGTTGACCAGACTTTCGACGACCGGACGCACTTCGGATGAAACCAGCTTGTCCTTGGTTTGCGACGAGAATTTCGGATCGGGCACCTTGACCGACAATACGCAGGTCAGTCCTTCCCGCGCGTCGTCGCCAGTCAGCGTGACCTTTTCCTTCTTCGCGATGCCGCTTTCATTCGCGTAGGAATTGATAACGCGGGTCAGTGCCGCGCGGTAACCCGCGAGATGCGTGCCGCCGTCGCGCTGGGGAATGTTGTTGGTGAAGCACAGCACGTTCTCGTGGTAGCTGTCGTTCCACCACATCGCCACCTCGACCGTGATGCCGTCCCGCTCGGCCGAAATGGCGATCGGCGTCTGGATCAGCGGTGCCTTGGTGCGGTCGAGGAAGCGGACAAAGGCCTCAAGGCCGCCTTCATACATCAGATCGACGGATTTCGGCTCGACGCCGCGATTGTCGGTCAGATTGATCCGGACACCTGAATTGAGGAAGGCCAGTTCGCGCAGACGGTGTTCGAGCGTCGCGAAATCGAATTCGGTCTGCGTGAAAGTTCCCGACGAGGGGTGAAACGTGATCTCGGTGCCGCTGACAGGCTTGCCATCGGGGCCGAGCGGCGCATCGCCGACAACGGCAAGCGGCGCGTCCGGCACGCCGTGCTGGAAGCGGATCATATGCTCCTTGCCGACACGCCAGATGCGCAGTTCGAGCCAGTCGGACAGGGCATTGACCACAGAGACGCCAACGCCGTGCAGACCGCCCGAGACCTTGTAGGAGTTCTGATCGAACTTCCCGCCGGCATGAAGCTGGGTCATGATGACTTCGGCCGCCGACACGCCTTCGCCCTTGTGGATTTCGACCGGAATGCCGCGCCCATTGTCCATGACGGTGCAGGATCCGTCGGCATTGAGACGTACATTGACCGCATCGCAATGACCGGCCAGGGCCTCGTCGATCGAGTTGTCGACAACCTCATAGACCATGTGATGCAGTCCGGAGCCATCGTCGGTATCGCCGATATACATACCCGGACGCTTGCGAACCGCGTCGAGGCCTTTCAGGACCTTGATCGATTCCGCACCATATTCCTCGGGCACATCGTCGGCTGGCGTAGACATCTGTTTCTTCCTTCGGATTCGTTCACCCACCCACAGGAGCGGGGCTTCAGACCATTTCGGCGGCGGAGCGGATGATCTTGCCGACCACACCATATTCCTTCGCCTCTTCGGCATTCATCCAGTGATCGCGATTGGTGTCCTTGACGATCTTTTCGAGCGGCTGTCCCGTCGCTTCGGCAAAGATCAGATTGAGGCGCTCGCGCATTTTCAGCACTTCGCGCGCCTGAATGTCGATTTCGGTCGCCGAACCGCCAATGCCGCCGCGCGGCTCGTGCAGCAGGAAGCGTGTGTTCGGCAGGCAATAGCGGTCTTCGCGCTCCGCCGAGACATAGATCAGGGCGCCGGCGCTGGCGACCCAGCCCGTGCCCAGAACACGGACACGCGGCTTGATGTACTTGATCATGTCGTGAATCATGTCGCCGGATTCGACATGGCCGCCGGGCGAGGAGACGATCAGCGTGATCGGATCGTCGGACTCGCCGGCCATCGCCAGAAGACGCTCGGAGACGGCGCGCGCCTGACGATCGTTGATTTCACCTGTGACCAGCACGGTGCGCGACTTGAACAATCCGCTTTCGACCAGCGGTGTGAACTGGTTCTTCAGCGCGTCGACGTCGGGGGTCTCTTTTTCGTTTCGCATTCTGCTCATTCCCTTGATGCCGGATCTAGCCGGCATTTTCGATTGCACCGCGCGCGACGCGGAAGTTCTGCGCCCGCGCGCCAAGAGTTTCAAAAAGTGACGGATCGGCACCCGTCATGAAGGCCTGCAGACCCAGCGCGACGATCTCGTCGAACAGAGCGGCGCGGCGCTTGCCGTCGAGATGCGCCGCGATTTCATCGAGCAACAGCAGCGGCGGCGTACCGCGCGCCGCCAGCAGCCGCGCGTTGGCAAGCACAATGCCGATCAGCAGCGCCTTCTGTTCACCCGTCGAACAGCTTCGTGCGTCGCGATCCCGCGCCACGTGACGAACCGCAAGGTCGGTGCGGTGCGGGCCACTGAGCGCACGGCCGGCGGCCGCATCGCGGGCGCGCATTTCGGCAAGTTCGCGGCGGAAACCATCCTCCAGATCGACTGCGGCCGCGCCATCGAGCGCGGCCTCGAGCGCACCGTCCAACGCAATGTCGGCGCGCGGAAAAATGTTTGTTTCCGCGGCCTCCAGCGCACCGCGCAGCCGTGCCAGTGTTTCGACGCGTGCCGCGGCGATGGCCACGCCATGCTCGGCCATCTGGGTTTCGAGACCGGCAAGCCAGCTGTCATCGAGAATATTGTCGGCCAGCAGACGGTTACGTTCGCGCAATGCCCGATCATATGCGTTGACGCGCGCGCCGTGTGCGGGATCGAAACCCATGACGAGGCGGTCGAAAAAGTGGCGGCGTTCGCTTGCACCGTCGACAAAGAGCCGATCCATGGCCGGCGTCAACCAGACCGTGCGCAGATGCGTCGCCAGCGCCGACGGTCCTGCCGGTTCACCATCGATCCTGACGCTGCGGCTGCGCGCGGCGGGCGCCGCACCGGGCTCAATGCCGGTGCCGATGCGGACGGGGCCCTGGGCCGTCTCCAGCGTCGCCGCAACGGCCCAGCCGCCCGCGCCGCCATCGCGGGCAATTTCCGCATAAGGCACGCCGCGAAGCCCGCGGCCTGGCGAGAGAAGTGAAATGGCCTCGAGCAGATTGGTCTTGCCGGCGCCGTTTTCACCGGTCAGGACGGCCGGTCGGCCGTCCAGTGCCAGTTCCGCGCGTGCATAGGAGCGGAAGTCCGTCACGACAAGACGGCTCAGGCCAATGCGCACATGGGCCGCCGGCCGGTCGACAGCAATCAACTCACCCGTAGGATGCACTCCCAGTCCTCTGTTTTCGGCCTAGACGCGCATCGGCATCAGAACATAGATTGCCATACCGTCCTCGCTGTCACGCACAAGCGTCGGCGAGCCGGAATCGGCGAAGGCGAAGGTCGCCTCCGCGCCGTCGATCTGGCCGGTGATATCGAGCAGGTAGCGGGCATTGAAGCCGATCTCCAGCGGCGCACTGGAATAGGCGACCGACAATTCCTCGGTTGCGCTCCCCGAGTCCGGGTTGGTGACCGACAGGGTCAGCTTGCCTTCGTCGAGATTGAGTTTCACAGCGCGGGATTTTTCGGTCGAGATCGTCGAGACACGATCCACCGCCTCGGCAAACCGCTTGCCATCGACCTGCATCATCTTGTCGTTTCCGGCCGGAATGACACGGCCGTAATCGGGAAAGGTCCCGTCGATCAATTTGGAGGTCAGCACGATGCCGCCGAACTCGAAGCGGATCTTCGTTTCCGAAACGCCGACCGACAATGTGCCGGCATCGCCTTCCAGCAGTTTCTGCAGTTCGAGTACCGTCTTGCGGGGGACGATCACGCCGGGCATTCCGCTCGCGCCGTCAGGCAGATCGTGATCGACCTGGGCCAGGCGATGGCCATCCGTCGCCACAGCGCGCAGGGCCTTCTGCTTGCCGCTTTCGACCGCGTGGACATAAATGCCGTTGAGATAGTAGCGCGTCTCCTCCGTTGAGATCGCGAAGCGCGTCTTGTCGATCAGCCGGCGCATGGCCTCGGCCGGTATCTCGAAGCGATGCGGCAAAGAACCCGCCGCCATGGCCGGAAAATCTTCCTGCGGCAGCGACTGCAGCGCGAAACGCGAACGGCCCGCCGTCAGCTGCAGACGCCCTTCGTCGGCTCCGGTCGACAGCTCGACCTGCGCACCTTCCGGCAATTTGCGCACGATGTCGTAAAGTGTGTGGGCCGACGCCGTGGTCGCACCCGATTGCGCAACATCGGCGTCTATCGCCTCCACTACCTCAATGTCGAGATCGGTCGCCGTCAGGCTCAGCTGGCCATCGGCCGCCTTGATCAGGACATTGGAAAGAATGGGAATGGTGTTGCGGCGTTCGACAACCGACTGCACATGGTTGAGAGACTTGAGCAGCGCGCCCCGTTCGATCGTGATCTTCATGGTCTCTCTTCGGTCCCCCCGGTTGGGTTCGCTTGTGGCTTCAGCAGCATCGCGGATGGTGGACCGAAAGCTCCACCGTCCGTGCCTGGTACGGCATCATGCGGGTCTCTCCCCCCACCATCGGCGGTGTGTTCCGGAGTGTCCGGGGGCGCCGCCCGCGTCTCTTGGACGCGCCGTTTCCTCAAGGACCTCTCGCGAACAGGGGGTCGGATACGGCTGCCCCGGGATCGTCCGGATCAACGGAACCGGACACCGCGGCAGGCGCATTCCGGCGACAGCCGGAATTCCGCAGGAATTCGCGCTGAGAGTATATCAGATCGCTCGCACGATGCACGTTTTTCGGCGGATCTGGCGCCCCGCCGTCGGCCCCTCAAAGCCCTGATTCTCAAGGGGTTTCCGGGCGCCCTGCCGCAAGCCGCATCAGTTGGGTCCGTGACCGCCTTCGAGCATCCGGCGGAGCAGATCGACGTCCTCCTCAATGCCCGAATCGAGGTGGCAAAGTTCGTCGATCTTGCGGACCGCATGAATGACCGTCGTGTGGTCGCGGCCACCGAACTTGCGGCCGATCTCCGGCAGGGAGCGCGAGGTCAGCTGCTTGGCCAGATACATCGCTACCTGACGCGGACGGGCGACCGCCCGGGCACGGCGAGCCGAGAGCATGTCGGCCAGGCGCACGTTGTAATATTCGGCAACGCGGCGCTGGATTTCCTCGATCGTGATCTTGCGGTCGTTGGAACGCAGCAGGTCGCGCAGGACTTCCTGCGACATGTCGAGCGTGATCGGACGGCCCACGAAGGAGGCATAGGCCACAACTCGCTTCAAGGCCCCCTCAAGCTCGCGCACATTGGAAACAATACGATGTGCCAGAAATTCCAGAACCCCGGCAGGAATGGTCACCGGCCCGTTCTTCTGCATCATTTCCTCGGCCTTGGCCTGCAGAATCCCGAGACGCAACTCATAGTCCGTCGGGTGGATATCGGCGGCCAGACCCCAACCGAGACGGGAGCGAATGCGCTCCTCGATACCTTCGAGATCGGAAGGCGAACGGTCGGCTGAAATGATGACCTGGCGGTTATGATCGATCAACGCGTTGAAAGTGTGGAAGAACTCCTCCTGCGTCGAATCCTTGCCCGAGATGAATTGAACGTCGTCGATCATCAGGACGTCGACCGAACGGAACTGCTGCTTGAAGGCCATTGTGTCCTTGAAGCGCAGCGCGCGAACGAACTGGTACATGAACTTCTCGGCCGAGAGGTAAAGAACCTTGCGTTCCGGTTGCCGCGTACGAATCTCCCAGGCGATCGCGTGCATCAGATGCGTTTTGCCGAGCCCAACGCCGCCATAAAGGAAGAGCGGATTGAAGCTGACATCCGTCGCTTCGGCCACGCGGCGGGCCGCGGCATGCGCCAACTCGTTCGATTTGCCGACAACGAAGGCATCGAAGGTAAAGCGCGGATCGAGCGGGGCACCAACGCCGGCGTCTTCAAGACCTGCGGGAACCGCGCCCGTGACCGGCTGATTTTCAACCGGAACCGACGCCGGAACCGGACGCATGGTCCGTTCGGCATCGTCCGCGCCATTCGGCTTCGTCTCGCTTGCCGCGACCAGTATCTCGACACGCGCAAAATCGGCGTCTTCATCCGCCCAGAGCTTCGACAGGCGATCGGCATAATGCGAGACAATCCAGTTCCGGATGAACCGTGTCGGCACCGAAAGCATGACGCGACCGTCGCCCACGCCGATCAGATCGATCTGCTTGAACCAGCTGTTGAAAGTCGCCTCGCCCAGCTCGGCCTGCAGCCGGGCGCGCACGCGGCGCCACTGGTCATTGAGGCTCATGGTTGCCGCGCGCCTTTCGACCGGCGCTGCAGCCTCGTCGGCGACCCGCCGCGCATCCGGCCGGTGCAGGAACTTCTTTTCGGCGGAAGATGAACCCATGTCATTCTCGTTCACAAGCCTTGCCCCGTTCTCGTTCCGGCCCAAAAAGCGGCTCCGGATTGTATTTCGCGCTCGGGAATACTCGCCCCGACCCGCCGCCCCCCGACGTTCCCCAAGCTCAGGATTGAGACCAGGGAAGACCTGCCGCCTTCCAGCCGTTGCGCGCGCCGCGATGACGGGCACCGTCAAGGTCGCCCTCGAACCCACCGGCAATGTTGAAGCAACGGCCAAAACCGGCCGATGTCAGGGCAATCGCTGCCGCACGACTGCGCGCACCCGATCGGCACAGAAAGAACACCGGCATGTCGCCGGCACCGGACCCCAGGGTCGCCGACAGTTCGTCGGCAAACCGCGGGTTGCGCTCCATGGCCGGAAAAACCTGCCATTCCAGCAATATCGGCTCCTTGCCCAATCCCGACAGGTCGGGAAGGCCGACAAAGGACCATTCGGCCCGTGTGCGGACATCGACGAGCCTTGCACGGGGGTCGGCGCCAAGCACACGGAAGGCCTCTTCCGGCGTCACATCGCCCGCGTAGTCGTCCGGCCGCTTTCCGATCACTTCCGGCACAGTGTCCCCATCCGCCATGGCCGCCCCATCACTCTGCTGTCCGGCACCCGAACTCCGGACATACAACCTCGACGGGGCACCAACGGAACCGCCCCGGCTCGTCACTCAATTTATTTTGGATACTTGTTTTTGTTCAAAGGAGCAAACATCAATACTGTATTGCTTCGATTTTTATTACAAAAACACAGTATTGGTGGGCCCCTCTGAGGTTGTTAAACATACCGGCTGGTGACGGGTGAGGCAAGCGGAAGAATCGCATCCGTCAAAAAAAGTTCGCATGTGTGACGGCAGGCGCGCACGCAATATCGTGTGTCCATCGCAACGCAAACATACAGCCGCGCCGACAAGTGTTGGTGTGGTCCGAATTATTTTTTTCGCCGCGCGAATGTTTTGCAACGCACCCGTCCCGAAATGATGCGCGGTGCGCGCAAAGAAAAAGCCCGCCGATCATTCGATCGCGGGCTATCCTATTTTCGTCATTCGATGATGAGCGGCAGAAGACGCTGCCGCGCAAAGAATGCCTGTCAGGCAAGTGCTTTCACACGCTGCGCGAAACGCGAAACCTTGCGCGAAGCCGTGTTCTTGTGAATGACACCCTTTTGCGCCGCGCGCATGATCTCGGGCTGCGCGGCGCGAAGCGCGACTTCCGCCGCCTTCTTGTCGCCGCTTGCCAGCGCTTCCTCGACCTTGCGGACGAAGGTCCGCATGCGGCTGCGCCGGTCCTTGTTGACCGCGGTGCGCGCTGCGATCTTGCGGATTGCTTTCTTTGCGGACGTTGTATTCGCCATCGATCTTCGGACCTTGTGTCTCGCCCGGTCCAAGCCGGACCCGCGGAAATGCCGTTCAAGAATAGGCGGCCAGCCGAAGGCAAAGACGGTCTGGTGCCCTGAAAGCGGGGGTTATACGCGGCTGCCCCCCTTTCGTCAACAGGCCAAAACCCGGCGAAAACGCTGCAAATCCGGCCTTTTTCAACGGTTTCGGAACTGCGGCTGGCGCTTCTCGACAAAGGCGGCCATGCCTTCGGTCTGGTCGTCGGTCGCAAACATCGAATGGAACAGCCGGCGCTCGAAACGGACGCCTTCGGTCAGCGTCGTCTCATAGGCCCGATTGACGCTTTCCTTGGTCATCATCGCGATCGGCAACGACATGGCAGCAACGCTCGCCGCCGCCTTCAGCGCCTCGTCGAGAAGGTCATCCGCGGCGACAACCCGGCTGACCAAACCGGCGCGCTCGGCTTCTTCCGCGTCCATCATGCGGCCGGTCAGACACATTTCCATGGCCTTCGACTTGCCGACAAAACGGGTCAGGCGCTGGGTGCCGCCCGCCCCCGGCATGACGCCGAGCTTGATTTCGGGCTGACCGAATTTGGCGGTGTCGGCCGCGATGATGAAGTCGCACATCATGGCGAGTTCGCATCCGCCCCCCAGCGCGTAGCCCGCGACCGCGGCAATGACCGGTTTGCGACAGCGCGTCACGCGCTCCCAGTTGGCCGTGATGAAGTCTTCCCTGTAGACATCCATATAGGATTTCGGCTGCATCTCCTTGATGTCGGCGCCAGCCGCAAATGCCTTCGGCGAGCCGGTGAGGACAATGCAGTGAATGCCGTCGTCGGCCTCCCAGTCGTCCAGCGCCAGGGTCAGTTCATCCATCAGCGCCTTGTTGAGCGCATTCAATGCATCCGGACGGTTCAGCGTGATCAGGCCGACCGCGCCTTTCTTTTCGACCAGGATGTTTTGATAGGCCATTGATTTCTCCTGTCAGAGGTACTCGTTTGCTGCAACGACGGAAGGCCACATTCATTCGGGCGTGATCGAAAATCGCACTTCCGTTCGCGCAATCGCGCCACTCGAAAGGGATACGATCTGGATTTCGAGTTTCTCGCCCTCGCGCCGGAAAAGCAGCAGTCCGCCGATCAATTCCAGTTCCTTAATGCGCGCCCAGCCGAGCTGCGGCAGCGTTTCCACATAAAAAGCACGCACATTGGCGGGCGCGACATCGCCGCGCGCCACGGCGCGAACAATGCGGCCGGTCGGCTTGTCGAAGACAATGCCGCCATCACCGGTTTCACTCAGGCCATCCATCAACGGCATATCCTCGACCTTGTCGAGATAGCCGCCGGCCGCGAATGCTGCCGCCGTCGCCGCACAAAACAGCAGCAGCGCGGCGAAACCGGCGTGAAGCAGGGTGACGGGTCTCGTCATATGGGTCTTCACCTCTGGCAGGATGAACAGAAAAAGGTCGAACGGCCCGATTGCACGATGCGGTTCACGGTACCGCCGCAACCGGGCTTTGAACAAGCATTGCCTTCGCGATCGTAAACAGCGAAGGAATGCTGAAAATAGCCCAGCGCCCCATCGGTATGCGCGTAATCGCGCAGGGTCGAGCCCCCGGCAACAATGGCTTCTTCCAGAACGCAGCGGATCGCTGCGGCAAGCCGTGTCGAACGCAAGGGAGTCGCGACGGTCGCCGCCATGCGCCGGGGCGAGAGCCCGGCGCGGAACAGCGCCTCGCAGACATAGATATTGCCAAGGCCTGCGACCGTGCGCTGGTCGAGCAGCGCTGCCTTGATCGGCGTGCGGCGCCCCGCAAGGCGTTCGGCCAGTACCGGCCCGGAGAATGCATTTCCAAGCGGCTCGGGGCCCATCCCGGCAAAATGCCGCGACGCGTCCAGCGACGCCTCGGGGACCAGGTCCATGAAGCCGAAACGGCGATGATCGGCATAGACGATGCGGGTTCCGTCCTCCATATCGAAGACGACATGGTCGTGGCGCTCTGTCCCGGGCATTCCATGATGAAAATGGCCCGGCGCCATCGGTCCGTCCGGCCCGTGAATGGTGAACCGGCCCGACATGCCGAGATGCATGATCAAAACCTCTTCAGGCGCCGTCGCTGTCGCATCGAGACAGACAAGGATGTACTTGGCGCGACGCTCGAGACGGGAGACGCGCCGGCCGGTCAGGCGTCGGGCGAACCCCTTCGGAAAGGGAAAACGCAGGTCCGGTCGGCGCAAGGTCACATGCGCGAAGCGGCGACCCTCAAGTGCCGGGACGAGGCCACGGCGGACGGTTTCGACTTCAGGGAGTTCGGGCATGGCGGCCTTCAACGCTCGCGGCACAGGCGGGGGATCAAAGTAGCGCCCCCGGCGACGGCGCGCTATGGTCCGGCGCATGAGCGCAGACACAAAAAAGCGGACAGAGACGGATACGACCCGAGCCTCGGAGAGCGAGACGCATTTCGGCTTCCGGACCGTTCGCGAGGGCGAGAAGGCAAAGCTCGTTCACGAGGTCTTCGAGCAGGTCGCCGAGCGCTACGACCTGATGAACGATCTGATGTCGGGCGGGCTTCATCGCGCCTGGAAGCAGGCGATGATCGACTGGCTCAACCCGCCGCGCAGCGCGCGGCCCTTTCATCTGATCGATGTTGCCGGCGGTACCGGCGATATTGCCTTTCGTTTTCTCGACCGTGCGGGCGCCGGCGCGCAAGTGACCGTCTGCGACATCAACGAACACATGCTCGGTGTCGGCCAGGACCGCGCCGAAGCGAAGGCCTGTGAGGGCCGCATCGAATTTGCGTGCGGCGACGCCGAGCGGTTGCCCTTTCCCGACCGTTCGTTCGATGCCTATACGATTGCCTTCGGCATTCGCAATGTGACGCATATCGAACAGGCGCTGGCCGACGCCTGGCGCGTGCTGAAACCCGGCGGACGGTTTCTCTGCCTCGAATTCTCGCATGTCGCCGTGCCGGGACTTGAAGACATCTACAATGCCTATTCGTTTGCCGCGATCCCGCGCATGGGCGAATGGGTGACCGGCGACGGCGCACCCTATCAATATCTCGTCGAGAGCATCCGGCGCTTTCCCGAGCAGGAAACCTTCAAGCAGATGATTGCCGCCGCCGGCTTCGGCAATACGAGCTACCGCAACCTCACTGGCGGCGTGGCGGCGCTGCATTCCGGCTGGCGCCTCTGACGATGCTGCGCGCATTCCGTTCCATCGGCCGATTGACCCGTGCGGCGCGCATTCTGGGCCGTCACGATGCCTTGATGCCGCTCGAATTGCGGGCGGAGATGCCGCCCCTGGTGCTGGCGCTTCTGCCGCTTGCCAAGATCCGCTTCCCCTGGGAAGCGCCGCCGCAGGAGATCGCCAGCAGCGCGGGCGAGCGCCTTGCGACGGCACTGGCGGCGCTCGGGCCTTCGTATATCAAGCTCGGGCAGTTCCTGGCGACACGTCCCGATATCATCGGCGCCGAGCTCGCGCAGGACCTGACATCGCTGCAGGACAAGCTGCCGCCCTTCTCAATGGCCGAAGCCCGCGCCATCGTCGAAGAAGGAATCGGCAAGCCAGTCGAGCAATTGTTCAGTGTCTTCAGCGAGCCGATCGCGGCCGCGTCGATTGCGCAGGTCCATCGCGCCCGGACACTGCCAGCGGACGCGCAGACGGAAGGCCGCGATGTGGCGGTCAAGGTGCTGAGACCCGGTATCGAGACGCGATTTGCGGCCGATCTCGACAGTTTTTTCTGGGTGGCCGAAACGGTCGAGCGCTTCCATGCGCCGGCGCGCCGCCTGCGGCCAGTCGAGATCGTGCAGACGCTGGCCGACAGCGTGAAACTCGAAATGGATCTTCGCCTCGAAGCCGCGGCCATGTCGGAAATGGCCGAAAACACCGCCAAGGAGACGGGATTTCGCGTACCGCAGATCGATTGGGAGCTGACCGCCCGACGCGTGATGACCATGGAATGGATCGACGGCATCGCCGCCTCCGACCGCGCCGCGCTCGTCGCCGCCGGGCATGACATGAAACGGCTCGGGCAGCAGGTGATCCAGTCCTTCCTCACGCATGCGCTGCGCGACGGGTTTTTCCATGCCGACATGCATCAGGGCAATCTGTTCGTCGATGCGGATGGCGGGCTCGTCGCCGTCGATTTCGGCATCATGGGGCGGATCGACACGGAGGAGCGGCGTTTTCTCGCCGAAATTCTCTATGGCTTCATCTCCCGCGATTACACGCGCGTTGCCGAAGTCCATTTCGAAGCCGGCTATGTGCCGAATTCGAAGAGCATTCACGCTTTTGCCCAGGCGCTGCGCTCGATCGGCGAGCCGATTTTCGGACGTTCGGCGCGCGAGGTATCGATGGGAAAGCTACTGTCGCAACTCTTCCAGGTGACCGACCAGTTCGACATGAAGACGCGGCCGGAACTGATCCTGCTGCAGAAGACGATGGTTGTCGTCGAAGGCGTCGCCCGGCATTTCGACCCCGATCACAATATCTGGGAAAGCGCAGAGCCGGTGCTGAAAGCCTGGATGATCGAGCGCATGGCACCCGAGACGCGCATCGAGGAGGCGGCCGCCGGCGCCTTGCAGCTTGGCCGCATGATGAGCCATCTGCCCGATGTCCTCGACCGCGCCGAACGCACCGCGCGCCTGCTTGCCGACAGCGTCGACGAGGAAGGCGTGCGCATTCATCCGACATCCGCCGACGCCATCGCCCGGGCTCAGGATCGGCAGGCCGGGCCCGGACGGCCGCTTCTCTGGCTGGCGCTTGGTGCCCTTGGGGCCCTTCTCGTCGCCAACCTCTTGTAAACAATATATCTTTTTTGAAGATTTCCTTTCTTTCTCCGTCGGCGGATTTGATCTACAAATCCTTGGCGTGAATAATTATATTTTCACGTACAGCACAGCAGAACCTCCCGGGAGGCATTCTGACTGCGGCGCCGACGAATGGAGAGGGACTTGGCCGAGGGCGTATTGAGCGGACGGCGCGTGCTGCTGATCATCGGCGGCGGCATCGCGGCTTATAAGAGCCTCGAGTTGATCCGGCGGCTGAAGGAGCGCGGCGCCTCGGTGCGCGCGATCATGACGAAAGCCGCGCATCAATTCGTGACACCGCTGTCGGTCTCGAGCCTCAGCGGCGACAAGGTCTATACCGATCTCTTCGATCTGACCGACGAAGCCGAAATGGGCCATATCGAGTTGTCGCGCGATGCGGACCTTCTCGTGGTCGCGCCGGCGACCGCCGACCTGATGGCGAAGATGGCCAGCGGCCTCGCCAACGATCTGGCCAGCACCGCGCTGCTCGCGACCGACAAGAAAGTGCTGATCGCACCCGCGATGAATGTGCGCATGTGGACGCACCGCGCGACGCAACGCAATCTCGAGACGCTGCTTGCCGACGGCGTCGATGTCGTCGGCCCCAATCAGGGCGACATGGCCTGCGGCGAATACGGGCCCGGCCGCATGGCAGAGCCCGCCGAAATTCTGGCCGCCATCGAAGCACATTTTGCCGAACTCGCCTTTCCGGGCGGCGGGCCGCTGAAAGGCAAGCGCATCCTGATCACGTCGGGGCCGACGCATGAGCCGATCGATCCGGTGCGCTATCTCGCCAACCGCTCCTCGGGCAAGCAGGGTTATGCGATCGCGCAGGCGGTGGCGCGGCTCGGCGCCGAGACGGTACTGGTTTCGGGTCCGACCAACCTGCCCTCCCCGCCCGGCGTCACCGTCAAGCGCGTCGAGACCGCGCGCGAGATGCTGTCGGCCTGCGAGGCGGCGCTGCCAGCCGATATCGCGATCTGCGCCGCCGCCGTCGCCGACTGGCGGGTGGCCAGCGACGCCGAACAGAAACTCAAGAAGCAGCCGGGCGAGCAGGCGCCGGCCCTGATGCTGGTCGAGAATCCCGACATTCTTGCCACGCTGTCGCAATTGACCGCCAACCGGCCGCTGCTCGTCATCGGCTTTGCCGCGGAAACCGAAAAGGTGATCGCGCATGCCGTCGCCAAGCGGCAGCGCAAGGGCTGCGACTGGATCGTCGCCAACGACGTCTCGCCGGCAACCGGTGTAATGGGCGGCGATCTCAACACCGTGCATCTGATCACGCGCGAAGGACAGGAGGACTGGCCGCTGCTGCCCAAGCAGGCCGTCGCCGAACGTCTCGCGCGGCGTATCGCCGATCATTTCTCATCTGCAAAGGCCGCCGAATGACGCTCACGATCGATGTCCGCGTGCAACGCTTGCCGCATGCACAAGGGTTGCCCCTGCCGCGCTATGAAACGGGCGGCGCGGCCGGCATGGATCTCATTGCGGCCCTGCCCGAGGATATGCCGCTGACGCTGGCGCCCGGCGCGCGCGCGCTGGTGCCGACCGGACTGGCAATCGCGCTGCCACAGGGTTTCGAGGCGCAGGTCCGGCCTCGCTCGGGACTCGCCGCCAAGAACGGTGTCACGGTTCTCAATTCGCCCGGCACGGTCGATTGCGATTATCGCGGCGAAGTGAAGGTCATCCTTATCAATCACGGCGCCGAGGCGTTCCTGATCGAACGCGGCACACGGGTGGCGCAGATGGTTGTGGCACCGGTGACCCGGGCGGCGCTCCATGAAGTCGAGACGCTCGACGAAACGGGGCGCGGGCAGGGCGGTTTCGGATCGACCGGTACATCGGGCATTGCAGGAAAATAGCGGGGACGAGGGTCGATGCTGAGACTTTCCAAGAAAACCTGGCTGGCGCTCGAAGCGGTGGTCGATGTCGCGATCAATGCGCGGCCCGATCCCGTGCAGTCCAAGGAAATCACCAAGCGGCAGGGAATCCCGCAGCGCTATCTCGAACAGGTGATGCAGCAGCTGGTACATGCGGGCATCCTGAAGGGCGTGCGCGGGCCGCGCGGCGGCTATACGCTGGCACGCGAGCGGCGGCGGATCGCGGTCGGCGAAGTGGTGCGCGTGGTCGGGGCGATGGAAGCCTCCGACGAACCCACCAGCAGCGGCCCTTCGGAACTCGGCGAACGCGTGATCGCGCCGCTCTGGGAAGAGGTGCAACGCGAGCTGATGACGAAGCTCGACGGCATTACGGTGGAGGATCTCTGCCAGAAGGCAGACGAGGCCGGCGTCGGCACATCGAAGCCGACAGCCGATTTCACGATCTGATAGGCTCCCCTGTCGGGGCGCACGGAAACGATTGAGCAGAGGCCCGGGAGGCCAGCATGAGCGAAAGCAGCAAGAAGCCCGGACGCGGACGCGTCTATGACAGCATCACCGAGACCATCGGCGACACGCCGCTGGTGCGCATCAAACGCATGGCGGGAGAAGCCGGCGTCGTTGCCGACATCCTGCTGAAGCTCGAATTCTTCAATCCGCTGTCGAGCGTCAAGGACCGCATCGGCGTGTCGATGATCGAGGCGCTGGAACGCCAGGGCAAGATCGCCGAGAACACGGTCATCATCGAACCGACATCGGGCAATACGGGCATCGCGCTTGCCTTTGTCTGCGCGGCCAAGGGCTACAAGCTCATTCTCTGCATGCCGGAAAGCATGTCGCTCGAACGGCGCAAGATGCTGGCGCTGCTGGGCGCGCAGCTCGAACTGACGCCGAAGGAAAAAGGCATGAAGGGCGCCATCGCACGCGCCGAGGAACTGCTGACGCAGCATCCGAATTCGGTGATGCCGCAGCAGTTCGACAATCCGGCCAATCCGGAGATTCACCGCAAGACGACGGCAGAGGAAATCTGGAACGACACCGACGGCAAGGTCGACGTCGTGATTTCGGGCATCGGCACGGCCGGGACCTTTACCGGCGTCGGTTCGGTGTTGAAGGCGCGCAAGCCCAGCGTGCGAATGATCGCGGTCGAACCGGAAGACAGTCCCGTGCTGTCGGGCGGGCAGCCGGGACCGCATATGATACAAGGCATCGGTGCCGGCTTTGCGCCGGGCAATCTCGACAAGACGCTGATCGATGAAGTCGTCACCATCGGCAATGCGACGGCGTTCGAACATGCGCGCAAGGTCGCCCGGATGGAAGGCATCGCCTGCGGCATTTCCTCCGGCGCCGCAATCGCCGTGGCGCTCGAAGTCGGCGCACGGCCGGAGATGAAGGGCAAGACGATCGTCGTGATCATCCCGTCCTTTGCCGAACGCTATTTGTCGACGGCGCTGTTCGACGGGCTCTGAGGCACAACGAGATCGGCCGGCGCGCCCGGGCCGCGCTCGACGGCAACGTCGCGCGGACCGACCGGTTCGCCACATTCCGAACAGGCCGGCACGGCCTGCATGACATGGCCGCAGGTCTTGTGACGACGCAGCAGCGGCGGCCCGTCCTTGCCGGACATGTATCTGTCGCCCCAGTCGAGCAGCGTCACCAGCACCGGATAAAGTGCCAGCCCCTTTTCGGTGAGGCGATATTCCTCGCGGCGCGGGCGTTCCTGATAGGGTGTTTTTTCGAGGACACCGGCATCGGTCAGCTTCTTCAGGCGATCGGCCAGGACATGGCGAGCGATGCCGAGACGCTGTTCGAATTCCTCGAAACGCCGTATGCGGAGGAAGCATTCGCGCAGCACCATCAGCGTCCAGCGGTCGCCGACGACCGAGAGCGCACGGGCGAGCGAGCAGGGTTCGCGATCGAGTTCTTCCCAGCGCATCGGGCCTCCTTTGTGCGCAGTATAGCTTGACAAGTTCCTTTTCGGAACCCAATCTGACATTACCGTTCCGAAACGGAACTGATGATTGTGACAGTGATTGTGACAGTGCATACCCCCCCTCTGTCACGCAACTGTCATAAAACTGTCACAAATGATTTTGTGTACCCCTCGCGAGGGGTCGGCGATCACCGACGGAGGCATGATTATGGGAAGCCAAAAGGCCGTTCTGGTCATCGGGGCGGGTGACGCGACCGGCGGGGCGGTCGCCCGGCGCTTCGCGCGCGAGGGCTATGTCGCCTGCGTGACGCGGCGCGATGCCGAAAAGTTGGTTCCGCTGACCACCCGGATCGCGGCGGATGGCGGCCAGGCGCGCGGCTTCGGTTCTGACGCGCGCGACGAAAGTCAGGTCACGGAGCTTTTCGCCACCATCGAGCGCGAGGTCGGGCCGGTCGAGGTCATGGTCTTCAATATCGGCGCCAATGTGAATTTCCCGATCCGCGAGATGACCGAGCGCGTCTATCGCAAGGTCTGGGAGATGGCGGCGCTGGCCGGCTTCCTTGCGGGGCGCGAGGCGGCGCGCGTGATGGTGCCGCGCGGGCGCGGCACCATCATCTTCACCGGCGCGACGGCCAGCCTGCGCGGCGGCAAGGGCTTTGCCGCCTTTGCCGGCGCCAAATTCGCACTGCGGGCGCTGGCCCAGAGCATGGCGCGCGAACTCGGGCCCCAAGGCATCCATGTCGCCCATCCGATCATCGACGGTGCCATCGACACGGCCTTCATCCGCGACAATTTTCCCGAGCGCTACAAGCTCAAGGAGCAGGACGGGATCCTCAACCCCGACGATATTGCCGAAGCCTATTGGCAGCTCCATTGCCAGCCGCGCAGCGCCTGGACGCATGAACTCGACCTGCGGCCGTGGATCGAAAAATTCTGAACCGGAAACAGAGGGAATGCGCGGATGAGCAAGAGGATTGAATTTCTTTTCGATTTCGGAAGCCCCAACGCCTATCTCGCCGGGAAGGCGCTGCCGGCCATCGAGCAACGGACAGGTGCGAAATTCGACTATGTGCCGGTGCTGCTGGGCGGCATCTTCAAGGCGACCGGCAATGTGTCGCCGGTGATCGCCAATCAGGGGATCAAGAACAAGGGCGAATACCAGTTCCTCGAGATCGAGCGCTTCATCAAGAAGCACGGATTGACGAAGTTCCAGTTCAATTCGCATTTCCCGGTCAACACGCTGCAGATCATGCGCGGCGCGATTGCCGCACAGCTCGACGGCCTGTTGCCGAAATATTTCGAGGTGGTCGCGGCGGCGATGTGGGAGCAATCGCTGAAGATGGACGATCCGGACGTCATCAAGGCGGCGCTCGATGCGGGCGGGATCGACGGAGCGCATATTCTGGCGCGCATCCAGGAGGCGGATGTGAAGGCGAAGCTGATCGCCAACACCGAAGACGCGGTCAACCGCGGTGCCTTCGGCATCCCGACCTTCTTTGTCGATGGCGAGATCTATTTCGGCAAGGACCGCTTGCGCGAAGTGGAAGAGGCGATAGTGGGTAGCTGAAGAGGGACCCGCGACGACTGTGTGCGACGCAAGCGCTGCGCCCCCGCCCCAAACGGCTTTCAGCCGTTTGACCCTCCCCTCAGGGATTCCTCTGCAAAAGAGAGTGGCATTTGGATTGTAGTGATGAT